>Ga0070735_10001256_pt1 | contig 25019 bp, 22 predicted proteins | sample Coa_R1_FD_66443 | JGI IMG/M metagenome (GOLD analysis project Ga0070735, IMG submission 66443) | Surface soil microbial communities from Centralia Pennsylvania, which are recovering from an underground coalmine fire - Coalmine... | ecosystem: Environmental > Terrestrial > Soil > Unclassified ...
GGCGCGGAAGCAGGCCACCGGGAATCGGAAACCTGCCCATCCGGAAGATTCAGGCGAACATGGCTGTCCTCAAGCCGCGCACGATTGATACCCTCCATCCAAAGCTCGTCGGATTCGAGCGCGAGGTCGATCATCTCGTCAACGGTTTCGCGGAAACAGGACTCCCCGAATCCCATGCGTTCCGCCAGCACGCGAAACAGTTCCACGTTCGAGCGGCATTCGCCCAGAGGTTCGATCGCCTGATTCGAGACCTGGACAAAATAGTGACCGTACGCTTTCTGAAGATCTTTATGCTCGAAGAATGTCGTGGCCGGAAGCACGATATCGGCGTAATCGGCGGTATCGGTGAAGAATTGCTCGTGAACGACCGTGAAAAGATCAGGACGGAGCAATCCACGCACAACCAGGTCGTGGTTCGGACAAACAGCAGCGGGATTTGAGTTGTAAACGAATAGCGCTTTCACCGGCGGGTCGTTGAGCGAATTGAGCACGCGGCCCAGTTCGACCATGTTGATTGTTCGCGCTTCGCGGCCGAGTGCGGAATCCATCAAGTCGGTCCGTTTCAGCCCCTTTGTGTTGAACGACGCTGCGCCACTGGTGGACATCTGCAGTCCGCCGCCGACTTCCTTCCAGGATCCAAGAATGCAGGGAAGCATTACGATCGTTCGCGTGGCTGTCCCTCCGCCTTGGGAGCGCTGGACGCCATAATTCAACCGAATCACTGACGGCCGGGTCGTCGCGTATTCGATTGCCAGCTTGCGGATATCGGCAGCTGCAATGCCGGTCCATTGCGCCACGCGCTCCGGAGGGTATGCTTTCACTTTCTCGCGCAGCTGTTCGAATCCAATCGTATGCTTCGCGACGTAATCGGCATCGTGCAGGTTCTCGCCGATGATCACATGCATCATGGCCAACGCAAGCGCCGCATCCGTTCCCGGATTGATCGGGATATGCCAGTCCGCACACTGCGCCGTCCGCGTGCGATACGGATCGATCACCACCAGCTTCGCACCATTCCGCCGCGCTTCCGTGATGAAAGGCCACAGGTGCACGTTGTTCCCGTGAATGTTCGAAGCCCACGCGATGATGTATTTGGAATAGCGAAACTGTTCCGGCTCGGTGCCTAGCTTGATCCCGAGAACCGATTCAAGTCCGGCTTCTCCCGCAGAAGAGCAGATCGTTCGCTCGAGCTGCGACGCGCCGAGTCGGTGAAAGAAGCGGCGATCCATGGAGGCGCCGTTCAACGCCCCAAGGGTTCCTCCGAACGAATACGGAAGGATCGCCTCGGTCCCGAACTCAGCAGAAATGGCGCGAAAACGGGAGGTGATAGCCTCCAGAGCCTCGTCCCACGAAATGCGCTGCCATGCCGAATCGTGAGATTGAGTGCTGGGACCTTTCGGCGCGATGCGACGCATCGGATATAACACGCGGCTTGGCGAATACACGCGATCCAGATACTTCGCGACTTTGGCACACAAAAATCCCCGCGTCACCGGGTGCTCCGGATCGCCCTGAATCTTCGTCGCTCTGCCATCCTCAACCGTAATCAGCACGCCGCAGGAGTCCGGACAATCGTGCGGGCAGACGGCATGAACGACCTTCTTCATGGTCCATCGATTATACGGGGTAGAGAGCGGTCGAGTTTCCCGATAAACAGCCGAGGCAGCTGTCTCCGCATTTAATCGATGCAAAACAAAAGCGGACGGCCGATGCCGTCCGCATGGTTGAGTGTCTCTCAGTTAGTTGCCTGGCGTTGTCGCGACCCATCCGGCGTACATTTCTGGATTGCCGCTGACCTGATTCTTGAGCAACAGGCCGCGTGCGACCACCGGGATCGTGCCACTGGTCGTCTGCAGCTGCCCCAGACCGGTCAGGTTATAGAAGCCCGTGAAGTTAAACGTGTTCACTGTGACCGGACCACCGGCCGAGTAGCCAACCAGGCCGTTGTTCGACAGCGCGAAGTTGCCTGCGCTGCCATTACTCACGGTCACGCTGCCTGGGACGAAGGCTCCATAAATACCCTGCAGGCGCAGCGAAATCATTTGCGGCGTGAAGAGATTGCCGGCAAAGCTGCCGCCGATGAAGATCCGCTGTCCGACGACGACCGAAGTGTCGTTGAACACCGCACTCAGCACCGGTCCGCTGAGGAAGCAAATATCGTAGGTGTTCACGGCGCTGACGTTGATGGTCTGAATCGTGTCAGCGTAGCTGACCATGTCAGCACCGGTTTCGCCGATCCACATCGTGAGCGTCTGTACCTGGCCCGAAGAATTTGTCGTTTGGGCGAGCACTCGTCCCGAAACGAACGAATGCGCTGTCGTGACAACTTCCACGCCAGTGGCCATCACGCTGCCATCCGCCTGGAAGTACCCTTGGACTGCAACGAAAGCGGGGGTCGCAAGGTCGTTGATGTTCCACCCGCTGTTGAATGAAGTTGAGCCGTTCACATAAATGGTCAGCTGATGACCATAGGGCCCCTGCAGAACGAATGAATTGTTGCCCGAGTTCACCGAAACCAGTCCGCCCAGCAGATCCGTCACTTGGCCATCGGGATCGCTGGCTTTGGTGGCACGAACGTAGATCACAGGATTCACCGCTCCTGTGATTTGGCCGTTGGAATCAACCGCGACCGACTGCCGGATATCCATTTCCATCTTGAGTCCAGCCAGCCCATTCGCTCCTACCACCATTGCGGTCGGAAAGTTCACCGTGACTGAGTATGGATTCTGATTGTTGGGGAACGTTCCATTCAGCTGGTTGAGAGCGGGAGGAACCTGCGTCATGTCGACGTAGGAGATTACCGGATTCGCCAACACGAAAGTTGCGCTCGTGTACGTGTTCGCCGCAACCGAGTTGAATGCCAGAGGCGAACGCAATCCCAGCAGGCGCGCGAAGTCAACTGTGACCGGCGACGAAATCACCGTCGCCGTGCTGCCATCTTGCGCGTTGAGAGTTACGGAATTGAGAGTGACATTGAAGCCCACCACTGAGGCGAGCGGCGCGTCCTCCCCGGTCAGGAACACGTTTCCGGACTTATCCTGCGAAAGCTGCGAATTATTCGAGGCGCCGCAGCCCAGTCCGATGATCGAGAGTGCGAGCAGTACCCCTACAGCGAGAAGTCTCTTCATGGCAGAACTCCAATGCGAAAGATTTTCGTGAAGTCGGTCGGTGGGGAGCCGCGAATAGGTCACGATCCGAGTTTCTTCACGACCATGGAAACACTGCGTTTGAGGGAATGTCGCGTAATCATGCGCGAGGTTACCAGCGGCCGAGAATGCGGGATGTTGCAGAAAATGCTGGGGTTTCAGCGCTCCATCGTCGGGTACATGTACGTCGGTGTTGTACGGCAGCCGAATCGCGGCGCGAAGAAACCTACCTGGCTGACGTCTCGAGAGTCGAAACCGTTTGGCGAAGACGGAACCTACTTCAACTCGAGGACTTCCTTTTCCTTCGCCTTGCTCATCTCTTCCATTTTCTTGATTTCGTCGTCGGTGAGCTTCTGGATCTCTTCGAGCGAGCGCTTCTCCTCGTCCTCGGTGATCTTCTTGTCTTTCATCGCCTTCTTGATGGCGTCGTTGCCGTCGCGACGGATGTTGCGGATCGCGGTGCGATGCTCCTCCAGAGCCTTGTGCAGATGCTTCACCATGTCCTGACGCCGTTCCTGCGTCAACGGAGGAACCGGTACTCGGATCATCTTGCCGTCGTTCATCGGATTCAGTCCCAGATCGCCGCCTCGAATCGCCTTCTCAATGGCGCCGAGCTGCGAAGGATCGAATGGCTGCACCGTGATCAACTGCGCCTCCGGGGCATGCACTTGCGCCAACTGGTTCAGCGGCATCTGCGCACCATACGCATCGACTGTGATGCCGTCGAGCATGTGGACCGAAGCGCGTCCCGTGCGCGTTGCCGCCATCGCCTTTCGAAAATCTTCAACCGCCTTCTCCATGCGCGACTTCAGCTGTGCATAGGTATCTTTCAATCCAGCAATAGAAGCCATGATCGCCATAAGTTCCGCTCCGTCCGATTACCTAATCAAAACGTCGAATTATAAACCCGGTACAAAATTTGCACGCCACATTTGCACGCCACGAGCTATCGAGATATTCAATCTATGATTCCGACTCACTTCCGGGCACCTCATGAATTCGTCAAACAAGGTCACAGTTAAAGCAGTGATACTGTGACTCGTACGAGAGCAACTCGAAGTTAATGTCGTAAACCGTCGCGGCCAGCCGGTTCAGGCGGGGAACCGGTTCCTGGGGAATACGGATTCTTGAGAGGATCCGGTTCTGGCGAAATTAGTGAAATTATCGTCGAAGCATAATATCGCTAATTTCAATATGATCACACGCGACGTGGTTACGCGCAGACCATGGATCCGATTTTCTCGCCCATCACGACACGGCGGATGTTTCCGCGCTGGTTCAGGCTGAACACCACGATCGGCAGGTCGTTGTCTTTGCAGAGGCTGATGGCCGTTGAATCCATCACTTTCAGGCCCAGCTTCAGCACGTCCATGTAGGAGATCCGGTTGAACTTCGTCGCCCCGCTGACTTTCATGGGATCGGCGTCATAAATCCCGTCAACCTTCGTGGCTTTCAGAATCGCGTCCGCCTTGATTTCCATCGCGCGCAGAGATGCGGCGGTGTCGGTCGAAAAGTAAGGATTGCCCGTGCCTCCCGCGAAAATCACGACGCGGCCTTTTTCGAGATGGCGAATCGCACGCCGGCGGATGAATGGCTCAGCCACCTGATTCATTTCGATCGCGGTCTGCACGCGCGTGTAAACCCCTTGTTTCTCGAGTGCGTCTTGAAGCGCAAGGGCGTTGATCACAGTGGCAAGCATGCCCATGTGATCGGCCGAAACGCGATCCATGTCCTTTGCCTGATCGGCCACTCCGCGGAAGAAGTTGCCTCCTCCGACAACGATCGCCAACTGCACGCCGACCTTATGTACGTCGTTGATCTCAGCTGCGATTTCGTGGATGCGAGGCGTGTCGATGCCGAAACCCTGATTCGCGGCCAAGGCCTCGCCTGACAACTTGAGCAGGATGCGGTTGAAGGCAGGAGCAGTCATGGGAAAGTTTCAGAGTTTCAACGTATCAAAGTTTCAATGGCGAAGAGAAACCGCCACAGCGGACATTACACCGTCTGCCTCAACTTTGAAACCTTGAAACTATGAAGCTTTGAAACTTACACAAAAAAGGCGCCCTTTCGGGCGCCTCAACTATTCAGCCTTAGGCTCTGTCGGTTTCGTGATGGCGATAGTCTCGCCCGCATCCCCTACTTTGAACCGCGCGAAGCGGCGCACGGCGATATTCTCGCCCAGCTTGCCGATCTTCGTCGCAATCAGCTGTCCGATCGAAATGGTCTGGTCCTTGATGAAAGGCTGCTCCAGCAGGCAAACCTCTTCGTAGAACTTCTCCATTTTGCCTGAAACCATCTTTTCGGCGATATGCGCCGGCTTGCCGCTCTTGATCGCCTGGTCGAGGTAGATGTCCTTTTCCCGCTGGAAGTCGGCTTCTGTCACATCTTCCTTGCGGACATACTTCGGATCGCTCGCCGCAATGTGCATGGCAATATCATGGACGAGTTCCTTGAAGTCCTCGGTGCGCGCGACGAAGTCGCTCTCGCAATTCACTTCGACGAGCACACCAATCTTGCCGCCGGCGTGAATGTAGCTCGCCACCGATCCTTCGCTCGTCACTCGAGTTGCCTTCTTGGCTGCCACCGAAACGCCCTTCTTGCGGAGAATCACAACCGCCTGCTCCATGTCGCCTTTGGCTTCGGTTAACGCCTGCTTGCAATCCATCATCGGAGCCCCGGTCTTCTCCCGGAGATCTTTTACCTGTGCCGCTGATATGTTCACTGTAGTAGTACCCATATTAGATGCCTTTCAATCTTACAACCGAATCGTCGCTGGTTCTCAGCTTCGTCTTTATTCGTCCTGTTTGAAAAACTAGCCTTGCTCGTCCGATTGAATCGAGTTTTCGACGAGTTTCCCGGTATTCTTCGCCGCAAATAGCGTACTTCGCTAACTGATCCTCAAGCCATCTGTCTTGGATCGACCGGTCCTTCAATTCGCCATTATGAAAGATGTCGAATGAGCTGTCGGGTCGCTTCAGGACTTCATAGACCTTGTCCGTCTGCCGACTCGGCTTCCTCATCGAAATCATCCCTACAAACCAAGACCCGCGCCGGACGACCCGCGCGGGTCTGGATGCAAAATGCCCGGTTTGTCACTGACCACGAACCACTAGCCACTGACCACTATACTGTCTGGCTCTCAACGCGAGGAACTTCTGCCGCTTCTTCGTTCGCGACCGGCTTCTTGTGCGTTCCCGGACCCAGCACTTCCTCCATGCTGATGTCCTCATTCGCGTCAACCGCAGCCGCTTCCTCCGCATACTCAGCCGGAGCGGCTTCGGCCTGCTGCGCTTCTCCTACGCCGGCCTGCATCTCGGCGACCTGCTTGTCGGTCATCAACTGCGCGCCTTCCGCAATCGATTCCGAAATCTTCGACGTGAACAGCCGGATAGCCCGCAGCGCGTCATCGTTGCCGGGGATCACATAATCCACTTCGCTCGGATCGCAATTGGTGTCGACCACCGCGACCACCGGGATACCGAGTTTGCGCGCCTCGCGCACCGCTATCTGCTCTTTGTTCGAGTCGATCACGAAGATCGCGTCGGGCAGGCGGCTCATATTCTTGATGCCAGCCAGGTTGGCCTGCAGATGCTTGCGCTCGCGTTCGAGCTTGATCACTTCCTTCTTCGGCAGCAGCTCGTAACGGCCGTCAGTGGCCATCTCATCGAGCTCTTTCAGCCGCTTCACCGACTTCTGCACGGTGACCCAGTTGGTGAGCAGTCCGCCCAGCCAACGCTGGTTGATGTAGAACATGCCGCACTTCTGCGCTTCTTCGGCGATGGCATCCTGTGCCTGGCGCTTGGTTCCCACGAACAGGACGATTTTCCCGTCGGTCGCCAGATCCTGCACGAATTTCGACGCTTCCTTGAACATCTTCAGCGTCTTCTGCAGGTCAATGATGTAGATCCCGTTGCGCTCTCCGAAGATGAATTCCTTCATCCTGGGATTCCAGCGCTTCGTCTGATGCCCGAAGTGAACACCCGCTTCGAGCAACTCCTTCATGGTGATAGTGGCCAATTAACCTCCTGTTTAGTCTGCATCGGGAGCATACTGCTGGCCCGATTGCTATTCCCGTCCCCGCACGCGTGGTACGGGAAGAATTGAACACCTACAATCAGCTTTCAGCCGTCAGCTTTTGGCGTTCAGCTAGAAGCCAAACCTTTGCTATTTCGAGCATCGCGAGGAATCCCTGCCAGGACTCGGGACTCGCAGCTCGGGACTGCAAGCGCATTAGCGCTTGCTGAACTGGAAGCGCTTGCGCGCACCCTTCTGTCCGTACTTCTTGCGTTCTTTGCCGCGCGAGTCACGGCTCACATAACCTTCCGACTTCAGCTTCTTGCGCAATTCCGCGTTGAACTGCATCAGAGCGCGAGCGATGCCCAGCTTCACGGCATCGGCCTGTCCGCGCACGCCGCCGCCCAGAACGCTGGCGACAACGTTGAATTGCGATATCGCCTCAGCCGAAGCCAAAGGAGCCTTCGCCGCCGAGCGCTGCGCCGGCGTCACAAAATATTCCTCAAACGCGCGTCCGTTGACTTTGAAGTCACCGTTGCCAGGACGCAAATAAACGCGGGCAATCGCCGTCTTGCGGCGTCCCGTTCCGTAGTATTGAACCAACTCTGCCATTTTTAGCTACGAGCCATGAGCGATGAGCTGTTAGCAAAAACTTCTCGCTTTCAACCCTGCCCTTCGCTCTTAACCTTTCAAAGTATTCAGATCTTGCTCCCAGCTCAGAGCTCATCGCTCATTGCTGTTTTATGACACCGCGACTTTCCGCGGCTTATGCTGCCGCACTTCCAGCTTGTATTCCTGCGGCTTCTGCGCCTGATGCGGGTGCTTGTCGCCCTTGTACACGTTCAGCTTCGACAACATGTGAGCTGCGAGCTTGTTCTTGGGCAACATCCGCCGCACGGCATCTTCAATGATCGCTTCCGGCTTTCGTACCAGCCGCTTCTTATATTCTTCCGTCCGCAGTCCGCCAGGGTATCCGGTATAACGCTGGTATACCTTGCTTTCAGACTTCACGCCGGTCGTGCGGACCTTTTCTGCGTTAATCACAATCACGTGATCGCCAGCGTCAATAAATGGCGTATATTTCGGACTTTCCTTGCCCATGAGGATGCGGGCGACTTGCGAAGCCATCCGCCCGAGCGTCTGCCCGTCTGCATCCACGACGTACCACTTGCGCACAATTTCCCCCTGTTTGGGGAAATACGTTGACATCGGAACTCTCCCAGATTTGAAAAAAGGCTGCGAAAGAAACCGCTCGTTGATTCCCCTGACGAGGACGCCAGGACCATCAGGCGGGCAACCACACTACTACCAAAGCCTTTACGATAGCGTACCGTGCAAACAATTGTCAACGAAACGTTAATCCAAGACACCCCTAAGTAAGCTAGAGGACGGGGGCCGTGTCAGCGTTTCAGAAGACCCTGCAGCAACGTCTCTACACGAAATTCTACGCTTCCGCCGGTTCCTTTTCGATTACGACCTTCAGGTGCGCCGTCACATCTTTGTGCAGCTTCACTGGAACCGTGAACTCGCCCAGGGTCTTCAGCGGTTCGTGCAGTTGAATCTTGCGCCGATCGATGTTGAAGCCCTTCTTGGCCAGTGCGTCCGCCAGATCTCCTGAGGTCACCGAACCGAACAGCTGGTCGTGCTCGCCCGACTTCCGGGTGAACGACACTGACACTCCCTCAAACTGCTTCGCCAAATCCTCGGCCTGCGCCTTCTCCTTGGCGGAGCGCCGCACGGCGGCAGCTTTCATCTGCGCAATGACGGCCTTGTTGCTCTCATTGGCTTGAATGGCCAGCTTGCGCGGCAGAAGATAGTTCCGCCCGTACCCCTCGGCGACCTTCACAACGTCGCCGCGCGACCCCAATTTCGCTACGTCTTCCTTCAGAATGACTTCCATGATGGCTCCAATCCTGCTCCATTTCTGAAATTGTTGAATTCTGATTGTCGATTGTTGAATAAGAACCCAGCGGCCATAGCCCGGATGGTTTTATTCCGCAATCATGAATTCAACAATCAACAATTTGCCTAGCTGGCTCGTCCCGCGAACGGCAGCAGCGCGATGTTCCGTGCCTGCTTGATCGCCGCCGACAACCGGTGCTGATGCGGGGCGCATACACCCGTTAGGCGCCGCGGCACAATCTTGCCGCTCTCAGCCACGAACTGCCCGAGCAGCCGGTAGTCCTTATAGTTGATGTCTTCAATCTTCTCGGTGCAGAACTTGCAAACCTTTTTGCGCCGGAAGAATTTCCGCGGTCCACCCTCGCGTGGAGGTCCGCCCGGCCCGCGTCCACCACCAAATCGCGGACGATCTCCGCCCGGACGACCGCCACCTTCGGGTCGAGGTGCTGACTGTTGCTCTGGTGCTTTCGTCTCGTCTGCCATTGCGTAATTCTCCTCGTAATATCTTGTCTCACCCACCAAGGGCTAGGGATCACCCAGAGGCTAGTAATGCATTCGGGAGAGGGAACTCTGATCCCTAGTCCTGCCCCTGGCCGTGCATTTATGCCGTTGCCGGAGCTTCCGCCGCCGGAGCCGCCGCGCTTTCTTCCACGGCTGCCGCGGCAGGTTGCGCGCTGACCTTCTTGCGCGCTTCGCGGAGCTTCTTGATTTTGTCGAGACGCTTCTGTTCTTCGTCCACGCGCACGGTCAGGAACTTGATGACAGGCTCAGTAACGCGGAGACGGCGCTCCAGTTCGTGAATGACGGATCCCCCGCCCTCAACCACCATCAACACATAGATGCCGTCATGGAAGCGCCGGACGGCATACGCCAGGCGCCGCTTGCCCATTTTTTCGACCTTTACTACTGTCCCATCGGTCGTGGGCACCGACGATTGCAGGGTCGAAATCAGTTTGTCCAGATCCTCGTCCGTCATATCCGGCCGGACGATGAACATCAGCTCATAAGTACGATTCATTCGTTGTCTCCAAACCTTGGCCACAGATCTTCACTGATGGTCACGGATAGAACAAAAAAAGCTTTGATCCGTGCGATCCGCGTCGATCCGTGGCTAATCTTTTTGCTCGTCCGGCTCTTTCCGGTTAAACCGGTTCATAGCCGCCGCCGGACCATCTTTCAAAATCATCTTGACTGCTTCTTCAGCCTTGTCGAGCATCGTGTCAACAACTTCGAGCTCTTTCTTCTTCATCGGTGCCAGCAAATACTCAGCTCCATCTCCAACTTTGCGCTCCGGGGCTACTCCAATCCGTATGCGCAGGAAGTCCTGAGTACCTAGCGCCCCGATAATCGACTCGATCCCATTGTGCCCCGCCGAACTGCGCCGCGTATGAATCCGCAACGTGCCCAGCGGGAAATCCAGCTCGTCCTGAATCACGATCAGGTCCGACTCCGGAGCCGCCTCGTACTCGCGGAGCAGCTCCCGCACCGCGAGGCCGCTCAGATTCATGAACGTCTCGGGCTTGGCCAGCAGTACCATCTGATCGGCGATTACAGTCCGCGCCGTCAGCGCCCGGCATTGCCGATTCCTCACTTCCACACCCAGATTGCCGGCGATCCGATCGATCGCCAGAAATCCCAGGTTATGCGGCGTGAACTGATACTCGATTCCGGGATTGCCGAGACCAACAATCAGTTTCACGCCAGAAGAGCCGCCTCCGAATTTCAGCGGGCCACAGATTCTCACAGATTTTCACGGATTGAAAAGACTTCCTATCCGTTTGAATCCTCGCTAATCCGTGGCCGATTCCTTTACCTCTTTTCCTTCTTCTCGGCCTTCTCCGGAGCAGCCTCGGCGCCTTCTTCCTCAGTCTCCTGCTTGCCCTTCTTGATGACTTCGGGCTCAGCCGGAGCAGCCGCCGCTTCCGCCGCCACTGCTTCGGGAGTCGCCACCACTTCTTCCTTCACCGAGGTTACGTGCGCCACAGGCTGATTTGCGTCGGTCAGGAATTTCAGCTTCTCCGAATGAGGCAAATCCGAGACGCGCAGCACCTTGCCAAACGTCAAGTGCGCCACGTCGGCATCGATGTGGCTGGGGATGTCCGCGGGCAGGCACTCGATCTCCACCTCACGCAGCATCTGCTCCAGAATGCCGCCCTCCTGCTTCACACCCGCCGCCTCGCCAACCAGGAAAATCGGCACGCTGACACGCAGCACCTTGTCGAGGGCGATCCGCTTCAGGTCGATGTGCAGCAGCTTGCCCTTGATCGGCTCATACTGCCAATCCACGATCATGGCCTTGGTCTTCTCGCCGTTCATAGCCAAATCGAAAATCGTGTTGTGCCCGGTTTCCGAATTGAGGATGCGCGTCACGACACGCGGATCGACGCTGATCGAGAGCGAATCTTTGCCCGCTCCATAGACAACGGCCGGAATCTTTCCATCTTTCCGCACGCGCCGCGCGTCATTCTTGGTGCCTGGATCCCGCGGTTGCCCTTCCAATACGTTCGTTTCCAATGCAGTCGCCATAAAATTAAGTTCCTGTCCGATAATCAGTTTCGCGCGCTGAGCAATGAGTCATGAGCAAAACCGGCGTTCGCTCACAGCTCAGTGCTCATCGCTATTACGTAAACAGTTTGCTCACCGAAGTCTCTTCGTGATTCGCCTGAATCGCCCGGCCAATCAGTCCTGCAATCGAGAGGACAGCAATCTTCCCTCCCTTTTCTGTTCTTGCCGCATCCGCCGCCGGACTCAGCGGGATCGTATTGGTGACCACGACTTCTTTGATGACCGAGTTCCGAATGTTCTCCACGGCTGGCCCCGAGAGCACCGCATGCGATGCGCAGGCGTACACATCATTGGCGCCATTATCTTTCAGCGCCAAGGCCGTTTTCACCAGCGTTCCTGCTGTGTCAATCAAGTCGTCAATGATCAAGCACGTCCGGCCATGCACATCGCCGATGACGTGCATGATCTCGGCCACATTCATTTCGACGCGTCGCTTGTCTACGATCGCCAGCGCGGCATCCACTTTCTTAGCAAAGAACCGCGCTCGCTCCACACCGCCGGCATCCGGCGAAACAACTGTCAGATTCGGCAACGCCAGCTTGCGGAAGTGATCCACCAGCACCGGCGAAGCGAACAAATGGTCCACCGGGATATTGAAAAATCCCTGCAGCTGCGGCGTATGCAAATCCACAATCAGCGCCCGATGTGCCCCTGCTGTAGTCAGCAGATCCGCTACCAGCTTCGACGAGATCGGGCTCCGCGGCTTGTCCTTGCGATCCTGCCGCGCGTACCCGAAGTACGGAACCACCGCCGTGATGCGCCGTGCCGATGCGCGCTTCAGCGCATCGATCATCAGCAGCAACTCCATCAGGTGTTCGTCGACGCCGGTCGCGCCCTTGCTGCTATACGTGCGGCACGTCGGCTGCATGACGAAAACATCCGCGCCGCGCACGTTCTCCTGAATCTGGACGTAGCATTCGCCATCGGCAAAGCGTGTGACTTGCGCCTGCCCACGCTGCATCCCGAGAAAGTGGCAAACTTCATCGGCTAGCGGCTCATTTGCCGTTCCGCTGAAGATTTTGAATTTGTCATCCGCCCGCGGGCGCTGCTTCCGTTCCGTCTTGTCGTCGGTCACAGGCGGATTCTTCTTTTCGACCTTCTCGGTCGTCTTGTCGGTCGGCGTCGCCAAAGTAGCCATAGGCAGTTCTCAGTTCTCTGTTCCCAGTTCTCAGTGTTTCGGGCTCGGGCCAGTCCAACTGAGAACTGAGAACTGGCAACTGAGAACTGATTTTCTGGCTGGGCCGCTAGGATTCGAACCTAGACAAAGTGCTCCAAAGGCACTTGACCTACCATTAGTCGACGGCCCAGTAACCGATTGTTAATTGTTGATTTCCTGATTGTTGATTGAAAGCCCGTAAACGGGCAGTCGTTATTGTTAATCAACAATCAAAAATCAACAATCAGAATTTCCAGGCCAAATCGGCGATCGGAAATCGTCAATCGAAAATCCGCGACCAGTATCCCCGTCTCGTCAAGGTCAAAGTCGCTTTCGCTGCCCAACCCTGCTTCTGCAGCCGGACCACCGCACGTTCCGCCGCTCCCTTGGACGCAAACAGCCCATAGAGCGTGGAACCAGAGCCCGATAACGACGCATACTTTGCGCCCGCGCGCACAAGCGCACGCTTCCCTTCACACAGTTCGGGGTACTCAGGAAAGACGACCTGCTCGAAGTCGTTCTCGATCCCAGCCCGGACAAGCCAGAGAAGCGGGTTCCCGGCCCGGCCCCTTCCCGTGAATCTCGAAGGAGCACTGGAGTAAGGCTCGCTCAGCCACGCCGACAAGCCACGGCTAAGCTCATTCATTCTATCGGACGCGGCCGATGCGGTCAATTTTGGTTCGGCATTCCGCCGGTCCCATTCCGCAAAAGCCTTCGGCGTCGATACTCCAACCTCTGGAGTCACCACCACGCAGGGAAGGGCACGCAAATCAGGTAACGGGTACACCTGTTCTCCTCGCCCGACTCCTAGAACGGTGCCGCCGATCAGAAACAGCGGCAGATCCGACCCAACTTCCGCCGCAATGCGCAGCCTTTCCGCGGCAGGAAGCTTTTTGCGCAACGCCCGCTCCAGGCCCAGCAACGTCGTGACCGCATTGGCGGAAGCTCCTCCGAGCCCCCCCTGCACTGGTAGTCGCTTATCGATGTCGATGACGACGCGGCCTTTGGCCTGCAGCGCCGCCATGGCCCGATCGACGATGCGGTAGCAAGTGTTCGACTCGTCCCGCGGCACGCGCGGATCAGAACATTCGATCTCGATCCCGGATCCGCGCTCCACGCTCACTCGAACGACATCGTGCAGCGCAATGGTTTGATACACCGTGAGCAGCTCGTGAAACCCATCTGCCCGCGCCGCACCAATGCGCAGTCCGAGATTGATTTTCGCGTACGATCGGCAGGCTATCGCCATAGGCACACATTGTACTGATTGGACATTGTTTCGATCGCCCGACGAATCGGCATGCCGTCTGCTAGAGTACGCATTCGCGTCCCAACCTCGTGATCGCAGGTGCAGCGTGAGACTGGTCTATTATTCGCTGGCGAATTTCCCGGACGAAAGCCGCGAGGGACAATGGACCCAGAGCATCCGCAGCCTGCGCAACTACAATCGCTCGATCCCGGTGTGGCTGTTGCTGTTCAACGGCGCCAGCGACGAACTGCTGGTTGAGGCAAAGCGGCAGGATGTACACGTTCAATCTTTGGGGAGCTACGCGGAATTTCTACAGAATATCCATCCGCGAGGCTCAATATTGTCCCTTTACCCGACCTTTCACAAGTTTCTCGCCCTTGAAGCTCTACCGCTTCAATCTCTAACCCAACTTCTTTACCTCGACTGCGACACGTTTTTCTTCGACGATCCAGATCTTCTGTTCGAACGGCACACGGCCGACGACTGGTACGCGCGCGAAGAACCTGGATCGCTGCGCAGCCATTTCTCTTGCGATCCAAAACACATTGACGAACTTCTCCTCAACTACATCTCCCGCAGCGAAGGATTGCATTATGTCCCGCCCTTTAACTCCGGAGTTTGCCTTCTAAATCGCGGGATCTGGCACGAACTCGCCAAACTGCGTGGAACCTGTCTCGATATTGTCTGGCGCCTGCTATGCGGACGCGAATTGAGCGGGCACGAATTTAACCTGCACGACCCGCAAATTCACCCCAACGTTCTCAATGCGATGACCGACGATGATCGCGACAACGCACTTCCATATCCGTCGGCAAACGACTGGATTATTGAACAGATTGCGCTCTGGCTGACCTTGGGACATCTGCCCAATTTCTCTCTCGGTACTTTCTCTCCAGCAGAAGTTACCCAAGGCGGCGAGTATGAGACCATCCGCACGTCGAACGCCCGCTGCGTTCTCAGTCATTACTTCAGCGGAGGAGAAGAATGGTTCTTCTCCTGCGTACCAAGGATCGAGGATGACGCACGTGTTCGGAAGTCGCGTCATCAATCTCCCCGACGCAAAAAACGGGCTCGCCTCTGAGGATCGACGGCCTCCCTAAAACCTTAGGGCCCCAAACCTCAAAACGGGGTACAATCCCTCCCCGACGCGCTCGGGCAGTCACATTTACGGCGCTCTGGGGGGAGTACCGTGTCCACTGCAAATACAACGTTCGCCGATCATGTTGACAAGCCAGTAAGCACAACCAATCCGCTCAAGAATTTCCTGAGCCGTTACTTCTATCTCAGCATGTCGTTCGTGCTGGCTGGACTCGTAGTGTGGGGCTTCAGCCGTACGGTCGACGCCAACCTCTTTCACGCAACCCCACCAAGGCCCGTGCTCTTGTGGGTACACGGCACGGCCTTCGGCACCTGGATTATCTTCTTCATCCTTCAGTCGGCCCTTGTGCGCGTCCGGATGATCGGTGTGCACCGCTTTCTCGGCTGGTTTGGCGCCGTACTCGCTGCCTCAATGGTCGTCCTGGGTTTCACCGTTGCGATTGTGATGACCCGCTTCGATACGACCGTGCTCCATCAGACTGGCATAGATTCATTCCTGTCGATTCCGTTCGCCGACATGATCCTGTTCGGCGCCTGCATGATGCTGGCGATCTATTGGAGGAAAAAACCGGAATATCATCGGCGTCTGATCTTCGTCGCCAGCTGCCAGTTGATGGACGCCCCGCTCGGCCGGTTCGATTTCTTTTTCAACCACAACCTTTTCTATCTCGGCCTCGACGTTCTGATTGCGCTCGGCATAGCCCGCGATTGGGTCGTGGAAGGACGCGTGCACAAGGTGTACCTCTACGCGGTAGCTCCATTCATCGTTTTGCAGAGTCTCGCAGTTTACGCATGGCGTCTGAATCCGGCTTGGTGGCAAGGCATCACCCACGCCATTCTGCGGTGATGAAAAAGGGGAAACCTTAACTAGATTGAATGGTCGGGACGGGCAGATTTGAACTGCCGACCCCTCGCACCCCAAGCGAGTGCTCTACCAGGCTGAGCCACGTCCCGACTTGGAAGGATCCGCTGGTTGATGATCGCTACTGCAGCCCAGCGGAGGGGTTCCTCGCAATTTTACACCACCTTGGCGTCCGAAGAACCGGGCAGGTGCATTCAGCCTCAGTCTAGATCCCGCCAGTTCGGCCCTACGCCGATCTCCACGCGCAATGGCACCCCGAGATCGTGAACTCTCTCCATGCACTCCCGCACCAGCGACTTCACAATATCCACTTCCTGCTCGGGCACTTCGAACACGAGTTCGTCGTGCACCTGAAGCGTCATGCGCGATTTCATCTCGCGCTCGCGCAGGGCCGCATCAATGCGAATCATCGCAATCTTGATCAGGTCGGCAGCCGTCCCCTGCAGCGGCGTATTCACCGCCGTGCGCTCGGCGAATCCGCGCTGGTTCGTATTCTTGCTGTTGATGTCGGGAATCGGACGCACGCGACCGAATAGGGTTCTGACCTTCAACTCGCGGCGCGCTTCTTCAAGAGTCCGGTCGATGAACTTGCGCACCCCGCTGTACTTTTCGAAGTAGGCATTGATGAACTGTTTCGCTTCGCTGGTCTCGATGCCGAGCTGCTGCGACAGCCCAAACGGAGAAAGCCCGTAGACAATCCCGAAGTTCACGACTTTCGCCTGACGTCTGTGATCGGCCGTAACCATGAGCGGAGGAACGCCGAAGACTTGCGACGCAGTCAAAGTGTGAATGTCCTCGCCGCGCCGGTAGGCTTCCACCAGCAGCGGATCTCGCGAGAAGTGCGCCAGCAGCCGCAGCTCGATCTGCGAATAATCCGCCGTCAACAGCACATGTCCAGGCTCGGCGATGAACGCGGCTCGAATGCCGCGGCCGAGTTCCGTACGAATCGGAATATTCTGCAGATTCGGATTGGCGGAAGAAAGACGGCCCGTAGCCGTTCCGGTTTGTCCAAAAGTAGTATGCAGCCGTCCCGTGCCCGGATTAATGAGCGCGGGCAAGGTATCGACATATGTCGATTTCAACTTCGTCAGCTGGCGATAATCCAGGACCATCCGCGCAATCGGATGATTCTCGGCCAGCTCTTCCAGCACATCGACCGCCGTCGAGATCGTCCGTCCCTTGCCGTACTTCACCGGCTTCGGCAGGTTCATGCGATTGAAAAGAACGTCGCCTAGCTGCTTCGGCGAGCCGACATTGAACTCCATCCCCGCAGCGGCGTAAATTTCCTTTGCCTTCGCGGCAATCTCGCGTTCCAATTCCACCGACATCTTGGCCAGCGCCGAGGTGTCGATCTTGACGCCAGCCTCTTCCATGCGTGCAAGCACCGGAACGAGCGGCAGGTCGACTTCTTCGTAGAGCTTTTCGAGACCCGCCTGCTCAACCTCGGTTCGCAGCGCTTGCGTCAGCCTTCCGGTAATGTCCGCGGCTTCGGCCAGTTCACCGGCCAGTTTCAGGTTGAATCGCCGCAGCGCGACTTCGGACAACGCGTGTGAGGAATACGTCGGATCGAGCAGGTAGGAGTACAGCATCGCATCGTGCCGCACACCTTGCACTTCAATTCCAAGCGGAGCCAGCGCGTGCATCGCCGCTTTGTAATCGTGGACAGACTTGGGAACGCCGGGATTCTCTAGCGCCGCTCGCAGCGTATTGCCCGCCTCGCCTGCGTCGAGCTTCACCGTCGTCGCACTGCCCGCACCTGCAGATATGGCCACGCGCCGCGCTGCGGGTTCCGGCGCAGACTGTATCGCAACACCCATCAACGAGAGCTGATTGTCCTGGGGCTCTTCTTGCTCTTTTTCGGCTTCCTCGGAGGCAGCCGTTGCTCCATGCTCGACGGCGACGCTCAGCACGCCAGTTCTGCCTACTGTCTTCAGCACTCTTTCAACATCAGCGCCGGATTTCGCCTCGCTGTAATCAGTGCCGCTGACCTCCACAACCGGCAACAACTCTTTCAGCAGGGACGTAAATTCCAGTTCGGTGAATAGCGCACGCAGCGCGTCGAGATCTGGCTCTCCAACTCGCATGGAATTCACGTCGAGTTCCACCGGGACGTTCGTGTCAATCGTCGCCATACTCTTGCTGAACAGAATCGCCTCGCGGTTGTTCTGCAGCGACTCGCGGTACGTCTTGCGTTCGACTTCGGCGGCTCGTTCCATCGCCTGCTCAACCGTTCCAAAGCGCTTGATGATCTCGACCGATCCCTTGTCGCCGATGCCCGGAGCACCGGGAATGTTGTCGATCGAGTCTCCCCGCAGGGCCATAACATCAATGACTCGCTCAGGCGGCACACCAAGAATCTCCTCTACCTTCGCCGCATCGCAGATAAGGTTGTCTTTCGGCGGATTCAAAATGCACACCTTGTCGTTCACCAGTTGCATCATGTCCTTATCGCTCGACACAATGTAGACCGGATGCGATGCTTCCGCTGCCTTCCTAGCCAGCGTCCCAATCACGTCGTCCGCCTCGAACCGGGTGACGCCGATCATCGGAATGCGATATGCCTCAAGCGCCCGTCTGATATATGGAACCTGCTGCACCAGATCTTCCGGCATCGCCGCGCGGTTGGCTTTGTATCCCTTGTATTCGACTTCCGTGAACGTTTGCGTCTTGATGTCGAACTTACGAACCGTCGCCAGCGTTTCGCCTTGTTCGTCACGGAACGTCGGGCCGGCCACATCGAATACGGCGGCAAGGTATTCGGGAGAAAAATCGTCCCGCAGCTTCCGCAGCATGTTGACAAAGACATAAATCGCCGCCGTGGGCAGGCCGGTCTTGGTCGACATGGGCCGTTGCCGCGCCATGGCATGATAGGCGCGGAAGATGAACGACATCGTGTCGATCAGGTAGATACGCCCATGCACAGCAGTTGCCGCAGAGGCAGATCGAGCCGGATTTTCTGGACCTTTGGGAACAGCACGGACATCCGCCGGCGCGGAATTCGAAGATTTTTTACGGGGAGGCAACTTCCATAGTTTAGCAGCAGCTGCGCGCTAAAACTCGAGGCTGAAGTGGGCTTGCACGAACCTGTTCTTCTTGGCGCCCTGCGGATTTCGGAAGACGAGATAGTACTTGACGGGCTGCTCCTGCGTCGGCGGCAAATCAAAATTCACAGACTGGTCGTGAGAAGCATCCACAGAAAACATCGCTTGGATCGGGCGGTTGTTGGCTGCGTCCGCTTGCTGGCTCTCATTCAGAATCGCGAACCCGATGTCGGCTGTCTCATCGGACGGACCATGCGCCTGCCCTGCGAAGGACTGGAAAATGCCGTGCAAATGCGGCTGCGCGGCATTCGGCGGAACTTCAAACGGGAATGTCGCTGACGACTTGAGGTCGAATGTCTTCTCCAGCACAGCCTGTGTACCTGACGCGACCGCGCCGTTGATGGAAGGCAGATTGAGATGCTCGGATGTATCCAGCGTGGAGGGAGCCGGCTGCTTCTTACAGGCGGCACCTGCCAGAATCAGGATCGCGATCAATCCGGACAGATAGATTCGCGGCTTCATACAACTACTGAACTGCGCTCTTTCCAAACATCGTATTGAAATGCAGCTTGATTTCTCCGCACGTTCCCTGCTCCGGCGAATAAACCACGCACGTATCAAACGGACGCGAATACACGTGCAGGCTCACCGCCCGCTGATTGAACTCGCGGGGATTCACAACCCGGTGCACGGGATCCGCAGGATTCACCGCACACGGATGCCGGATGTTCATTTCCACCTTGTCCAGCAGCTCCAGCGTGCTGCGCCCGGCTTCGAGATCCTGATGCACCAGATGGAAATTCTCCACCTGTAAGCGTCCCATGGGAACGGCCATCCAGCAGTTCTGGTCACGGTGATTGTGCACCGAACTGGCCTGCCCGACCTCCCAGCAGATCGCCATCAATTCATAGAGCGGAGTGCGGTCGATCAGATTGCGCGTGTAATGCTGCCGGTCCCAGTTGAGGTATGGACCGAGAGACTCGGCGTCCACCGGGGCGTCCTGAAGAAACCGCCGCAACGGCTCGACTTCATCGAATGTGGCCGCGGGAAATCGACGGAGTTCCTCCGCCAGTTTTTGAATCGGAACTAGTTTTGCTGCTGTAACCATTACTCACTCCGGCGACCAAGTATAGCTTGCACACCTCTAAGATGCCCCGTGCCTCAACTTGTTCAACGGCAAAAGTGCACTTCGTAGCTACCTTCCCGCGCCCAGAATCTCGCCGGTTTCACCCCCGGCTACCGAGGGATACACCGCGCCCTGCCGCTTGCGTCGCAAATCCCGCGGCAGGTCCGATCCCAGCAGCCATAGCCCAGCAGCCACCGCCGCTGCCCAAGTCACCGACACCAGCCCCAGTTGCATCAAGTCCGCCGCGCGGCTGCCATGTCCCGCTCTGACGATCGGCACCGCCTTGGCAACTTCGAAACTGATTACGCCCGCTACCACCGCCGTCAGCCCGGCCTTGCCCAGCTCTCCCCAACGCATCTCCCCGAGGCGCACCAGCTTTCTGTAGTGCAGCAGTCCCGCCAGAGCCAGCAGGTTGAGCCCAATTCCTGTGTCCGATGCCCACGCCAGGCCGACAACTCCAAAGGTGTGGAACAGAGCCGAATAGATCGGCAACGAAATCACCGTAATTGCGCTGACGGCCACCATCGGCGTGAGCGTGTCTCCGGCGGCATAGAACGCTCGCGCATAAAGACCTTGAGCCGACCAGAGAATCAGCGACAGCGAGAACCAGAAGAAGTACACGGCACTGGTCTGCGAATCGGCGAACGAAAACCTTCCGCGTCGATATACGAGATCGATCACCGGCAGCGCCGCCGCCATCATCCAAGCGCTCGCCAGAAGCGAGGCTGCCGAGACGCGATACACGGAGTCGTTTACCGTCCGCGCGAATTCCTTGAGCTTGCTTTCGTTGAACAGCCGCGCGAAAAATGGCAGCGACGCCTGCCCGGTGGCCTGCCCAAGCACGGCAATTGGCACCGCAAAGAGTCGCTTCGCGTAGTTGAGACGCGCAATGTCTCCAACGCCGCTCGCTGCGTAATGCCGCAGAATCCAATCATCCACCGTCACCAGCGAAACGCCCAGCATCAACGGGATCGACAACTTTACCCAGTGTCGAAATGCCGGATTCGATATATCAAACGACGGACGATAGCCCGTCCCGATCTTCGCAGCTCCAATTACGCTGGCCAGGAATGGACCGCTGAAGCTGCCAATCAAAGCTCCATATGCGAGCGAGGAGATCCCCAGATGCCGCCCGCCGATGACTCCGCCAAGAATGATGAACAGGTTGTAGATCAGAGGCCCAAACGCTGGAAACAGGAACAACCGGTGCGATAGCAAGACCGCCGAAACAACCCCGCCTACATAAAAGAATATCTGCGCCGGCAGCAAGATCCGCGTGAGATGGATGCAAAGCTCGATTTTCTCCGGCGTGAATCCCTTCACGAACCAGCGCACGAATTGAGGTGTGAAGATCTCGGCCGCGATCGTCCCCAGGATCATCACCGCCGTCATCACTGTAATGATGATCGAGAATGTTTTCTGCGCTTCGCCCTCGCGCTTCTCGGCCAGGAATTTTGTATAGATGGAGATGAAGGTGATCGAGGCCGCGCCGCCTGCGACGATGTAGTTGAGGAAGTCCGGCAACGTAAACGCCGCGACGTAGGCGTCGGTCGACCCGCCCGCTCCATAGGCCCACGCGATATAAGCATCGCGCGCATACCCGATCACGCGCGACAGCATCACTGCGGTGATCAGCAACAGGGTTGCTGAAAATGCAGTGTGCTGGTGCGATGGCCGGAAAATGCGCAGGACTTTCGTCATCGAGACCCGATAAATCCCAATCTTATCGGAATCTCAAACGATCAGTGTTGATCGATTCGCATCCGGTAGTACTCTAGTACTGAAACGGGAATCTTACTGTCCCGCAGGCACGTAAACCCTGCCCGCCGAAACCAGATCTACGCCAGGCAACTCAGTGGTGAGCCGGATACGCTGCCAGCCGGCCTTATTCCGCGGCTGAGCAAAGAACCCCAGGAAATACTGATGCTGCAACCTCTCACTCAGATTGTCAAGATACGGCGCGAATGAAACTGGGGCCCCGGTAAACCCGATGTAATAGGCTTCGCCTCCTGTTTTTTCCGCCAGGTCCGCCAGATAAAGTTGTCCCCAATAGCTCGCCCAATAGTCGTGGCCCAAATGTCCAGCGCCGGGCGTGTAGATCGCGGAGACGACAATGCCCGCCTTCCCCGCGTCGTCGATTGCGCTTTGCAGGTACGGATCCTCCATGTCCCACATGCCGTAATAGAGGTCGATGCCGTTGCTGATCATCAGCACTTCACGCCGCGCATTGCTTGCGGGCCACCGCTTCACCAGGTCGCTCAACGAGAAATAAGGACTCGCATTGGCGCCCCCAACGCCCATCGGCAGCCGTACCGCTTTTGCCGCCGCGTCATGATCGTCCGTCAGATTCGCCACCACGTTTGCGACGCCGTTCTGCATGTAGGCCACGCCGATTTTTGTTGTTGGAGGTTGATGACCGATGAATTGCTTGATGTCTTGCAGCTGCGAACCTAGGCTCGAACTCGAGCTGTCATCGATCAGGATAAATAATTCGAGGGCAGCATGGTCTCCGGTCGCTGGAATCCAGTCGGTCACAGTGTCTCGGGTCTTTCCCTCGTACACCATGACGTCATCTTTCTTGACCTCGGGGGGATTGTTGCCCTTGTGCGCTTCCGCCGTCACGACGAGATGTACCGGAGTACCGCCGCCTGGCGCTTGTTGAGCCCAGACTGTGGTGGAGGCTAGAATCGCCGCCAACGAGCACACTACGACCGATCGAAAACAGAACTTCAACATCATGCCCTCCTTCGTCTAACGTCCTTGCAAGAAAGAGGTATTCCACTGCTCCCGCTCTAACTTGGGACGGTTCTAAATCCTGTAGCTATTCTCTTAGATGTGAGCAACGCCTAAAAGGTAGATATGCACGACATGATGATTGACAGAGCTTAGGGTTATCTTCGTTGTCCTGATGCGATAATCGCCTGTGCTCACTCCCATACCATCCAAGCCGCGATCTTCTGTTCTGCGGCGATCCTTTCGAAAACAGTTCCCGTCCGCCGTTCGCGGCCAAGGCGCCTACATCTGGGATTCGGATGGCAACAAGTACCTGGATCTCGCCGGTTCCGCTGCCGTAAATCTCATCGGCCACGGCGTCCCCGAGATTGCTGCTGCAATGGCCGCGCAGGCAGCGAACCTCGAATTCGTTCACACCAGCCAATTCACGACTCCGGTCGGGGAGCAATATGCCCAGGAATTGCTGGATTTCGCCGGAGAACGTTTTCATGGCGGAGCCGTCTATTTCACCTGCGGCGGGTCCGAATCCATTGAGACCGCTCTGAAGCTCGCGCGCCAATATCAGGTCGAAACCGGACACATCCGCCGGCACCAGATTCTGAGCCGTTCACAGAGCTATCACGGAGCGACGCTCGGCGCGCTGTCGGTTTCCGGCATCAAGCGCCGCCGCGAAATCTATCTGCCGATGATTCGTGAGTTCGCCCACATCGGCATGCCTTATCCCTATCGCTGCGCTTTCAATTGCACCGATGGATGCCGCACTTGCGGGCCTCGTTACGCCGGCGAGCTCGAACAGGCAATCAAAACGGCGAACGGTGAGGCCGCCGGATTTATCTTCGAGCCAGTGAGTGGAGCAACGCTCGGCGCCGTCGTCCCTCCCGCCGGATACCTCGAGTCGATCGCGGATATCTGCCGCCGCCACGACATCCTCCTGATTGCCGACGAAGTCATGACCGGCATGGGTCGCGGTGGGCGCAACTTCGCTGTCGATCATTGGAAGGTCCTGCCAGATATCCTGGTCGCAGCGAAAGGCCTCTCCAGCGGATACGCCCCGCTCGGGGCCGTTATAGCCAGCAAGAAAATCGTCGACGCGATCGCTGGCGGCTCCGGCGTTTTCCTTCACGGGTTCACCTACAACGCGCACCCAATTTCGCTCGCCGCCGGACGCGCGGTGCTTCATTTTCTTCAAACGCACGAACTGATCGCCGCCGCCGATTCCAGCCGAAGCGGGAGCGCCGCCTTCAATTTCAAGCAAGCGTTGCAGGAATTGCGGAACGAAGAATCCATCGGCGACGTCCGCGGCATCGGCCTGCTCTGGTCCGTCGAATTCGTCGTCGACAAATCCACCAAGCGCCCGTTCCCGCCGGACCAGACCTTCTCCTCTCGCGTAGCCTCGGCAGCTCTGAAACGCGGCCTCCTCGTTTACCCGATGCAAGGCAGCGTCGACGGCATTTCCGGCGATCACATTCTCCTCGCCCCACCGGCGATCATCACCAAAGGCCAAATAGCCTGGGGCATGGAACAGCTCGCGTCGGCAATCCGCGAAGCATGACGCCTATCAGTAGCGCTGCCGGTCGGCGGCTGTCGAGCGGGCGTCCCCCTGCTCCTCGGTACCAGATTGACGATGCCGAGATATCTCCCCGCTCTGCTTGACTTCAAGCACATCGCCCCATGTTTTCAGCAGCTTGCAGCTTGACCATCGTTTGACCCGCGCTGCATTGTGCTCCGTCCGCCGTTGCGAGAAATTCAACCTGAAAATGCAGGTGCGAGTGAAAGACGGAGGCACCTATGGCAATCCCCGGATTCCAAACCATGACTGAATTCTGCGAACAGGTAAATCCACGAGTGCTCCTCGAAATGCGCCGCCTGCGTCCTTTCCCGGACATGCTGCGAGTCCAGGAAAGCTGGGTCGCAGCGACCGAAAAGCGTGCCTTACTGTGGCTGGCCGCCCGCACGCCCGACCGCATCAGCCCCGATCACCTGACCATCCTCGGCTTGGCCGCTCAAATCGGCGCTGGCGCTTTCTACGTGCTTGCGGCCCGGAATCGCGTCGCCCTTCTGGGAGTCATTGCCTGCCTCGCGCTCAACTGGCTAGGAGATTCCCTCGACGGCACTCTGGCTCGAGTT
>Ga0070735_10001257_pt1 | contig 25018 bp, 18 predicted proteins | sample Coa_R1_FD_66443 | JGI IMG/M metagenome (GOLD analysis project Ga0070735, IMG submission 66443) | Surface soil microbial communities from Centralia Pennsylvania, which are recovering from an underground coalmine fire - Coalmine... | ecosystem: Environmental > Terrestrial > Soil > Unclassified ...
TTCATCCATGCGCATCACCCAGCATCCGGCGTTTTTTCCGGACTCCGCGAGATGGATCGCCTGGCGCTCCTTCAGCAGGGAAAACGCGGCGTCCCAGAATTTCAAATGAAGAATTTCGCTCTCGCGAGGCAGCAGATCGTACTCGATGCCGAGCCGCGCCATGGTGTGCAAATGGCAGCGCACGATCGCCGGCGCGACGATCGCGGACATTTCCGCGGCCGCGCCGGTCCCCGCCTCGATGGAGTGCAGCGTTTCGCCGCGCAGCGCGAGGCGCGTCTTGTCTTCTTCAAAAAAGCGCGACACGCTGGCATACAAATCCCAGCAGTAGTAATCGAATTTCGGTTCCGCCGCGAGCGCGCGTACTTCCACCGCAGTTTTCTTCGCGATGTGCAGGAATCCGATCACTACATCTGCAACTTGCACGCCGGTATTGTCGATGTAGTTCTGCACTTCCACGCGCTGCCCGGCGCGCCGCAGGATGCGCACAAACGTATCGCCCAGCGCGGCATTGCGCAGGTGGCCGATGTGCGCGGCCTTATTGGGATTGATGTTGGTGTGCTCCACGATGCATTTGGGCGCGTCGGGCGCGGCGCCGGCGCGGGGCGCATCCACTTCCTTCAGCGCGCCAGCCAGGAACGCTGCGCGCGCGAAATAGAAATTCACGTAGCCGCCGCCGGCCACCTCCACGCGCGCCACGCCGTCAATCGGCGCGAGTTGCGCGGCAATCTCCTGTGCGATCTGCCTTGGCGCGCGTTTCAGGCGTTTGGCCAGCTCAAAGCAAACCGGCGAGGACACTTCGCCCATCTCGATGCGCGGAGGTTTCTCGGTAACGATGGTTACTTCCTGCTGGTAGTGCTGGCGAATGTGCGCGGCAAGCGCGGCGCGAATTTGAGCTACGAGAACTTGTACCAAGGGGCTCCCATCTGAGCAGAGAAGAATCGATTATAGGGAACGCGAGGCGAGCCAGGGAAGTGGAATGTGCGCGTCGAATCTGCCTTGTCAGGTTGTCATTCTGAGGCGCGCTTTTCGCCGAAGAATCTCTCCGTGGGTTCCATCCGAATCGCAGAGGGATGCCTCGCTTCGCCTCGGCGCGAGCCCTCGGTGCGAGCGCCCAGAATGCCACATGCCCCTCGGCTTCTCGGCAACCCGTGGGCCATGCGCCGCGAGATCGCTAATTCCCGGAGGATTTCCCGATATACGTCACGCGCCACACGCTGTTGGACGCGTCATCCGTAAACACCAGCGAGCCGTCGCCGGCCACAGTCACGCCCACCGGCCGCCCCCAGACGTTCGCCTCATCCACCACGAACCCGGTGACGAAGTCTTCATACTCACCGGTCGCTTTGCCGTTCGGCGCATAGACGCGCACCACTTTGTATCCCGTGCGGTGGGCGCGATTCCAAGATCCGTGCGAAGTGGCAAAAATATCGCCACGGTACTCGGCGGGGAATTGTTTTCCTTCATAGAATGCCAGGTTCAGAGGCGCCGAATGCGATTGCAGCAGAACGTCCGGCACAATCACTTTCTCTTTCAGCTCCGGATGTTTTCCCGCAAATCGCGGATCCTGATTCGGGCCGGTGTAATACCACGGCCAGCCGTAGAATCCGCCGTCCTGAATGTGCGTGATGTAGTCCGGCACCAGATCGTCGCCCAACGCGTCGCGTTCATTCACCGCCACCCAGAGTTGTCCGGTCTGCGGATGCATCGCCAGGCCGGAAGCGTTGCGAACTCCCGAGGCGTAGATCCGCTGTCCGCTGCCGTCGGGATTGAACTCCAGCACATCGGCGCGATTTTTTTCTCCGTCGTCATCCCCCACATTGGCCTTGGAACCGACGCCCACGTACAGCTTCTTGCCGTCCGTCGAAAACGCCAGGCTGCGCGTCCAGTGTCCGCCGCCGTACTTCGCGCCGCCCGGAATGCTGGCGACCACTACCTGCGACGGCCCGCTCGCTTTCAGGTCGCCGTTCTTGTACGGGAAGCGCACGATGGAATTGGTGTTGCCGATATAGACGTACTGCGGATTCGGACCCGGAGGATAAAACGCGATTCCATACGGCATGGTCAGATCGGAGGCAAAGACCTCGTTGGTGACCACCTTGCCGTCCGCGCCAAATCCCCTCAGCACGCGGATGCGGCCCGGGCCGCTTTCCGCCACGAACAGATCGCCGTTGGGAGCGGTGACGATCGTCCGCGGCTCGTCCATCCCGGTCAAAGCCTGATCGATCTTGAATCCGTTCGGCACTTTCGGCCAGGCATTCGCCGGACGCGGAACCACCTTGGACTGGTTAGGCGCGGAATCCGTGGCATAGGGTTTCGGCACGTCGGAGGCCTTGATTACGTAGCGGTTGCCGGGACGTTCGTTGTTCCAGTCATTGAACGATCCCTCGCCTTTCAGCATTTGCGGCGCGCCGCCGGAATTTTGGGCGCGCGTACCAGCCACTGTCATCAGGCTCACGGCCAGCGGCACGATCCACAGTCCTGCCGGAATCCGGCTTGTAAATTTGTTTCGCATGATCGGTTCCTCCTGCCGAGCGGTGTTACTTGTCGCGGTTGGGCACCGTGAAGCGTTTCTTCTCTAACCTGCATCTTAACAGCCTGGCGCGATGGTTTCCATCGGGCACCAAACAGGCGGTGAGCGCGTATCTGCCTGAACGAGAATATACTAGGGCGCCTGCTCGCAAGTGGACCATGGGTGCGGGCAGCCCAAGAAAGTGGAACTCCTCCTGCCCGCAATCGTAATTCATGTCGTAGGCGCGGGAGCGACTTCCAACCGGGGTAGATGGCTGAGCCAGTTGAAACACGCGATGTCGATCTGTTGAGACGTCTATCAGCGGGCGACGATGACGCGTTTCTGGAATTCTACCGGCGACACCAGGGTGGACTCTTCCGGTACGCCGTGCACATGAGCGGCAGCCCACAAGCGGCCGCCGATGTCGTCCAGGAAACATTCTTGACGCTCATCCGGCATTCGGGCAAGTACGACGAAGAAAAGGGAACTCCGGCTGCTTTTCTTTTTGGCATCGCTCGAAACCACTTGCGCAAGTTGCATGAAAAAGAGGGCCGTTATCTGCCCTTGTCGGACGATGCAGGGAACGTTCTCGATTCCGGTCAGAGTGGCGATCCCTGGCGCGCCGATGGTCATGGCCGCTCTTCCGCCCGGCTGGGACAGGCGGAGAGCATCCAGGAAACTCTGGAGCGCGCGCAGATTTCCGAGCTGCTGCGCGAAGCGATTTTGACACTGCCCGATCACTATCGCGAACCGGTCACCCTTTGTGACCTGGAGGGCAAAAGTTACGGCGAAGCGGCGGCATTGCTCGACTGCCCGGTGGGTACCGTGAGGTCGAGGTTGAATCGGGCCCGTTCCATGTTGCTGGACAAGCTCCGTCCCGCGCGGATGGGAGCGCGAAGCAATTGGGCGCGTCCGGGAGAAAAGCGATGATGGAAATGACGTGCAGGGAATTCGACGAAATCGTTCACGCCTTTGTGCGCATGGAGCTGCTGGATGTGAACCTGCGCGAGGCGGCTCTCGAACACGCCGCACATTGCGAGCTTTGTTCCGAGCGACTGGCGGATGCCGCTGCGCTGCTGGAAGCCTCCGACACGATGGCAAGAAACTGGCGCAACGAAGAGACCCCTGCGCACGTGGAGTCCGGCCTCCTGGCATCTTTCCGCCACCATCACCGGCGTGCGTCCTGGCGGCGCACCCTGGAGTGGGCCACCGTGGGAGCGGCCGCGGCAGTTCTGCTGATTTTTCTTTGGACCACAGGCAGTCGATCGCGGGTGCAAGCTCCGCAGGTTCCCCGGAAGGACGTTTCGTCGCAGACGGAAATGCCGCAGGACGCGAAAGCCACCGAAGCCCCGAAGCTGGGGACGCCGGAGCTGTTCGCGCAGGCGGCCGTTCCGGACGCCGCCGCCGCGAACGAAACCTACGTGGCCTCCGATTTTGTGCCGGTACCGTACACCGGGACGATTTCCGCGGACGATCCGGGAATGATCGTGCGCGTCCAATTGACGCGATCCTCGCTCGCTCAGCTCGGCTACCCGGTAGCCGAGGCGCCTGATGAAGACTTGATTCTGGCGGATGTTTTGGTCGGGGAAGATGGTTGGCCGCGCGGGGTGAAGTTGATCCAGTAATTTCTCCGTGACCGTGGTGTGTGGCCGCGGACATGGACCGAAGACGGGTTTTGGCGACACGTTTCGAGGAGGGTAGTCCGTGAGAAAAGTCATGCTCGGTGCAGGTATCGGAGCAATGCTGTTGGCGGGCGCCGCTCTGGTCGTGAATGCGCAGGGCCCGCCGCCTGGCGGATTTGGCGGAAGAGGTCCCGGCGGGCCGATGGCCGGCATGTTTGAATTCGGCGGATTAATGGGCGGATTTGGCGGCAGGGTTGTCACCGGAAAGCCGGTCACCGCGACCTTCACCATCACCCACACGGAAACTCTGCCGGGAAATACCATCACCAATACCACCACCGGCACATTCGCGCGCGGCGCGGACGGCAGCACCTACCGCGACGTCAAATTTACCGCGATTGGTCCATGGGCGGCCTCCGGCAAGGCGCAGGAATTCATTTATATCCGCAATCAAAGTACCGGCATGCAATACATCGTGAATGTCACCAAGGGTACGTACGAAGCGTTCGCCATCCATGAGCACAAAACCGAAGAGGGACCTAGGAACCGCGCGAACCGGCCGAACTCCAACGACGAGATCGTAAACGACAATCCGAACGGCAGCTACACGGACCCGGTTACGAAAACGGTTTACCCTGCCGACGACCGCCAGGTGACGCGAACGATTCCCGTCGGCGCCATCGGCAATCAACTCGCGCTGACCATCACCTCGGAGCGCTGGCGCTCTACGGCGCTGGATCTGCTGCTGGAAGATACCCGCACCGATCCTCGGTTTGGGACCACCACCTACCAGTTGTCGAATATCGGGCAGTCGCCGGCGTCTTCGCTGTTCACGCCCGATCCGTCCTTCATGCAGGTTCAGGGCAAGGGATTCGGCCCTGGCGGCCATCACGAGCGCGGGCAGCAGCCACCCCCGCCCCCGCAGAACTGAATCACAGGTCAGCTGGCTCAAGGAACGGAATGAAAAAAGCACCCGCTAAACGGGTGCTTTTTTTGTAGCACAGCGACTCCTCGCTGTGCGGGTTTGAATTCCGCCGAAACGGCTGTCCTCGTGGCGCTGGTCGCAAACCCGCACAGCGAGGAGTCGCTGTGCTACGAAAACAAGAATTCGGAGGGCAGCGCGCCGGAAGGGAACCCTTAACGAGAACTCGAACCGGACTGGCTAGCGACGTTGAAATTCGGGCACTCCCCAAGCCCTGCGCTGATTTGACAGCCTTCCGCCACCCGCTTACTATCGAAATTCAAGTTACTTGCGTGGAACTCGCTGCCGTTCACAAGCGGCCTGCCATCGCTGAGCGTTACCCTAAAATTTCAGGCCGAAAGGGCGAATGAGCGCTCCCGGAACCAAGCCAAAATACTATTTGACCACGCCGCTCTACTACACGAACGGCATGCCGCACATCGGCCACACGTATTCGACGATCGTTGCCGATGTGATCCGCCGGTACAAGCGCATGCGGGGATTCGATGTTTTCATGACCACCGGCGCGGACGAGCACGGCGTGAACGTTGAGCGCTCCGCGCAGAAGGCCGGAAAATCTCCCCAGGAATTTTCCACGGAAATCGCCAAACAGTGGCGCCAGCTCTGGGATGACCTGGGAATTCCCGGCGACGAATTCATCCGCACCACCGACGAAAAGCATCACCGTACCGTGCAGTGGCTCTTCAAGCGTTGCCGCGACAATGGTTTCATCCACAAAGGCCATTACACCGGGCAATACTGCGTGCACGATAACGCCTACGTGGTGGATGCCGGGCCCGGCGACCCGTGTCCCGACTGCGGCCGCATCACGGAAACGGTCACCGAGGAAAATTATTTTTTCAAGCTCTCCGGATTCCAGCAAAAGCTGCTCGATTTTTATGCCGCGCATCCCGATTTCATTCAGCCGGAAAGCCGCCGCAACGAAGTCCTGAGTTTTGTGAACGGCGGCCTGAAAGATTTGTCCATCACCCGCACCACCATCCGCTGGGGAATCCCGGTGCCCGGCGAAGCCCCGCATGTTTTCTATGTGTGGTTTGACGCGCTGATCGGATACCTGAGCGCCGTGGGAGGCCCGAACTACGAGCAGCGCGGCTTGTGGCCCGCGGACTTGCATCTGGTCGGCAAGGAAATCATTCGCTTTCACGCGGTGTACTGGCCGGCGTTTCTGATGGCCGCGGACTTACCGCTTCCCGGAAAAATCTGGGCGCACGGCTGGCTGCTGTTTGACAGCGCCAAGATGAGCAAGTCCCTCGGCAATGTGGTGAAGCCGCGCCCCATCGTCAACGCGCTGGGCATCGAGCCGCTGCGCTACTACCTGCTGCGCGAAATTGTCTTCGGGCAGGACGGCAGCTTTTCCTATGACGCGCTGGTCACCCGCTACAACAGCGACCTAGCCAACGGTCTCGGCAATCTGGCCAGCCGCACGCTGACGATGATCGAGCGCTATTTCGGCGGCGAAATTCCCAAGCCCGCGGCGGAGCCGATCCATGGGATGTACACGCCGGCGGCAGAATTTGCGAAAGAAGCGCTCGCCGGCATTTTAGCGGCCTACGACCGCCTCGGATTTTCACACGCCCTCGAAGCGATTTGGGCCCAGGTAGCGACTATCGATAAATTCATCACCATCGAAAAACCGTGGGCGCTGGCTGAAAGGCCGGAGGACCGCGAACGTCTCGCGACCGTTCTCTACACCGCCGCCGAAGGCCTGCGCATCGTCACAGCGCTGGCGCACCCGGTGCTCCCGCAGGCCACGCAAAAAATCTGGAGCCAGCTCGGGCAAACCGCGCCGCTCGCTTCGGTGCAGCTCGACCAGCTAGCCTGGGGGCAGCTCAAGCCCGGAACAAAAATTGGGAAGCCCGAAGGAATTTTCCCCCGAGTTGACAAATCTGAAACGATTGCGAGGATTGAAACCATGGAACAGGAACAAGACAAAGCACCAGCGCCGCCCGCCCCGAGCGCCGCCACCGCTCCCGCCGCGTCCGGAGCGGCCGCAGCTCCAGCGGTTGCCGCCCCCACCAAAATTAGCATCGACGATTTTGCCAAGGTGGAGATGCGCGTCGGCCTGGTAAAGACCGCCGAGCGCGTAGCCGGCGCCGACAAGCTGCTGCAACTCCAGGTGGATATCGGCGACGAAGTCCGCCAGATTGTCGCCGGCCTGGCGCTGGCCTACAAACCGGAGCAGCTCGTAGGCCGCAAGGTTGTCGTCGTAACGAATCTAGCTCCCAGAAAGCTACGCGGAGTGGAATCCAACGGCATGATCGTAGCCGCCTCATTGCCCGACGGCTCGCCAGTCCTAGCCGGATTTCTCGAAGAGATTCAGGTAGGCGCGCGCCTAAAGTAGGACAGGCTTCAGCCTGTCAGGTTTAGATGTGCGTCCGGCCTGACTCGTAATCGTGTAAGACAAGAGCCCCTCCCACAACCCCATGAACCTAACCGACTCACACGCCCACATAGACGTTTCCGACTTTGACGCCGATCGCGACGCCATGCTCGTCCGCGCGCAAGCCGCGGGAATAGCCACGCTCCTGGCCATCGGCAACGGCCCGGAAATCGAAAAGCTCGGAGCGGCCGTCCCCTTCGCCGAGAAGCACGACTGGATTTACGCCGCTGCAGGAATTCACCCGCACGAAGCCAGGCACGCGACCGAAGCGCACTACGACGAACTCAATCGCCTGGCCAGGAATCCGCGCCTGATCGCCTGGGGCGAAATCGGCCTGGACTATCACTACGATCATTCCCCGCGCGATACGCAAGCGACGGTCTTCCGCCGGCAACTGGAACTGGCCCGCGCGGCGAAGCTCCCAATCATCATCCATTGCCGCGAAGCCTGGCCCGACTCCCTGCAAATTCTGGAGCAGGACTGGCGCAGTTCCGGCCTGGGCGGAATTTGTCACTGCTTCACCGGAACGCTGGAGGAAGCCCGCCAGGGTCTCGACATGGGCTTCCTGATTTCCTTCGCCGGCAATGTGACTTATCCCAAAGCGCAGAATCTGCGCGAAGTGGCGCGCGACGTTCCCCTCGACCGCCTGCTGGTGGAAACCGATTCGCCGTTCCTGGCGCCGCAGCCGCATCGCGGACGCCGAAATGAGCCCGCCTACGTCGCGGAAGTGGCGCGAACCATCGGGAATGTGAGAGACTTGCCAGCGAACCAGGTTGCCGAAGTTACTTCAGCCAACTTTCGGCGCTTCTTCGGTCTGGAGCATTCTGGCAAGGGTACCGGAAATCGCAGTGGGGAAGTCTCTGGAGGAGTGTCATCTCACTTCTGACGGCTAAGGAAATTTTTGATCTGGTTCGCGACGATCTCGCCAAAGTCGAGCGCGAACTGGCGCTGCAGAACGGCTCGGCGATCGAGCCGGTCGCGGAAATCTCGCGCTATCTGCTCGAGGGCGGCGGCAAGAGGCTGCGCCCGGCGCTGCTGCTGCTTTCCGCGGGCTACGCGGGATACCGCGGAGGAAGCGCGATCCGCCTGGGTGCCGTCGTGGAGCTAATTCACAGCGCTACGCTGATTCATGACGATGTCATTGACGGCGCCAATACGCGCCGCGGCCGGCCTTCCGCCAATTCCCGCTGGGGAAATCACCGCAGCGTCCTCGCAGGTGACTGGCTGTACATGCAGTCCTTCCAGATGGCGCTCACTGAGCGCAACTTCAAGATTCTCGACGTTTTGATTGAGCTGACGCAAAACATGGTGGAAGGCGAGCTGGTGCAGCTGGCCAAGCTCGGCCGCATGGACCTCACCGAACAAGATGCCGTGGAGCTGGCGGCCCGCAAGACGGCGTGTCTATTTGCCGGATGCGCGCGCCTCGGCGCGGTGCTCGGCAATCTGGACGACGCCGGCGAACAGGCTCTGGCCGACTACGGTCACTACGCAGGACTCGCGTTTCAGCTGGTCGATGATGTCCTGGACTTCACCGCCTCTCCCGAGAAGCTGGGCAAACCGGTGCTCAGCGATCTGAAAGAAGGCAAGGTCACGCTGCCGCTGATCTACGCGCTGGAGAGCGACGGCGCAACGGGGAAGCGCCTGGTCCGCACGGTGCTCGAAGAGCGGGGGTTTGACAGCGTTCGCCCCGAGCAGATCACTGCGCTGGTGCATGAATCCGGCGCGCTCGAGCGCACGCGCATGGCGGCGCTGGATTTTGCCGCGCGCGCCAAGGCCTGCCTGAACGGCAACGCCAATTCTGATTTCGGCCGCGCCCTGCGCACCGTTCCCGATTTCATTCTCGACCGCGACAATTAATCGGCCGGTGAAAATCATCCGCCTGCGGCCGGCGACCCGCGCTCTCGATTTTTCTTATGCTGCCGTTTAAAGTCATTTATCACCCAAAGTACGATTTGGACCTCGGAACGCACGTTTTCCCCTCGCAAAAATTCCGGCTGATCCATGACGCCCTGATCGCAGAGGGAATCGCCGGCGCGGAAGATTTTCTGCCGCCGGAGCCGGCGCCCGACGAGGACATTCTGCGCGTGCACACCGCCGCCTATGTCCACAAGCTGCAAACCGATTCGCTGACACTGAGCGAACGCATGAAGCTGGAAATTCCGCTCACCGAGGTCACCCGCGAAGGCTTCTGGCTGGCGGCCGGCGGTTCGACCCTGGCCGGGCGCCATGCGCTCCAGGACGGATTCGCCGCCAACCTCAGCGGCGGATTCCATCACGCCTATCCCGGCCATGGCGAGGGATTCTGCATGATTCACGACGTGGGTGTGGCCATCCGCTCCCTGCAAGCCGCGGGCAAAATTCGCACCGCCATGACCGTCGATACCGACGTGCACCACGGCAACGGCACCGCGGCAATTTTCGCCGACGATGACACCGTCTTCACGCTCTCCATCCACCAGGAAAATAATTATCCGATGCCCAAGCCGCCTTCGGACGAAGACATCGGCCTCGCCGACGGCGCACGCGACCACGAATACCTCGACGCCCTCGAAGAGGGACTCCTGCACGCCCTGAAGAAAATGACGCCGGACATTATTTTTTACGTGGGAGGCGCGGACCCGTACCGCGAAGACCAGTTAGGCGGCCTGGCGCTGACCATCGAAGGTTTGCAAAAGCGCGACCGCCTGGTGTTCGAGCACGCCCGGCGAAAAGGAATTCCCGTAGCGTCAACCCTGGCAGGCGGATACGCGCGCAAGGTAGCGGACACCGTACGGATTCACGTCAACACCATCATCGCAGCACGCGAAGTGATGACGCAGCAATCTCCCGCCAAAAGTGATTAGAAGTCATTCAACGATCTTGCGAATGTTGTTTGTAAGTCGCGGTTTCAGAGGCCGCAAAAAAAACGCTGTCATTCTGAGCGAAGCGAAGAATCTCTCTTCGATTTCAGTACAAGCAAAGAACACGGAGAGATTCTTCGTTTCGCTCAGAATGACAAAGCCAGGCATTTGAACTATGGGGCCGGCGCAGCGGAAGCCTTGGTAATCGCCCCGGCCGCCAGATCCGCAAACCCATCCGGCGCAAATCCCTGCGTGCGATAAGCAATTTTCCCGCCCTTATCGAGCACCAGGACCGTGGGGATCGACTCCACGTGAAACGCAGCGTTCACGCCGTCGGCGAATACCAGCATCCCGCCCGGCTTCAGATCCTGCAGCGACGCCGCAACCACCGATTCATCCTCGTCCACGTTGATAGCCACGAAAATAACGTCGTCGCGCCCGGAAAATTTCGTGCGTAAGTCGCCGAGCATCGTTTCCATTTGTGTGCAGTACGCGCACCAGGTAGTCCAGAAGTTCACCACCACCACCTTCCCGTGCGATTCCGCCAGCTTCACCGGCGCGCTGCCATCGACGTGCCGAAGGCTGAACTGCAGCGGATCGGTAACGTCTTTGTTGTAGACCTGCGCGTCGGACTTCTGCTCCTTGATCGCCTCGCGGTTGCGGTCGTAGGCCGTCAAAAGAACGTCGCCCAGCCCTGCATTCGAATCGTGCGTGAACCGCCACAGATTGCCCATCCGCAAACGCAAGCGCTCGCGGTCCAGCGGCGGGCCTTGGCCGTCCGGCTGTTCCTCGCTAGCAAGGGCAAAGGCCGTGGCGTACTGCCGAATCGCTTCGTCCGAATGTTTGCCTTCCTCCGCGATTTCGCCCAGTGTGAGCGCCGCCGCGGCATTGGGCAGCAGCCGGAATCCGGTGGTCAGATCCTTCACCGCATCGTCATTTTTGTGCAGGTGATGCTGCAGGCGGCCACGCATCACGTACAGGTCCACCATGAATTTGGTGCGGCCCGATTGCCAGTCCTCCAGCGTCATCTGCTGCGGGCGCGAGTCCGGATCGGCTTTCGAAACGCGGTCGATGAGGTGCGTATCGTAGTCGATCGCGCGTAGCTGGCTGGACTCATCAGGCAGCTTTTCGAGCAGCGATGCCGCCAGGTACATGGACTGGCTGTCCTCCGGCTGGAGGGCGATCACTTTCTCGGCGTACTCGAGCGCACTTTTCTCATTGTGCAGATTCATTTCGGCTTCCAGCAGCGCGCGATAGATCGCAGCGCGCCGCGGCGAGTCCGGATACTTCACCAGATAAGCTTCCAGGTTCTTCACCAGCGTGGCGGGATCGTTCCCGGCCTGCCGCACCATAATTTGCAATTCGGCGTCCGGGTCGGCGAGGGGATCTTGCGCGGGCACCAAGGAATCGTCGCTTTTCGGTTTGGGCGCGGCCGCGGGAGCCTTCTTGGCCGGGGCTTTCGCCGGAGGCGCACCGGCTGGGGCTGGAGCTTGTTGCGCTCCGGCTGTGCCGGTCATGATCAATGCCAGAAGCAACACTAAAACGCGCATCGGCCATCGCATAGGCGGCGATTGTAACTCGAAACGAACGGAAAAGCGTAGGAGAGGCTTTACAGGCTGCGGAACGGCTGAAGACCGTGTCATTCTGAGCGAAGCGAAGAATCTCTCTTCTATTTCAGTGCAAGCGAAAAACACCGATAGATTCTTCGCTTCGCTCAGAATGACAACAACGGGGCGGGGCAAGCGATCGAAGCCGGAACTACTTGAAGTCCAGCAAAACATCCACCGTGTGCCGAGCTGTATCGGGCCGCAGCAAATGGCCAAACTCATTGTAATGCACCGGCAAGTCGCCAAAAATATCGCGGCTGGGCTTCGACAAAATCTTCACGTGCGATTCATAGTAGCCGTCGTCAAACACCTGCCCCGGAGCGATTTGCCAGGCTTGCCGCAGGCGCTTTTCCGCGTCGAGCGACAGTCCGGTGATGATCATGTCGCCCATGCGGTACTGCGGCCCCTCGGTGATGTTCACGCGATAGGAGATCTGGTGAGCGGCATCGTCATACGCCGGCTCCTCGGTCATCTTCATGTCCAGGTAGCCGCGCTTGCCGTACTGTCCTTCCACTTTCTGCCAGAGGTCCTCGATCTTGTTTCCGTCGGCGATGTTCCCCGGCTTCATTTCCACAATCTCATCGAGGCTGGACGACAACACCGCGACGTTTCCTTGCCACGAAACCCCTTTCCACGAATAGGCAGCGCCGGGAGCGATCGGAATCGCCAGAGCGACGCCAGTTTCCTTGGGATCGTTTACGTCCGGAATTAAGTGGGTTTGCGGCGGCCCGATCTGCGCGCGAAGGTAGCCCTTCGTTGCGTACAGTGGACGGATGTGCTCGTTCTCAAAAATCTCAGTCGCCAGCAGCGAGTAGGGCTGGCCCTTGAGGTCCGAAATGCGGTCCTTGAGCCGCTCGGAATTGGCGGCCAGCGGGTCACCGAACTGCACGGACTGAACCCGCAGCGGAGCACCGTCGAGATGAAACTGCATTTCCATTCCCTGGCCCACGGCCGACGCCACCAACTGGTGGGTAACTTCACCCTTGATCTGCTTCGCCGCCAACAGGTTTTCGATCACCGCGGCGATCTGATCGACCATCGTTCCGTCGCCGGGCGCTTCGCCCGTAAACAGTCCCACCTGCTCGCGAACGGCGCTGCCTATGGATTCCGCGGTGAACCAGGGAAAATTGTCAAACGCGATCGGATAGGCCGGCGCTTCCTGCACCTGAAACTCCAGGTTGATCGCCGTGCCCTTGGCGGCATAGCGGAAATTCACGGCGGAAAAGATGCCCAGCGCGGAAAGCCGGTTAGTGGCTGCCTGAATCTGTTCGGCGGTCACCACGTCGCCGGTCTTCAGCCCGCTCGCTGCGATAATCTGGTCCGCGGGGAACTTCTGCGCGCCCGTGACCTTGATGGATGCTATCGCCGAGCTGGGCGCTGGAGCAGCCGCCGGCGCCTGCGCGCGCACAGCAAGCGCGGCGAGAAAAATAAAGAGAAAGGCGAAGAATGAAAAAAGAATGCGTCTCACAACAGCAATATATTACGTGATTCGCGATGAAGGGAGAAAACTGATTGTAGGAAAAAGTGGCACAGACTTCAGTCTGTGGGGTTGAGTGGCGCGGACTTCAGTCTGCGGGGTTTAGTGCTTGCACATACAAAACCCCACGGGCTGAAGCCTGTGCCGCCAAAAGCTACTCGACGGTGACCGACTTCGCCAAATTGCGCGGCTGGTCCACGTCGCAACCGCGCCGCACCGCTATGTGGTACGCCAGCAATTGCAGGGGAATCACTTCCAGCAGCGGAGCAAACATCTCCATGGTGGGCGGCACCACAATGATGTAATCCGAAGCCTCCCGCGCCAAATGATCGTTCTCCGAGACCACCGAGATGACAATGCCGTCGCGCGCCTTTACTTCCTTGATGTTGGAAACGCTCTTCTCATAGCGCGTCATGGCTTCGGGATCGCTTTCATCGCGCGTCGCCAGCATCACCACCGGAAGGTTTTCATCGATCAGCGCGTTGGGCCCGTGCTTCATTTCGCCTGCCGGGTAGCCCTCCGCGTGAATATAGGAAATTTCTTTGAGCTTCAGCGCGCCCTCGAGCGCGATCGGGAAGTGGATTCCGCGCCCCAGGTACAGAAAATTCGTATGCCGGAAAAAGGTCCGCGCCAGGCTCTCATAAATTCCCGATTCATCGCCCTGCAGTACCGTCTCCATTTTGTGCGGCACGCGCATCAGTTCCGTCAGCAGGCGCTTTTCGCAGTCCTCGGTCAGCGTGCCGCGCACCTGGCCGAGGTACATGGCCAGCAGCATCAGTGCCGTAAGCTGCCCGGTAAACGCCTTGGTCGAGGCCACGCCGATTTCCGGCCCGGCATGCGTCAGAATCGTCCCCGCAGCCTCGCGTGTGATCATCGATCCGTACACGTTGCAAATGGCCAGCGTCTTGGAGCCTTTCATCTTGGCTTCGCGTTGCGCGGCCAGCGTGTCGGCGGTTTCGCCGGACTGGCTAATGCAAATGGTCAGCGTCTTGTTGTCGATGATCGGGTCGCGATAGCGGAACTCGCTGCCGTAATCCACCTCGACGGGAATTTTCGCTAGCTTCTCAATCATGAACTTCCCGGTTTGCCCCGCGTGCCAGCTGGTGCCGCAGGCCACGATTTTCACCTTGTCGAATTCGCGGAATTCCTGCTCGCCAATGTCCATCTTGTCCAGAAAAACCTTTCCCGAATCCATGGCGACGCTGGCGAGCAGCGTGTCGCGCACAGCGCGCGGCTGCTCGAAAATTTCCTTCTGCATGAAATGCTTGTAGCCGCCCTTTTCGGCCATGATCGGATCCCAGGTGATGTGCTGCACGGCGCGCTCGATGGGATTGCCGTCGAGGTCCATGACCCGCACACCCTGCGCGGTCAGCACGGCGATGTCGCCGTCGGCCAAGAAGAACATGTCGCGTGTGTGCGCGAGGATCGCCGGGATGTCCGAGGCCACGAAGAACTCATGCTGCCCCAGGCCAATGACCGAAGGCGGGCCGGTGCGCGCCGCCACAATCTTGTTGGGATCGGTCGCGGAGAGAAATACCAGCGAGTAAACGCCGGTCAGCTGCCGCACCGTCTTGCGCACGGCGTCTTCCAGCGGGCCGCCGTCTTTCATGTAGCGCTCGACGAGGTGGGCGATGATTTCCGTGTCGGTTTCGGTGACGAACTTGTGACCCTCTTTTTCCAGCTCGCGCTTCAGCTCCACGTAATTTTCGACAATCCCATTGTGAACCACCACGATATTGCCCGTGCAGTCACGGTGCGGGTGGGCGTTTTCCTCGGTGGGGCGTCCATGGGTGGCCCAGCGCGTGTGCCCAATGCCGTAGCTGCCGTCAATCGGCGACTGGCGGATCACCTCTTCCAGGTTATGCAGCTTGCCCGGCGCGCGGCGGATTTGCACCTTGCCGTCCGATCCAACCACAGCGATGCCCGCCGAGTCGTACCCCCGGTATTCCAGGCGGCGCAGCCCGTCCAGAATCAAGGGCACAACTTTTTTAGACCCGATGTATCCGACGATTCCACACACAGTTTGGTCTCCGAAAGCTTGGCTAGGCGGAAGAAAACGATGCCCGCCTAAAAAGGGTAACACACAAGGGAATACGGGAATTCGAGGAGCGCGAAGGGATGTTTCCTGAACCTAACAGTTCTCCAAAGCGCGAAAAGAGGGCCTTTTATAGCGCCAACCCTGCAAAATCGCCGCCTAATCCACGATCTCGTAGCGGAACTCTTCGATTACCGGATTGGCCAGGATCTCCTTGGCCATGCGCTCGACCTGCTGGTTGGCGGCTTCGCGCGTCACGGCGCTCAGATCGAGCACAAAGAACTTGCCCTGGCGGACGTCCCGCACATCGCTAAATCCCAGAGAAGAAAGGGCATGCTGAATCGCCTGCCCCTGCGGATCGAGAACCGTGCGTTTCGGCATCACCCAAACGTGTGCTTTCATGGCCGGCATTATACCAAGCCCAGCGCGGCCACGCCGGAATGAAATTTATCCAGCAGGGCGCTCTTTTCGTCGGGCTCAAGAAAGGAATGCACGAAGCTCGCCTCGGCCAGCTGCACCAGTTCGGCGGGAGTCATGCCCATGCGCTGCGCGTGCGCGTACTCGCCGCTTACGGTGGTCTCAAACATGGTCGGGTCGTCGCTGGACAGCGTAACCGGGAGGCCGCGACGGAAAATCGACGGCAGCGGGTGATGTTCGTATCCGGCGGAAGCTCGTCCGATCTGGCGCGCCAGGGCGCCGGTGCGCAGATTGCTCGTGGGGCAGAATTCCAGGGGAATATTTCGCGCGGCGATGAAGTCCATGGTGCGCTCGTCGCGCATCACTCCGATGCCGTGACCGATGCGCTCCGCGCCCAGCAGTTCCACCGCTTCCCGCACAATTTCGGGGCCGCCGATCTCGCCCGCGTGGATCAGACGGTGCATGCCCTGCGCGGCCACGAAGTCATAAACCGGGCGCAGCTCGATCGTCGGCAGTCCCAGTTCATCGCCGCCGATGCCATAGGCGATGATGTCCGGCGAGTGCAACGCGGCCGCGATTCGCGCCACTTCCATCGCCGGCGCCGCTCCCCACTGCCGCACCGCGTCAAAAATATATTTCAGCTTCACGCCGGGAACTTCCGCCGCCGCATCGCGCAGCGCCACAAAATTAGCTGCCGGATCCTGATTGCGCCGAAACATCACGCCAATCGACAGCGTGACCTCCGCGTAGAGAACGTTTTGCCGCTGCAGCGATTCCGCGAAGCGCCGCGCGATCAGCGCGTAATCCGCCGGGCCGCGCAGGAACGAAGTGATCCAGATGAAATTTTCGATGAACTGGTCGAAGTTTCCCGGAGCGTAGCGCGGCGCAGTATCCTCCAGAGTGAGCGTGACGCCGTGCCGCGCGGCCAGTTCAATCACTGTGGAAGGCGCGATGGACCCTTCCAGATGAACATGCAATTCCGCCTTCGGAAGCGCCCGAAACACTTCTTCAGATAGAGGTGTAGTGTTCATGCTGAAAATCATTGTACTCGGTAGGACAGGCTTCAGCCTGTCTGGTTTTGTCTAGTGTCATGCGTAAATCTAAACCAGACAGGCTGAAGCCTGTCCTACAGGGTTTAGCATCCGCATGATAAGTAATCGTAGAAGAAAGCCCGCGCCGCCATAACACAAGAACGCCCTTCCCAACTTCCGCTTGCGCCAGCAAAGCCCTCGGCTATGATGGATTTCGTTTCTGACCAAGTCTGGAGCGCGTGTCGGCGAGTTCCATTGGCCACTTCATCCACTCCTGTGACTTCCAAACCAACCGGCCGCGGCCGGCTGATCACCACCCTCGGCGTCGGTTTCGGCATCGCGGTAGCCATCGGCAACACCATCGGCGCGGGCATCGTGCGCACACCGGGAGAGATTGCTGCGCTATTGCCGTCCACCTGGCTGTACTTCGCCGCCTGGGCCGCGGGCGGCCTGTACATGTCGCTCGGGGCGCTGCAGTTCGCCGAGCTGGGCGCGATCCTGCCGCAGAGCGGCGGGCAATACAACTTCGCGCGCGCCGCGCTGGGAGATTACGCCGGGTTCATCGTCGGATGGAGCGACTGGATCTCCACCGCCGGCAGCTTTGCCGCGGTATCCATCGTCTTCGGGGAATATGCCAGTGACATGATTCCGGCCGCGCACGGCCACGTGCGCGCGCTCAGCGCCGGAGTGATTCTGCTGTTCGCGCTGCTGCAATGGAAAAGCATGAAAGTAGGCAGCGGCGTGCAGGACCTCACCACCGTTTTGAAGGCGCTCCTGTTTCTCGCCGTGGTGGTGGTCTGCTTCTTCCACTCTGCGACACCTGTCACCGCGGTCGCGTCGACCGCCGCAGTGCCCACCGGCTGGCCGCTCTTTGCGGCGTTCATCGTGGCGCTGCAGGCGGTGATCTACACCTATGACGGCTGGTACGGCGTGGTCTACTTCGGCAGCGAGGTTCACAATCCCGGAAAGGAAATTCCGCGCGCGATTTTCGGGACGGTCATCTCCGTGCTGGCGATTTATTTTCTGGTGAACGCGGCGGTAGTGCACCTGGTTTCCGTGCGCGAGTTTGCGTCCAGCGATTTCGCCATGGGCATCGCCGCGCGGCGGGTGCTGGGCGCGGCCGGCGATAATTTTATTCGCGTGGTGGTCGCCGTGGGCCTGTTGAGCAGCATCAACGCCATGGAAATGGGCACTTCCCGCGTCCTCTACGCCATGAGCCGCGACGGCCTTTTCTTTTCCTTCTTCGCGCGCGTGAATAAGGGCGGCATCCCCGCGCCGTCGCTGTGGCTTTCCACCGTGGTCGGCCTCTGCTTCGCGATGTTCAGCTTTGAGCGCGTCGCAGCCATCCTGGCGTCCTTCTTCGTGGCCGATTACGCGCTGACCTTCGTGTCGCTCTTCGTCCTGCGGCGCCGCTTGCCCAATCTCGTGCGCCCGTACAGCGCCTGGGGCTATCCGTGGACCACCTCGATCGCGCTGGTGGCTTCGGTAGTATTTCTAGTGGGAGCGCTGGCCAGCGATCGCGAAAACACGCCGCTAACGTTCCTCGTGCTCGCGGCAAGCTATCCGGTCTATCGAGCGCTGAAGTGGGCGGCCCGGCGGGAACGTGCGGTGTAGCCGAGGTCGAGCGTGCCGCGAAAAATTCAAACCGTTGTCAACCTGAGCGAAGCGAAGAATCTCTCTTCGATGTGAGTGCAAGCAAGCACAAAAAGAAGGAGAGATTCTTCGCTTCGCTCAGGATGACAAGTCTACTGGGCCCAGCTTAAATTGGCGTACAGCTCAAGAAGCTTCTTCGTACCGTGGTCCGAAAATCTCACAGTGAACTTACGTTCCGGCTCCTCGCCTTCCACCGCGACGATCGTTCCCACTCCGTACGTGGCATGCCGAACCCGCTGCCCGATGAGCGGGTTGGCGGTGGGCTTGCCAGGGCGAGGCGAACTGCTGCTGGCGCGCGGGCGGCTCGGCGCATCGTACGCGCTGGAGCGTGACGGCGTGTTGAGGCGCTTCACGCGGCGCGAGAATTCTTCCTCGCTGTAGGAATACTCGGGATCGGGCTCGTAGCGCCGCGTCTCGCCCGCTTCGGCGAGGGAGCCGGCGGCCGTTTCGATCAGCTCCGCCGGTATTTCCTGGAGGAAGCGCGACGGCAGCGAGCCGGTCAGGCGCTCCGAGCCGTACATGCGGCGATAGACGGCGCGCGTCAGCGTGAGCGTTTGCTTCGCGCGCGTCATTCCCACGTAGCAGAGGCGGCGCTCTTCTTCGAGTTCCTCGTTGTCGTTTTGCGAGCGGCTGTGCGGAAAAATTCCTTCTTCCATTCCGGACAGAAAAACGTGATCGAATTCCAGGCCCTTGGCGCTATGCAGCGTCATCAGCGTGATCAGGGCATCCTCGTCAAAATTGTCGGCGTCGCTCACCAGGGCAGCGCGGTCCAGAAAATCGGTCAGAGTCTCGCCGCGCTCGGCGCCTTCGGCCATGGCGTTCACCAGTTCGCGCAGGTTGTCGGCGCGCGCGGTGTCTTCGGCGGAGTCGCGCTGCGCCAGCATGTCCAGATACCCGCTGCGGGTGAGGATCGATTGCAGGAAATCCGCGGGCGACTCGCTGGAAATTTCCTGTTGCAGGGATTCGATGAGGGTGCGGAAATCGCGCAGCGGCGCGAGCGAACGTCCGGGCGCAGACGGCTCAAGAACTTTTCCAATCGCCGCCCACAGGGAAATATCGTGCTGCCGCGCCACGGCCGAAAGGGAATCGATGGAAGTTTTGCCGATGCCGCGCGGTGGAGTGTTGATCACACGCAGCAGGGCGACATCGTCGTCCGGGAAGCTGGCCAGGCGCGCATAGGCTAGCGCGTCCTTCACTTCGGCGCGCTGGTAAAACGAAAAACCGCCGAGCATGCGGTAGCGCATGCCGCGCGCACGCAAGGCCTCCTCAAACGAGCGCGACTGCGCGTTAGTGCGGTAGAGAACGGCGACATGCACGGCCGGATCTTCGCCCTGCAGGATGCGAATCGCGTCCGCGACGTATTCGGCCTCGGCCTTGGAATCGCGCCCTTCAAAAAACGCCAGATTGTTGCCCGCGGACCGCGTGGCCTTCAGCGTTTTTCCGAGCCGCCGGCGATTGTTGGACACCACTCCCGCCGCCGCATCCAGAATTTTCTGCGTCGAGCGATAATTTTCCTCCAGGCGCACCACGCGCGCGCCCGGATAATCTTCCTCGAAGCGCAGAATGTTGCCGACATCGGCGCCGCGCCACTTGTAGATGGACTGGTCCTCGTCGCCCACCACGCACAAATTGCGCGATTCATTTACCAGCAGCCGCAGCAAATCGTACTGCACGCGGTTGGTGTCCTGGTATTCGTCCACGTGTATGTAGCGGAAGCGCAACTGCCAGTTGGCGCGAGCCTCGGGAAATTCCCGCAGCACCTGCACCGTCCGCAGCAGCAAATCGTCGAAATCCAGCGCGCCTGCCTTGCGCAGGATGTTTTCGTACTCCGCATAAACCTTGGAGGCCGTCAGCGCCAGCGGATCGTTGTGCTTCGCGGCGTCCGCGGCGATCTGCGTGGGCGTTTGCGCGTGGTTTTTCGCGAAGCTGATGCGCTCGAGCAGTCCGCGAATTTTTTCGCCGGGATCCTTGATGTTCAAATGCTCCAGCGCCAGTTTTACGGCCGCGGTCTGGTCATCGGCGTCAAAGATTTTGAAGTCGCGGGGTAGCCCGAGGCGTGGGGCCTCGCGCCGCAGCAGCCAGGCGGAAAAGGCGTGAAATGTTCCCACCCACGGATCGTCGTACGCCTTGCCGCGCCGCACCAGTAGATCGCGCAGGCGCTCCTTCATCTGAGTCGCGGCCTTGTTGGTGAAGGTTACGGCGAGGATGGAGTTGCCGGGCACGCCCTGGTCGATGAGGTGCGCGATGCGATAGGTGATCGCGCGCGTCTTACCGGTTCCCGCGCCCGCAAGAATCAGCACCGGACCATCAATCGTAGTCGCAGCTTCGTTCTGACCGGAATTCAGCTCGTCAAGGAGTGTCATATGGGGAGGCGGGCCCGTTTGGGAATGTACATTCTATCCGACGAACTCGCGTTCAGCAAATTGGCGTATGGAAAGTGGGCAACAGCTTCGCGAGATATTTCAATATGCACCGTGCAGTTTCGGGACGCAGGCCGTTTATCGGGGCGTATCCGCCAGATCGATCTCAAAAAAGAACAGCGCCTTGTTGTCGGTCATGAACGAAAGGTCCGGAATATAGAGATGCGACATGCGCACCGCGCTGAAATCGTGGCTCATATCGAAAAATAGAAATCCGTGCGTCGTAGCGTGCGGCGGCAAGACATCTGTGCCCAGGGCCACGGACCGCAGCGTCGTGGTCATCGAAACCCAATCCTTGCTATGCCCCGAGCCCGAAGGCGCGGTAGGAAACGGAAACGGGCGGTGCTGGCGAATATTGGAGTTTGCCGTCAAGAGCGTGCGGTCAGCCACGTCTTCCGGAGAAAGCGGGCCGAGGCGCTGCCGATCCTGGCCGGGCTGCGAAATCACCATCTGGATTGTGGAGAGGTTCAGTCGAATGGGCAGGTCATTGTCATTCCGGAAATACACGTCGATGGCTACGATCCCCGCGTTGTAGAAAGAATCCTTGCCGAAAACTTCCTTCTTGTAGCGCACCGCTCGCAGGTAGGGATCGGCAACCACAGTCAGGTTCTGGTGCGCGTCGCGAGTGGGCAGCGACATCGGATCGGGCGGCGGGTCCGATTGCGCCAGCGCGCCCAGCGGGAGGAGCATCAAGACGGCAAGAATCGCGCGGAGCATATTCTGGTTGGCTATGATGCATCCTCCGAGCGAAAGGTTCACTCCACGATTCGTACGCCATTGCCGGCGGTGCGCGCCTATAATATCCGGTTTGAACCGCTGAATGGGACGGATCTGAATTTATTCCGGACAGGAGACGGCTCGCCAAGAGCCTCTGGGGATGTACACGCTCTACAGTCTGCTGACCGCCGCGGGTGTGCTGCTGCTGTCACCGTATTTTCTGGTCCGCGGACTCCTGCAGAAAAAATATCTCAGCAATCTTCCCGAGCGCATGGGATGGACATTCCCGCCGGAGCTGCGCGAGGAGAAGCCGTCCGGACCGGTCGAAAAATCGATCTGGATTCATGCCGTTTCGGTCGGCGAGGTTCTGGCGGTGCTGCCCCTCGCGCAGCGCTTGAAGGAAACGTTTCCGGACCGCCGCCTGGTGATTTCCACCACCACCATCACCGGACAAAAAATCGCGCGCGAGCGAATGGCGTTTGCGGATGCGGTTTTCTATTTTCCGCTGGACTGGCGCGGCCCGGTCCGCCGCACACTCGCCGCGGTACGGCCGGCGGCGGTGATCGTCGTCGAGACTGAAATCTGGCCCAATTTCTTGCGCGAGTGCCGTCTCGAGGGCGTGCCGGTCGTCTTCGTGAACGGTCGGTTCTCGCAGCGTTCCTTCCGCGGTTACCAGCGGGCGCTTTCGTACACGGCCGGAGCCTTGGCCGGATTTCTGAAAAAAGTGTTGGGCGACGCAACACTTTTCCTGATGCAGAGCCGCGAGGATGCCGAGCGCCTTGCCGCACTGGGCGCTCCCGCCGAACGCATTCTGGTCACCGGCAACATCAAATACGATCTCGCGGATCCCGGCGAGAGTCCTCTCTCCGCGTGGCTGGAATCCGAACTGGCCAGGAGCAATCGCGGTCCCGTGGTGGTCGCCGGAAGCGTGCTGGCCAATGAAGAGGCCGATGTTCTGAAAGCCTTCGCGCACGTCGAGGGCGAATTTCCCCAGGCGCTTCTGGTGCTCGCTCCGAGGAAGCCGGAGCAATTCGACAATGCCGCGGACATCGTCGCCCGGTCCGGAAGAATTCTGCTGCGCCGCCGCGATCTGGTTTTCAACGGCTCCGGCAGCCCGGCGCTGGCGCAGCCCGTCCAGGTGCTATTGCTCGATAGTCTCGGCGAACTCGCCGGAATGTACCGCGTGGCGGACGCAGTGTTCGTGGGCGGTTCGCTCGTTCCCGCCGGCGGGCACAACATTCTTGAACCGGCGGCGTTCGGCAAAGTGCCTGTTTACGGTCCGTCGATGGAAAATTTCCGCGAAATGGCGGCGAAATTTCTGCAGGCTGGAGCGGCAATCCAGGTGAATTCCGCTGAAGATTTGGGAGCGGCGTGGGCCGTTTTGTTGCGCGACCGCACCAGCGCGGCGCGCATGGGCGCCAGCGCCCGGGAATTGGTGGAGACCAATCGCGGCGCGACCCAGCGCGTGCTGCAGGAAATCGAGCATGTCCTCGCGTCCAGCCGGAGCAGGGCGTGAAGCACGACTCGCGATGGCTGCGTTGGCTGTGGCCCCTGTCGCTCGTCTATTCCGCCGTGGCGCGCGCGAAGGCCCGGTGCTACGCGCGCGGCATTTTCCGAACCAGGAAATTGCCGGGATTGGTGATCAGCGTCGGAAATCTTACCGTGGGCGGCACCGGCAAAACTCCCGTGGTTCTGGCCATCGCCGAGCATCTCGCCGCGGAAGGGAAGCACGCGGCCATCCTGACGCGAGGCTATCGGGGAACCGCGGGTTCCGGCCCGAGCGGCGTGCCGCAAAGCGACGAAGTCGCGCTGCTGCGCGAGCGGCTCAAGGGTAAAGTTCAGTTGGGCGTCGGCGCGAATCGCTGCGCCAGTGGGATGGTGCTGGCGAGGCACGGCGTGCATTCGTTCGTGCTGGACGACGGTTTCCAGCACCTGAAACTGGCGCGCGACGCCGACGTCGTTCTGGTGGATGCCACCGATCCCTTCGGCGGCGGAATGGTATTGCCCGCGGGGCGCCTGCGCGAACCGCTTTCGGCGCTGCGCCGCGCCGATGTGGTGGTCGTCACGCGCAGCGTGGAGGCGACCGCGCCGGCGGTAGAATCCATCGTCCGGCGGCACACCAACTGCCCGATTTTCTACGCCGCGCTGCGTCTCGAAAGCGTGCTGCGCCTCCCGCGCCTCGACGTGGAGTTGCCGCTGCAGGATTGGCAGCGCGCTCGATTTCTGGCATTTTGCGCCATCGGAAATTCCGCCGCATTTTTTGGCGATCTGCGGATGTGGGGATTCCAGATTCCTGAGCAGCGCAGTTTTGGCGATCATCACGTCTACACCGCCGCCGAGGCTGCGCAGCTTGAACAAGCCGCGCTCGCCTGCGGCGCCGACGGGCTGCTGTGCACCGAAAAAGATGTGTGGAATCTCCGCAACGTTCAGTTCGCGAGGCTCCCTGTTTACTGCTGCCGAATTTCCGTGGATCTGCCGGATCGCTTTTGGAGCGCCTTGTCGGAGGTAATGGACGCCGCAAATCACCCGAACGCCGGAGGCTCCGCGCGATGAAGATTCTGGTGCGCGCTCCCAATTGGGTAGGCGACGCGGTGATGGCGATTCCGGCGTTGCAGGAAATTCGCGGGAAATACGCCGGAGCGGAAGTCTTCCTGCTGGCGAGGCCCGCTGTGGCCGATCTGTTTGCCGGCCAGCCGTTTGCCGATCGAATTCTGATCTACGACTTTCGCGGAAGGCACCGCGGTTGGCTCGGCCGCGAAAGGCTTGCCGGAGAATTGCGCCAGGAAAAATTCGATGCCGCCGTGCTGCTGCAAAACGCCTTTGACGCCGCGTGGCTGGCGTGGCGCGCAGGCATTCCGGAACGCATCGGTTACGCGCGCGACGCTCGCGGCCCGCTGCTCACGCGCGCCATTCCCGTGCCGCGCGACGGTGAAATTTCCAAACACGAATCGCATTACTATCTGGAACTGCTGCGCCGCGCCGGATGGACGGATGCGGCTGTGAATACGTCGTCGAATCCCGCGGCAGCTGTCGCGACGATTCGTTTGCTCATTTCCGAAGACGCCGGCGCGCGCGCGGAGTCCGCTCTGGTTGCTGCGGGAGCCATAGCTGCCAGATGGCGCTGCGCGATCGCTCCGGGCGCATCCTACGGAGCCGCCAAGTGCTGGCCGCCCGAACGCTTTGCGCAACTCGCCGACCGCCTGATTTCAGAATGTGGCGCCGATGTGATATTTTTTGGAACGCCGGGAGAAAAATATATAGCGGCTCGTATTCTCTCCCAGATGAAATCGCGCGCGATTTCGCTGGTTGGGGAAACGTCCATGCGGGA
>Ga0070735_10001258_pt1 | contig 25004 bp, 16 predicted proteins | sample Coa_R1_FD_66443 | JGI IMG/M metagenome (GOLD analysis project Ga0070735, IMG submission 66443) | Surface soil microbial communities from Centralia Pennsylvania, which are recovering from an underground coalmine fire - Coalmine... | ecosystem: Environmental > Terrestrial > Soil > Unclassified ...
GTGTACCGCGCAGTTGCTTTCCTGCGGCCGCACTTCCAGTTGGATGAACTTTCCGTTTCACTGCGGCTGGTCGCTGAACTGCCGGCTTCAGCGCGAAAGTGAAGCCCGATCAAATAGATAACTGATCTCGCTTCGAGTAAAATTGCGCGAATACAAATGAAGGAGGAAATACAAAATGGCAAAAGTTGATTATTTCTTGAAAATTGACGGGATCAAGGGTGAGAGCCTGGATTCCAAACACAAGGACGAGATCCAGATCCAGTCGTATAGCTGGGGCGAGCAAAACTCGGGCACGTTCTCCGACACAAGCGGCGGCGGCGCTGGAAAGGTTCAGATGCATGACTTCACGTTCACACAGGTCGTGCAGAAGTCGAGCCCGCTGCTGGTGAAGGCTTGCGCGACCGGCCAACACATTAAGAACGCGATTCTGACCTGCCGGAAGGCCGGTACGACGCCGCAGGAATACTTGAAGATCACCATGTCGGACATCCTCGTGTCTTCTTACAGCGTCGGCGGCCAGGCGGAAGCGTCAGTAGTGCCGACCGATGCGATCACGCTGAACTTCGCGAAAATCGAGTACTCGTATGCGCCACAGAAGGCGGACGGCAGTCTCGATGGCTTTATCACCGCAACCTACGACCTGAAGCAGAGCGTCTCCACCTAGACGTATCTCAAGCCGGACTAACTCACGTGACAGCCAAGGAATTATTCCAATCCGGCCAGTTGACAGAAGCGATTCAGGCGTTGGGCGCCGAGCTGCGGGAGAACCCGGCCGACGCCCGGCGCCGTACGTTCTTGTTCGAGTTGCTTTGCTTTTCGGGCGACTACGACCGTGCCGAGAAGCAGATCAATATCTTGGCCGACGCCAATCAGGAGACCCAGATGGGAGCCGTGCTCTATCAATCGGCGCTGCATGCCGAGCGGCTCCGTCAGGCTCTCTTCAGTAAACGCGACTTTCCCGATTCCGGCTCGAACGGTGAGCCGAAACCCCGCGCCGGAACGGTAAACGGTACGCCGTTCACATCCTTCGAGGATTCCGACCCGCGCATCGGCGCGCGTCTGGAGTTGTTCGCTGCGGGCGCCTATCTTTGGATTCCTTTCGAGCACATCACGCTGATAGAAACGGAGCCGCCCAAGCGGCTTCGCGACCTGTTGTGGGCCCCAGCCCTGGTCCGCACCGGGCCATCGTTCCGCGGCACGGAACTGGGCGAGGTCCTTCTTCCGGTAGTTTCGCCATTTTCCTGGAAGAATCCCGACGGAAATGTGCGGCTCGGCCGGGCGACGGTGTGGGAGGAAGACGATAGCGGCGAGGTGGTCCCCTTCGGTCAAAAAATGTTCCTGGTGGACGGCGAGGAGATGCCGCTGCTGGAGATCCGGAAGCTGGAATTTGCATCCGAGGAGCCCGCGCAGGCTGCTAGTGAGGCTTCCCCATAAACCGCCATGCCTTTGCGGGAAGATCTGCTGAACCCGATCGCCGGCGAGAATCCAGCCGGTGAAAATCTTCGCTACGCTCCGGTCTACGACAAAATCAAGGAAGCCCGCCGCGAGGAAGACGATGCTCCTCAAGGCGAGTGGAAGCGCGAGCGTAAGGTCGCGGACCATCTTCTGGTCATTAAGTTGGCCAGCGAATCGGTTGCGACCAAGAGCAAAGACATTCAGCTTGCCGCCTGGCTCACCGAAGCCGCGCTCAAGAAAGAAGGCTTCTCCGGTCTCCGCCAGGGATTGGATCTGCTGCGCGGCATCGTCGAGAATTTCTGGGAGAATTGCTATCCGGAAATAGAAGACGGCGATATGGAGTTGCGGGCCGCGCCCCTCGAGTGGGTCGGGACGCGTCTGGAAGATCCTCTAAAACGTGCGCCTCTCACGCGCTCAGGCTATGGCTTCTACAAGTACAAGGAATCGCGGACCGTTCCGTCCGAAGATGACGCGGCCGCGAACGACTCCAAGCGCGAGCAGCGCGACGCCGCAATCGCCGACGGGAAGCTGACGCCCGAGGAGTTCGAACAAGCGTTCAAGGATACGTCAACCGCCCAGTATCAAGCGTGGCTCACGGATCTGGACAGTTGTTTGGCATCGCTCGAATCGCTGGACACCCTTTGCCAGGAAAAATTCGCAGATTATTCACCGGGTTTTATCAAGCTGCGTACCGCGCTGGAAGAAGTACATCATGCCATCAAGGGTTTCGTAGCCAAAAAGATCGAGGCCGAGGGTGGTCCGGTCGAGACAGCGGAGTCGACGGAAGCAACCGAAGAGCTTGCTGAGGAAGCAGTGCCAGAAACCAGCCTTAGAAGCGCGGCCTCGGCACAGGCGAAGGCCAAGCGCAAGGTGGTGGGGCTGGAGCCTGTTGACGCCGACGATGTGACGGCGCGGCTGAATGCTATCGCGAAGTTTCTTCGCCAGACCGACGCGAACAGCCCCGCCCCTTACCTGCTGCTCCGCGGTTTTCGTTGGGGTGAGCTGCGTGGGTTTGGCGAGAGTCCCGATCCTACGGTGCTGGCGCCGCCATCGAGCGAAGTACGTCAGCAGATCAAGCGTCTTTCGCTCGAAAGCAACTGGACGGAGCTACTCGAAATTGCCGAAACTGCCATGGCTGAACCGTGCGGACGCGCCTGGCTGGACTTGCAGCGCTACGTTGTGAAAGCGTGCGAGGAATCGGGCTATTATGCAATCGCCTCCGCCATACGCTCTGAAGTGAAGGCGCTATTAGCCGATCTGCCCAGCTTGACCGGCTGGTCGCTGATGGACGATACGCCGGTGGCGAATGCAGAGACGCAGGCGTGGCTCAAGGAATTTGCATATCCGGCGTGCAGCGGAAATGGAAGCGGCGCTTCCGCGCAACCGGAAGAATCCCCGGTCATCATGTACGAGACCCCCGCCGCCGAACCCGGTGACTCGCGGGAGCCCGCTCCCCCCGATGTCTACGAACTGGCTACGCAGGCCGCACGCGGCGGTCGCCTGGATGAAGCGGTTGAAATTCTGACCGAAGATATCGTGCGGCAGCCCTGCGGCCGAGGACGGTTCCAGCGCAGATTGCAGCTTGCCCAAATATGTATGGGCGCAGGATACGAAGCGCTGGCACAGCCTATTCTGGAAGAGCTGGCCTCCGAGATCGATCGTCATCAACTGGAGGATTGGGAGACATCCGAGATCGTCGCGCATCCGCTGGTCATGTTGTACCGATGCTTGAACAAGCTCCACGGCGAGGCCGCCGACAAACAGAAACTCTACGCCCGCATTTGCCGGCTCGACCCGGTCCAGGGGCTGGCGTGTACGAAATAGTTTATGACGAAGCCCGAATCGGAATCGACAGTCACGCAGTCTCTGGTCGACCGGCTGATCGACAAGGAGCCGCAGAGCAACTCGGACGCTTACGTCACGCGGCCCCAATCCGTGCGCCAGCTTAAGGCCAACCTGCGCCGCGATCTGGAGTGGCTGCTCAATTCGCGCCAGAATCCGGATGCCGTTTCCGAGGGATTTCCGGATCTCAGCCGTTCTCTCTACAATTACGGCCTTCCCGATTTTTCCGCCCTCAGCCTGAATTCACCGAAGGATCGCAACTGGCTGCTCCGGTATCTGGCCACCACTGTGGAAACGTTTGAGCCTCGCCTCAGGGAGGTTCGGGTTTCGCTGCTCGAAACCCCCAATTCCACCGCACGCGTCCTCCGCTTTCAGATCGAAGCGCTTCTCATGATGGATCCTGCGCCGGAGCAGGTTTCCTTCGATACGGTCTTGCAGTTGACGAGCGGCGAATATCAGATTCGGGGAGAGCGCAGTGCGTGACGACCTGCTGCTCTATTATGAACGCGAGCTGAATTTCCTGCGCCAGATGGGCGCGGAGTTCTCCGAAAAATATCCTAAGATCGCCTCTCGCCTGATACTGGAGCCCGACAAATGCGAGGACCCGCACGTGGAACGCCTGCTGGAGGGTTTCGCCTTTCTCGCCGCGCGCGTCCACCTGAAGATCGACGACGATTTCCCCGAGATCACCGAGGCGCTGCTCAGTATTCTGTACCCGCATTTCATCCGGCCGATCCCCTCCATGTCAGTGGTGCAGTTTCTCGTCGATTCCGGCCAGGGCGGCCTTACCAGCGCGCAAAAAGTAGCGCGCGGCTCTATCTTGAACTCGCGTCCCGTGGCGGGCGTCCCGTGCCAATTCCAGACCTGCTACGAGACAACGGTTTGGCCGATCAATGTGATCGACTGCGAGTGGAAGACCCCGGACCGGCTGGCTCCTCCGGTGAGGTCGACGGACGCCGTGGCGGCTGTTCGCGTGGAGTTGCGCTGTCCTCCGGAGACCAGCTTCGATAAGCTTGGAGTGCGCTCGCTACGCTTCTATTTGAGCGGTGAAAGCCACCTGATCAATACGCTGTATGAACTGCTGTGCTCCAGTTGCGTCCAGATTCTGGTCCGCGACCCGGCGCCTAACTCCAAAGTGCGGGCTGTGGCTCTGCGCCCGGACTCGCTACGTCCCATTGGATTCGAGGAAGACGAGAGCATGCTGCCGTACCCGCGCCGCTCTTTCGTCGGCTATCGGCTATTGCAGGAGTATTTCACGTTCCCCGATAAGTTTTTCTTCCTTGATTTAGAGGGCCTGGAGACCGCTTGGCTGCATGGTTTTAAGGACCGCGCCGAAATTGTGTTTCTAATTGGGCAGTTCGAGCAGCAGGACCGCCGGCAGGTGCTGGAGCTTGGCGTTTCATCGAAGACCGTCCGCCTGAATTGCGCACCCATCGTGAATCTGTTCCCGCAAACTGCGGAGCCGATATTGCTCGATCAACGCAAGTTTGAATATCCGGTAACTCCCGACGTGCGCCGTCCGAATGCGACCGAAGTGTTCTCGGTTGATGAAGTGGTCAGCGTTAATCCGCAAACCAACGAAGTGATGAAGTTCGAACCCTTTTATTCCTACCGTCACGCCAACCTGCGCCAAAAGAAGCAGACGTTTTGGATCACCGCGCGTCGCACGAGCAATCGCCGCAACGATGAGGGCACCGACGTTTACATCACGATGGTGAATCTATCCAACCGGCCGGTGCGTCCCGACGTCGATACGCTGACCGTTCGCACCACCTGCACGAATCGCGATTTGCCGGCACGCCTTCCCTTCGGCAATGAACAGGGGGATTTTGAGTTGGAAGGCGGCGCGGCGATCAAAAAGATCGTCGCGCTGATTAAGCCCACCAACACGCTGCGCCCGCCGGTCGGCCGCGATGGACTGTGGCGTTTGATCTCGCATCTTTCGCTGAATTATCTGTCGCTGGTGGACGAGGGAAAAGAGGCGCTACAGGAAATCCTGAAGCTTTACAACTTTACCAGCTCGGCATACTCGGAAAAACAAATCGAAGGAATTACCCGTGTCAGCAGCCGCCGCCATTTCGCGCGCGTCATATCGGAAAACGGCATCGCCTTCGCGCGCGGCGCTCGCATTGAGATGGAACTCGATGAAGAGCAGTTTGTCGGCGGCGGCGTATTTCTGTTCGCCAGCGTGCTGGAGCGATTTTTGAGTCTGTACGTATCGCTGAATAGTTTCAGCCAGCTTGTAGCACGTACGCGCCAGAGAAAGGAGCTGCTGCGAGAATGGCCGCCACGAGCGGGACGCAAGATCTTACTATAACCGCCTACGGCGCCGTCGAACGGCTGCTACGCGAGGTCCCGTTCGAGTTCCGTTTTTTTCAGGCCGTGCGCCTGCTGGAGCGGGTGATGCCGGAGCGCGCGCCAGTGGGCCGCTTTGTCAGCCCGTCGCGCGAGGTCGTCCGCTTCGCCGCGAATCCCTCGAGCGCATTTCCGGCCAGCCAGATCCAGACCATCCAGTGGCGTGAATCCGCAATGCCCGTGATGGTGGTGAACTTCATGGGCCTCACCGGTCCCATGGGCATACTACCGCTCTATTACACGGAGTTGATTGTAGAACGCCTGCGCTCCAAGGACCGCACCTTTGCAAACTTCCTGGATATTTTCAATCATCGCCTGATTTCACTGTTTTATCAGGCCTGGGAAAAGTACCGCTTTGCGATTGCTTATGAGCGCGGTGAGCGGGACCGGTTCTCGCATCACTTGCTCGACCTGATCGGGTTGGGAACCAAGGGGTTGCAGAATCGTCAGGCCGTTCCGGACGATGCTCTCCTGTTCTATTCCGGACTCCTTTCGCTGCATGCACGCTCCGCGGCAGGATTGCGCCAATTAATTTGGGATTACTTCGACGTTCCGGTGGAAATTGAGCAACTGGTGGGCGCCTGGTATAAGCTGGATGAATCCACCCAGTGCTGTTTCGATAAGGGCAACAGCTACTCCGAGCAGTTAGGCGTTGGAGCCATTGTCGGTGACGAGATCTGGGATCAGCAGTCCGGTGTGCGGGTCCGTTTAGGGCCTTTGACGCTGTCTCAGTACCTCGATTTTCTGCCCACCGGCAGCGCCTACCAGCCTTTGCGCGGACTGCTCCGGTTTTTTGCCGGCGACGAGATTGGATTTGAGGCGCAATTAGTGCTGAAGCGGGACGAAGTACCTTCCTGCAAGCTTGGCGATGTAACGGAGCAGGCGCCTCGGTTGGGTTGGTTGTCCTGGACCAAAACCGCGCCGATTACGCGGGATCCAAGTGATACGATTTTGCGCGTCTAGTTCCATCACGCAGCGCAGATCGCGTTCGAGGAATCAAGATGCTTGCGTCCGGTTTGAGTTGTACGCGATGGATCGAGCATAAAAGGGGATGAACAATGACGGTAAGTTTAAAGTCGCTGATCGGGAAATTGAACGACACCACGCGCGGTGCGCTGGAAGGGGCCGCAGGTCTCTGCCTGTCGCGCACCCATTATGACATCGAAATCGAGCATTTCCTGCTGAAACTGCTGGATATCACGGATAGCGACGCCGCCCGGATTTTCCACCAGTTCGGTGTCGATCCATCGCGGGTGCAGAGGGAGCTGGAACGGAGTCTCGATAAGCTGAAGACCGGCAATGCCCGGACCCCGTCGATCAGCCCGTCCATCGTTAAGATGTTGACTGAGGCTTGGACAATCGGCTCGATCGAGTTCGGCGGTGCGCAGATTCGCAGTGGGTTCACAATTCTGGCCCTACTCTCAAACGAGGAACTGGCGCGCATGGTCCGCGACGTCAGTAAGGAGCTGCAGAAGATTGAGCCGGAGCTACTGAAGAAGGATTTCAACACGATCACCGGCGGTTCGCGTGAAGATGGGGGCGCAGCCGCGGGCGCGTCGGAGCCTGGCACTGCAACTACCGCCAAGCCGGGCGGCAAGACGCCTAACCTCGATCAGTTCACTGTGAATCTCACCGAAAACGCGAGAAAGGGCAAAATCGACCCGGTGCTGGGACGGGACTTCGAGATTCGCCAGGTGATCGACATTCTAACGCGCCGCCGTCAGAACAATCCCATCCTCACGGGCGAGGCCGGCGTGGGCAAAACCGCGGTAGTGGAGGGCTTTGCGCTCCGCATCGCTGAGGGCGATGTGCCGCCATCGCTAAAAAATGTCACTCTCCGCACCCTCGATCTGGCGCTGCTGCAGGCCGGCGCGGGAATCAAAGGCGAATTTGAGAACCGGCTCAAGGGCTTGATTGAGGAGGTGAAGTCGTCACCTACGCCGATCATCCTGTTTATCGATGAAGCCCACACGATGATCGGAGCAGGAGGCCAGGCAGGACAGAACGACGCGGCCAATTTGCTGAAACCCGCTCTGGCGCGCGGCGAACTGCGCACCATCGCCGCCACGACCTGGTCGGAATACAAGAAATACTTTGAAAAAGACGCCGCGCTCGCCCGCCGTTTCCAGGTCGTCAAGGTGGAAGAGCCCACCGAGATGCAATGCATGGTGATGTTGCGCGGGATCGTCAATTCGCTCGAAAATCATCACAAAGTACGGATTCTGGACGAAGGTGTCGCCGCAGCCGTCCGGCTGTCGCACCGGTATCTGGCGGGACGCCAGTTGCCGGATAAAGCCGTCAGTGTTCTCGATACGGCTTGTGCCCGATTGGCGCTCGGTCAGAACACTATTCCGGCTGCCATCGAGGACGCCACCCGCCGCATTGACGACCTCAACGTGCAGCAGCGCGTTCTGGAACGCGAGGCGATTGTCGGGGCGGACCATGCCGAGCGGCTCGACCTGATCGCGAAACAGAAAGCCGATACGGAAGCACAGCTCGCTCAACTGCGGGAGCGTTTCGAGAAAGAACGCGATCTGGTGAGCAGGATTCGAGAAGTGCGCACGAAACTGGAGCAGGCTGCAACGGGACAGGTGGCCGCGGCGGCCGCGGGGTCCACCAATGGATCGCAAACAAATGCACCGCCAGAGGGCGGAGAGAGCGCCGCAGATCCGGCTGCTCTTCGCGAGCAGCTCGCGTGCCTGGAATCTGAGTTGCAGTCCATTCAGCGGGAAACGCCGTTGATGCGCGTCTGCGTTGACGGCCAAATCGTCGGTGAAGTCATTTCCGCCTGGACCGGCATCCCGGTCGGCAAAATGCTGAAGGATGAAGTCGACTCGGTCCTGAAGTTGGAGCATCATCTCGGATCTCGCGTGATCGGGCAGTCCCACGCGCTGGAGGGAATCAGCCAGCGTATCCGTACCTCGCGTGCCCGCCTGGAAGATCCGAACAAGCCGATCGGTGTCTTCCTGCTGGTCGGCCCCAGCGGCGTCGGTAAAACCGAGACAGCGCTGGCGCTGGCGGATCTGCTGTATGGCGGCGAGCGCAACATGATCACCATTAACATGTCGGAGTTCCAGGAAGCCCATACGGTCTCCACTCTGAAGGGTTCGCCTCCGGGGTACGTCGGCTACGGCGAAGGCGGCGTGCTCACCGAGGCCGTCCGGCGAAGGCCGTACTCCGTCGTGCTGCTCGATGAAGTCGAAAAGGCGCATCCGGACGTGCTGGAGCTCTTTTTTCAGGTTTTCGACAAAGGCATGATGGAGGACGGCGAAGGGCGTGAAATCGACTTCAAAAACACCATTATCATCCTGACCTCCAATGCTGGCACCGATACGCTGATGAAGTTAACGGCCGACCCTGAAACTATGCCCGGACCGGATGGCTTGGTTAAGGCGCTGAAACCGGAGCTGAACAAGATCTTCAAGCCGGCGTTTCTGGGCCGTCTGGTTATTATTCCGTACTTTCCCATTCGGGATGAGGCGATGAAGCGCATCATCGGTCTGAAGCTGGCGAAGATCCAGCGAAGACTTGACGAGACGCATCGGATCGCACTCAGTTACGACCAAATCCTGGTAGATGAAGTGGCCAAGCGCTGCACAGAGGTCGAGAGCGGCGCACGGAACGTTGACAACATTCTGACTAACAGTTTGTTGCCGGAAATCTCGCGTCGTTTGCTGTCCGGAATGGTGGAAGGCGAAAAAATGTCGTCAATCCATGTGAGCGTCGGACCCGACTCAGCCTTCGTTTTCGCGTAATACTGTAGGGCGGAGGCTCTGAACCCTGGCCGGCTTGCGGCCAGAACCAGGCTTGTGGAAGGACGAAACGATGCCGGAATACCTCGAGGCAAATCGCTACCTCTATATAAAAACTCCGCTGGGACCGGACGACCTCCTACTGGCCTCTTTTGCCGGCGAGGAGGGGCTATCGAGGCTTTTCCACTTCGAGCTTGAACTGCTGGCTGAGAACAAGACCAACGTTCCCTTTGAGGATCTTCTCGGGCAGCGCATCAGCTTCGGTGTGTCCGGTATCGACGACCAGAGCGAGAGACGCGATTTCAACGGCATCGTTATCCGCATGACCCAACTGGCGCGCGACCGCACCTTCACGCGGTATCGCGCCACTGTCGCACCTGAACTTTGGCGGCTGACGCAGATCTTCCGCAGCCGTATTTTCCAGCGCAAGAAGACGCTCGAAATCCTCCAGAAGCTGATGGGCGACGCGGGTCTCGCTGCTGGGGCCGAGTACCAGATTCAGGGAAATTATGTCCCGCGTGAATACTGTGTTCAGTATCAGGAAACCGATTTCGACTTCATCTCCCGGCTTTTGGAGGAAGAGGGCATCTACTATTTCTTCAAGTTTTCCGAAGGCAAACACACGGTAGTATTCGCCGACACTCCACAAGGGCATCCGGAATTGCCAGGGGAATCCAAAATCAATTTCGACGACACGGCGGGCGGGCAGCGGGATGACGAGCGCATCGTTTCCTGGCAGAAAATGCAATCGCTCCAGAGCGGCAAGTACACAGTTTGGGACTACCACTTTGAGCTGCCGGCCAAGCACCTGGATGCTGTCGAACAGGTTATTGGAAGCGTCGGTTTCGGCAAGACGAATCACAATCTTCAGGTGGCCCAGAACGATGCCTTAGAAATTTATGAATATCCCGGCGGCTATGCCCGATACCTGGATGGTATTGAAAAAAGCGGCGGCGATCAGGCGTCGAGTCTGCAGAACGTGTTCAACGAGCGAACCCGTATCGCCAAGGTTCGGATGGGGCAGACGGAAACGCCGATGTTGCTGGCCAGCGGCGAAAGCAACTGCCGGCAGTTTATGGCCGGCCATAAGTTCACTTTGCAGCGCCACTTCAGCGGAGATGGGCCCTATGTCTTAGTGGATGTGTGGCATTCGGCGAGCGAAGGCTCCATCCGGTCCGATGGCGGCTACGAAGAGGATACGCTCTACCAAAATACGTTCTCCTGTATTCCGTTCGCTTTACCATACCGGCCACCCCGCAAGACCCCACGGCCCGTCATGCGCGGGTGCCAGACGGCTGTAGTTGTCGGACCCAGCGGCGAAGAGATCTTCACCGATAAATATGGGCGTGTTAAGGTCCAATTTCAATGGGACCGCGAAGGCAAGGACGATGTGGAGAGCTCCTGCTGGATCCGTGTCAGCACCCAGTGGGCGGGCAATCAATGGGGCATTATCCACATCCCGCGCATCGGGCAGGAAGTCGTAGTCGATTTCCTGGAAGGTAATCCGGACCAGCCCATCATTACCGGCAGCGTCTATAACGCCAACCTGATGCCGCCCTACGTGCTGCCGGATAACAAAACGATGAGCGGCATTCGCAGCCGCAGCACCACAGACGCCTCGAATGACATGCTGAATGAGATTCGCTTCGAGGACAAGAAGGATAGCGAAGATTTCTTTATCCAGGCCCAAAAGGATATGGACCTGCGCGTCAAGCACGACCGGAAGCAGTGGGTAGGCGAGGACGAACACATCAACATCGATCGCGACCGCCTCAGTCATATTAAGCGCGATGAAAATGTCACTATCGATCGCGATCAGATCGTGCAGCTTGGCCGGGACAATCATGTTGCGATCCAGGGCAAGTCCGCAGTCAAGGTCAGCGGGTCTTATTCGCTGGGCGTCACGGGCGACGTGGCGGAACAGTTCAGCGCCAACCATTCGGAGCAGACCAGCCAGAACCTGTATCTCAAAGCTGGCATGAACCTGGTTATTGAAGCGGGTGTCAATATATCCCTTAAGGTGGGAGGGAATTTCATTGCGATCGGGCCGGCAGGGGTCACCATCTTCGGCACGATGGTGAACATCAACAGCGGTGGATCGGCGGGCAGCGGCTCTCTGTGCAGCCTGGTGCCGCCCAGCGCGCCGCCCGCATCGGTGATGCCGATCGACACCACGCCCACCGCTGCCGCGCTGCTTGCTGCCATGCAATCGGACAGCGCTGCCGCAGCGGGTTCCAGTTCTGCTCCGGCCGCTTCCAACTCCCAATCAGTGGCGGCTTCGGCGCCCACGCACAACCCGAAGGCGGAGGAGAACAAAGACAAGAAACACTGGGTGGAAATCCAGCTTGTGGATGAGGCCGGCCAACCCGTTCCGGGTCAAGCCTACGAAATCAAGCTGCCAGACGGGTCCTACGATACGGGAACCACCGACGAAAAGGGGCTCGCACGGGTCGAGAACATCGATCCTGGCTCGGTGGACATCTCATTCCCCGATCTCGACAAAGACGCTTGGGAACCGAAGTGAGGCTTCATCATGCTAAACCAAACTGCCGATCTTGGAGATAGTATTCTCAGTATCGCCACCGATAACGGATTCTTCTGGGAGACTGTCTGGAATCATCCGCAGAACGCGCAGCTCAAGGCTCTCCGCAAAGATCCAACATTGCTGGCTCCTGGCGATTCGGTTTTCGTGCCCGACCTGCGCAAGCAAGTGGAGACGCGCCCCACCGACGCCAGACATATCTTTAAACGAAAGGGTGTTCCAGCCAAGCTGAGAATTCAATTGCGCGTGCTAGGCGAGCCGCGCGCCAATGAGCCGTATGTCTTGAATATCGACGGCACGATTTTCCAGGGAAACACGGATGGGAACGGCGTCGTGGAGCAGTTCATTCCTCCAAACGCCAAGGGCGGGGAACTCCGGCTGAATGGCGGCAAGGAAGTGATTCCGGTCAAGATCGGATATTTGAACCCGATCGATATCCTTTCCGGCGTCCAGCAGCGCTTGAATAATCTCGGCATCTACTGCGGATCGGAAGAGGGGGACATGAACGACGATACCGCCGCAGCGCTCCGCCGGTTCCAGCAGAAATATGGATTACCGGTGACCGGGAATGCCGATGCCGCTACCAAGGCCAAGTTACAACAACTGCATCCGTAGGAAATCAGGTCTATGAGCTTTCTCGACAGTCCTATCGGTGCGGTCAGCGGTGTTCTGAGTGACGCCGATAAAGCCCTCGGCGGCGCTTCCCCATCTTCTGCCAGTGCGCCCAACGCAAAGCCTAAGTACTATCAAGGCGAGGATCTGGGCGCTCCGCCGGATGGTGTGGCGGGCTCGGCGAGCCCCAAGCCTCCAGGGAACAGCAACGACAGCATGGCAGTGGACAAGGGGTTGCCGATCCAGTTTATCCACTTCGGCTTCGTGCATTTGGATCACACGTCGGATTTCGATCACAAAGCTACGGTCCAGGATGACAAGCCCGGCCAGTTACCGCTGAATCCGCCCACTCCGCAATCGCGCGCGATTATGTTTCGCGCTGCCTTGGAACGCGAAACGATCCTGCTGTATGGGTTCATTTCAGCATGTCAGAATGTGCTGAAAGAAAAAGAAGGAGCTGAGGGAAATAAGGGCGCCGCCGATGCCCTGGGCAACGCGATCAGCAAGCCTGGTCTGGGCAGTGTCATGGGAGCAGCCAGCGATCTTCTCGGCTCCACCGGAGGGTCTTCTGCGCCGAAGGCCTCGGACCTGAACAGCATCAGCAGTGCTGTAACGGCGGCCGGCGGTAAAATCGTGGTCTCGCCGGCGATGTACAAAGTGGTCCATCAGACCGGTGTGGATCTGGCGCAAGCGCGAGCGAACTACCGGGCTTTCCTCGACAACTTCCAGAAGAATCCGCACGGGCAAAAAGACTCGGGCGGGGGATTGCTCGGTAGTCTTCCCGGTGTCAGTAGTGTGGCGTCCGGAGTCGCCTCCGCTATCTCCAGTGTGTCGGGCGATCTGGGAAATATTCTTACCATAATTCAGGGAATTGTTTTTAAAGCCTTCGATATTTATGTGGCTACTTTTACCAATATCGCGGAGGCGCAGGAGTTGGCGATCGAGAAGGCTTGCCATGCGATGAGCATTCAAGCGATTAAGAGCAATACATGCCCGATTTTTGCGCCGTGGTTCGTCAAGAATCCGGACGACAGTTCATCCTCCTCCAATTCCAATAGCAACGACCCTCCCCTTCTGGCGATGGGCACCGACGGATCCCAACCTGGCCTGGGACAACAGATGAGCGATCTGCCCGGCAAGTTGAAAAACAAAGCCGAGGACGCCGCTACAGATCAGATCAACCAATTTCTGGAAGTCTCCTCGGACGGCTATTGGAGCCAGCCGTATCTGAATCAAGCCTTTAGTCTGGATGCCGCGGCCGATGCGCCGAAGGATCAGCCGCCGCCCCCTCCGAAATCGCTTGGCACGCTGGTCGTGCAGGCGTTCAAAGACGCTCTCGAGTTGAAGAGTAATTTGGGATTCGCCGAGGATCTGGTGACCGATATCATGCAGGCGGACGCGGATTTCCTGGAGACGATATACCAGACTCTTTTGGCGTGGGACAATAGCAAGCCGATCCCGGTGGAGGACCTCTATTCCGCGGGGCGCGAGCGTCTTCTGCAGAGATTGGTGGGCCTTCTGCTTAGCAAGCTGACCTTCCTCCAAAGTGTGAAAGATTTCAGCCTTCCATTCGACAAGAAACAAGGTAAGCAGGGCGGGAAGGCCCTGGACAAAGCGACATCCCTCGGCATTGACGAGCTGAATCAAAAATTCGGCCAAGATCTGGACCCCATCATCAAAATTGCGATGGCGGACCTGGTATTAGAGCTGGACGCCGCGCGCAAAACAGCCGCCGCTCAAAACAGCATGACCATGGAGGTGTATCTCGGGTTGTTGCCGAGAATGTTGGCCGTGTTGTTCCGGGATACCTTTTTTCCGGTATGGGACATACTGGTGAAAGAAGGCTGCCCGTGGCTCGATCAGGTTCTAGGTGGCCCGGTGGGCGCTGCGTCCGATGCGTTTAAGAGCGTGCGCCAAGACGTTCATGGAGTTCACGATACGCTGAATCGCGTGAAGAATGTGGCCGATCAGGGCTCTAGCGTCAACGCGAGTCTGGGTAGTGGCTCCGATCTCGGCAAGTACAAGAAGGCCTGGGATGACGGTGGAATTGGGGCAGATTCCGACAGCGGAAGCGGTCCCACGGCCGCGTCGGCCTTCCCGTTGACCGGCCGCACAGCGTCGGTGACGGGCGGCCCATCCACGAAGGGAGAGGTCGAATCCGTCACGCTGATTCAGGATTCCGACTGCCTGCCGAAGCCGTAACATCGCACACACCGCATTAATATTCATTTCGCTATGCGCGCCATCGTCGAAATTCTCAGCGGTTTGCATACAGGACGGAAACTGGAGGTATTTCCAGGCCGGCAGCTTCGCTTTGGGCGCACAAACAAATCGGACCTCGCTCTCACAGACGATTCATATCTTTCCAGCCTCCACTTCGCGCTGGAATCCGATGGTGAAAAGTGTGTGCTCTACGATCTGGGCAGCAGCAACGGAACATTCCTCAATGGCACGCGCATCTCGCAAGCGACGCTGCAGCACGGCGACGCAATTTGCGCGGGGCAGACCAACTTTGTCTTTCACGTGTACCGCGACCTCGACCCGCAGCCGCCATCCGCGCCGGTGACAAGCCACACTGCGCCGTTTGCCCGCGTCGTTCTCCCGGAGCCGCCGCCTGTTGCGCGCACCGACACGCTCGACGTGCATGCGGAAGCGCCGCCATTATCGCTTGCGCATCAGCGTCTGGGACGGCTGCTGCGCGCCGAACCGCAGCCGCTGTTTGCGGTTCTCGATGCCGCGCGAGACCGCGCCATCCACGTGCTTCTGGAATCCTCAGGCGCCCCAGTGTTGCCGCTTTCGGAAGCGGGAGCGCACTCCGCGCCGGAGTTCATGCCGTGCCTTGTCAGCTTGGAAGGGCAATCGCGCTTGCTGGACGATCTGATCCGTATCGGCTGGGCCCGGCAATGGGGCGTGTATCTGACAACTGCGGCGCCCCTCGAACGCATCCGCGCCCATCTGATGCGCTTCCTGCGGCTGCACACCGAGGATGGAGAAGCCTTCTACCTCCGTTTCCAGGACCCGCGTATTCTGCGCGTCCTTTTGCCTGCCTCCACGCCGCGCGAAGCGGAACAACTCTTTGGTCCGGTGAGTTGCTATCTAATGGAAGGACCCGACCCGAACACCGTGCTCCGCTTCGAGCCTACCCCGCTTGGCGCCCGCCAATCCTCTGAAGCGCTCGCCCCGATCCCGTAAGGTAAACTATGATCCTCCTGTCAATACAGCTTTTTTGCTACTGTGGTGTGCGATGAAACGTTTGCAGCCGGTCATCTGGAGGAAGGGCACGTTCCTGAGTCCGCAGTATCTTCAGACGCAAGATCGTTTCATTGAGAGCACTCTGCAATTCCAAATGGAGTCGCTGTGCTTCGCCCCCTGGGGATTCGCGCGCTTGCAGATCAACCAGGAAGCTCTGTCGGCCGGGTATCTTTCGGTCGCCGATGCCGCCGGTATTTTCCCCGATGGTCTGATTTTCGATATCCCGGATTCCGATCCTCCGCCGTCCCCCAAGCCGCTTGCGGACGCGTTTGATCCTGAGCAGGAAGCGCTGGATATTTTTCTTGCCATTCCTCATTTTCGCGACCGTGGTCTAAACGTCACCATCGCCCAATCGAACGCCGATACCCGTTTCGTGGCTGAAGTCTCCATGCTGCGCGATGAGAATACCGGCACTGGCGAAAAGCCCGTGCAGGTGGCACGAAAGAATTTCCGCCTCCTGCTGGAAGGGGAGTCGCAGCAGCACTCCTCGACGTTGCGTATCGCGCGCGTCCGTCGCACGCCGGCGGGAACTTTTCAGCTCGACCCGCGCTTCGTGCCACCGCTGCTCGATTTCGCCGCTAGCGATTTTTTGACGGCTATTGCGCGCCGTCAGGTAGAGATTCTTGCCGCTAAGAGCACGCTGCTATCGGGCACGCGCCGCCAGAAAAACCTCAGCCTCGCGGATTTCGGCGCGGCTGATATCGCAAACTTTTGGCTGCTGTATACCATCAATTCGATTTTTCCTCTCATGCAGCATCTGTTTGAAACGCGCCGCGGTCATCCCGAGCGCCTGTACACGGCGATGCTTTCGCTCGCCGGCAGTCTGACAACATTCTCCAGCACGCTGCATCCGCGCGATTTGCCCCGCTATGATCATGACGATCTGGCAACCTGCTTCCACGATCTCGATGAAAAAATCCGGTTCCTGCTGGAAACCGTGGTGCCCGCGAATTTCATTTCACTGCCGCTCAAGCTGGTGCAGCCGTCCATCTATGCCACCTCGCTCGCCGACGATAAGTACCTGCGCGATACCAAAATGTATTTGGCCGTCAACGCCGACATGAACGAAGCCGATCTCATCGGCAAGACACCCTATCTTTTGAAGGTCTGTTCGGCAAATCATATTGAGCATTTGGTGCGGCAGGCATTACCCGGCGTGCCGTTGACCCACGTCATCCGCCCGCCAAGCGCTATCCCGGTGAAGCTCAACTATCAATATTTCAGCCTGAATCAGGCCGGGCCGCCGTGGGAAGCGATCCAGCGAGCCCGCAATCTGGCGGCCTACGTGCCCGGCGATTTCCCGAAACCGCAACTCGAACTGATCATTTTGCTGCCGGAAGCCGGTTCATAATCTCGAACCAAGCCGTAGGCCGCACCCTAGTAATATGTGACCTTACCAAGCAGTACCGATCGCTTGGCGCCCGTGGCCGAGGGCAAATTGGCCGGACGTCTGTCAAATGTCTCATAGGCGAGGACGGCGAACGCAATCGCCTCTTTCGCGTCGATGTCGATGCCATAATCCGCGGAAGTCTTCAGCTCCACGGGATGGAGCAGAGTTCGCAGACGCTTCATCAGGAAACGATTATGCGCTCCGCCGCCGGAGACGATTACCTCCCGGATCTTCATAAGAGGTTCGACGAAGCACATGATCGCTTTTACGATGGAAATCGCTGTCAGTTCCGTCGCGGTAGAGATCAGGTCGGCGAGCGGAACGCCGGTGGCCAGAAGATCAGAGACATGCTCGGCGCCGAATTGCTCGCGGCCGCAGGATTTCGGGGGATCGAGGTAGTAGTAGGGATCGGACAGCATGCTCGCGAGCAGCCGCTCATTCAAGTGGGCGCGAGCGGCGATAGCGCCGTTGCGGTCGAATTTCTCTTTGCCGCCAGTCAGCCGCGTGACCAGCGCATCGATGATCATGTTCCCGGGGCCAGTATCAAACGCGACCACACGCTCGGGTCTTGAGTGCGCCGGAATCGCGGTGAGATTAGCGATACCGCCGATATTCAGCGCCACACGGCCACGGCTGCGATCTCGAAACAGCAGGTAATCGACATAAGGCGCTAACGGTGCACCAGAGCCACCCGCGGCGATGTCGCGCTCACGGAAATTGCTGATGGTGTGGATCCCTGTGCGTTCGGCGATCACCGCCGATTCGCCGATCTGCAATGTGCTCGCCACTCGGCGGCCCAGATATTCCACCGGACACCCTTCATGGAAAATTGTCTGGCCGTGACTGCCGATGAGATCGACGGATTCGTGATCGATACGCGCCCGGCGGCAAGTTGCGAGAAACGCCTCCGCATACAATTCACCGAGCAGGAAATTCAGGCGCGATATCGGCGCTGTATGAGTCATGGTATTCGATACAGCGAGCAACGCCTCGCGGACTGCGCCTGGATACGGAGCCGTGTAAGTGGCGACGACGCGGATGTCCTTCTTGAAACGTGCGCCCTTAATATCGATGATGGCCACGTCGATGCCGTCAAGCGACGTGCCGCTCATGATGCCGGCAACTCGCACTAGCTCTTTAGCTCCTGCTGAAGTTCAGCAAGCAATTGCAGAGCCTCGATGGGCCGCAACTCGTCGAGCTTCAAACTGCGAATGCGCTCGGCAATCTGATAGTTGACGGGCTCGAAAAGCTGGATCTGCATTGGAGCCGTGCGTGCGGCAGCGCCGGGGGTCAGTTCCTCGGTCACTTCATGCTCGGTCTTTTCGTGCAGCGCGAGAATTTCGCGAGCGCGCTCAATCACGCCGAGAGGCAGTGCTGCCAGGCGTGCGACTTCGATGCCGTAACTGCGATCCGCTGCGCCCGGAGCCACCTTGCGTAGGAAGATGATCTGATCGCCTGCTTCCTTTACGGACACGTGCAGGTTTCGCACGCCGGGTAACTGCTCGGCGAGTTCGGTGAGTTCGTGATAATGCGTGGCGAACAGCGTCTTCGCGCGTATCTGCTGGTGCAGATGCTCGATAACGGCCCAGGCGAGCGCGAGGCCGTCATAGGTTGCCGTGCCACGCCCGATTTCGTCCAGCACAATCAGGCTGCGAGCTGTGGCGGTATTGAGGATGACTGCGGTTTCGGTCATCTCCACCATGAATGTCGATCTCCCGCGCGCGAGATTATCAGCGGCGCCAATGCGCGTGAACACGCGATCGACAACGGGCAGCAACGCTGTTTCGGCTGGAACGAACGAGCCGGCCTGCGCCAAAATAACCAGCAGTGCAGCCTGGCGCAGATACGTCGATTTGCCGCCCATATTCGGGCCCGTAATAACTGCGATAAATTCCTGTTCCGAGTGGAGATAAAGATCGTTCGGGATGAAGCGGGTGGCGTCCTTTTCAGCCAACTTTTCGATCACAGGATGTCGGCCCGCCACAATGCGCAGTTCGCCGGAACTGGAGAATCGCGGTCGCGTATATCGATTTTCGGCGGCCACCTGCGCCAGTGCGACGGTAACGTCAAGCTCGGCGACAGCGGCGGCGGTTTGCCGGATCTCCGAAGCATGAGCGGCGGCAAAGGCACGTAAGCCGTTGAAGATTTCTCGCTCAAGCGTGAGGATTTTGTCTTCGGCATCCAGGATCTTGTTTTCCAGTTCCTTGAGTTCGGGCGTGGTGAATCGCTCGGCATTCACCAGCGTCTGCTTGCGCTCGTAATCGGGCGGTGCGTGATGCAGATTCGCCTTCGAGATTTCGATGTAGTAGCCAAAGATATTATTGAAGCGGACTTTCAGCGATTGAATTCCGGTGCGGGCGCGCTCGCGGCTCTCTATCTGCGCGATGTACTGGCGGCTATTGCGGCGGATGTCGCGTAGCTCATCGAGCTCGGCATGGGTGCCGTCGCGAATCGCTCCGCCGTCGGAGAGATTTGCCGGCGGCTCATCGGAAAGGCCATTGAGGATACGGTCCCGTACTTCGGGAACTTCGTCGAGTGAGCCGTGCAACTCACGCAGCCTCTGCGCCGAGGTTTTGGCGATCAGTTGCCGGAGCGCCGGAATCGCATCCAGCGATTTACCGAGTGCTAATAATTCGCGCGGCCCGGCCGTGCCGAGTGTGACCTTGGCCAGCAGGCGTTCGAGATCGAGAATTGTGGCCAGACGTTTGGCCAATTCCGCCCGTAAGATCGTCCCGCGAAGAATTTCCTCTACCGCTTCCAGGCGTGCTTCGATTTCCGCAAGGTCGAGAGATGGACGCAGCAGACGGCGCCGCAGAAGACGGCCGCCCATTCCGGTTTGCGTGCCGTCGATGACGTGGAGCAGTGTCGCTTCTTTCGATTCGCCGGCAAAGAGCGGCTCCACCAGTTCCAGATTACGGACCGTTACGGCGTCCAAAATGAGGGATTCGGCTCGATCGTAGTAAGACGGCCGGTCGAGATGATCGAGTGCGGACTTTTGCGTCTCCCGAAGATAGTGAAGAATTGCGCCAGCGGCGCCGACTGCCAGAGGCTTGTTGTCCAGGCCGCAGCCGTCGAGCGCCAGCAGCCGGAAGTGATCGCGCAGTCCGCGTTCCGCGTAATCGAAGCTGAAGATCCAGGGCTCTTGCGGCGTCGTGAGGCAGGCAATGTCCAAGCGCACGTTGTCTGGCATCAGGACCTCGCGAGTGTTCAGGTTCTCGAGCGTCGCTGTAATTTCTGCCGTCTCGAGTTCGGTGGTGCGGAACTCGCCAGTGGAGACATCCACGTAAGCCACGCCTGCCCGATCGCCGCTAACGGCAACGGCAGCGAGATAATTGTTTTCGTGCGAGCGCAGCAGCGCCGCTTCGGTCGCCGTTCCGGGCGTAACAATGCGCGTAATCTCGCGCTTTACCAGTTTCTTTGAGAATCGCGGGTCTTCCATCTGATCGCAGATGGCCACGCGATAGCCTTTTTGAATCAGGCGTGAAAGATAGCCTTCGGCAGCGTGATACGGCACGCCACACATCGGGATCGCTTGTCCCTTCTCCTTATTGCGCGACGTCAACGTGATTTCGAGTTCACGCGCGGCGGTAACGGCATCGTCGTAGAACAACTCGTAAAAATCACCCAGTCGAAACAGCAGCAGCGCGTTCGGTACTTGTTGTTTGACGGAGTGATACTGCCGCATCAGCGGCGTCGATGGCTCCTGGCTCATTCGTCCGGCGTCTCGGCGAGGAGTTTCTGGTAGACGTCGTGTGCGTGGTCGTAGGCGGCATGGGCTTCAGCGCGTTCGGATTCGCGGGTAGCCAATGCTTTCTGAGTCCAGCATTGCCGCACTGCCGTCAGGCACCACTGCGCGTCGCGGCGCGATACGCGGATCGGCTTCCCATCGACAATCGTGAAAATCGGATTCGTGTGCGAGGACGGTAGAATGCGGACGGCGATCCAACTGCTCTTCTCGATTGCTTCATCGAAGGAGACGGTGCGAATTTGGCCATCCGCGGTAACGCTTTTTCGGGCGACGGATTTTCCGTTGACGATCAGCTCTACCGGCACGTCGCGCGTGTCACCGATACGGGCGCGCTCAATATTCCAATACGGTTTCTGGTCCCAGGGAAGCTTGCGCAGCGCTTCGTTCGGTATGGGATCGAGCCACGCAGCCACTCGCACTTCCGCGTGAACCTTGGCCGGACCGCTAAGGTCGAGTTCGCTGCCGTTAACCCCGACGTCCTGGCCATTCACTTTGAAGTCCATTAAATGGCTGTAGCCGTCGGAAACATAGCTGCGACCCTGCTGCATCCCTTTCAGCCAGCCGGTGAAGCTCAACCCGCCGTCGATTTTGACGTAACTGCGGCCCAGGCCCACCCGATTGTCGTAGATGCAAGGAAAATCCGTTTCGCCGCTGATACGCGTGCGGAATCCGAGATTTAGCGTGTGATACCAGATGTTCAGTTCCCAGATGGCGGGCGTGTCTACACTCGAAATGAAGTCGACCGTGTTCGGGTATGTTACATCGACGATGTATTCGTTCGCGCCGATGCCATCGAACGCGGGCATCTCATCGGTGGGAAGAGTTTGGCCGCTCACCTGTAAGCCCCAGCCGGAGTGCGCAAAACCCACCACCGCGCCCTGTGATTTTCCCCAACGTAGAATCGGCAGATCCCAGGAAGGCCAATCCTCGATACGTTTGGTGCCCGGATAATCTTGTTCCTTCAGGCCAAGCAGCACCAGGTGGCCGGCATGGCTCGACGGAAAGCCTGAGACTTCGAGATCGTAATGCATAATTCGATCGGGTGTGGAAAGAGGATTGTCCTTGCCGGTGAAGAATTGCTTCTGGTAGTAATAGCACGGGCCCCAGGTGAGGACGGCGCCGATGTTGAGCGCCTCTCCGCGAATTTGCCGGATCATGTCGGAAGGCAGCACACCTTCGGTGGGGTTCTGATAATGCGAGCATCCGGCCGCATGCACGTGATGATCTCCCGAATACCAGCCGTATTTGGCGGGGTCGATCCAGCGATCGAGCTGGAAGGACATTTCCGCGGGACTGTTCGCGCTCACAGGTAGTTCTTTCGTGTGTGTGCGATATTCGGGGCCGCCGGTGTAGGCGACGGTATAATAGCCCGCGGGCAGGTCGACAGTTTCACCATCGAAGCGATAGATCTGCGGCTCGAAAAAGAAGTCCGGCGCCAGGCGCTTGGCCTGATTCGGGTAAATGCGGTTCAAACGATCGCGAATCACAAAGGAAGCAACCGACGGTTTGCCATTTTCATCCGTAACGTGAATCGTGATCGGACGCGCAGGCAGCGCATTGAAAACGATGGGAATGGCATTGCGGTAGCCGATGTCTTCGGTGCCCTGGCCGACATTAAATCCGATTTCGGCTTCCCGCTGACCATGATCCCGGCTTTCAATCGCCAGGATGACGTACTCGAGTGCCAGACCGGAGAGACGTCGTGACATGGGTGGATCTTTATACAGCGAAATATCCGCCCATTTGTTCTTCGCGTCTGCCGGAGTGAGCTTCATCGGCGGCTCGGGTGAGCCGTTCGATTTGATATAGACGTTCCCGCTGTTGGGGCTATCGACGGCGAGCGGCGCAGTAACGTTCGCGTCGTTGATGACTTTTACCAGAAATAGGCGCGTGCCGCCTTCAACCAATTCCGGTTTGGCGGGACCGGGCTCCACTTTGACGCGGCTCTCCGCGTTGATGTCGACGATCGCGAGCGCGTACCGGTCCAGAATCTGTTCGAGCTGGTGGATCGCGGCGCTTTCATCGGGATTGGCGATGGCTTCATCGATCTGCTTGCGGTCCGCGACGGAAAACGGTTGGCCCAGAAAACTGAGCGCGGTTTCCAAACGCCGCACTTGTTGCGTGAGCGGCTGCAGGGGCACCGTGGTTGCCGGCATCGGATGATGATGCTCGGCTGGTTGTTGCGCAAATGCAGCCAGGCCACAGCAAAGAATGAGCACGCGAGTGTAATGCATGATATCGCCTCTCTTGAAAACTATAGCCTAACTGAAAAGAGAAGAGGGCGCAGGATTCGAATCAAAACCGCCTGCTCAATCGGCGCCAGCCGAACTATTTGCTTCGCTGCCTGCCCCGAATCGACTCGCGATTTGTTCTAACGCCTCAGCTTCTTCAACGTGATCGCTAGCCCGTTCCCTTGCATGTAGAACACAGTGTCCAGCCCGGGATTCGCCTCGACAGCCTTCACGTAATCGGGAACCATATCGACGTTGTGCGCGAGAATCAGCCCACCCATCCTCACCATCGGGAGCACTCTGTTCAGGTAATCCACATACCCGCTTTTCTCTGCATCGATAAAGACAATGTCCACCGGCGCTTTCACCTTCGCGATGTTCTGATGCGCATCTCCCTCAATCAGCGTCACCGACCCCTCCACGCCAGCTTTTTTGAAGTGGGCGCGGGCGAGTGCCGCCCGATGCGGATCCAGTTCCAGCGTGATAAGCTTGCCCCCCGTGCTGGCCAGTGCCAACGAAAACCACAGGCCGGAAATACCGGTTGAGGTCCCGATCTCCAGGACCTGTTTCGCGTTGGTCGACTCTGTCAACAGCCGCAGCATCCGGCCGTCGAGCGCGGGAACGTTAGCGTAGGTTTCACCTGCCTGCACCGCGTCGTCAATAGTCGTCAGAACCCGCTTCTCTAACTCCGTCTGCGCCAGCGGAGGATGCGGCAGGCGGTCCGGTGCCGTTTCAGTGGAGCGCGATTGCCCGGCAGCCGGCAGGATCGATAGCGCCATCAGCAAGAGAATAGCTATGCATTGCACGAGCATGTCTGCATTGTACCCGCGGCCGGTCACCACCGGCGTAAAATGTTTAACCCTTTCATTCCACAGCTCCAAATCCTAAAATCCCGTTCGCCCCCTTGCACCGCCCCCGTTACAATGAACTCTTGAGCGCAAATTCGCACCACGCCACTCGTGGAGGGCGGGGCTTCAGCCCCGCATGAACCCGCTTGAGCGGGTTCACGCCCGGCCCTTGCCGGGCTTTGTAAGCAGCCGCCCGGCCCTTTCGCCGGGCTTTTTTATTTCTGAGCAACACAGGAGCACACATATGAGCCAACCACCGATTCCTCTCTCTTCCTTCCACCGTCTCTGGGATCTCGCCTCCGGCATCCGCCCCTTCTCCACTCCCGAAGGCCAAGCGTTCGCCCAAATCGGCGCCGGCCTCGATGCCGCGCGCTCCCTCCCGCTCCATTCCTCCGCCTTCCGCGATCATCTCCTCAACCTCCATCTCTCCCACGAATCCTACCCGCCCTCCGGCTACGCCCTTCGCCGCGTCATCCGCGATCTCGAAGGTCAATCCCGCAACGAAGCTTCCCATGAGGGACCCACTCCCGTCCATCACCGCATCGCCCCTTCCGGCCGCTCCATCGTTCTCGATATGGCCAACCCTCAAGGCCAAGTCATCGAAATCACCGCCGCCGGCTATGAAATCAAACTCAATCGCCCCTTCCCCTTCCGCCAAACCTCCGGTCAACTCCCGCTCCCCACTCCCGCGCCCGCAACTCCCGAACCATTCGCCGAGCTGCAATCCCTCCTCCGCCTCAACTCCCAAAATTTTCAGAAAGTCCGCGACTGGCTGCTCACCGCCGCCCGCCCCACCGGCCCCTACCCCATCCTGATTCTCGACGGCCCCTCCGCCTCCGGCAAATCCACCGCTGCCCACATCCTCCGCGCCCTCCTCGATCCCCACGCCGCTCCCTTCGCTCCGCATCCCCACACCGAACGCCAGGTCCTCAAAGATGCCCACCACTACCGCGTCCTCGCCTATGACCACATCACCC
>Ga0070735_10001259_pt1 | contig 24998 bp, 22 predicted proteins | sample Coa_R1_FD_66443 | JGI IMG/M metagenome (GOLD analysis project Ga0070735, IMG submission 66443) | Surface soil microbial communities from Centralia Pennsylvania, which are recovering from an underground coalmine fire - Coalmine... | ecosystem: Environmental > Terrestrial > Soil > Unclassified ...
AAACCGGCACAGCGAGTCCTGCGCTGGGTCTAGAGCAAAAAGGTCATCGTGCCACGCAAACACTTCCCGACCTCAATCGTTCCTATGAGTTTGCGTTGTGGTCCGTCGCACGCACGAAACTCCAGTGATTCCCAAGCCCAACGCGCAGCGGAGGAATGCTCTTCGATTGTCATCCTGAGTGAAGCGAAGGATCTCTCCTGTTTTTTTCATGCACCGCAAATCGCAGAAAAACTCAACCAAGTTCGGGCTCAACAATTCTCGTCGTGTACTCAGCCCGGAAAGCCTGAAGCCGTCCCCTTATGAATCCCTACTGGCTGGTCATCGGCGGCCCCGCATTCCTGCAACTGTTTTTCTTCGTGCGCTGGCTGCACCGGCGCACCCGCGACGACGAAATTCGCCGCGCCTTCATCCGCGATATGGCGCTCAACCACCTCCCGCACCTCTATCACGCCATTCGCCAGATCGCCGGCCAATTGGGCATCGAACTCGAAGAGCCGCCGCCAGTCCAGTTCCTGGAACTGAACGGCCACGACAGAAAACGCCGGTAGCGGCGGCGCGCAGCGCTTTTGCCCTAATCAATCTGCAAGGGCAGCTTGCGGGAGTTCGTTTGTTCTCAAATGAAATTGCAATAGATCTGCAAGCACGAAGTGCCAACGAACCACCGCAAGCTAAAGCATGCGCCACATGGGCCGAGCCAACTGATTGACCGAGTTTACCGCTAGTTCCGCACGGCCGCCGTACTCGAGAGCCACGGCGGTGATGGCCAGTTCACGAGTCACTCGAAGGCCATCGAGGAAAGGTCCTTGTGGGTCGCGGCTTCAGCCACGACCTTCAGCAAGTGAAAAAACAAGGGCTTTAGCCCCTGAAGTGCAATTGAGTGTCATACGTATGAGCGGCTTCTAGTCCAGTAACGGATTACCAATAACGATTCATAGATCACGGATCACGAGTCACGATTCACGGAACACGGACCACGGACCACGAGTCACGAATCACGTCCTCCCATGCCTGACACCGTCCCACCAGAAACAATCGCCCTGGCCCGCCGGATCGCGTCCCAGCACGGCCTCGAGCCCGCTCTGGTCTGCGCCGTCATCGAGCAGGAATCCGCCTGGAATCCCTGGGCGGTCCGCTACGAACCGGGCTTCCTGTCGCGCTACGTGGCTCCGCTGTACACCGCCGGAAAATTCAGCGCCACCGAAGCCTACACGCGCGCGATGTCGTGGGGACTGATGCAAGTGATGGGGCAGGTAGCCAGGGAATTCGGCTTCCAGCCGGCGACGCTTTCCGAACTCTGCGATCCCGCCACGGGAATCGAGTTCGGATGCCGCATCCTGGCAAAACACGTAGCGCGCGCGAAGGGCGATATCCCCGCAGCATTACTAGCATGGAACGGCGGCGCCGAACTCAACTACAGCGCCGAGGTGCTGGCCCGCAAGCGCAACTACAGCGCCCGCCCCACGTGAACGGTGGCGCATGCTTTAGCTTGCGGTGGTTCGTTGGCACTTCGTGCTCGCAGATTTATTTCAGGTTTTATTTTGAAGACAGATGAACTTCCGCGGCCAGCCCACGCTGCCAGCGCAAGCCAAGATCAAACGGCAGGGAAGTAACCGAACAAATCGCTGATAGCTGGCGAGCGTCGCCAGCGAGTTAGGCTGAAGCGCCCAGCACCACGCAGGAGCCAGCGTCATTTCCCCGCAAGTCGACCGGCACGAGAGGTCTGTCTTGCCGGGGTGTACGCGTTCAATTCCACGGGAACGAACGAAATGAAGCCACTCCGAGACATCGTCCTGGCGGCCGCCGCCATCATAGCGTTAGCCCTACTAGCCGACGCCTGGCGCAACGCCCGCCACGACTCTCAACAACTGACCGCCACACTCGCCGCCCAAAACAAACAAATTCAACAAGCAGGAACTCGAGAAGACCAGCGCGACTCGCAACTAGCAACCACGCTAGCCGTCATTCAAAACCAAAAGCGCACTATCCACACCCCGGAGCAAGCCGCCGCAAAACTAAGTTCCGTATTACCCCCGCTCCCGCTACCCGTTTCAATCCCGTCCACCCGATTGTCCCCGCCGCCCCAGCCCCTGTCTTCCGATCTTCCGGCAATGTCCATCGCCATCCCAAAACCAGATCTAATCCCGCTCTACGACGCCATGCAGGATTGCCGCGCCAGCACCCTACAAATCGACTCCCTACAAAAAGATCTCTCCGACGAGAAATCCCTGGCCGCCGCGCTAAAGCAAGAACGTGACGCCGCGATCTCCACCACAAAAGGAGGAACCCTGCTGACACGAATCAAACGAGCCACCAAGTGGTTCATAGTAGGCCTGACAGTAGGCGCAGTCATGGCGGCTGCAACCCATCGGTAAAGCAACAACCGAGCCCGCATCGAGCTCCCTCGCGAAAGCAATATCAGCAGCGACAAACTCCAGGCCCATGCGACGACCGTCTGTAAAGCCCCAAGCTCGACATCTCCGCGAAAACTACTTGGCTAACACGGTATCAAATCTTCAGAATTCGTTGGGAATGCCCCGCTGCCCACCTTCTAGAATCCCAGTCGCAACCAAGAATGCGACATTTTCACTTGACTTTCTTCCAGCAAGAGAATAAATACAATGAAGACCGATAAGCTATATTATGTTTAATACAAACCTGGATCGAACGCGATGGATTGCTCTATCAGCCCTTTATCAGCGCCTACTACCCGGCGGCCGTTTATGAAGGTTGTGGGGGTGCCTGTTACTGAGACTTCGTGACCTTCGGCTATGGTGGCGTTGATCTTAGCGGCGGTTTGTGGATTGATTATGCAGGCTTGGTAGGCTTCTGCGTTTAGACCTTGCTGATTCGCTAAGTCTTGCAGTTTATTCCATACATTTGAGGGACTTATTACGTCCTGGGCGTCGTAGATGGCGTCATGCATTTTCCAGAAGGCGGCGGGGCTTTGCTGGTAGGCACAGCGGGCGGCTATCGCGGCAGTCATTGCCCAGGGGTGGATTTCGGTTAGCGGGAAATCTTTGAAGATTAGGCGGACTTCCGGATGCTGCGGCAGGAGATTTCGCAGGATCAGGTCTAGCTGGCGGCAGGACGGACACTCGAAGTCTGCGAATTCTACTAGGGTGATTTTGGCGTTTTCGGGTCCCAGGGATGGCGAGCCGCTTATGTGGAGCTTTGAACGGGTTGCGGCGAAGGGATCGACGGACATGTCTGTCAGCTCTCCCCTTAGCAGGAAAGTTCCGGTCTTGGATACGTAGACCACGGCGGTATCGGACTGCTCTCCCATCGATACGGTTACCGGAACTTCCAAGAGGTCGGCGATTGGAGAAGGCTTGGATGGACCTACTTTTACCGTGTACTTGGGGCCCCAGGCATACAGATTTCGCAGATATTGTTCGACGCGGCTCTCAAGGGTGCCCGGCTTTGCGGCCGGCGCGTCGGCTGGTTTTGTTGCCGCAGTACTCTCTTTTTGCGAGGACGTTTGCGCTGCCGCGGAAAGTTGAAATATCGCCAAGCAGAAAGCGGTAGAGAGAAAGACGAGTTTTCGAGACACGGGGGAACACTCCTATCGAGTCAAGGATTGAATTTCTGAACGATCGGAAATGGCCGGCCCAGCCCAAACGCCCGGGAAGTAATTTTTAGGCCGGGAGGGGCTTGGCGTCTCTTGTATTCGTTCCGGTCGACCTTGCGCGCTATGGAACGCACTAGATCGATGTCGAGACCATACTGGCCGGCGATTTCTTCGGGGCTCTTTACATCTTCGATGTACGCTTTCAGGATCTTGTCCAGCACGCCGTACGGCGGCAGGGAATCCTGGTCGGTTTGATTCGGACGGAGCTCGGCGCTTGGGGGCTTTTCGATCGAGGCTACAGGGATGAGTTCCCTTTCGCGGTTGAGCAATCCGGCCAGCTCATAGACCATCGTTTTGGGAACGTCCGAAAGCATCGCGAGGCCGCCGGCCATGTCCCCGTACAAAGTGCAGTATCCTACTGCCATCTCAGACTTGTTTCCGGTGCTGAGCACCATCGAGCCAAACTTATTGGACAGCGCCATGAGTAGATTGCCACGCACCCGCGCCTGTAAGTTTTCTTCTGTCACGTCTTCAGGTCTGCCGCTAAAAGCGTCTGCCAGCGTGGTGCGATAGGAGTCGAAAACATTTCCGATGGGAAGCGTCAGGAATTCGATGCCTAGATTCTTCGCCAGCTGCCGGGCGTCGCTGCGGCTGCCCTCGGATGAGTACGGGCCGGGCATCGAGACGCCCAGCACGTTCTCGCGGCCTAAGGCGGCTACCGCGATGGCGGCGACGACCGAGGAGTCAATCCCTCCGCTTAGACCTACAACGACAGCGCGAAAGCCCGATTTGCAGACATAATCGCGTGTGCCACAGACGAGCGCTTGCAGGACCATCTCGATTTCAGCGGCCGGTTGCGGGCGCAAATCGCCCGAACTCATTTCGGTGTCGAATACGACCAAGTCTTCTGTAAATGTGCTCGCCTGCGCGGCCACGCGGCCATCCGGCAGAACGACGACGCTGCCGCCGTCGAATACCAAACTGTCATTGCCTCCGACCTGATTGACGTAAACCACTGGAAGCTTGTGCAGCTTTGCGAGGGAGCCAAGCATATCGAGGCGCAGGGAGCGCTTGCCGATCGTGTAGGGTGAGCCTGAAATGTTGATGATCAGCGAAGCGTTCTGGGCCATCAGTTCGGCGACGGGATCGCGCTCGTAGAGAGGCTTGGCCCAGAACGTTTTGTCGTTCCAGATATCTTCGCAAATGGTGATGCCCAGGTTTTGCCCGCCAAAGGCGAAGACCTGCTGCGTCGTGGCCGGTTGAAAATAACGCGATTCGTCGAAGACATCGTAGGTGGGCAGCAGCATTTTGTGCTGCACGAACTGGATTTTGCCTCCAGCCAGAAGAGCGGCGGCGTTAGCGGCGGATTTTCCGGTTGAACCAGAGGCGCGGGCGGCGTATCCGACGATGGAGGGAATCGGCAACTGCTTTGCGAGGCAGGCCAGTTCCCTTTCGTTCTGGTCGATGAAGTGCGGGCGCTCGATCAAGTCCAGAGGCAAATAACCGCAGAGGCAGAGCTCCGAGAACACAGCCAGATCGGCGCCGCGCTGCGCGGCACGCCCGGCAAAGTCCAATATCCAAGCGGAGTTTCCGGCAAAATCGCCGACCGTGGGATTGATCTGCGCGAGAGCGATCTTCATGAGTGGCCTATAGGATACGGGGCGCGATAGCCCATTGCAATGAGTTCAGGGGCCCGCGGAAATCGCGAAGAAAAAAGAAAATGGGCCTTCGCGAGAAATCGCAAAGGCCCATAGGCAAACTCAACCGAACCAGGCTGGCGGATCTTATACGCTGAACGAACTGCCGCAGCCGCAGGTGCTCTTGACGTTCGGGTTGTTGAACTTGAAGCCGGCGCCTTCCAGTGTCTCGATGTAGTCGATCGACACGCCTTCCAGATACATTTCGCTCATCTGGTCGACAAGCACCTTCAGCCCGTCGAATTCATAGATGTTGTCGGTGGGATTTTCCGAGTTCTCGAAAGCCATGTGGTAGCTGAAGCCCGAGCAGCCGCCGCCAACAACGGCGACGCGCAGCGCGATCGGCGCGGGATTCTGCTGGCCCATAATTTCTTTGACCTTTTCGGTCGCCACTGGAGTAACTGTAATCATTTCAGTATTTTCACTCCCTGCCGATTTCGGCGAGATTTCTTACAACCAAATTATAACACAGAATGCAAGTGAGTTACCTGCCTCGCACAGCTTGTTCTTGTTCACAACCATTGGATGCGCGGCGGGGGCGGAAGGTTCATGACCGTCCCTTCACCCGCTTGGTTACTTTTCGACATTTCCAGGAGTTTCCCTTAAGATCGTTGAACACATGACACACAAAATTACTCTTCTTCCCGGGGACGGGATTGGTCCAGAAGTCGCGAATGCTGCTACCCAGATCGTCGAAGCAGCCGGAGTCGCGGTGGAGTGGGAAGTGTTTGCGGCGCCTCTTGTCGATGGACAGCGCGCCGGAGAATTTCCACGCGAGCAGGCGGTGGAATCCGTGCGGCGAACCGGCGTGGCGCTGAAGGGTCCGATGGCGACTGCGGTGGCCCAGGGGCCGCCAAGCATCAATGTGGCGCTGCGCAAAGAACTCGACCTGTACGCGAATTTGCGACCGGTACGCAATGTGGCCGGAGTTTCCTCGCGTTGGTCGGGCGTGGATCTGGTGATCGTGCGGGAAAATACCGAGGATTTGTACGCCGGGCTGGAGCACACCGTCGTGCCGGGAGTCGTGGAGAGCCTGAAGATCATCACCGAGCACGCCTCGACGCGCATCGCGCGGTTCGCTTTTGAGTATGCGCGCAAAAATGGGCGAAAGAAGATTCACGCCATCCACAAGGCCAACATCATGAAGCTTTCCGACGGCCTGTTTCTGAACTCCATTCGCGCGGTGTCGCCAGTATATCCGGAGATCGAGTATCGCGAGCTGATCGTCGACAACGCGTGCATGCAACTGGTGATGAATCCCGCGCAGTTTGACATGCTGCTTCTGCCAAATCTTTATGGGGACGTGGTCAGCGATCTGGCGGCCGGGCTGGTGGGAGGACTTGGTGTCGTGCCGAGCGGAAATATCGGCGACGTCGCGGCGTTGTTTGAAGCGGTGCATGGGACGGCGCCGGATATCGTCGGTAAGGGGATCGCCAATCCTACGGCTATCATCATGTCCGCCGCGATGATGCTCAACTATTTGAATGAAGGCGACGCTTCGCGGCGCATTCTGGCTGCGCTCGACAAGGTTTATCGCGAGGGGAAGCACACCACGCGCGACGTGGGCGGAACGGCAACGACGCGGGAATTTACCGAGGCTGTCATCACGTCGATGGTTGCGAACGCACGGGCTTGAGTAGGACAGGCTTCAGCCTGTCTGGTTTTGTTTCGCGTCATGCTTAGATCTAAACCAGACAGGCTGAAGCCTGTCCTACTGGATATGTCTATGAACGTTGTGGCTAAAGCCACTACCCACAAAGATCGATCGTCTATCAGACAGTCAGATCTTCGTTTCTCATTTAAACTTGGGATCTTAGTTTCGAGATTTGAAATTTCAAATTTGAAATTTGAGATTTAAGAACTGCCGATTTGCATCCGGGCGCTAGACACCGCGTCGCGTCCACCGGCTCGGAATTTGATTCCAGTTGCCTTTTCAGAATCCTGGCGGGCGTTCCGCTGCCACGCCGAATGCTCGCTCCAGCGCCAGTCCTGCCCGGCCCAGCGTTCCCTCCTCGAATAGCCTGCCGATCAGCGTTACGCCGTGCGGGACGCGGCGCGGAGGATTGAAGGTTGGCAGCGGCTTGTTGGGATCGGGCGCCCAGTCGCTGCGGGCCTTGGAGACTTCCACGAAACCGGCACGCAGGGTGAGCGACGGGTGACCCGTGAAATTTCCGATGGTGAGCGTTTCATCGCGCAGCGACGGCACGAGGAGCAGGTCCACCTGGGAAAATATGCGCGCCATTTCCATCGCCACTTTTCTGCGGAAACGGTCGGCCTGCACCATGTCCACGGCGGAGAGGAATCGCGACTGGCGAAAGATGTTGGGCCACGCGTCGCTCACCTGCGATTTCAGCTGATCTACGCCGTGGCTGAGCGTCAGTTCTTCAAATGCGGCGGCTGATTCCGCAAAAAGGATCACATTCAGCGAATCGTACGGCCAGTCGGGCAGGCTCACCTCGGTGGGAACCATTCCCACTTTGCGCACCACGTCGACGGCCGATCGATCGACGTCCGTCGCAGAAGCATCTTTCAGCCATGCTGGAAAATAGCCCACGCGCAGGCCCTGAACGCTTGCGCCGGCATCGAAATCGAGTTTGCTGGGCACGCTGGAAAGGTCGCCAGGGTCCGGGCCGGAGATGGCGCGCAGAACCAGCAGCGTGTCACCCACCCCGCGGGCCATGGGGCCGAGCTTGTCCAGCGACCAGCACAGCGTCATCGCGCCGGTACGCGGCACGCGGCCGTAGGTGGGACGCAGTCCGGTGAGGCCGCAACGCATCGACGGGCTGACGATGCTGCCCTCGGTTTCGCTGCCGATGGAAAACGCGACGAGGCCGGCGGCGGTGGCGGCGCCGGGGCCGGCGCTCGAGCCGGAGGAACCTTCCTCGAGCAGCCAGGGGTTCATGGTCTCCCCGCCGAACCAGATGTCATTCAGAGCCAGCGCGCCGAGGCTTAGTTTTGCTATTAGAACGGCGCCAGCATCGTTGAGGCGCTTGAGCACCGCGGAATCCGCTGTGGGGATTCGATTTCGGAAAGGTTCGGCACCGTACGTGGTGGCAATCCCTGCAGTGTCGAGAAGATCTTTTACGCCGTAGGGAATGCCGTGCAGCGGGCCGCGGTACTTCCCTGCTGCGATTTCCGCGTCGGCGTGTTGGGCCTGCTCCAACGCATGGTCGCGCGTCAGCGTGATCACGCAGCGAAGCTTGGGATCGAATTTTTCGACGCGGTCGAGATAAATCCGGGTGAGCCGGTCGGAAGTGAGCTTGCGGCCTTTGATCCACTGCGCCAGTTGCGTGACCGTGGAAAAGGCGATGTCTTCGTCCTTCTCCGGCAGCGGCCCCGGATCGGGCAGGTTGAAGACAAACCGGTCGACGTCCGGACCGCGCTTTTCGCCGGGCAGGACTGGATCCCAGCGCGAATAGGGCGGCAACTCCGCCTCGAGAGCGACCTTACGCGGACCGACGCGGCGCTCAATGGCCGAGGACATATTGTCGCGCCAGCTCTGCGCGGCTTGGTTCAGATCTTTCTGGGTCATCTCAAGCTGGACGAGCTTTTCCGCTTCGGCAAATGTGGAGGTGGATACTTGCGGTCCGGAAGGCGGCGACGTGCCGAAGGCCGGCGGAGCGCCGGGGGTGGTCTCCGCAGGCTTTTGCGATTTTCCGCCGCAACCCGCGGCCGCTCCCATCATGGCCAATGAGGAATATTTCAAGAACTGCCTGCGCGATCCGCTCATGATTTTCTCCGAGATACAGAGAATCTGGATTCGATCGATCAAACGCCGGTGTCAGTCGATTTCCGCTTCCGCACTCAACCCGGCTTCAGGACCGGCTTCAGAACCCGGCTGAGGAATCGCCTCGGCGTCCAATTTCACCAAGCGTCGTGTGCCGCGCCAGTACAGAAAAGCCCCCATTGCATTCATGACGCAAATCGCTCCCGCCACCTTCAGCGCGAAGAGAACCGGGCTGGAAACTTCTTCGAGCGGCACAACCTCAAAAATCAAAGCCCCGAGCGAAACCAGGAATGCAGCGGCGGCAGCGAGTTTCAGCGGCAAGCCGAAACGCACGCTGCCTGCGCGAAACCCAAACAGCACCACGCCGAACAGAAGCATGTCCGTCACGCAGTAGCAGCCGAACGCAGCGCCGATTCCCGCCTGCACTGCTTCCTCGTTGTTCGCGCCCCACAGGCTCAGGCAACCGAGGACGAAAATGGTCAAGGTGACCGCGGCAATCGCTTTCGCAGGAGTTCGCCAGCGCGGATGCAACGCGCTCCACCATCCCGGCAGGAATCCATCCCATCCGGCAACCATCGGCAACCGCGCGGTCATTCCGATATACACCACAATGGACGCTACATAAGAGAGAACAAATCCCAGGGAGGCAATTTCGGTCAGCGCACCGCCCCAACCGGTGGCGCCAAAGCCGGCCTGAATGGTCTGCGGCACAGAAGCGGCCAGATCCACCTGCGACGGAGGCACGTACGCCAGCACAGCGCCCGTTCCGAGGATGTACATGAGCGCGATCAGCGGCGCGGCAATCACCACCGAGCGCGCCACGTCGTTTTCCGGCTTGCGGCATTCCTCGGAAAAAATCGCGGCTCCATCAAAGCCACTCAACGCGGAAAGGGAGATTTTCGTGAAGACATTCAAGGTAAGAATCGACGCGGCCGGCCAGGCCAGCGAGAGAGCGCCGTGAACCGACGGCAATCCCAGGAGCGCGGCTCGGATCAGGAGAAACAGCAGCACGAGAAACGTGCCGACCATCAGAACGGAGGCAGCGTTGCTCCACCATTTCGCCAGGTGCAGCCCGCGCACGTTGAAAACATACGCGGTCACGCAGACCACCACGGTCAGAAACAGCGCGAATGCGCGGTTGTTCAACATCCACGCGCCCCGCGGCCCGGCGGCGTATGCCAGGCTATTTGCGATCAGCGATCCGGACACCGCGAAAGTGGCCACCACGTAGAGGGTATAGTTCCATCCGGCGAGGTAACCTCCGAAGGGCGACGCGCCCTCCTTCACCCATTGGTAAACTCCGCCCTCCATGGGCAGGCTGCGGCTGAGTTTCATCACCACGAGCGCCAGCGGCAGGTAAAACAAGACGATCGCGAGCAGCCAGAGAACCAGGTGCGTGGGACCTTGCTTGGCGGCAAATCCCGTCCAGCCAAGCCACACGATCACCACGATCTGCATGGGAACGAGATCCCGAAGCCGCAGCTCGCGCTGCAGGCCATGCTTCCCGGTCTCCATGGGGCGGTATGCTACCTCAGATCACTTCAGTAAACACACAAGTACATTTTTGAAATGGCGTGGGAGGGAGCCCTGTGGATCGAGGAAGTGATTGGCGGGTTTGAATGCGACGCGTTAAAAGCGAACTACGATTTCATTCGGGCTTGACGGCAAGTTAAATTTCGAGCCGCGCTGCTGATTGAGCTTGAGGCTTGCGGGAATGTCCAGTTCGGACAGCGGAATTTTCTGGCTCCACGAACCGGTGCTCCAGTAATCCGCGCTTGTGTATAGGGTATCGCCCTCGATCACGTATTTGCCAATCTCTTCCGTATGCCCGTCGCGATACACGAGGACTGCGGCCGGCAACGCCGCGGCTGGCGCAGCAGACGCACTCGGCTCAACCGGGACAGTGCGCACGCTCGAAGCAGCGGTAGGAGATTCTGTTTTCTCCGACGTCGACACGGACAGCTGGCTGCTGTTTGGTACCCGCACCCACTCGCCGTTATGGTTTTCCAAGACCAGCGGCTCGACCACATGCGGAGGCTGGGCCGGCTCGGGAGGCTGCGCGACGTTTGGCGGAGGAGGCGGCGCTTCCGGCTCGTACTCGAATTCGTCGTCGCCATAAAAATACGGCGGATACACATACGCCGCCCCATCGAAGAAGCGGCGCGAGGAACGATGCGCGAATCGTGCCCCGGAAACGCGTCCGGAGATCGGCCGCGAGCGAGGACCGGCACCGGTTCCATGCATGCCTCTTCCCTGTGCAGACGCGGAAGGAACACAGAGCGCCGCACCAAGAAGGAATGCGAAACCAGCGATCGCGAGGCGTGAAAGTGTGGCCGTCTGTGAGATGAAGCCCATCTGAGCGCTAGCTTACGCCCGCGGAACGCGTGATGCAAATCCTGCGACGGAAGCGCGGGAGTATGTAATGCGCGACGCAAGAACTGTCTGGTGAGCGACGCAGGGGATGGCTTTCCGCATTGGGGGTGAGGCGACGCGAGCCGTCAAGGCGGGATGGAAGATGCATGGATGCCAGCTGGCAATTTCAAATTTGAAATTTGAGATTTGAAATCAAACCAAGCCAGAACGTGGTTGCGATGATCGAGTCTTGTGCCTCATCACTCAAAAGATTCATGATTCGCAACTCATCGTCCTTCGTCTCGCGCGCTTCCGGCAGTCCAACAAACGTGACCGCCGCGCTGGTCAAACAATCACTTGGCAATTTCAAATTTGAGATTTGAAATTAATTAAAGCCAAAATCTAATTGCGAATTATCGAGTCTTGCGCCGCAACGCTCACACGGATCACGGATCACGAATCACAACTCATCGTCCTTCGTCTCTCGCGCCGCCAGCAGGCCGATAAACGTCAACGCCGCCGCGCCCGTCAAGTAATAGCCCACATACTGCAGGCCATAATTCTTCGCCAGCCACGTGGCGATGTACGGTGCGAGCGACGCTCCGAAAATTCCCGCAAACGTGAAGGTCAGCGAACTTCCCGTGTATCGCACCGTCGTGGGAAAAAGTTCCGACAGAACCGTGCCGAGCGGGCCGTAGGTCAGGCCCATCAGGGACAGGCCGAGTGTCATCATCAGCACCGCTCCGGTGGTGCCTGCAAGAAAAATCGGCGCCATCACCAGGCCGAACGCGCCGATTCCGGCGGTGACCCACAGCAGCGTTCGCCGGCGCCCGCGCTGCGCCAGCACGGCTCCGGCGGGAATGAAGATCGCGAAGAAGAGGACGGCCACCAGCTGCATCACCAGAAATTTCTGTCGGCTGTAGCCGAGTGCGGTGGTGCCCCACGACAATGCAAAGACGGTCATCAGGTAGAACAGCACGAACGTTGCCAGCGCCACCATCGTGCCTACGACGAGCGTCCAGCCATGTTCGCGAAACACCGTGAGCATCGGCACTTTTACTCGCTCACGCCGGTTGAGGGCGTCGCGGAACACCGGGGTCTCGGTAATCGTCAACCGCACGTAGAGGCCTACGAGCACCAGCGCGGCGCTGGCCAGAAACGGAATGCGCCAGCCGTAATCGAAAAACTGCGCGTCGCTGAGCAGCCGCGAAAGCACCAGAAAAATCCCGCCGGAAAAAAGAAATCCGATGGGCGCGCCAAGTTGCGGGAACATGCCGTACCAGGCGCGTTTCCCAGGCGGGGCATTTTCAATCGCCAGCAGCACTGCGCCGCCCCATTCGCCGCCCAGTCCCAGTCCCTGGCCGAAGCGAAAGAACGCCAACAGCGCCGGAGCGGCCACGCCGATCGTCCGGTAAGTCGGCAGCGCGCCGATGGCCACCGTCGAGAGTCCCATGGTCAGCAGCGCCGCTACGAGCGTGGCCTTGCGTCCGATGCGGTCGCCGAAGTGTCCGAAGAGCGCCGAGCCCACCGGGCGCGCGAAGAATGCGATGGCAAACGTGGCGAGCGATGCCAGCGTCGCGGCGGCGGGATCCGAGGAAGGGAAAAATAATTTTGGAAATACCAGGACCGCGGCCGTCGCGAAAATATAAAAATCGAAAAACTCGATGGTCGTGCCAATGAGGCTGGCAAACAGAACCTGGGAAGGCCGGTTGACGTTGGCGCGTGTTCCGGCGCGGTTCTCCGAAATCGCCACACCGGTATCAGGGTTTTCGTTCAAGGGTAGTTCAGCTTACCCTAATTGCCCGATTATAAGAATCTCCCAAATACCAGCCGATGCGTCGGGTTCGTTCGCAACCGTCTCACCCGGCTACTGATGAGCATCTCAATTGACAGCGAATCTGGCCGATTGACAACTTCTGCTGCGTCGGCAAGAATAGATTTATTACCAATATTTTGGAGGCTCGACGTGGCATATTCGGCCCCTAGTATCGAGGAATATAAGGCGGGAACGGTCGTCAAGCACGCGCCGATCTCGGAAGGCACGACCACGCAGCGCAAGCGCAAGCCGCATATTCTGGCGGTGATCAACGAGTGCTGCACGGGTTGCTCCGGCTCGCCCGCCTGCGTCGAGTATTGCCCGGTGGCCGACTGCATGTACTGGTCGCCGGATGAGGATCATGCCCCGTTTGGCCGCATCATCGTCGATCCCCTGCTCTGCATCGGCTGCAAACTATGCACCAGCAAAGGGCCCGACGGCGCATTTCTCGAAGGCTGCCCGTGGGACGCCATTGATATGGTTCCGGTTGCGGAGTTCGAGGCGGCCGCCGGTACGCTGCCGTACTGAAAAGCCGTGATTTGTGACTCGTGATTCGTGACCCGTGACCCGTGACCCGCAATTCGGGCATCGCGGACGCGACGGTTCAACCGATTCCTTCCGCTTTTATTTTCTTTCCCTGTTTCAAATTTTGGTTGATTTGCTTCGGGCGAACCGGCAGGCGAATGGCTAACTTTTCGCGGACATCAATCACAAACTAGGGTTCACGGGTCGCGGGTCACGAATCACGAGTCACGATTCTCACGGCTTCTCGGCTCTTGCGCCAATTTCCTTCGCGGTGAGCGCCGCCTGCTGCTGGATCTGCGGCGGCAGTCCTTGCGATCCGCGCGCGTACGGATCAACCGCGGCCAGGTCTTCCTTCCCGCCGATCAGGTAGAGCGCGCGCAGGGATTCCCAAACCATTTCCGGGCTTGGATCGACCAGCAGAAGCGGGTCGCCGGTTTTGACCGCGGCGTTTTCGGAGGCGATCCAGTTGCGGATAGTTCCGGGAACTTCGGAGCGTACTTCCGTATTGTCATGATCGACGGCGATGTGCGCCAGGAGCGTTCCGGGATTGATGGCGTCGCCGGGCTTTAGGCGGATGGAGAGCGTGCCGGTGCGCTGCGCGGCAACTGTGTACGGCGCGAGCATGGCGGCAATCAGCGAGTGCCCGGCGGGATCGGCGAACCGGACGAGCGAGAGCGCTGCATTGCGTTGCACCATCGGATTGGCGTCGGAAAGTCGCTTCAGCAGCGCGGCGTGAAACTCAGGCGACTGGTTATCCTGGCCCATGACCCAGGCGCAAGTGACGCGCAACTCGTCGCTTCCCTGCTCGGAAAAGCGGATTACTTCGGGATACCAGATTTTTGCGGAGGCGCGGATGCCGGGATTGGGGCTCATGATCCGGTCGGCAATCTGCGAGAGCGCGTGCTGCGCGCGGCGCGGATGAATGGTGTCCGAGAAATAGGCACCCAGGTCCGCGTCATTCAGCGGGCGCGTAAACGTGGTCATGTACCACAGCAGAAACGGCATCAGCACAAATGCGAAGGTCAGAACCAGAATGGCAACGAGCCACTTCTTGGCCATCCCAGGCTTGGGAGCGGCGGAGGCAGAATTCCCGGCGGTATGCGGCACGCTGTTCATGGCGCGTAGAAACGAAATTCGGTTCCTCGCAAGCAGGCGACTATCGTAACCCAAGTACAGGCGCTTTTTGCCGCGCGAGGGTTTTGGTAGGACAGGCTTCAGCCTGTCTGGTTTAATTGCTTGTTTGAACGAAAATCTAAACCAGACAGGCTGAAGCCTGTCCTACTTAAGCCAGTTACGGATGCGGCGGCGCGTAAATCTGGTACAGCACCACGTAAATCAGCACGCCGGTCACCGAGACGTAAGCCCACAGGGGAAGCGTCCAGCGCGCGATGCGTTTGTGCGCCGCAAAATTCGATTTGAGCGCGCGCACCAAGGAAATAATCACCAGCGGAACGATCACCATCGCCAGAATGGTGTGCGTCGTGAGCATCGTCAGGTACGCGTAGCGCGGTCCGCCGGTCCCCGGGAAATGCACCGGTCCCTGGCCCGTGGCGTACAAATGGTAATGATAACCGACGTAGGAAACCAGGAACGCCGCCGATGTGGCCGTCGCCGCCAGCATGCAGGTTTTATGAGCCAGGATGCGTTTCCTGCGGATCATTACATAGCCGACGGTGACCAGAATGGCGCTTGTGCCATTGAGGACGGCGTCTAAAGCGGGCGGGGAGATCAACGCGGTTCCTTCATGGCTTTGGTCCCGGGCTAGACTGACCATGCTGCGGAACAATTTTGAGCGATGTCATTCTGAGCAAAGCGAAGAATCTCTCTTCGATTTCAGTGCGAGCAAGAAGAAATCGAAGAGGGATTCTTCGCTTCGCCTCGGCGCGAGTCCTCGGTGCGAGCGCTCAGAATGACAAAACCAGAGACTTACCGCGGCCCGTGACGTCCGCGCCACCGTAGCCGGTGCTACTGCTGAGGCAAGCTGGAAATCTACTTCGCGGCCGCGGCCGTGCCGCTGCCGCCATCCTTGTGGCTCTTGCCGAGCCATCCCTGCTGCCGGGCCTGCACCACCAGCAAAATGCTGAACACCAAAAGAATCATCAGCGCAATTCCCAGGATCAGCAGCCCATCGATGCCGCCAAAAAGCCCCCGGGAAAATCCAGCGACGATGCCCAATATCGAAAGAACGATCATCACCACAGACATAATTGCCAGTTCGGCCTCATTTTCCTGTCCGTTCATGGCCTCTCACATGCGCCCCGCGCGCGCCGGGTATCAACGGGTGAATTTGTCGTAGATCAACAGTCCCAACAGCAACGGCAGGTGCAGTACGGTCGCATGCATGAGCCATTTCGCCCGCACATTCGTTTTGGACGCCGCGGCCCACAAGCACACTTCCACCAGCATGATTCCCAACACCACCGCCCCAAAAAAGTAATGCGCTCCGGCGAGTCCCGTCACCGCCGGAAGCAGACTGACCGGCACCAGGAGCGCGGCCGTCATCAGGATTTCGCGAAAGGTCCGCCGGCCCTCAGGATCCACGGTCGGAAGCATCTTGATCCCCGCGCGCTTGTAGTCCTCGCGGTACACCCAGGAGATCGCGTCAAAATGCGGAAACTGCCACAGGAAAAGCATGGCGAACAAGAACCACGCCTCGATATTCAGCGTGCCGCGCGCGGCAGCCCAGCCGATCAGCGGCGGCACAGCGCCCGGAAACGCGCCGATAAATGTGGCCAGCGTGGTGCGGCTCTTGGCCGGCGTGTAGGCGCAGAGATAAAGCACAGAAGTCGCGATTCCGAGCGAGGTAGCGAGCGCATTGGTGGCCAGCGCCAGGTACAGCGTTCCGAACGCCAGCAGGGACAGCGCAAACCAGAATGCTTCCCGCGGGCGGAGCTGCCCCGACGGAAGCGGCCGGGAGGCCGTGCGCCGCATCAAGGCATCGGTGCCGCGTTCGATATAGTGATTCAGCGCGGAGGTGCCGGCGGCGATCAGCGTGGTGCCGAAAACGGTATGCGCCATGCGCAGCCAGTCCAGAGGACCGCGCGTGCCGAGCGCGTAACCCGCGACAGTGGTCATGACCACCAGGAAAGAAACGTCCGGCTTGGTCAGCGCCAGGTACAGCGCGGGGCGGCTGGCCTCGGAGGTCGTGGTTCCAGTGGCTTGGACAGAACTTCTCATCGTTTTCGTTGAACCCAGCTCGTCGAACCCAGCTTGCTGAACCCAATTTGCTGAACCCGGTCAAACGGCGAACGGATTCAGCTCAAAACCTGTTCCTGCGCGCGCGCCGGACGAGCGGCAGCACTTTCGGCGCGAATCATGCGGTACACGATCAAGGTGGTCACCAGCGTGACGGCCAGCACCAGCGCTCCGGTTACGGTGTGCGCCACCGTCAGGGTAACCATCACCGCGATCGGCTGGGGAAAGCCCGCGCTATATAACCGCGACCAGTACGCGCCGGCGCCCAGCAGGAGTTGCACCCCAATCAGAATGTGCAGATACAGGGCGCAGGTCCGCAGGGCCGGGACCTCGCGGAAACGCCGTTTCAGCGCTCCCGCCGTCATGAACACCAGAATTGTAACAACCACCGCGCCAACCAGGTGCGGAATAATTCCAAATCCCTTGTGCCGGAAGGCCGCGCCCAAAATCAGCTGGCCGAACACCGCGGCCAGGGTCCACAGCACCAGCGTTCGAATGCGTGGCGAAGCGGTATCGTCGAACTCGGGAAGGTCGCCTTGCCACCAGGAGCCGGTAAAAACAGCGATCGCCACCAGGGTCGAAAAGAAAAGCTGCGCCAGCGTTCCGTGCGCGGCGGAGACCGGAGGCAACTGGTAGGTTTTGACGGTCAGGCCGCCCAGGATTCCCTGCGCAATGACCCCGCCAAGCGCCGCCAAGCCCAGCCAGCGCATCCAGGAGCGTTTCTCAGCCCGCCATAGCCACGCGGCCAGTCCGATCGTCAGGCAGCCTACAAACGCCGCAAACACGCGGTGGCTGTACTCGTAGCGGATACCGCCCACAAATGGCGGAACGAACGATCCATAGGCCAGGGGCCAATCCGGAATCGACAGTCCCGCATCATTCGAAGTAACGAGCGCCCCGGCATTCAGAAGTACAAATGTGCAGCAGGCTGTGAAAACAGCGTAGCGGTGGAGGGATCGATTGTAGAGATTATTCATCAACTTTCGAATTCTGGTTTTGGGTTCTGGATAACGCCCGCCGCTTCCCCAGGCTCTCTGTGTCAAGCTTCGAAAAGCTTAACACAGAGAACGCGGGAGAAAGCAGAGAGCGCGGGGCGTCGGAAGTTTAGTCTCCGGCGGCAGCCGCGGCTTTGAATGTGAAGTTCACGGCCTTGGATTCTTTCGGCCCGATCGTGACGGTCTGAGGGTCGCTGGCCCCGTAGAGTTCCTGCCAGGCAACCACCGTGTACGTGCCGGGGGGAAGATTCTTCAGGTCAAACTTGCCGTCCTTGTCGGTCACCTGGAAGTACGGGTTGGGCAGCACAGCCATGTAAGCCTTCATCCACGGATGCACGTTACACTTCACCGGGATGGCGATTTCCTCGCGGGTAAAAGACTTCTCGATGGGCGCCGCGCCGGGAGGCTGCGACTCGTTCCATTCACGGTTATCCTTGGGAATCGGGTGGATGTTGTGGGTGGTCTGGTCGGCGTTCACCACGTCGATGTTCTGTCCCACCTGCATGGCGATTACGTGGGGGTGATACTGACAGCCCTGCTGCTCAATCTTCGCCGGGGTTGCAGGGGCCGGGAAGGAATATCCGTCGAGCCCGCTCTTGACGTAGACGACCACGTTAGCTAGCGCTCCGCCATCGCCGGCAACTACTTCTTCGGTCATGGCCGGGCTGGTGCGTGCCTTGGCGCAGGCAGGCTCAGCTGCCATGTTGATCGTTTTGGGCTTGGGCGCTGTGCCGTCCAGTTTCACCGAGCCGGTAACTTCTCCGGCGGTGGCGGGATCAACCGTCTTACCTGCCGCAGCGCCGGCCGCTGGAGCGGCGGTGTTGTCCGATGCTGATTCGTCCTTCTTCCCGCCGCAACCGGTGATTGCCATTGCCAGAACACCGGCAGCCAGCGAGTACATGCTCAATCTTGTTTTCCTCACGAAACAGTTCCTCCTCTTGATTACAGAATCGCGCCTCTTAATGCGGATGTCAAAAAACTTCAGGGGCTAAAGCCCTTGTCTATCAGGGCCTGAACGTCGCGGCTGAAGCCGCGACCTCCAAAGATCAACCACTAGAAAACCAAACACCCGAAAAGCCAAACCCAAAAAACTAAAGCCACAAACTGAACACCAGAACGAAAGAACGTCCAGCTGGTTTCTCGCTACTTCCCTGCACCGCCCGCGGCGCCGCCGGAGGGCGTGCGGCTCATCAGTGCGCGCTGCTCTTCGGGCGTCAGCTCAAACATGTAACGAACCAGCAGGTCCGCCTGGTCGCCCGAATAGCCCTTGAAACTGGCGGGCAACGGGCCGGAGAAAACCCAATGATCGTTGTCGCGCTTGAAGAGTCCCGAGGGCATGGCCGTTCCCGGGGCAATCAACGCAGGATTGGTGATCCACCGCTCGGTCCAGGCTGGCTGCAAACGCTCCTTGGCAAAAAGGAAATTCGGAGCGATCGCATTCTTGTCGTGGCCCGGGTCGCCGGTGGCATGGCACTTCAGGCACGGCGCCGCGGAACTGGTGAAGAGATCTCGAGCCATTTCTTTTTCCGCAGTGGTGATGGGTTCCACCTTTTGCGGAATGTACGGCTGCGGCTGGCTGGACATCGCCTGGAAGAACGATACCAGCGTGCGGATTTCGTCGTCGGACAGGAAGAACGTGGGCATGCGTACTTGCAGGTACGAGCGCACGCCGTTGCGATTCACGTCCGTGGTGCTGAGCGACGGATTGGCGAGGAACGCCTTCAGCCAGTCAGGGCTGACGCGCGCGCCTTCGCTCGTGAGCACCGGCGGCAGGTTCTGTTTGTTCTCACCCTGATACTGCGGCAGGCCCATCAGCACAGATTTTTGCCCGATGCCGATCTGGTGGCAGCCGATGCAATTGTATTTCGTGACCAGCCACCAGCCCTTCTGGATGGCGGCGCGCTGGTCGGCCGGTTTGTACATGTACTCCGCCGGCAGCGTCGGATCGGTCGAGCCCAGGAGGAACGTGGTCAAGGCATCGATGTCTTCCTTGTTCACGTTCGGCTTCGGCATGCGCAGACGATCCATCGGATCGGGTTTGTACTTGCCGCGATCGAATACCGCCGGGTCGGTGAGCTTGTTCTCGAAGAAGCCCTTCAAGTCATACCACGGGCCGCGCGCGGATTTTTTACCGTCGGGCTGCGTTCCGAGTTTCGCGTCTTCCGTGAGGAGCGCGAAATCGAGGCGCTCGATGGGCTTGCTGCCCTCGTTGGTCAGTTCGGTTCCGATGCGGCCTTCATCCTCGAGCCCGGAAATTTCGTGGCAGCCGGCGCATCCGTAGTGCTGGATCAGTTCCTTGCCGTGATCCTTCAGCTTCGGATCGTCCATGAAATCGGCAGCCGGGAACGACGCGTCGGGATGCTTCTGCGTCTCCAGGTAGCTGGCGATGTCACGAGCATCTTCCACCGTGAGGCGGAGGCTGGGCATGACCGTCATCTGCTGGACCACCATTTCGTGGCCGTCATTCGGGCTGCGCGAATGCTCCAGGTCGAACACAAACGGCAGATTATGCTTGGCGTAATCTTCCGGACCCAGATCCTTGTGCTCGAACGGACTGTAGGGGCGCGTGCGCGTCCGCGGATTCAGGATCCAGCGGACCAGGTAATCGTAATTGTCCTTTTCGCCGACGCGCGACAGGTTGGCGGCGAAATCTCCGCCCACCATATTGGCGCCTTCGCCCATCGAGTGGCAGGCTTCGCAGCCGCGTTCTTCGAACAACACTTTGCCGTTGGCGGCATTTCCGGGCGCCTGCTTGGGAAGCTCAGGCCCAGTGATCGCTGACTGCCAGATGTACGCGGAAATCGCCTGAATTTCGTCGTCCTGCAGGCGGAACTGCGGCATCTTGGTCGTGGGCCGCCATTCATGGGTATGCTTCAGCCAGTTGGGAATCCATTCCTTGTGAATCTTCATCCGGACTTCTTTGAGGTCCGGACCAACCTTCTTGATCTCGCGCAGCAGGTTGCCGGAGCGCCGGTCGAGTTCCTCGATCTTGGCGTCCATGCCCGCGGTGGTGACGGTCAGGTCGGTAGCTTCCGCGTAGTAACGGTTGGCGGCGTCGTTGTCCGGCGCGGTGTCGCCCTTCTTGTTGAGCTGGGCGATTTGCAGCTGGTTGTCTTTTTTCTGGTTTTCGAGCTGCGCGATATTCTGCCGCGCGCTGACCAGTTCCTCATCCTGATTGTCAAAGCCCTGGAAACGGTGGCAGCCGATGCAGCCCTTTTCGCGGTATAGCGTCTTGGCACGATTCAGGACCGGCGCGTGCTCGGTAACCATGTCCGAAGCGTGGCACTGCTGGCAGCCGGCATTGAAATTTTCGGGATAGTACAGCGGCCACAGCCAATGTTCATAGCGGCCGTGCCCCTTTTCCACCGTGTCCAGCGCGCGGCCGTTCCCGCCGTGGCAGGGCGAGCATCCGAACTTCTCCAGCGGATGCGCCTTCATCATGTCCGGATCGGGATGGCTGGTGAACGGGGCGTCATGGCTCTTGGCCATTCCGAGGTCCGCTTTGGTCAGCGTCATGGTGACTGGAACGATCAGCGGATCGGTGCCCACATGGCACGATTGGCAACGATCGACGAGGCCCGCGCCGCCCAGGTTGTTCAGCGAAGTGCCGGTCGGGTTCACGTTGATCTGGCGGATGTGAATGTCCAGGCTCTTCATGCTCTGGCCGAGCGAGAACAAATCTTTTGAGGCCAGGCCGGGAAGGTTTTCCTTCACATATTCGTTCAGCTTGTCTTGCGCGTCTTTGGCAGGCTGGTCGACGTCGCCGCGCTGGGCGACCAGTTTGGCCTTGGACTGCATGATGGAAACGAACAGGCCGTTGAGCTGGTCGTAGTTGAAATCGCGCGGCTCAATCTTATTGCCTTCGACCGGCCAGGCCACTTTGTAGGTCTGGGCCTTGGCTTCATTCAAATCCTTGAGCTTGGATTCCTTGGCGCTTTTGTCCTTCTCGTCGATCTGTTCCAACTGATAGGTGAGCGAACCGACCAATCCGCGGGAATTGGTGAACGACTCGGTCATGGCCGCGCGCTGGCGGTCCAGAAGATCGATTTTCTGTCCGATTTCTTCGTCTTTACCGCGGGTCGCGTCGGTGGCGGCCTTGATGTCCGCCACTAGTTTCTGATACTGGGGCGTGGAATAAAATTTCTGCTCGTCGGCGCGGCGCTGCTGGTATTGCTTCTGGAGATAATTGGAATAGGCAGTAGAAAAGTCCGCCTGGTACTTGCGCCACGGGCGCAGACCGAAGAATTCATCGTAAAGCGACCAGGAAACGGTCAGCATCAAAATGAAAACGGAAATCAGGACCAGCCCAGCCATTGGCCGGCTTGTAACCGGATCATCAGGAGGAAGTTGCTGCTCAGGCACCCCGTGCCTCCTTGTTCATGTTCAATTCTGAATCTTTATTGGAGCGGGCCGTCAACGCCCGCTCGTATTTCATCCAACCGCCGCGACTAACGTTCCGCGGCTCTTGTCATTCTGAGCGCAGCGAAGAATCTCTCTTCGATTGTGGCGACGAGAACAGAGAGATTCTTCGGCAAAAAACGCCTCAGAATGACAAACCAAAACCTAAATACTGAACCACGGCGTCACCCACACGTACTTGATGCGCAGCAGCAGGCGCAGCAGGATTTTCACCGGCAGGCTCAGCATCAACACCAGGAACAATTCCATCGTCGCCATCTGCAAGAGCGTCATGCGCTGGAAAATCTTCCGAGTGAAATCGGTGGCCAACACCAGCCGGTGCACAAAGTATCCGGCGACCAGGAAATAAAATGCGATCGGGAAAATTCCAAAAATGATGCGCGCCAGGATCGGAGCGTAGCCGGCATTCCCCGCCGGCATGAGGTGAACCATCCACGAACCGTTGATCCCAAAAATCTGATCGACGTTGCGGTTCACCGCAAACTCAACTCTCTGCGCGTCCCATGTTTGCCCTGGCCAGAACCACATCCAGCCAGGGCCTCGTATGAAGGTCCCTATAACTATCATTAAGACCCATAAGCCTATAAATCCAAACAGGAACGTCCAGATGGCGAATTTGCGCTGCTTATAGGTGTAGTAGCCGTTGCCCAGAGGATTGGCGTCGATATACGGCACCACCATCAGACCGACAATGATCAGCGTCGGCATGATCACGCCGGCGATCCACGGATCGAAGTACACCAGCATTTCCTGCAAGCCCAAGAAGTACCAGGGAGCTTTCGCCGGATTCATGGTGACGTTGGGGTTGGACGGCTCTTCCAGCGGCGCGTTCAATGTAATCGACCAGACCATCAGCAGCGCGGTGACCAGAACGGCGGCCACCAGTTCCACGCGCATCAGGTACGGCCAGGTGTGAACTTCGCGCTCCCATTTGGGATTCCACGGCTCGGTCTTGCGATACTCGCTCTTGGCCGCGGCCGGATCGGCGGACAGCTTGTCGATGAGGCGATCGTTCTCAAACGCCTGGCGAAACGCGTACCAAACGTAGAATGGGACCAGGAATAGCAGCGCCACGATCGGCACGTTATCCGGAGCGGATGCAACCTCCCATATCTGGTGCCAGTTCATATCGGCCTCGAACCCCGCCTTTTAGTTTTCAAACGATCTTTGAATGTGTCCCGGTTCCCTGCCCTAAAAAATTTGCCAAGCCATGAATCCAGCAGCTACACCATGCCGCTGGGCCGCAGAATTACCGGCCGGTTGCGATTCTCTTCCTTGATTTCCGATTCCAGCATCACCGGCGCGGGCCCGGAAATTCCGCCGTCCTTGCGCACGCGCCAGAAATGCAGCGCCATGAAGATGCTGGCGATCAGCGGAATCGCGATGCAATGCCAGATGTAAGCGCGCAGCAGCGCGTTGGCGTCGACGATCGATCCGCCCAGCAAGGCGAAGCGCACGTCGTTGTACGGCGTCATGCCAAGGAGCGCGCCGAAGGGGCCCTCCGTTCCTAACAAGGGAGTGGCCCTGGCCATGTTGGTGCCGACTGTGACGGCCCAGAAACCCAGTTGATCATCGGGCAGCAGGTAGCCGGTGAAGGAAAGCAGCAGCGTGAGAACCATCAGCAGAACGCCGATGCACCAGTTGAATTCGCGCGGCTTTTTATACGAGCCGGTGAGGAACACGCGGAACATGTGCAGCCAAACCGCGATGATCATCAAGTGCGCGGCCCAGCGATGCATGTTGCGCAGCAGTTTGCCGAACGGCACGTCGTTCTCAAGATACAGAATGTCGCGGAAGGCCTGCACCTTGCTCGGGTGGTAGTAGAACATCAGCAGCACGCCGGTGAACGTGAGCACGATGAACAGGTAGAACGTGATGCCGCCCATGCCCCAGGTAAATTTGTATTTTACGGCGTCGCGATTGACCTTGGCGGGATGCAGGTGAAAGAAAACATTGGACAGCACCGAGAGCGCGCGGTTGCGCGGCGTCTCATCGTGCTTGACGCGAAAAATCGACCGGAAAACCTGGCTCTTCTCGGGCTCCTTCAGGCTTTCAATTTCTTCCTTGCCCTTGACCTTGATGGTGTCCTTGAGATCATTGATGTCCTTGCGGACACGGCCGAGCATCCCATTGCCATTCTTCTCGCCGTTTTCTTCGGCCATTCCTACTCCCCCTCGAGAGATTGTCCCAGGTCCTGAGGAACTTCCAGTGGCACAGGCTTCAGCCTGTTAGCTTTCTTTTGCGCCGGACAAAATCTAAACCAGACAGGCTGAAGCCTGTCCTACTAAACCGGCAGATACGCGCCTGGGTCGTTGAACTGGTTGACGCCGGCGCGCGGATCGTCCATGTACAGCTTGCTGGTATCCACGATCATCTTCCCGGTGGGATCCAGTGTGATCTTGGCGCGGTCCATGGGCCGCGGCGCGGGCCCTTCAAAGTTGACGCCTTCGCTGTCATACCCGCTGCCATGGCACGGGCATTTGAACTTGTTCTCCGCCGGCTTCCATTCCGGCGTGCAGCCGAGGTGCGTGCAGCGCGCGAAAATCACGAATATGCGGTCCGGTTCGCGCACCACCCAAGCGCGGTTGGTCATCAGGAATCTTTGATCAATTCCAATATCAAAGTCCGCCGGATACCCGATATTGAAAATGGTGTTGGGTTCATACAGCGCGCGAGGAAAGAAAAACCGCAGAAACATCAGCAG
>Ga0070735_10001260_pt1 | contig 24989 bp, 23 predicted proteins | sample Coa_R1_FD_66443 | JGI IMG/M metagenome (GOLD analysis project Ga0070735, IMG submission 66443) | Surface soil microbial communities from Centralia Pennsylvania, which are recovering from an underground coalmine fire - Coalmine... | ecosystem: Environmental > Terrestrial > Soil > Unclassified ...
GCGATTGAAGCGCGCTGCCATTTTGCCGATCTGGGTGGAAACAATACTGTGGTTCGGCAGGAATTGGCGCTGGCGAAGAAAGCAGAGAAGCGCGGCGTTGCTTTGGCGCCGGATTGTGGACTCTCGCCGGGAATGGCTTCGATTCTCGGCGGCGAGTTGGTGCGGCGGCTGGGTGGACGCGCCGATGCTCTTCGACTGTACGTTGGTGGTTTGCCCGAGCGTCCCACTCCACCGTTTCACTATCAGCTTGTCTTCTCGGTCGAGGGATTGATTAACGAGTACGTGGAACCGGCGCGAATTCTGCGCAAGGGCAAACTGGCCACGATCGATCCCCTCACCGAGCCGGAGGCTTTTGAGATCGGCGGATTTTCTCCACTCGTGGCCTTCCACACGTCCGGCGGGACTTCGACGTTGCCCGAGACGTTCGAAGGGCAGGTGGGAGAATGTTTCGAAAAGACTCTGCGCTATCCCGGGCATTACGATTTGCTATGCGAACTGAACGAACTGGGGCTGTTCTCCAGTGAAAAGATGAAGTTCGGCAAAGCCGAGATCTCACCTCGGGCGATGATGTCAAAAATCTTTGAGGGCAAGTTCGCCTCGAAGGGGCCAGACGTTTGCATTATGCGGCTGGAAGCGCACGAATCGGTGAATGGCGCCGGAGTGCGCGGACTTCTGGGTGGACGGCTCAAGGGCCGGGTGGCTTCGTTCACCATGGTCGATCACTACGATCCGAAGACCGACATGAGCGCGATGATGCGCACGACCGCGTTTCCGGCGTCGATTGTGTTGCAGATGCTGGCGTCGGGCGCGATCGGCAAGCGCGGCGGAGTTCTGCAGGAGCGCGACGTGCCCGCGGATCTGTTCCTGGCGGAGGTGGAGAAGCGTGGAATCAAGATCGAGTACGCGATTCAATGAGTTTCCCCGATGAGCAGAAAAAAGGCCGCACAGCCAGTGCGCTGTGCGGCGGAGTGAGATGCCCGTTCCGGAGGGTAAGACCGAACGGTTAAGGAGATCTATGCCTTGCCGAGCTTGCGGCGGATCGCGCCTGCCAAGCCAACCAGGCCCGTACCGAGCAGCATCATGCTGCCGGGCTCAGGAACCGGACTGTAGCCGATGAATTCCTGCGGTCCGAAGCCGGGCCTCGCGTTAGCCGGCGTGTAGAGCACAAGGCCATTGTACGCACTAGCGGGTGCGTTCGCGGCCAGCGCCAGATAGGTGGCGTCGATCGCGGCTCCCTGCGTGGTGTGGGCATTGGAGGAGAACAATCCCCACACGGCCCACTGGGCCTGCAAGGTGGTGAGGGTGCCCGCCAACATGCTCTTGTAGATCAGGCCGGCAGCTTTGTAATCCAGGGTCATCGAGGGTCCGAACATGCTGGTGGCGATGCCTTGCAGAAATGGGGTTTCGGTCGCGGTCCAGGTCTCGCCGGGGTGGATGATATTGTCGAAGCTGTCGCACATCAGTGGCGTTAAGGTGCTGCTGCCATTAACGGAAAAGTAAAAGGATTGCTGCTGCTGATAGTGGTAGGTCAGGGTTACCGAACTCGCAGAAACGGGACTTGCCAGAACCAGCGCCACCAGCGCCACGAACAGAACCGAGAAGATACGTCGGAAATTCATAGTTTGCCTCCCAGCAAAATAACCATCGCGCCCGTTCGCGCGGACAACATAAATGCGCTTTTTCTACCGGGGGGTGCTGTGACCCAGGTTAGGTCCAGCTTTTTGGTAGCGCCGCTTCGGGTGCGGCGAAAAAACCTTGGTGTACGGCAATTAACGTCCGTAACGAAAGGCATAGTACTAACGATTGATTAGGAGAGGGAATGGCACTGAAGTGGCGTTACTGCAGTAACCATGCGGGTTTACGCAGAGTTTGCCGAAAATCTCCAAACCGAACGGGGACGTTACAGCGATGATTCGTGCGCCAAACCGGGGTGAGCGTGCAACTTCGGGTTCACCGGCAGAGATATCCACAGAAATACCTAAGATATGTTGTGCAAAGTAGTGCACTCTCTGCTAGCATGTGCCCATAAAACACCCACAAGCTCCGTGTTTTGTGAGATTTGGGAGCCCGATACTGGCACCAGACGTGCATTTATAGGGTCGGGTGTGTGTGCGGTCCGCGAGCCCAGACTCCAGCCGCGAAGGTAGGTAGAGTTGTCGAGTATTCCGGAATCATCAGGTCGAATTACGATTCTGCGTCGCCGCCGGACCCGCCGCCATAGCCGAAACCGCCGCATTCGTCGTGCACTCCTCGTGGTTATGTGCGCGGGATTGACCTTCGGCGTTTCAAGCGCTGCACTGCGTTATTTGACTCCGTCATTGTTTCGGACTTCGCCAGCGGTTGAAGTGCAGCGGCAGTCGGCCGAGGCCAGCCGTGACGCCTTGGTAGCGACGCAGCAAGAAGTCTTGCGGCAGATCGAAGACCGTCCGGTGTATCCCTATTCGCTGGTCGCGGGAGGCGTGCGAAACGTGCACGAGCTGAAATGGGCGGCGGAACACGATCCGGTGGTCGCGGCGCATTACGCGGGATTTGATTACGATCATGCGCGGGTGGTGCGTCTGACGCTGGCACGCACGGTTTTTTTGTCGTACCGCATCGGGAACAAAGTTTACTGGACGCGGCACCGAGTGACTCTCAAGAAGGGCGAAGAGCTCATCACCGACGGCAACAAGACAGCGCGCACCCGTTGCGCCAATCGCGTGGAAGAAGTTCCGCAGCAGGCGACTTCCGAGGCGGAGCCGCCGGTCGCGAAGTTCGATGAGCCGGTTATGCCCGCGGTCGGCACGGGTCTGGCGAATCCTCCGGTTCCATTCCAGTCGAGTTTGCTGAACCGTCCGGGCGTGCCTGGATTAGGCCCAGCGCCACTGCTGAGCTTGTATGATCCGCTGGGCGGGGGCAGTTTCACTGCGATCTCGCTGCCGCCATTGCCCAGTGTGTGCGGAGTCGTCACAAAAAAGCCAGGCTCAAAAGGAATCGAAAGCGCGACGGCTAAGGGCAAGAAGAAAGGCGGCGATCCTTGCGGCAATGGCACGGGTGGCGTCGGAGGCGAGGTGCCTGAGCCCGGAACGTGGCTGCTCATGGCTTCGGGACTGAGCGGAATCTACTGGAAGTACCGGCACAAATTCAGCCGCAGCTAAATCGCGCGGCCTGCCTGCGCGAATCTTGCTTGCGCAGACGCCGCAGACGAGCTCTGGGATGAACCTGAAGTCCTAATACCAACGTAAGTCCCGGCGCTGCGATTGGCTGCTACAATCGCGCAAGAACCACAAAGATCAACCCAGGCACAGGTTTCCATGCGCAGATTGTCGCGGACAATGGCGAGCCGGCTTCTCGCGGCCGGACTGTGTGCCGGTGTCTTCGCAATGCCTTTGCCGGCGCAGGTTTCGGTGCGCTCGGTGAAAGTTCTGGGCAGCAAGAACACGGTCGAGATCGAGGTGGAAGCCAGCGACCGCGTCGTTCCACAGACGCAGGTTTTGACCGGACCGGATCGCCTGGTGGTGGATTTTCCCAATGCCGTGCCCAGCAGCGGAGCGCGCAGCCAGTCGGTGGATCGCGGAGAGGTGAAAGATGTCCGCGTGGGTCTCTTTCAGTCGAAGCCTCCAGTCACGCGGGTGGTATTGGATTTGAAGACTGCGCAGTCCTACCAAGTGTTTCCCTATGGCCGCACGGTGATGATCAAGATCGTAGGCGGCGGAGACGCCAGCACGGCGGCGGATTATGCCCAGCCTCAGCCGGGGCGGCCCGGGCTGGTGGCCACGAATTACACGACCCGTGCCGAGCCGGTGCAGACGGAAGCTGCGGCGAAGCCGCCTCTGCAGGTGACGTATCAGAACGGACTGCTGGCGATCAGCGCCAACAAGGCGACGCTATCGGAAGTGCTCTACGCGATCCAGCAGCGGACTGGCGCTGACATTTCTATAGCCGCCGGAGCCGAGCAGGAACGAGTGGTCGCCGAGATCGAGCCGGCGCCCGCGCCCGAAGTTCTGGGGCGGCTACTCAATGGATCGAAATTTAATTATTTGATTTTGAGTGCGGCTGATGATCCCGGCAAACTGGATAAGGTCATCTTGAGCACTCGTTATGATGGAATCTTCCCGACGTCGCCGTCGGTGCAAGCGCCTCCGGTGCAGGCGCAAAATGAAGATGGCGCTGATGAAGAACCACCCATCGCACAAAACCAGCCCAACAACCGGCCCCCGGCAGCTATGCAGGCGCCTCCGCGACCGCAGGTGGAGCAGGGCGCGGTGGCGGATGAGAACCAGCCACAGCAGTAATTCCTTAAGCTTGGATGAATGGCATGAGAACTAGAGGCTGCTCTGCGCCTATGGGGGCGTGATCAATCTCACCGGCAGCGGGGAATTGCCAGTCACTGGGTTGCCCACGGGAGGGCTTCCATTGCCGCATCCGGCGACGTTAAGGACGGTGACATTCACATTGCCGTTATTGTCGGCGGCATTGATGAACACTTGAAGGAAACCCACAAAGGTGACGTTGGTGGTGGTGTTCGAATTGATGGTCAATGGCGGGGAGTTATCGTAGATGGGCAGAGAGACAATCGAGGCGCTGGTAGTTATGGGCGTTCCGGAGGGCAACCCACTGGTGACGAGCGGATTGCTACTTCCGGCGTAGATTTGAAATGGGTAGGAGGTAGGAAACTTGAAGGCATTGAAGTAGTCCTGCCCGGTCGGCTCGGACAAGTCACTTTGATTTCCTTGGTGAATCAGACACTGCACGCCATCGCTGGTGGGAGTTGCAGGATTGCGCGTTAAATCCGCTATGTTGTTATTTCCGGGAGGGGGCACACCACAGGAGTAGTTTGTGGGCTGATCACAACCTTCGATTGCCTTCTCGTAGTCATCCCCCGAGGAGCAGGATGGAACAGCGATCACAGGAGTTGTGACCTGGCCCGGCACATACATCAAATTTGGGGGTTGCTGAATGAACCCGCCATTATTGCTGTAGTTCGCCTGAGGTTGAACCCCAATACCGGCTATCGTGCGCAAGTTACAATAGCTGAAATTATGTCTGCAATCTGCAATCAGCCAAAATGTTTCTCCAATTATGCCGGTGGCGCCTGTGCCTCCAGTAGAGACGCCGGGGTTCATAATTGAGCCGTTGCTAAGATTTGTGATCGGCTGGCATGGTCCTGGACCGCCATTTTGGTTGCAGTAGATCCCGCCTTGGGGCTGCGGGTTCAAGGGGTCCTGATTAGGCACAATCCAAGGCTTCACGCAGCGCGGCTGCACCGGAGTAAGCGGGCCGCCGGTGGTTTGATTGCCTACATTTCCTGAGTTGGAGGGATTGAAAGCCTCCGCGCTGGCGCTCGCGTTGATGTTGGTTCCGGCTTTGCCCCAGATGCGCGAGAAAAAATTGGGCAGGGCAGTGCGCGTGAGTTGCACATTGACGATCGGATTCACTCCAAAGGCGGTTGGGGTACCAGAGGAGGCAGCAAGGGTGGAACAATCAGGAACCCCCGGCCCGATGGAACTGCCGTTTCCCGCCGCGTAGGTCACCGTAACCGAGGTTGCCGCAATGCCGCCAACTGCGTTCTGTGCTGCCGTGGCTTTCGCAACACGAGCAGCCAGGCCCTTGGTTCCATCGTCCGGTCCGCAGATCAGTGCCCAGTTTCCGGACTGATTGCTGGGATCCCCGGTAAGGCCCGAGAGCGCGATGACTTTGGCGGCGGCCACGGCTGCCGTATCGGCTGCGCGCTGCGCTTCGAGCTTTGCCAGGTACAGCGTGATCACATCAATCGAGAGGGCAGCCATGGCAATAATTGCAATCATGGCGAGCGCGACCAGGATCATCGTGACCCCACGCTCAGGATTTCGCGCCGACCTTGATCTGCGAATGAAAGGAGTATTCATGCCTCAGTCTTCATTCATCGAAACGCCAACCGCGGTGATCTGGGTGGGCAGAGTGTCCGTCGATCCGATCAAACTGGCGGCGCGGCCAAACTTCCAAGGGTAAGGATATTGAATGCTGACGCAGGTGCCGACGACCGCAATCTGTGAACCAGGGCTCTGGGACTGGCAATTTGCGGGCGGAAGCGTACCGCCGGTAGCTGGAAAATAATAGCCACGGTTGACAACAATCGTGAGCCCGGGCGAAGGGCATCCGTTTCCGGTAGCGGTGAAGGTCCAGGTCAAGCCCGAAGGTGTGGGATTGAGCTTGAGCCCGCAATCGTTCACGTTATTCACCAGCAAATAATTCTCCACGATCTGAAAAACATCTACCACCGAACCCGGCGTTGCAGGGCCCAGAACGTCATTGCTGGGATCGGAGGCCGCGACATGAGCGGCGTCACGGGCCATATTCGTCAGCCGCTGCTTGAAAGTGAAGGCGGTGCTGAAATCGAAGATGCCGACCACAAACACCACCAGCAACGGCAACGCCACCGCGAACTCCACGATTTGGGCGGCTCGCTCATCATGAACGAGTTGCGCGCGACTCAGGCAGCCTGGCAGATGAAACCGGCCAATCACGGGCTCTCCATGCGCACTTGCGCCGATGCCTTCAAATAGATTACCTGGTGGTTGAGGCTGCTGAACGGCAGCCAGAACTGGTACGGATATTGGAAAGAAACGGAGATGCCACATGCTCCGGGTGCCGTAGTGGCATCGGAGAACTGGACAGGCATTTGCACGCATACGTTCGAACTGACAGCGCCGCACGTGCTGCTGCCGGAGGTCCCCTGACATACGCTGAACGAGGGCGGCGAGAAAGGAATTTGTGCCTTGAGCGGGTCAAGCTGCGATTGTGTCAGGGCATTATTAACGGCGTTGACGGCATTAGCCCCATACTGCGCGATTGTGTTGGGACCGGTACAGGTTACGCAGGAAGTGACCGATCCGGCGCGCGCGCCTTCGTGAGCCGCGCGATTGATGGCGCCATAGATGCTGAACGCCTGGCCGAACCAGAAGATTCCGAGCAGGATCATGAACATCAAGGGCAGCACGGCAGCGGCTTCGGCAATCTCGGCGCCGGTGTTTTCGGTGATGAGCCGCACGAGCATTTTGCGCGCGAAGTTTGTCATCCTATACAACTCCCCGTAGCTGGAGAAAAGCGTAGAACACCACCGTCAGAGACAGCGCCACTCCCTTGGGAATTTTAAGCGAGTTTGGGTCATCGAGCGTTACATGAGAGCCGGGCAGCCGGAATGTTATCAGCGAAATCAGGATGTGTCCGATATTACGCAGAGTTTGCAGCAAGCGTCGTTTGTAGATCACCAGCGCCAGAGCCATCGCTCCAGCCACGAAAACCGATCCGATGAGCACATCCACCAGGCGGCCGGGACCGGTGAAGGCGCCGAGCGCCACCACAAACTTCAAGTCTCCTGCACCCATGCTGCGCAGCAGATAGAACGGCAGCAGCAAGCCGAAGCCGAGCAAGGCGCCTAGCAGAGCAGCCTTCAACCCGTCGCGGCCATTCAAGATGGTGTTGACGGCCACTCCGACCACGAAAGCAGGGACCGTAATCCAGTTAGGAATGCGCCGGGCGCGCAGGTCCGTCCAACCGGCCAGGGCCGCCAGCAACACAGCTCCCGCCAGGACTGCAGGCCTCAAGCGGGCCTCGACTCGCGCCGCAGCCATCGCCGCGCAGCGCTACGCTTATGATATGAAAAAACAGCCATCTTGCTAGTTTCAGAGAGTGAGCGGGAAGGGAAGATTGGCTCCCGAGATCTCTGGCCATTGCCCCCGCAAAAGCCGCCTCTTTCGCGAATTTTTTCACAGCGGAGGGGTGAAGTCAATTGAACGCAGTGCCCGTAACAGCTCAAGCTCAGGAGACCTGTTCCTTTCCGCGTTCGCTGAGAAAACCCCTCCGTCGCACAGCTTTCGACTCGTAAGAAGAAAAGCCCGGAACGTGTCCGGGCTTTCACTGACACTTATGCCTGTTACTGGCGGTTAAATGCCGGGGCCGCATTGTGCTCGGCCACGATCCGTTTGGCGTTCTCGGCCAGCGCCTTGGCCTGAGGCAGGAGCTCAAGACCCTTGATTACTTCCGGATCGGACTCGGCACGCACTTTCATACCCTCATCCTGGCCGAAGGCATCGACGAAGACTTCCGACTTGATGTTCGACTTGATCCAGTCGTTGTTGTCCATCAACTCTGCCTGGGTGTAAGGAACGTTGGCTTCGTCGAGCGACTTGCGGAAGGCCTGCAAGGTCGCGTCGTCGACTTCGAAACTCTTCGTGGGATGGTGATCGACCACGTAGCGCTTGGCGAAGTTGAAAAATGCATAGTGCTGCAGGAGCGTGTCCTGGAAGTGGTTGGTCTTGATAGGAGGAATGTTCACGTCGGGAGTGATGCCGCCTCCGCCGTACACCGTGCGCCCGCTATCGGTGAGCTTGACCTCGCGGTTGGCGGTGTTCGAAGTCTCGGAGCTGTCGCGGTTGTAGTAGTAGTCGTAAAGGGAAATGTTGCTGTAATCGCGCTGGATCAGGCGTCCGCTTGGCGTGTAATAGTGCGCGGTGGTCAGCGCCAACCCGGTGTTCTCCGACAGCGGGTACACGGTCTGCACCAGGCCCTTGCCGAAGGTGACTTCGCCTACGATCAAGCCGCGGTCGTGATCCTGAATTGCGCCAGAAACAATCTCGGCTGCCGACGCGGTGAGGCGATTCACCAGCACGACGATCGGATAATCCTTGCCGCCGTTGCCATGCTGCGCCACGTAACGCTTTTCCGCCGATGCGCGGCCGTGGTGCGAAACAATGAGCTGTCCCTTCTTCAGAAACTTGTCAGCCACGCCCACGCCCTCGCTGAGCAGTCCGCCAGGATTGCCGCGCAGATCGAGGATGAGGCCTTTGACATCGCCGAAGGAATCTAATGCCTCGGAAACTTCGCGCTCGGTGGTCTCGTTGAATCCGTTGACGTGCATGTAGCCAACACCCGGCTTGATCAAGAAGTGCACATCGACGCTGTAGCGCGGAATCTCGTCGCGAACCAGCGTGAACTCCATCGGCTTTTCAACACCTTCACGCGAAATGCTAATGTGAACCGTCGTGCCCTTGGGGCCTTTGAGCAGGTCGGCCACATCCGTGGTGCTCATGTTCTCAGTAGATTTGCCGTCGACGGCGATGATTACGTCTCCGGGATGAATGCCGGCCTTGTATGCGGGCGTTCCGGTGAAGGGGTAAATCACGATGACTTTGTTGTTGCGCGGGCCGACGGTCATACCGACGCCGTAGTACTTGCCGCGCTGGTCCTCGCGCATCAGCGCGTACGATTTGGGATCAAAGAAATTCGAGTGCGGATCAAGCGCATGCAGCATCCCCGGGATCGCGCCGTTGTAGATGGCCTTATCGGGATTCACCGGCTCGGCGTAGTTGTCCTCAACCAGCGCATAAACGTCGCTGAATTGCTTGAGGCTGTCCTTCACGTCGGAGTCGCCGGTGATCGACGACTGCTGGCCGGAACGCTGGGCAAACAGAATTCCCAGGAACCCGCAGGCAAGGAGAAAAAATACTACGAGAAAGAGTGAGCGGCGAGAACTACGTGCCATCGTGAAAATTCCTTCGTTGAGGGCTGACTTCCACCCCAGCTACTGCACTGAATACAGGCAGTATATCACCTGGTTAGACGGACCTGAGAGGGGATCGTCACATTAGTAACCGCCCCCCAAAAAGGCCCTCTAATCAGATGCGGCATAGGGCTTTGGAGGTTCCCCTCGGTCGGAAAATGGCTCACTCCGATCCGGCAGGGGAGGCTGGAGCGGTCGAGGCTGTTGCTGCGTCGGCAGGCACTGGGTCTGGGGAGGCTGGCTTCGCCCCCTTGGAGCGGGATGCCATTTCATCATCGTCGTCGTCGGGCCAGGCGGGATACGGGGGATGGGATGAAAAAGAAGGAACGGCAGCGCCCATGGCGGCGCCAAGCCCTGCACAGAGCAATCCTAGGGCGACATGGCTTCCCGCGGTCCCGTCATTCCGGTGAACCATACCTAGCGTGAATCCAATCAGAAAACCAATGGCAGCATGACGCACATTCGGGGCGGGAACTGCCAAGCGTGGATAGGCCATTCGGAGATAAGGGCCAGGCGGCCGGCGTGGTAGGCGAGGAGGTGCTGGAATCCGCCGCGGCATTTGGGCCAGTGTGCCGTCAGGGCTCTTTTCGGAGTTTCCTGCGCTGGATTCTGTCAAGCTGAGGCAGGCCTCATCTGTCGGCGTGTATTGGCAGCGTGCGACTGCCACCGAGACGGGAAGCTGGTCCGGAATTTCAGGGTTCGCCACTTGCGCCAGTGCAGCTGAGAGCAGCAGCATCGGAGCGATGAGCAGAGATGCAAGATTTCTTAGGCTTTTCATTGGCGCAGAGTACCGCTGGCGGGTTTCTTGAACGGGTTGGCTTGGGACAGTTTTTGGAGTGGCACAGCCGCAAGGACAGCTCGGCAGGCTAGTTCGTAACCCCTTAAAGTGTCACATGAAGTCTTATTTCGGCTTGGTCTGGTTCGCGATGCGGATCATGGCCTCGACGCTGCGCTCCACATCGTTGTCGGTTGTCGCCCAGCAGGAAACCGAGATGCGCATCGCGGTGTGTCCCTGCCACACCGTTCCGCCACACCAGCAGGTGCCGTCTGCCTGGATTGCCGCGATCACGCGGAGAGTTTTCTCCGGCGTTCCGAACGAAACCAGCACCTGATTCAAAACTACGTCGTTGAGGATGGAAAATCCCGCGGCCTTCAATCGCTCGGCAAATAATTTGGCTTGGCGGCAATTGCGTTCGATCATTTCGCGCAATCCGCTCTTCCCCAAGGACCGCATTGCGGCCCACAATTCGATGCCTCGCGCCCGGCGGGACGCATCGGGAGTGTATTGCCATGGTTCGCGCCCGGCGCTTTGGGTCAGATACGCAGCGCTGCCTGCCGATAATGCCCGGCGCAGGTGCTCCGGCTCGCGCACCACGACGATCCCGGAATCATAGGGAACGTTGAGCCACTTGTGACAATCAATCGCCCAGGAATCGGCGGCGCTCACACCGTCGAGCAGCGGTGCGTACAGCGGCGAGACGGCGCCCCACAGTCCGAACGCGCCGTCAACGTGAACCCAGGCGCCCGCATCGCGCGCCCGGGCGCAGATTTCCTTCGCGGGATCGAAAGCGCCGGTGTTGACGTTGCCTGCCTGAATGCAGACCACGGTCTGCCCGTCGAGCACGGGAAGGGAATCGGCGCGCATGCGTCCCTGACCGTCGGCGGGAACCGTGATCACGCGCGAGCGGCCGAGGCCGAGCATGGTCAGAGCCCGCAGCACGGAGACGTGCACTTCCTGACCGACCACGACGCGAAACGGGGGTGCGCCAAACAGGCCATCTTCTTCGACATTCCATCCCGAGCGTTGCAGCAAGGCGGAGCGCGCTGCCGCCAGTCCAGAGAAGTTCGCCATGGTGGTGCAGGTGACGAATCCCGCGGCGCTGTTCGAAGGCAGGCCGAGAAGATCGAGAGTCCACTGGCGAACGATCTCCTCAGTCTCAGCCGCGCCGGGAGCCATAATTTGCATGGCGGCGTTCTGATCCCAAGCGCCGGCGAGCCAGTTCGCGGCGAGCGCCGCGGGGAGGGTTCCGCCGATCACAAATCCGAAGTAGCGGCCGCCGGTGGTCGCGACCGTCGCGGGCGAACCAATGTCATCGAGCAACGCCAGGACTTCCGCTGGATCGGTCGGCCCATCCGGCAGCGGACCGCCGAGCCTCTTCAAGCGTGCGATGTTTTCCGCCGAGGGTGACACCCGCCGTTCGTTGATCTGGTTGATGTACCTCGCGGCGCGGGCGGCCGTGTCTGCCAGAAGTTCTTTCAAACGTGCCTCCTGTTGATCATGACTCCATGGGGGACTGCATGGGATGACGGATGAACTCTTCATATCTCCTCAATTCTGCAATCGACGTCTCGGAGAGGAGAGAGAAGGCGATCGCGCGGCAGCCCGTGGGAAGCTCGGCTGCGGTGAGCAGATCGCAGACCACCGCGGCCGATTGCTTCAGCCCGCGATGCCAGTTGGCTTCGCGCGCGTCGCGAAAGACGAGGCTGTCGGGATGAAATCCGGCGGCGTTCAGGACGGCGCGCGATACTTTCAAAAACTCTGGCCAGCGCGAGGCCACGCCGACGAGCGCTCCAGAGGGCGCGGGAAGATATCCGGCAAGCGAGGTGGGCACTGACCGAACTTGTAATTCGAGAAGATCGGTGCCGGCCGGCAACAGTTTTCGTACGGCAGCAACACGATTCGGCAATGCCACAGGAATGGCGCCGTTGGGAGCGTTCGGGCAATCGTTCAATCCGCAAGGTCGGACGGGGAAGGTCACCGCGCGGGCGATCTCTGCCGCTAAAATCTTTCGCAGCTCCTCGTCGGGCTCGATCAGCAGAAAATGGTCTGGGGGCTGGAGTTCGAGCCATTGCCGCAGCCGCACCCGCAGCGCCGGCAGGGAGACGCCCAACTGGCGCGCCGAGCGGAAGAGCGCGGCAATCATTTGGTCCAGTGCCAGGGATGCCGAGGACACGGCTTCAGGCTTAGTGGCGCGAACATAAATTCCGCTGCCCTTGCGGAAGTCGACCCAGCGCTCGCGCGACAGCTGACGATATCCCGCACTGATGGTGTTGGGATGAAGGTGGAAGCGGCGTGCCAGTTCGCGCGTTGAGGGCAGGCGCTGGCCGGGCGCAAGGTCATCGCTCAGAATGCCGAGCACGACCTGGGTGACGAGCTGTTCGCGGATGGAGACATCGCTGCCGCGGGCAAACCAGAATTGCATGGCGGCAACATCTTAACGCGGCGGCCCCACTCCGGCTGTCAACAGATGGTCACATCCGAGCTACATCCACGCACGCCGCGAGCGGTTACGCAGTCACGGAAACAGTGCCCGTTGCTGGCGGTGCTGGTACTGCTGGCGACGGCGGGGCGGTCTGTTCCCGGCTTTCCGCTAATTTCTGCAGGTCTTGTTTCAGCACGGCAAAGGCCTTCTGCGCGCTCGTCAGGTCGCCGGCTTGCAGCGCCTGGCCCAGAGCTTGCAGCGCCTGCTGAATCTGGGTGGCTGCGTCACCATGATGGTGGTGGCCCTCCGCCCGTTCGGCGTGCTGCTGAAACACGTTCTGAATCTGGGCGTAATCCTTCTGAGCTGCCGAGAGATCGCCGGACTGCAAATCCTGCGCCAGCTGCGCGAAAACCTGCGACAGCTGATTGTTGGGCTGGAGGGTAGGGTCCGAGATACTTTTGGGCCCGATCTGCTGCAGCGTGGCAAAATCCGCCTGCGCCGCCGATAGATTACCCGATTGCAGATCTTCACCCAGTTGCTGGAAGTCCTCCATGAATTGCTGCATGCGACGGGGAAGAGGATTTTGAGTGATGGGCTGGTTGTCGTAAGTCAAAAGGCTGTTGGAAACACCCGGGACTGACATAGAGTCTCCTTCGAAAAAAATTCGCGCTCGGCTAATATCATCGGCATCGCACCAGGGAAACTTCACCGGCCGTTACTTTGGACCGGCACGTCTGCTGCCATTCGTCGTTTTTATTCGCTCGGCTCTCTGCCTCAACTTTTTGCGTCACTTAGGCTCCTGGGTGAGGATAAGAGAAAACTCAGTCTCTTTCGTGGTGGCAAACTTTGCCTACCACGGATTCGGCAACTTCTGCCTGACTTTGCTTACGCCCACGAACTCGAGGATAGTGACTCCGTTGTAAAAGTCCTGCGCTGTCTTTTTTGCTCTCTGCGCTCTCTAAGGCATTTCTGCGCGGCGTTGGCGGTGGGAAGAGCTTAGCTGCAGAGGACGCAGAGGATTCGCAAAGCTCGCACAGTAAATTCGAGTCAAAACGCTACTGAACCCGCACAATCCCACCCACAAGATTGCCGCCTTTCCTTCCGGGGCAGTATGATGAAGCGCATGAGTTTCTCCGAGACGATCTTTCTGTTCTTTCTGGCCCTGATTATCTTTGGGCCCAAGAAGCTGCCGGAGATCGCCCGCCAGGTCGGCAAGTTCATGAACGAGTTCCGCCGCGCCTCCAACGATTTCAAGGCGCAGATCGAGCAGGAGATCGCTCACCTCGAAGTGGAGAGCAAGCCTACGATCCTGCCACCCACCCCCGCAGTTGAGGGGACAACCAGCCGTAACTGGAATGCAGTTGAGGCCGAATCCGCGCCGGCGGAAGCTCCGGCAAGCCTGGCTGGTTCTACGGACGAGCCGTCAGCCGCCGCATCCGAAGCCGCCAAAGAACCGACGGCAGGCGCGACCGAGGCTGTTCATCCGTCCGATAGCGTGACATCTTCGAGTTCGCAGGAAACGCATGCCTGAACTCGCCACCGAGGTCCCCAGCGGCGAAGAGGAAAAAGAGTCCATGCCCACCATGGGCTTTCTGGATCACCTCGAGGAATTAAGGCGGCGCATTATTTATTCCATCATCTCGGTGGCCGTGGGCTTTGGTGTCTGCTGGTGGAAGGTGGAGCGCATCTACGACGTCATGCAGCGCCCTATCATGGACGCGCTCAAAGCCAACGGCCTCTCGGAAAAGCTGGGCTACCTGAACCCTACCGATCCCTTCAACCTTTACTTGAAGGTTGCTGCGCTGGCCGGTCTGTTCCTGACCTCGCCTTTTGTGCTCTACCAGGTGTGGATGTTCATTTCCCCGGGGCTCTATCGCAAAGAAAAGAAGTATGTCGTGCCTTTCATGGTCTCCACGATCACGCTTTTCGCTTGCGGCGGATACTTCGGCTTCAAGATCGTCTACCCGGCGGCGTTGACTTTCCTGATTGGCTTCGGCAAGCAGTTCCAGCCGATGATCACCATCACCGAGTACACGAACCTGTTTCTCAGCATCATCCTGGGCATGGGGCTGATTTTTGAGATGCCGATTCTGGTGTTCTTCCTGTCGCTGATGGGCATCATCAGCGCCGGATTTATGTGGAAGAACTTCCGCTACTCGATCCTGGTGATTTTCATCATTGCGGCAATCGTGACCCCGACCACCGACATCTTAAACATGTGCATTTTCGCCGCGCCCATGATCGCCCTGTACGCAGTCAGCATTGGAGTCGCATGGCTGGTGCATCCCAAGCAGCGCAAAGCCCGGAGAGAGAAGCAGGCTCAATAATGGCATCCAAATCCCTGCCGTGGATTTTGTTTGCCTGTGTGCTGGTTTCGCTTGCCTGCGATCGCGGGAAGGAGGCGGAGCAGAGTAAGCCTGCCATTGAAGCGCAGTCTGCGAGCGCGCCCTTGAACCTACCTCCGGATAACGGTTCGCCCCCGACCTTTGACGGGGACCGCGCGATGCAGTACGTCAAAGACATTGTGAAGTTCGGGCCGCGTCCTCTGGCCAGCCCAAGCCACAAGAAAGTTGAAGACTACCTCGATTCGCACCTCAAGGGCGATCAGGTCGAGGACGATACTTTCACGGCTGAGACGAACATCGGCAAGTTTCCGGTACACAATATCATCGCGAAGTTTCCTGGATCCAAAGACGGCATCATCGTCATTGCCAGCCACTACGATACGAACTATCCCTTAAGAGACACCCCATATGTCGGGGCGAATGACGGAGGATCGTCCAGCGCGCTGCTGCTCGAGATTGCCAACCAATTGCGCGGGAAGCCTCGCGACGGCTACGCCGTATGGCTGGTGTGGGACGATGCGGAAGAAGCTATGAAGCCCGACACCGAAGTCGACTTCATGACCGACAGCCTGTACGGCATCACGCACCTTGCAGAAAAGTGGCAGGCCGATGGAACTTTGAAAAAAATCAAGGCATTTTTATTGGCAGACATGGTCGGCGATGCGGACCTGAACATTGATCGCGATTCGAATTCGACGCCGTGGTTGCAAAGCGTGGTCTTTGAAGCGGCGACCCGCCTGGGCTATCAGTCGCACTTTTTCAATCGCACACTCGGCATGGAAGATGATCATCTCCCGTTTGTGAAGCGCGGAGTTCCGTGCGTCGATGTGATTGACTTTCTCTACGGCTACAACAACGTTTTCTGGCACAGTCCGCAGGACACGGTGGATAAGCTTAGTCCAAAGAGCCTGCAAATTGTGGGGAGCGTGATGCTCGAAACCATCCGCATCCTCGATAAGATGGAACCATTACCGCCGAAGTGATCCGCGGTGGAACAGATTCCAGGAGCATTCACCACAAAGGACACTAAGGAAAACAGGTTTCCTTCGTGCACCTTCGTGGCCTTCGTGGTTTAGGCTTTTGCGCTTTTCCCCGATTTCATTTCTAATGCACTGCAATATGCGAACTGCAAAGGGCCTGTTCTTTGTTTGCATTCTTAGTTTTGCCTGCTGCGCTGCGACTCCCGCTGAAAACAATGATGCGAATCAATTAATTCAAACTGCGCTCAAGCCGTCGCCGCTTGAAGACAATCTCCGGCGCCTGACCGACGAGGTGGGCGGCCGAGTACCGGGGACACCGGCCATGCAGCACGCGGTGCAGTGGGGTATGCAAGCCCTGACCGCGGCCGGAGCTGACAGCGTACATACGGAAGCATTCGAAATTCCTTATTCCTGGGCCGAAGGTTTAACCGAAATGACGGCGACTACCGGCTTCGAATTGAATCCGGGCAAGTTTGGAGGCGGCACTGTGCTCTCCGCCTTTCGCGTGCGCGCAGTCTCGGTGGCATGGGCGCCCGCCTTAGCTCCGGTGAAGCATGTGCCGATCATCGATGTGGGAGAAGGGGGCGACGCCGATTTCCAGAAGGCGGGCGATGTTTCCGGCAAGATCCTTCTGGTGCACACGGTCGTGCTCAAGACCTGGGAAGACTTATTTGCCGAATACTCGAACGCCCCTCCCATTGTCTCGCGGGCGGTAAAGGCGAAAGCCAGGGCGATTGCGTTCATGGCCACGCGCGAGCACGACATTCTCTACCGCCACACCAACGCGGGTGCTGGCGAAATCGATCGCGTGCCCATGGTCATCGTGGCGCGGGAAGATGGCGAACGCATCGCGCGCCTGCTCGCATCTGGACAGCTGGTTTGGGCTGATCTTTCGATTCCCAATCAAATTGGTGGCGCAATCAAGGCTGCCAATGTGATTGGCGAAATTCGAGGCAGTGATAAGGCAGACGAATTCGTGATTCTGGGCGCGCACCTGGATTCCTGGGAACTCGGCACCGGCGCCCTCGACAATGGTTGCAACGCGGCGCTGGTGATCGACGCGCTGCGGGCCATTAAAGGATCCGGCTTCGTCCCGCGGCGCACAATTCGTTTCATTCTGTTCTCCGGGGAAGAGGAGGGGTTGATTGGCTCGCGGGCCTACGCCTTCAATCATCGCGCCGAACTCGACAAGGCGGCGGGCGTCGTGATCTACGATTCCGGCACGGGCAAGACCACCGGCTTCTCCGTCGGCGGCCGTAGCGACATTGTGAGCACTTCCAAGAATCTGATTGCACCCCTGGCCCAGTTCGACGTCAAAGAAATCAAGACCGACATGGAATGGGGTACCGACCACTTCGATTTCATGCTGGAGGGCGTGCCCACGTTCGTCGCCGATCAACTGGAGGCGAACTACCTGGAAAACTACCATGCGATTTCGGACACATACGACAAGGTGGACTTCAAACAACTGAAGAAGCACGTAGCCGAGGCCGCGTTGCTCAGCCTGGAACTCGCAGATCTGCCGGAGAAGATCGGTCCTCGCCTGACGCATGACCAGATCGAGCAAACCATGCGCGAGACCAATAGCGTGGATATGCTGAAGGCCGACGGCATTTGGGATGACTGGGTCAGCGGCAAGCGGGGAAGGCAAAAATAATTTCCGATTTTGTGATTTCAGATTGACGATTGAACTCGGGCTCTTGCAGTCCGGCACGCTTCATCCGAAATCGGCAATCTGACATTTAAATCTGAAATCCTAAATCTGGAATTAAGTTAAGGCGCCAGGAATTCCGCTTGCTCTATTTCTGGATTCTCTTCAACATCTTCGCGCTGGGCATGCTGGTGGTAGACCTGCGGGTCTTCCACCGGCCGGGCCACCTTGTGAGTTTTCGCGAGGCTCTGGGTTGGAGCGCGATGTATGTGGCGATGGCCGCGGCGTTCGCGGGAATTATCTATTTCTGGCAGGGGCGTCAGAGCGGCCTCGAGTTCGTTACCGGCTATGTTCTGGAACTCTCGCTCAGCGTCGATAATCTTTTTATCTTTCTCGTGATCTTCAAATATTTCGCCGTGCCTGACGAGCAGCAGCATCGGGTGCTGTTCTGGGGAATCCTGGGAGCGCTCGTGCTGCGGGGCATTTTCATTGGCGCCGGCGTAGGCCTCATCCACCGTTTCCACTGGCTGCTCTACATTTTTGGAGCGTTGCTGGTTTACAGCGGCATTCGCGTTTGTATCATGGGCGAGCATCAGATCGATCCCGCGGCCAATCCGGTGGTGAAAGCCTTTCGCTCATGGATGCCCGTTACAAAAGAATTTCACGACGGACGATTCTTTGTTCGCAATCCGCAGGACAACGCACGCCTTTACGCGACGCCTCTGCTGATCGTGCTGCTGGTCATCGAAACCACGGACGTTCTGTTTGCAGTTGATTCCATCCCCGCCATCCTCGCCATCACTTTGAACGCGTTTATTGTCTACACCTCGAACGTCTTCGCGATATTGGGACTACGCTCGATGTATTTCGCGGTTTCCGGTCTTATGAAAGTCTTCCGCTTCCTGCACTATGGGCTGGCGGTTGTGCTGATGCTGGTGGGAGTGAAGATGCTGGCCTCGGATTATTTAAAGATCCCGATTCACGCCACGCTGGCGGTGGTGGCGGCGGTGTTGCTGATTTCGATTGCGCTCTCGGTGGCGTTTCCGGAGAAGGGAAAAGCAAGTGTTGATTGATGATTGTTGATTGTTGAATGAAAATCTTGGGCGCTGACAGCTTGGATGTGAATCAATAATCAACAATCACTCACACAAATCGAACGGTGCCGCCGACCTTTATTGTCGAGTGTTTCAGGAATTTCTTGTCATCGTGGTCGGGACAATCCATGCGGTAGTGGGCACCCCGGCTTTCCTCGCGGGCCAGGGCGGATTTCGCCAGCAGCAACGATGTCAGATGCAGGTTTGCGGCTTCGTGCTTGCGGCGCGTTTTCGGCTGGGCCAGCTTCGGCGCCATGTCTTCCAGAGCTTTGACGGCTTTCTGCATTCCCATTCGGGTGCGCACAATTCCGACTTCATTCCACATCAAATCCTGTATCTGCCCAATCAATTCTTCGAGCCCGGCGTCTACCGGTCCATTTGAATATGCGGCCTGCGGCGCAGAACCGGTTCTGGGCGCAGTCCTGTCCATCTCGCGCATCGCCCGACCGGCGCGAGCACCGAACACGAGGCCTTCCAGCAGCGCGTTGCTGGGCAAGCGGTTGGCTCCGTGCACGCCGGTTGCGGCGACTTCACCCGCCGCGTAGAGTCCGGCAACATTGGTCTTGCCGTCTAAATCGGTGCGCACACCGCCGACGCAGTGGTGCGCCGCCGGGCGAACGGGAATTACGTCCTCAGTGATGTCAATATTGTGCGCCATCAATGCCGCATAGATACGGGGAAAGCGCTTCTGCACGGCGGACGCCCTCATGTGCGTGAGGTCGAGATAAACGAAGGGATCCTTCGCGCGGCTGACCTCCATCTCATGCGCAATCGCACGCACCACCAGGTCATGGGGCGCCCGCTCGCCAAGCGGGTGATACTTGCCCATGAAACGGTCCAATTCAAAGTTGCGCAAGTAAGCGCCTTCGGCGCGCAGGTCCTCCGACAGAAAAAATCGTGGAACCTTCTTCATGTACAGCGCCGTCGGATGGAATTGCACGAACTCCATGTCGCTGACTTCGGCCCCGGCTCGCGCCGCCAGCGCCACTCCATCCGCCGTGGCTGTCTCAGGGTTGGTCGTGTTGCGATAGAGCTGCCCACAACCACCGGTGGCTAATAGCACGGCCGAACAGGCGATCTCCTGCGGAACTCCCTTCTCATCCAGAACGGAAACGCCGGTGACCCTTCCATCTTCGGTGACGATCGCGGTGGTGAAGGTGAACGGAGCGATGGAGATGTGTTTCAGTGACTGTGACTTCTCGCATAGCGCCTTGAAAATTTCTTTCCCTGCTGAATCGCCCTGTGCGTGCAGAACGCGGCCTTTGCTGTGCGCGTTTTCCAGGCCGAAGGTTAACTTTGTTTCATGGTGCTTACCCCATGCAATCAACTCATCAATGCGTTCCGGGGCTTCCTCCAGCAGCATCTTCACAGCGGCCAGATTGCACAGGCCATCGCCGGAGTCGAGCGTATCCTGCAAATGCAGGCTGACATCCTCTTCGTCGCTCAGCCAGGCCGCTTCGCTTTTCGCATCGGCCACCTTGAAATTGGGAATTTCCTTCTTGGCCAGTACGAGCACACGTCCGGCGGCTGCCAGTTCGATGGCGGCACGCAGGCCGGCTACGCCCGCGCCGATCACCACGAAGTCAGTCTCGGCTGGTAAACCCTTCATAGGGTGAAAAAATAGTAACACCGCCGGGACACGCTTGGTTGTTGGAACCTATAAGTTATGATGGGAGCGCAATGCCGCAAGCGACCATCCATGTTCCTTCCGGGCCTTATCAGGCCTGGATCGAAAACGGCCTGCTCACGCGTGCGGGCTCGGTTTTGGGCGAACTTCTGCCGCAATCCAGCCGTCTTTTTGTGATCACGGTAGCCCCGGTGCGCAAGCGCTGGGGGGCAAAGCTGGTTTCTTCATTGAAGGCAGCGGGATTTGCGCTGGAAGTCGTCGTGATGCCCGACGGCGAGCCTGCAAAACGGCTGGCAACGGTCGAGGCTATAGCTGAAAAGCTGGCGCGTTTGGGCGCTGACCGCCAGGCTGTCATTGTTGCGTTGGGCGGCGGCGTTGTGGGCGACCTGAGCGGGATGTTGGCGTCTCTTTACATGCGCGGTGTTGACTTTGTGCAGGTGCCCACGACGGTGCTCGCACAACTCGACGCCTCCATTGGAGGCAAGACCGGGGTCAATCTGGTTGCCGGGAAAAATCTGCTCGGAACTTTCCATCATCCCCGCGTCGTGCTCATCGATCCCACAGTTCTGAAGACGCTCTCGGACCGCCAATTTCGCGCCGGGCTGTATGAGGCCCTGAAGTGTGGGATCATTGGAAATGTCGAGCTGTTCCTGCGCTTTGAGCAGAACCGCGCCCGCATCCTGAAACGTGACCCCGCCGAATTGGAATGGCTGATCACGCAGTCGGTGAAGCTTAAGGCCGAAGTGGTGTCCGCAGACGAACAGGAGGGCGGCCTGCGCCGCGTCCTGAATCTAGGCCACACCATTGGGCATGCGCTTGAAGCCGAGACAAATTATCGCAGCCTTTTACACGGAGAAGCTGTTGCCTGGGGGATGATTGCCGCCACCAATATTGCGCTCGGCGTGGGCCGGACCGACAGTGTGGTTGCAGGCCGGATTGCCGACGCGATTTTGAGCTTAGGGAAGCTGCCTGAGGTGAATGTCAGCTCGCGCAAGATTTTGGCGCGGCTGCAGTCCGATAAGAAAACTCAGAATGGCATTGTCCACTTCGTTCTGCCCCGTGAAATTGGCAAGGTGGAAATTGCCAGCGACGTGCCCCAGAGCGCTGTGCTCAATGCGGTCGAAGAGATTCGCCGCCTCTCACGGGGCGGCTGGGTTTGGGGAAAATAGAGGTCACCAACCATGCAGGAAACAGCAGAGCATTATATTTCGCGAATCCTGGGCTACGTGGAAGGCCAGGACGCGATCAAAGTGCAGCGCGCGACCGCGGGCAAGCTCAAGAAGCTAATTCAAAAACTAAGTCCGGCACAGTTGAAATGGCGCCCGGAGCCGGCCAAGTGGTCGATCGCGGAGATCATCGCGCATCTGGCAGATACCGAAATCGTCGCCAGTTGGCGGATGCGCTCTGTTATTGGAGAGAATGGCATCACCATTCAGCCCTTCGATCAGGATGCGTGGGCTTCGGCATTCGAATATCGCGATCGCGATGCGAAACGCTCGCTGGAAACTTTTCGTATTCTGCGGGAGAACAATCTGGCCATGCTGAAGGAAATTTCGCCGGAAACGTGGGACAACTACGGCATGCACCTCGAGCGCGGCAAAGAAAGCATTGCACACCTGGCGCGCATGTTTGCCGGCCACGACACAAATCATGTGCTGCAAGTGGAAAGAATCGTCAAGCAATTGAAGACTGCAAAGAAGAAACGGCGTTAACCGTTCCCCAAATCGACTGTGCCTGAGAGCAAACCTACCGTAGTCGGCGCCGCGCCAGAAGGGGCGAGCGATAAGGATTCTGCGGCGCATGCGGTGCGCGAGATGTTCACCTCGATCGCGCCGCGCTATGACTTGCTGAACCACGTACTGTCTCTCAACGTGGATCGCATGTGGTGGCGCCGCTGTGCGCGCACATTCCACCATATTCTTGCCCGGCCAAATGCGCGCGTTCTCGACCTGTGCTGCGGTACCGGGGACATGACGTTTGCCCTGCGCCGCCAGGCAGGGAAGTCGCCTTCCCGGGTGCTGGGCGCAGATTTTTCGCACGCCATGCTGCAGCGCGCAAAGATGAAGTCTTCAGGAGACGGCGCGCCCGGCTGGATCGAAGCCGATGCTCTCAACCTGCCATTTCCGAGTGGCCATTTCGACCTGGTGACCTCGGCGTTCGGCTTTCGCAATCTTGCAGATTACGATGCGGGGTTGCGAGAGATTGTGCGCGTGCTGCGGCCGGGAGGGGAATGCGGCATTCTCGATTTTGGCGAGCCGCATGGAGTCTTAGGCACGCTGTACCGGATTTATTTCAAGCAGGTCCTGCCGCGGGTGGGGACGTTGATCTCTGGGGTTCGCGGCCCCTACGCGTATCTTCCAGCCTCAGTAGAGCGCTTTCCCGCGCCCGAAGAAATGCTGGCACGAATGAAAAAGGCCGGCTTTGCGGAAGCGACCTGGAGCCCATACACCTTTGGAATCGCGGGACTGTATCGCGGCAAGAAATAGCGCTCCGCCCGGGTCGATCTCCTAGCCGGCATTGTGGAACAACTTGCTCAGCGCCTGAATATCGTCCGCGCTGACGTCGCCCACTACGAAATACCGCAGTCCATTTTGCGTCCAGCTTTGCAGGTTGAATGACAGCGCGCTCGCCGGCCCCGAAGGCAATTTTGCCAACTGCCCCGATTGCTCTGGAACAATGAATACCGAAATCCTGTGCTTGCGTAGTTGGTAGATCAGATGCGCTCCGGGTGTTTGTTCGAGGTAAGTGACCCGTCCTCCCAGCAAGGTGAATTCCGATCCTTGCAATTCGGGCAAGTTGAAGGTGAAAGGAAGTTTTCCTTCAAACCACGGCTTCACCGTGTGGCGGTCGGTCGAAAGCACGTCCACTGGCGTCGCGCTGGCAAGCGCGGCAACGTGCAGGTCAGTCAGTTCGCTATAAACCCGCTGCCCGAGTGCTTTCTCCCTCTGCACCGAGAGATTCACGAGAATGGACACCACCAGAACCATAACGGCGGGAACGGCCACAACCAGCCACTGCCAACGGAATTTCCAGCGCCGCCGCGTGGAAACGCTCTTGGTAACTCTCGCCCGTAATTGTGCGCTGGGTTCGTAGCGCTTGCCAGCAGCAGCGAGCGCTCGCTTCATTTGCACCCGCTGTAGAGCTTCACCGGCGCATGCGGCGCACTCCCGCATGTGTGCGCTCAGGGCGCTTGCCTCCGAAGACGCGAGTTCGCCGTCGACATAGGCGTCCAATTTCTCAACCCAAGCTTCACACGCCATGCCGTTCTCCTCGGAGTTTCTGCTGCAACAAACCGCGCAGCGCCTTCCGCGCGCGCGATAGTCTCGACATCACCGTGCCCAGCGGGATTCCCAGCGTCTCGGCGATCTCCTGGTACGACATTTCTTCGACCTCACAAAGCAGCAGGATCTCGCGGAAGGGCACAGGCAGTTCCTCTAACGCCTGCCGCAGGATCTCGCGATTTACCTGCTCGAGCAGAATGCTTTCCGGAGTCGGAGGGCTCACGGATGCATCGGCCTCATGCTCCTCCTCGTCATAGGTCACGGTTGTTTTGAGGCCTGCTCTAGTAGTCAAGAATGAGTTCCTCAAAATGCGGAACATCCAGGCGCGAAAATTCGTGCCTGCCTGAAATGAGGCAAACCCGCGCAGCGCCTTGACGTAAGTTTCCTGCACCAGGTCCTCGGCCTCGACCCGATCTTGCGTGAGCCAGTGCGCGAAGTTGTAGAGCTGGTCGAAAAGAGGCAGGGCCAGATCTTCGAAAGTTGCGGCAGGCAAGCGCTGGTCTGGCACCTCCATAGCATAAACTGCCGCCCCACCACTTTTATTCCCGCGCTTACAAGAAATATCTTTCCCGCTGCCGCTGCATCGGATCATTCAGCATGGAATCTCGCCTTCGGGAATGCCCGCATCGGGAGACGTTTTCCACGACGAAGAGATCTGGCAATTGGTGCTTTACATCCGGCATTTGCCGCCGAAGGGGAGCCTGGGAGAGCCGCAGGTGTATGGGGGAGAACCGAAGCTTCCGCCCAAATCGGTGGCTAGTGAGCCCGGTACGGCAACGCGCTAGGTCGCTGTCGCGGGTTGGAAGCTGTCGGCGAACGCATCGGTGATGGTGTAGCGGATCACGTGCTCGTACTCCGGTCCCAGGAAGCGCCGCAGTCTCTCTGTATTCATGATGTATTCGCCCGTCATGTAGGGCACGGCCTGGGGAGGGATTGCCGAAATCTGTTGCTTCCACAAGAACGACAGTATCTGCTGCATCATCCATTTGCCGGGAACGCGCAGCAGTTTCGCATGCGCCATCTCGATGCATTTGGCAAAGGTGAGGGGCTCGCCGCGTCCAGCAACGTTCAGCACCGTCAGCCGCTGTGCTTCCGGTTCCCGCTGCAGGATGTGCTGCAGCAAGCGCGCCATATCGTCGACGTGAATGAATTGGATCTTGTTGTCGAGATACTGTTGGCCGCGAGGCAGCATGCAAGGCAGGCGCGTGCCTTGCTCGCGCATCTTTTTCGCCCGCGCGCTCTTGCCATTGGGCGTTCCGCGGAAGGCGCCCATCAGGTAATTCTCTAC
>Ga0070735_10001263_pt1 | contig 24972 bp, 24 predicted proteins | sample Coa_R1_FD_66443 | JGI IMG/M metagenome (GOLD analysis project Ga0070735, IMG submission 66443) | Surface soil microbial communities from Centralia Pennsylvania, which are recovering from an underground coalmine fire - Coalmine... | ecosystem: Environmental > Terrestrial > Soil > Unclassified ...
CGCCGAGGCACTCGCCGAAGAAGTTGTATTGAAGCTCCGGGTCGTCGCGCATCAATCGGCAGACGTCGACGATCGATTCCCGCTGCACCATGATACGCGTGTCGCCACGGAACCTCGTCACGCCGATCAGCGCGTCGGGCAGCGCCTGCTCGATCTTGCTCACTTCGAGCTGCTTCGCAAGCGCCGTGGATTCGAGTGACTCCGCGCTCATGGGTCAGACGCCCCCTGCCACGATCTTCTCCTCCTGGGAGCTTGCGCCATAGACTGGCTGTCTGGGCCCGACCGGAACCTTGCCGAGATCGACCGGACCGGAATTCTCATTGCCGTAAGCCAGCTTTGGACGGGCGCGAAGCACCCCCGGTGCAACGACATTTGCCGCCCGCTCCTTGTCGCTCTCGTCCCAATCCAGCGCGCCCTTGCCGAGGATGTAAAAGTAGCCGACGAACAGGATAACCACGAAAATCGCCATCTCGATAAGCTCGAAGATCTGGAGCGTGTGAGGCAGCCCGCGGAACGTCACGGCCCACGGGTAGAGGAAGACGGTCTCGATGTCGAATATGATGAACAGCATCGCAATCAGATAGAACTTGATCGGAAACCGCTCCCGCGCATTGCCGACGGGCGTCATGCCGCACTCGTAGATCTCCTCCTTGCGGCGATTGGGCTTGCGCGGCCCCAATATATAGGAGAGCGAGGCCATCACGATACCGATCAGCGTCGCGATCGACACCATCACCGCGAGCGGTATGTAGCTTCTCAGCATCGCTGAATTCCTCGGCATCCGTGGCAGGTCGTTGGCGTCCGGTAGCTGGTAGCAGGTGGCAGGCACATGCATTAACCGGCTACCTGCTATAAGCTACCATGCCCTGTTGTGAAGTTTATCACAAAGTCCGGCAGGGTGTCAATCTTGCGGCCGGGGATTTTCCCGTTCCCTTCGCCAACCGACATTGTACCTTAAACCCGAGCGAACGCCCATTCATCCTTCTGGTCGGCGCCCGCGGCCGGCCCCGTCATCCGGGGAAAGCAAGGGACATCACCCCATCACCTCATCACCTCATCATCCCATTATCTCCCGCCGGGTATACTCTCGCAAAAACGGAGACACACGCATGTCGCTCGAAGACCGGCCGGACCGGGAGGCGTTCGATACCATCTGCGCACACCTTGCGGAGGACCGCCTTGCCTACCAGGGCGCGGTCATTCCGCCGATCTTTCAGAACTCGCTCTTCACTTATCCGGACTGCAAGACGCGCATGGAGCAGTGGGGCGCGCCCGGGGTCTACGACTATACGCGCTATTCCAACCCCACCACGGAGATCGTCGAGAAGAAGATAGCGGCGCTGGAGGGCGGCGATAGGGCCCGCTGTTTCGGCAGCGGCATGGCGGCGATCTCCGGAGCGATCCTCTCGTGCGTCAAGACCGGCGACCACATCGTCTGCGTCGATACCGTCTACGGCCCGACGCGCGTGTTCCTGACGGAGTATCTGCCGAAGTTCCAGATCGAGACCACGTTCGTGCCGGGAGGGGCGCCGCAGGAGTGGAGCGACGCCAGCCGAGCGAACACCCGCCTGTTCATGATGGAGTCACCGTCCAGCATCGTGATGCGGCAGCAGGATCTGGAGGCCGTAGCAGCCATCGCACGGGAGCGCGGGATCGTCACGATCTGCGACAACTCCTGGGCATCGCCCTATTTCCAGAATCCTCTGAAGTACGGCGTCGACATCGTGGTGCACTCCGCGACGAAGTACCTGGCCGGGCACAGCGACATCGTCGCGGGCGTGGCGATCGGCGCCGAACCGCGGATGCATCGGATGGTGGAGAGGGAGGGCTGCCTTCTTGGCGCGGTGCTCGATCCGTTCGCGTCCTGGCTGCTGCTCCGCGGCCTGCGCACGCTTTCCATCCGTATGGAGCGCCACGATCGCACCGCGCGCGCCATCGCCGTCCGCCTCTCGGAGCATCCCGCAGTAGAGCGCGTCTTTCAGCCCGGCCGGCCGGACGACCCGGAGCGCCATCTCACGGACAGGCAGCTGCGGGGCACCAGCGGCCTTTTCAGCGTTCTGCTGAGAGACAGCTCGCGGGAGCGGATATTCCGGTTCGTCGATGCTCTGAAGTATTTCGGCATCGGCTGCAGCTGGGGCGGCTTCGAGAGTCTGGCGATCCCGATCACGGTCCCTGCTCGCCACGCCGGCCGGCCCGGCGACGAGCCCGTCTGGCTGGTCCGCCTCCACATCGGCCTTGAGGACGTTGAAGACCTCTGGGCGGATCTGGAGGCGGCGTTGAAGTAGGCGGGCTAACCGGCGATGGTGTTGTGCACCTCCCCGACGATCGGCTCGTCGGGGTCGACGCCGGCGGCACGCAGGATCGGTATGAGCGTCGCGCCGAACTTCTCGAACTGCTCCCGCGACTCCCAGATGTCGAAGACCCACACGTCGCCGTCCACGATAACACTGGCATGCGACATGCGGCCCGGCGGGTGGCCCGCGCCGGCCTCCTCGAGTCTGCGAATGACGTCGTCGTAGGCCGCTGCCGTCATACCCTTCGGCTTGAACAGCATTCCCAGCGCCATATCTTCCTCCTTCCATGGCAACCGCGTGATGGTTTTTCCTATTTGCGTGAGGTGGGCCACAACTCCTGCCCGTCAACATGCGCTTGCCTGAAACCGCGCCGGACGGTAGGGCGCGATCTGCCGGTCCGGGATGCCTGTGACGATCTCGTGCGCGAGCAGCCGAGCGAGCAGAGGGCCGATCGTCACGCCGCTATGCGATACCAGGAGGTACGCGCCTTCGATGCCGGGAAGCGGTCCGACGATCGGAAGCTCGTCCGCCGGCATCGGCCGCTCGCAAATGCGCGCTGCGGCGGGTACATCCGGGCCGAGCGCCGGCAGGATCGACCGCGCGCGGGCGGAAAGTCGCTCCGTTCCGTTGGCTAGGGCACGGTCGAGAGAGCTCCGGGCGGCCGCCTGCGCCGCGCCGCTTGCCAAGAGGTCCGTATCGTCCGCGCCGAACAGCAGCCCGCCGTCCGGCGTGGGGCGCGCGTGGAACGCCCCGACCGTCGCCGGATAGCACACGCGGTGCAGCCGCGCCGTCTCGTGGACCGGGCCGACTTCGACCAGGAGTCCCGGCCGCCGAGTGAGAAAGTGAGGCGCGCGATACCCTGGAATCAGGCCGGCGATGCGAGCGCTCTGGGCTCCGGCGCATATCACGACGATACGCGTCGATACGCGGCCAGCAGTTGTCTCGACGCTGGAGATCGCGCCTCTGTGGTCGAGAGAGAAGCCCGTGGCCTGAGTGTATTCGGCGATTTCCGCGTTTCGCGCCCGCGCGTCCTCCGCCATGAGCCGCATGAGCATGCGCGTGTCGGACCACCCCTCCGACGCCGCGAACATTCCGATGGCGTCCTCCGCGAACTGCACGTTCGGCTCCAGGACTTCCATCTCGCCGCGGCTAAGCCAGAAGACAGGGTATTCCAACGCCTGCAGCGCCTCGAAGCGGCTGACAAGCGAGCCCATCTCCGTGGCGTGCGACCGGCGCGCCCACGCCAGGCTGCCGCCCCCGTGCCAGCCCGTACGGAACGCATCCCAGACCGTGGCCATTTCGTGGTGCACGCGGCAGCCATCGGCGTTCAGGCGATGGTATCCCGGATCGTCCCATTTAGACGAGGCGTTCACCCACGCGAATCCGCCGGCGGTCGCCGCCGCCCCGCAGCGATTTGCCTCAACGAGCAGCACGCGCGACATCCGGTGGCTAAGCTCGCGCGCGAGCGCCATGCCGGTCACGCCGCCCCCGATGATCACTGCGTCCGCCAGTTCCAGCATAGTCACCGCCCGATCGTGTGTTCAATTCCAATTGCCTGGCGAACGTTTCAGGTGGGCACAAGCCGCCACCCCTACGGGATCGTGCCCAGCGGATCCGAGCCGGGATGCAGGATGTGTGATTGGGGACCGTCGCCCACCCTACGGCGGCGGAGCAGGCCGGATGTGAGGTGAGGACGAGCTCGCGGTATACGGCACGGCCGTGCGTACAATTACCGTATTCTGGCGAGGGCCGGTCGTCCTGCCTATTCGGCCGAAATTGCGGTATTCCCTATATTCGGGTTTAATATCGGCGGGCGCGGAGGGCCGCCGCGCGGGCGGGTGGTGCGCGAATGGGTCGGGCGCAGTCGGCGTAGCGCAGGAGGATACAATGAAGCAGCCGTGGACCGGCATAGGGGCGCTCTTCGCGCTGGCCGCCGTGGTGTTCGGCGCATTCGGGGCGCATAGCCTGACCGGTCGGATAGCCCCGGAGCACGTGGAGGTGTTCAAGACCGGGGCCTACTATCAGATGGTCCACGCGCTTGCGCTTGTGCTGATCGGCTATCGGATCGAGCAGCGGCCGGCCGCGCTGCCGTTGACAGTCGCGGCGTGGCTGCTCGCCGCGGGAATCGTGTTGTTCTCAGGCAGTCTCTACGTTCTATCTCTCACGTGGGTGGGCGCCTGGGGATTGGTCACGCCTATCGGAGGAGTGGCGTTCATCGCCGGCTGGGCCGCGTTTGCCATCGCGGAAATCGGCGGCGGCAGGGCGAGCGGCCAATCCCGGTAATCTGCAAATATCCATCTTTCGGGAGGGAGGAAAAGGTACGCCAAGGGCGAATGTGGAGCGCGAATACGCAACGCAATTGGACCCTGCCCACGCCGGCAGCCGCCTCGCAGCGCAGGAGACAATCCATGCCCTTCGAACTCGACCTGAACGATCCCCACATTCGCCAATATGCCAGGGACGGCTACGTACTCTTTCAGAACGTTCTCGATGCAGAGCTGATCGCCGAGGCCGCCGCGCACGTCGATTGGCTGCAGAAGCGCCACCCGGAGTTGCGGCCGGAAAACCTCGGCCACACTCTGATGACGAACGACGCCTTCTGGGTGCGCCTGGTGAGCGACGACCGGCTCCTGGACATCGCGCAAAAGTTCATTGGGCCCAACATCGCCCTGTTCGCCTCGCATTATATCAGTAAGCCGCCTTACGACGGCCAGCCGGTGCTCTGGCACCAGGACGGAAGCTACTGGCCGCTAGAGCCGATGGAGGTCGTGACGCTCTGGCTCGCAGTCGACGACAGCCTTCCGGAAAACGGCTGCATGCGCGTGATACCGGGGACGCAGCACGCCGCTCTCCAGGAGATGAAGCGCCGAACCGACGTGGCGAGCGTGCTCGGCTCCGGCATGGACGAGAGCGCGGTCGACGAGACAAAGGCAGTGGACTGCGTCCTCAAGGCGGGCGGCGTTTCAGTCCACCATCCGAACTTGATCCACGGCTCCAACGCCAACCGGTCCCCGCGCCGCCGGTGCGGCCTCACGATCCGGTACATCCCAACCACGACCCGGATCCTGCTGCGCGGCCGAAACGACGTGACGGCGGGCCGATTTCCGAGCGCCTTCCTACTTCGAGGCGAGACGGCGCCGGGCGTGAACGACTACAATCCGCGGCCGGCGTACGCCCCGGAGACCAGCATGCCGTTCCGCGGATGCGATGCCTGGACATGAAATCGACCGGCTGGACGTGACGGTCGACGCGGTGATCGTCGCGGACGCGCAGGCGGCCGACGATCCGGGCCGCGAGCTGAACCGGCTGGACGTACTCCGCGGCCTGCGCCTCTCCGTTTGGGATGGGGCGTTCGCGACCGTCCATGCGTCGCTGACCACCGGCGCCTTCCTGACCGGATTCGCGCTCTGGCTCGGCGCCAACGACCTCGCGCTCGGGCTCCTGACCGCGATACCGACGCTCGCCGGGCTGGTGCAGATCGTCGCCTCCTACTTCGGGAAGAGCCTGGGCTCGCGGCGCGCGTTCGTCGGCTGGTTCGCGCTGATATCGCGTACGCTCTGGCTCCCCATTCTCGCCGCACCTATGTTTCTGCCGCCTGGCGCCGCGCTGCCCCTCTTCCTCGTGCTGTTCGCCGTCTCGTTCGCGCTCATGAACGCTACCGTTCCGGCGTGGACCTCCTGGATGTCCGACCTCGTGCCGGAGGACCACCGCGGCCGGTACTTCGCGCGACGGAACATGGTGGCCGGCGTCGCCGGCATGGCGATCGGGCTGCCGGCTGCCTGGTTCCTCGACCTTGCAACGCGACGCCACCACTGGGAGAGCGCCGGATTTGGCGTGCTGTTCGCCGTTGGAGCGGCCGGCGGAATCGCCTCGTTCATCGCAGTGATGCGGCAGCCGGAGCCGAAGCCGAAATCCGCTCCCGCTGGGGGCAGCCGAGGGCTCCGGGGCATCCTGGAGTTCTATGCCGCGCCGTTCGCGGACCGCAATTTTCGCAGCCTGCTGGCATTCAATACCATCTTCGTCTCCGGCCAGTTCTTCGCGGCGCCCTTCTTCACGGTCTACGCGCTCCGCATTCTCCACCTTAACTATCTGTGGCTGCAGGTCTTCGCCATGCTTACCGGCATCGCAAGTCTCGGCTCGATGGCGGCCTGGGGCTTCCTCGCCGACAAGTTCGGCAACAAGCCAATTCTCGGCATCGGCGTCGTCGGCGTGTTCTTCCTGCCCATCCTCTGGATTCTCTCCACGCCTGGCAACCCGCCGCTGATGCTCTCCATCGTCGCAATCAACAGCCTCGCGGGCGGACTGTTCTGGGCCGGCGTAAACCTCAACCAGTTCAATCTGCTCATCCGGCTGAGCCCGCCGGAGCGGACCGGCGTCTACGTCGCGACTCTGGCCGCAGTCACCGGAATCACAGGCGGACTCGCGCCGCTTGTCGGCGGCATCGTGATGCACGGACTGGAGGGTTGGCACGCGCACCTGCTCGGATTCGCAGTCGGCAACTTCCAGGTAACTTTCGCGATTGCTGCGCTCCTGCGGGTCGTCGCGTTGATATTCCTCGGGCCGCTCCGCGACGCCGACTCGACGCCGGCTCGCGACGTGCTGGACCAGCTCTCGAAGACTCGCCCTACCGCCTGGCGAGATATCCAGCGGCTGCGGGGCGCGCAGGACGAGGAGACCCGCCTTCGCGCCACCAGCTCGCTCGCCACGTCGCGCACGCGCCTGGCTGTCGCCGAGCTGGTGGCCGCGCTGTCGGATCCGAGTCTGGCGGTCCGCGAAGAGGCGGCGCACGCGCTCGGCGTCATCGGCGACCCCGCGGTTGTGCCGGCTCTGATCACGGCGCTGCGCGATCCGACAACCGGCCTCGCGGGCGAGGCGGCGCAGGCGCTTGGAAGAATTGGCGATCGCCAGGCCACGCCGGCCCTTGCAGCCGTTCTCGCGGACAGATCCGGCCCCTACTCGCTTGAGGATCGCATCCGGGCCGTACGGGCGCTCGGCGCGCTTGGCGGCGGGGACGCCGTCGACGCCCTGCTGCGGGAGCTGACGACTGCCGCGTCCGCCGAATCGGAGAGCTCGCGCCCGGAGGAGGAGCAGGAGGCGATGGTGCGGGCGCTCGGCCACATCGGGAACACGAAGGCCGCGCCGGCATTGGCGGACCTGCTGCAGCGCCCGGAAGTCGCGCGGCCGCTCCGGCTGGCGCTCGTCCGCGCGCTCGGCGAGCTGGAGCATCCCATCGCCGTGACCGCCCTGCGCGGCGTCCTGCCGACGGCGTCCCAGGACGGCGTGCTCTTCCCGCTGCTGGCCGATGCGCTCGCGCGCCACGGCGACCGGGAGTCGGTAGGCGCGCTGCTGCAGGGGATCGCGGCGCAGGACTCCCCGGTCGGCCGGCGGCAGGCCGCGAGCGCCGTCGGTACGCTTCTTGGCGAGGGGGATGCGCTCTACGCGCTGCTCTCGCAGGAGGCGTTCGGGAGGGATGCCGCCATTGCGCGCCTGGCGGAGGAGATCCAGAGGTCGCTGCGGGGCGGCACGGGCGCCGGTGGACTCTCCGAGGCGCTGAACGCCTACCTGAGCGAGCAGTACGGCCGGTGCTGCGCGCTCCTCGCGTCGGCCGGCACGGGCGTGCAGGCGCGAACGACGCCGCCGCGCTCGGAGACCGCGGTTGCCTGCAGCGCCGCGCTCGGGCAGGCCGCGGCGCAGGCGGCCGCCGACGTTCCCCTGGAGCTGGCCCTTATCGCGTGGTGCGCCCTGCGTGGAGCGGTAACGTAACAGCGCAGTGCAGTGCCCGGCCGCGTATCATGCGGCGGCCACGGACCTTAGACGCGAGGCCTACACGAGATCTGCGATGCTCGGGGCCTTTACGCGCGCCAGCAGCCGGTCCGGGTCGACGGGCTCCAGGAAGGCGCTCAGCGGCGGCTCGAATAGCACGGCGAGGAGCGGAGCGGCGGCCTCCTTCGGCAAGGGGGCCAGCCGGTCCAAGTAGGTCTCGCTCACCTCCAACAGCCGGGCATAGCTGTAGAACGTGATTCCCCATGCGACCCGCATCGACAGGTCGGTATATATGACGATCTGGTCGTTGAGCGGAATCGTCCTGGCGAAGCTCTCGTCGAATGTCGCGAACGTGACTTCGAGCGCGTCCTCCTCGTCGTCGTAGAGCATCTCGAACGCCGGCATGCTGCGCCTTTCATCCGACCGGGTGGTCAGGTGGTCAGGTGGTCAGGGGATCCGACACTGGGCGGCTACGCCTACTGAATACCTGAACGCCTGAACACCTGGATACCTGTCCCTGTTCACCGGTAGTGTAACACACGCCCTGCCGGCAGTCAAATCGCACGGCCGGCGCCCGGTGGCCTTGAGGCGCCTGGGCAATCGCGCTATAATGCAGTGCTTCCTGCAACCGCCGGAGTCGTCTCGCAATAGGAATACGCAATCATTGGGAATTCTGGAGAGTCTCAGTACATCGCAGCGCGAGGCCGTGCTGCACGACGATGGGCCCGCCGCCGTGTTCGCGGGGCCGGGCAGCGGCAAGACGCGCGTCGTCACGCTCCGCGCGGCGCGCATGGCGGAGCAGGGTCGCCGGCTGCTCGTCACCACGTTCACAAACGACGCGACGGCCGAGATGCGCACGCGCCTGGCCGGTCTGCTGACGAAGGAGCGGCTGGAGAGCGTAACGGTTTCGACGATGCACGCGCTGTGCCTGCAGATACTCCGCAGCTCCGGCGCGAAGTTCGCGCTTCTCACCGACGAGTTCCAGCGCCGCAGCGTCGCCGAATCGGCCCATGCCGGCCGGCTTGAGGGCGGCGTGGGGGGCTTCCTGTCGCGGCAGTCCTATCTGAAAAACACGGGCGCCACCGCCGCGCGCTACCGGCACGACGGCTCTACCGAGGATATCGAGTTCGCAGGCGTCTGGCGACGGTTCGAGAAGGCGAAGACCGAGAAGGGCTTGCGCGAGTTCGACGATCTCATTCTCGACGTCGCGGAGATGTTTCGACGGGACGAGGCGCTGAGAGCATCGGCGGCGTGCCGCTTTACGCACGTCATTGTGGACGAGTGTCAGGACATGAACCTGCCGCAGTTCGCCGTGGTGTTCGCCCTTGGCCAGGACCATAAGAACGTGATGCTCGTCGGCGACCCGGACCAGTCGCTCTACGGCTTTCGCGGCTCCGACCGCGAGACCTTCCACGCATTCGCCGACAATCCGCGCACGCGCGTGTTCGAGCTGGGCGAGAACTACAGGAGCACGCGGTCGATCCTGCGGTTCGCGGATACGCTCATACGGCAGGACGCGGACCGGCGCGCGCTCTCCGTGGCTCCGGTTCGTGAGGACGGCGACGCCGTCACCTGGAATCGGTACCCGGACCCGGACTTCGAGGCGCTCGCCGTCGCCGAAACGATACTTCGCCTCCGCTCGGAGGGGCTGGCCTACCGTGACGTAGGCGTGCTGTACCGCACCAACGCGCAGAGCGAGGCCTTCGAGCGCCACTTCGCCGCTCTGGAAATCCCCTACTCCATCCGCGAGGACGGCGACTTCTATGCGCGCAAGGAGGTGCAGGGCCTGCTGTGCTACCTGCAGTTCTTCGCGGCGGCGCACGAGGCCGCGCGGTGCGGCTCGCACGCGTCCGTCATGGCGAGCCGCGCCGCGCCCGTCGGTCGGCCAGCGACGGCGCCGACCGAAGCGCACGCCAGATCATCCGCACCGCATGGGGCGCAGCTCGATCCCTCGTATCCGGACGAGTGGCTGCTGGCACTGTTGAATGTCCCGAACCGCAAGCTCCCCCGCTCGCTCGGCGCGCTGCTGCAGAATCACGCGGAGATCCGCGGCCGGCGCATCTGGGACATCCTGGCGGAGTTCCATCCGCCGGACCTGCGCTCCCACCAGGGCCTTCGCCGGATGGGTCAGGAGCTGCGCCAGATCGACGAGCGGCTGCCGCGCGTCGAGACGGCCGGCGAGCTGATACGAATCGTCCGCGCGGCGACCGACTTCGACGGCTGGCTGCGCCGCGACGCCGAAGACGCGAAGGACGACGATAGAATCCAGAACCTGCAGCGCATGCAGGCCGCCGCCGCCCACTACCCGACCGCGGGAGAGTACCTGGCGGCGGTTCAGCGCGTGCGCGACGAAGCGTCCAGGCGCAAGGCCGAGCGGGCCAAGCTGCGGCGCGAGCGTGACCAGGTCACGCTCTCGACGGGCCATTCGGCGAAGGGGCTGGAGTGGCGCGTGGTGTTTGCCGTCGGCTGGTCCGAGAGCATCCTGCCGCACCGCAAAGCGGAGGAGCTGGCGGAGGAGCTGCGGATCGCCTACGTCATGGCGACGCGCGCTCGCGACCTCCTGTTCATCTCGACCGTCGATAGCTGGAACGATTCCGCCGTTGGCCCGTCTCGCTTCCTGTCCGGCAACGCGCTGCCGCCAGTGGATGCGCATGCCGCCGGCGGCGCGCCCCGCCTGGCCGCAGAACAGACGCCGGAGCCGGACCTCGGGGGCCTGTTCCTGGCCTGAATCCGGCAACCCTCCGGTTCCCGACTGCCGCTTGCCGGCCGAGGCGAGGCCATCGGCGCGGCCCGCGGTCCAGCAGGTCAGGCGTCGACGCGACGTACTCATCGCGCAAACCAGGTCGGCGGCTTTTCGCGGCGCGAACCGCTGCCGGGCGCCCGGCAACGATGGTTGGGTTGTGAGGCACCGGTCATGAGAACCACGAAAACGCGGCGAACCGGGAGGTCGAAGCCGGCCCGGCCGGCGCCTACGCCGACGCGTCCGGAGCACCAGTTCCCCGAGCCGTATTCGCGGCTGTTGGCACTTGGCCGCGGTGACTATGCCGACGAATATGAACGGCTCGCGTCGCGGCTGCGTGCCGACGCGCCGGACCAGGCCGCGGCCAACCTTGTCGCCGTGGTCCTCGACGAACGGTTCTACGAATACGAGGACCGTTCAACGCCGGACGGTGACGCGCGCACCTGGACGCCGCTTCATGCGCTGCGCGTGCTTGGCCGGATGGGCGCGGTGGCGCATGCCGGCATCGAGCCGCTCCTGGCGCTTCTCGATGTGGAGGACGACTACCTCCGCGAGGATCTGCCGTTTTACTACGCCGCGGTAGGCGGGCCGGCGATCGAAGCCCTCGTCCGTGTCCTCGTCGATTCTAGCCGGCCCCTGCTGGCGCGCGCAACTGCCGCGGAGAGCCTCTCTGAAATCGGGCAGCAGTGGCCCGATCTGCGGGATGAGGTTGTCGGCTTGCTTACGGACACGCTCGTCGCGGAACGGACGGACGACGAGGTCAACAGCTGTATCGTCGAGGCGCTGATGGACGTGGGCGCGCGCGAATCGATGCCGGAGATCGAGGCCGCGTTTAGGGAGGGCCGGGTGGACGAGTCGATCGTTGACCTGGACTACGTACTCGAGCATCTGGGACTGCCACCCGTGGCCGCGCTGCCGAACGATCGGCGCCAACCGGCCGCAGATCCCAGTGGCGGAAGTCAGCGGGCAGTTACCGGCAGCGCCGCGGGAGTTTCCGCCGACTCCGATCGGTCCGATTCGGAATGGAGCGAGCCGTATGTTGCGCCCGTCCGGCCCGGCCGAAACGATCCGTGCCCTTGCGGCAGCGGAAAGAAGTTCAAGAAATGCTGCGGGGCGTAGGGTGCTGGGTGTTGGGTGTTCGGCGATGGGAGTTGGGGCCAACTTCGGGCCGTCGGTGTGCCTGTAAGCAGATAGAGGCACACTCCATGAACCTGAGCCCTAAGTCCTAGACGGGATCGGAGGCGACGCGTACCGACACTTCCAGGGTATGGGCGAAGGGGCCGCGATAGACGCCGCGGACGGGGGGCACGTCGCCGTAGTCCCGGCCGGTGTGAACTTTGACGTAGTAGTCGTTGGCCAGGAGATTGTTGGTCGGGTCGAAGCCGTGCCAGCGGCTATCGGGCAAGAGGCACTCTACCCAGGCGTGCATCGCGTTTCCGCTCACGAGGCCGTGCGGCGCATGCGGATCGGCCGTCGTTCCCTCCGGCGGCAGGCCCGGCGCCGGCTCACGGTCCTCTCCCGTGTAGAGATAGCCGCTGACGTAGCGCGCCGGTATACCCTGCCTCCTGCAGACTGCGAGCATGAGGTGCGCAAAGTCCTGGCAGACGCCTTCGCGGTGCTCCAGTACGTGCGCGATCGAGCTGCTGACGCGTGTCGCGCCGGGAGCATAGGTCAGAACACGGTACAGCTGGCGGGTAAGCGCCATAAGGAATGGGACGGTTCCGGCGCCGCTGGCCTGCTTTCGCGCGACTGCGGCGATCCTGTCCGTTTCCGGGTGCAGGTGGACGCGCTCGGTCTCCGCCAGGAATTCCGCGTAGTCCTGCCGGACCGCCTCCCTGCGATAGAAGGCGTCGTCTTCGCCGCTGCCGGCGGGCAGGAACCGGAACGGATTCTGGCGGTGCGTTATGACGAGCGAGTCCGCGCGGATCACCAGCTCGGAATGGGGCGCGCGCGTGTCGAAGTAGTGCACTCGCCCGCTCGGCAGATCGTAAGCATGCGTCCGTGCCGGCGGCGAAAGCGTGAGCCTGAAGTCGAGGCATGTCTGGTCGTCATCGCTTAACGGCATCAGGCGCACTTCGTTGTGGCTCTCGCTAGCCGGTATCGGATAGACGTATCGCGTGGTATGTCGAATGCGCAGGCGCAAAACCGGCTGTTCCTAACTGCGTTCCGGGCTCAATACGATCAATACGATAGGTACGCGCGCGTAATGGTGTTGCCGATCGCTGCGCACCGATCCTGCACGCTCTCCAGGAACTCGTGTAGCCCCGCTCTTATGATCTCCTCCGGCCGCGAATAGGTCAAATCCGCGCGGAGCCGGCCGACGAGCCGCTCCGGCTCCGTGGAGGGCTCTTCGCGGCCGTTCCCGCTGATCCGTTTCAGGCAGCCCTCCACGCGGCCGATCCCATGCCGCACCGAGGCCGGGAACTCTGCATTGAGCAGCAGGAAGGCTACCACGCGCGCCGGCGATATTCCGGAGTGGTGCACTTTTCGGTACATCTCGAAAGCGCTGACGGACTTGAGCACCGCGATCCAGCCGTGCATGTCTAGCGGGCCTCCGACGCCATACGGATGGGGCGGCGCGTGGCGCGGCTCGTCCTTCTGAAGCGGCTCATGGGCCGAATCGGGCGAGTGGACCGGCAGAAGGTCGTGATACTTGACGTCCAGCAGGCGGGCCGTCTGGCCGGCGCGCTCCAGAAATCTGCCGATGTCCAGCCAGTCGCGCGTCTCGCTCATCAGCATGGTCCGGTTCAAAATGCCCTGGAACAGGTGCGAGCCGTTCTTGACCAGTTGGAAGAACTCGTGCGGACTGCCTGCAAGCACGCGCTCGACGTTCCAATCCCGGAGCTGCAGGTACGTTACATTCACGCTCTCCCACATCTCAGAGGCGATCTGCTCGCGGATCGAGCGGGCGTTCTCGCGAGCGTTTCGCCAGGTCGCCAATATCGAGTCGGGATTGTCCGGATCGAAGACGAAGAAATCGATCACATCCCGGTCAGTCTCCTCCTCGTGCCTGGAATTGTAGTGATCCAGGGCCCCTGAAATCTCGAGCAGCGTGTGCCACTGCATCGGCTGCAGCCCGCCGTCGCCCTCGGCGCGCGGCTGGAGCGGCGCCTCGAGTGCGGCGTGGTAGTGAACGTCCACCATGCGCGCCGTCGCCTCCGCGCGCTCGACATATCGGCCGATCCAGTAGCAGGAATCGGCGTCGCGACTAAGCATGCCCGGTCTCCTCCAACTGTTGGACGACGCGCTCGTTCGCATCGTTTCCGGCCATCGACTGCGCCGAGCCGGCACCGGCCGCCGGGCCGCCGAGCGACTGCGTCATGGCGCCCATCGTCTGCGTCATCCCAGTAGCCGAGATGCTCTGGGACATAGGCCCGGGCTCACGGGCGAGCACCCACGTGTCCTTGCTGCCCCCGCCCTGCGACGAGTTCACGACATAGGAGCCCTTCCGAAGCGCGACGCGCGTGAGGCCGCCGGGCACGATCGTGATCTTCTCCTTGCCGTAGAGAATGTACGGCCGCAGGTCGATATGGCGGCCCTCAAACCTGTCACCGCAAAAGGCAGGCGCCTGCGAGAGCGCAATGAGCGGCTGCGCGATGTAGTTTCGCGGATGCGCCTGAATCCGGCGCGCGAACTCCTCCCGGTCGGCGGCCGCGGCCTGCGGCCCCATCAGCATGCCGTAACCGCCCGACTCGTTGGCCGACTTGACTACCAGCTTGTCCAGGTTGTCGAGAATGTACTTCAGGTGCTGCGGATTGTCGGCCAGGTAAGTCTCCACGTTCGGCAGGATGGGCTTCTCTCCGAGGTAGTATTCGATGATCCGGGGAACGAACGCGTAGATCACCTTGTCGTCCGCGACGCCGGTCCCGATCGAGTTCGCCAGCGCGACGTTGCCGGACCGGTACGCGTTGACGAGTCCCGGAACCCCGAGCGCGGAGTCGGCGCGGAACACCAGCGGGTCCAGGAAGTCGTCGTCGACGCGTCGGTAGATCACGTCGACGCGCTGCGGGCCGCGGGTGGTCTTCATGTAGACGATGCTGCCGTCCACGAACAGGTCGCGGCCCTCCACCAGACCGATGCCGAGCTGCTGCGCCAGGAAGGCGTGCTCGAAATAGGCGCTGTTGTAGACGCCGGGAGTGAGCAGCACGACGTTCGGATCGTCGGCGCGGCTCTCGGGAGCCAGCTCCCGCAGGTTGGCGAGAAGCTGTGTCGCGTAGTGGTCGACCGGGCGAACGGCAAGGTCGCGGAAGAGCTGCGGCAGGATCCGCGTGAGGATGATCCTGTTCTCGAGGACGTACGAGACGCCGGAGGGAGTCCGCAGGTTGTCTTCCAGCACGCGGTAGGTCCCGTCGGCGTCGCGGATCAGGTCGCTGCCGCAGATGTGGACATAGACTCCGCAGGGCGGATCGGCGCCGACGAACTCCGGTCGGAAATGCGCGGCGTTGACGACGAGATCGCGCGGCACGACGCGATCCTTCAGTATCTTCTGGTCATGATAGACATCGTGAAGGAAGGCGTTCAGAGCAGTGAGCCGCTGTTTGAGGCCGCGGTCGATCTGGTCCCAGTCGTCCGCAGGAATGATCCGCGGAATCAGGTCGAAGGGAAACGGCTTCTCCGTGCCACGCTCATCGCCGTACACGACAAACGTAATGCCCTGGTTGACGAGCGTGAGATCGGCCAGGTGCACGCGGCGCGTGTAGTCCGCCGCGGACATGGCCGTTATGCGCTGGTACAGCTTTCGATAGTGCGGTCGCGGCTGTCCGGACGCATCGAACATCTCGTCGTAGAATCCGTTTGTCTGGTAGGAATCGAAGAGTGACATCGACCTCATCCCCTGCCCCCTCCAGTCGGAAACTGCTTTGCGGGGCAAGTCGCCTGAAGCGGGGAGATGCAAGCGCTTCGGGCCGCGTGGCGGACCGATCGGGCCATTAAGATCGTACTACGCGGGGCTGCGTTGCCGAGCGCAACTGGAGGGTTTCCGGCCGACGCGAATGTCAAGAGGAGCGAAATCCGCGCCAGTGCACAACCAAAACGGGGGCGCGTCCGGCCACTGCCTCCATTATAGCGCGGCAGCCGGCAATTGTAAAGCGGACAACCGTTGCTGGTAGCTGGTTCCTGGTTGGCGGAGAGACCCTTCGAGGGAGGGATAGGCGCTTGCTGGATGTTGAGATATAATGACCGTAATGAACGAGATGATACCAGCGCAAGCCGCGGCGCCGCCGGCGCGGCTGGGGCGCGTGCTTGGCGACGCGGCGCGGTCGGCATGGGACCGGCTGGGGCTGCTGCTCGGCGTGAGCTTTACCTGGATGGCCGCGCTCTCCGCGCCGCTGAGCCTGGAGCGAGCACTCCCGCGCGGGACGCCGGGCGTTGCGCACCTGGCGTTCATCGCGGCGATCCCGCTATTCACGGCGGCGCCGACCGCGGGCGCGTTCGCCCTGGCACACCGGATCGCGAGCCACCGGGAGGCGGCCTACGGAGACCTGTGGCGGGACGGCGTCGCCCATTTTGGCGCAGCGCTCCGGCTTCAGTACGCCCAGGTAGCGGTCACCTCCCTTCTCGTAACTGCACTCGTTTTCTACGCGAGAATCCCCGCCTGGCCGGCGCGCGCGGCCGTTTCGCTGTGCGGCTACGTGCTGCTGCTATGGCTGATGATGCTCGCCGTCCAGTGGCCGCTCTTCATCCTGCAGGAGTCGGGCGCACTCGACGACGCGGACCGCCGGGCTCGGCGGGGGGCGATCGCAGCCATTCGGCGCTCTGCGTTCCTTGCGCTCGGCCGACCGTTCTTCTCGGCGGCGCTCCTTGCCGCGGCGGCGCTCATCACGGTGGCGATGGCGGCGACGGCCGTATTGCCGGCGATTCTGTGGGCCGGAGTGATGGCCATGCTCACGACGATCGCAACCCGCGCGTTGCTGGTCGAATATGGCGTGCTTCCGCCACCCCCGGCGCAGGAGCCGGTCCCGGATTTGCAGTTCCGCATCGGCGATACCGCGGCCCGCAGGCCATGACCCGAGACGCGGTCAAACCCCTCGCAGTCTCAATGTTCGCTCCATGGCAGACACAATGCGGCATTCACGATTACGCCGCACACCTTATCGATGCGCTGGACACGCTGGAGGAGATCGCGTCAGTGCGGGTCGTAGCAGCGCCGGCCGATGCGGCGCGGGTCGGACTGGCCGCGGCGCTGGCCCATCGCGGGGAGGACGAGCGGCAATTCGCCCGGCACGGCGCAGAGATGAACGTCGCGGCCGACGTGGCGCACGTCCAACATCAGTACTTCCTGTTTGGCGGCGTCGCGCCCCACCGCTCCCATGTCCGGGCGTTCTACGATCGGATTGAAGTCCCGCTCGTCGTCACGGCCCACGAGATTGCCAGCGAGACCGGTGGGCTGGCGCGACGTATCGCGGTCCGCCTGTCGAACCGGGCCAGCTTCTCGCATCGGGCGATCCGCGCGCTCATCGTCCACACGACCGCCGACCGCGAGCGGCTCGCCGCGATCGGCGTCGAGCCGCGGCTCGTGCGCGTCATTCGCCATCCCGTACCGCCCGCGCTTCCGATTCCGGACGAAGCGGCGGCCCGCGATGCGCTCGCCGCGCTGTTTCCCCTGGCGAAGGATCGGCGGGTGGTCACCCTGTTCGGCTTCCTCTCGAACAAAAAGGGCCACCGCGTGGCGCTCGACGCGGTCACGCGGCTGCCGCCGGATACGGCTCTCGTGTTCGCGGGCGGACGGCATCCGGACGATCACACCGACTACGTGCAGTCGCTGCAGGAGCAGATAGACCGCCTGCGGCTGGACGATCGGGTCACGATCACCGGCTATCTGACGCCGGAGCAGATCGCTCAGGTAATGGCGGTGACGTCCGTAGCGATCGCCCCCTATCTCCAGACCTCCGGCTCCGGCTCCCTGGCCAACCTGATCGCCTATGGCCGCGCGATCGTCGCCTCGGACATACCGCCGCACCGCGAGATCGCCGCGGCAGAGCCGGACCTCCTGGCGCTCTTTCCTTCCGGCAATTCCGCCGCGCTGGCCGCGGAGATCGCGGCGCTGCTGGACGACGCGCCGCGCCGGGAGTCGCTCCAGCGCTCCACCGTGGATCACGCTGCGCGCAACACGTACCGGGAGTTCGCCCGCCGCTGCGCGGACGTATATCGGGACATCTTGTGACCGCCCGCCGGCCAATTGCAATTCGGATGAGATTGCTGCATAATACCGGTGGAGAGTGTTCATGCGGATCGCGATCGACGGGCGCGCGCTTACAGGCAAGTTCACGGGCGACAGGACCTACTGGCGCGGCCTGCTTCGAGCGCTTCCGGCGGTCGCCGCCGATGACGAGATCGTAGTATACAGCCGAGCGCCGATACCGGAAGGGGAGCTGGAGCCCGGGGCGAATCTTCGGGCTACCGCAATCGACAGCCCGAGCGATCGGCTCTGGACGATGGCCGCCCTGCCGGCCGCGCTGCGCCGCGATCGCGCCGATCTGGTCCACGTTCAGTACACCACGCCGCCGCGAATGTTGTGCCCGTGCCCGATCGTCACGACCGTTCACGATATATCGTTCAAGATTCATCCGGAGTGGTTCGGCCGCAAGGATCGTCTGCTGCTCAATTTGACGGTCCCCGCGTCGATGCGGCAGGCAGCGCACGTCATCACGGACTCGGAGAGCTCGCGTCGAGACATTCTATCGGCCTACGGGCTCGCGGCCGATCGCGTAACGGCGATCCCGCTCGGTCTGCCGGGCGGGTACGAGCCGACGGAGGGAACGGATCCGCCGGACGCGGAGCGAGCCGCAAAATACGGGCTGACGACGCCCTACGTTCTGGCGGTGGGCGTCCTGCAGCCGCGCAAGAACCTGGCGATGCTCTGTACGGCCTTCGGCATGGCGAAGCGGGAAGCCGGACTGCCTCACGTTCTGGCGATTGCCGGCAAGGCGGGCTGGCAAACGGAGCTGGAGACGCTCCGAGAAGCCGCGCGCGCCGGCGGCGGTGAGGCCGCGGCGCGGGCGCTCGCCTTTCCGGGCTACGTGGAGGACGAAGACCTTCCGGCGCTCTACCGGCGTGCCGACGCGTTCGCATATCCGTCGCTTTACGAGGGATTCGGACTTCCGCCGATCGAGGCCATGGCGTGTGGAACCGCCGTGCTCGTTTCGGACGCGCCGGCGCTGCCGGAGGTGGTCGGCGGCGCGGCTCGCATCGTGCCCGCGCGCGACCCGGTCGCATGGCGCAATGCGCTGATCGAGCTGCTGACAGACGCAGACGAGAGGCGACGCCTCGCCGCCCTTGGCCCCGCCCGCGCCGCGTGCTTCACCTGGCAGGCGACCGCATCGGCGACAATGAGGGTCTACGAGGCCGCCGCCCGCGGATGAGTCGCGGGCGCAGGATCCGCCGGCGGCGCGCCTGCCGACCCGAACAGACCTCAGGATGTCTGTGGAACCGCGCCGTTCTCGCTACGAGGAGAGATCGCACGAATGAGCAACGATCAACCGGCCGTCAAACCGCCGTTACAAGAGCTTGACGACTGGTTCCTTGACCTGCTGGAGTGCCCTGGGTGCGACTATCACCGCCCGCTGAGGCGAGGCGCGACGGGCGATGCGCTGCTTTGCGACTGTGGCAGGTACGCCTATCCGGTGCGCGACGGCATTCCGATCCTGCTCGTGGAGGAGGCGGTCATCGTTGACGAAACGGCTGATCCTGCCGTAGGCGCGCAGGGAGCGCGCACGTGATCAGCGTATCCTTGATCCATGGTCCCAACCTGAACCTGCTTGGCACGCGCGAGCGCGAAGTCTATGGCGGCGACAGCTTCGACGACATCAATCGAAGCATCAAACAGCGGGGCCAGCAGATCGGCATCGACGTCCGGATCCTGCAATCGAACCATGAGGGTGAGATCATCGACGCGATCCAGGACGCGGCGACCTGGGCGGACGCAATCATCATCAACCCCGGCGCCTTTACTCACTATAGCTACGCGATTCGCGATGCGGTGACCGCGGTGCGCCTGCCGACGATCGAGGTCCACCTCTCGAATATCTATGCGCGCGAGGAGTTTCGCCACAAGTCGGTGATCGCGCCCGTGGCGGTCGGGCAGATCGCCGGGCTCGGCCCGGTCGGCTACCTGTTAGCGCTGGAAGCCGCCAAATTCATCGTCGAACAGAGCCACCGATGAGGACGTATGGCAATTCGACGACCGGAGTCCCGGCATTGGCCCGAATGGCTCGGCAATCGCGCGGACCTCGGCGCGGGGCACTGGAATGAGGGAGAACCGTGCACACAGCCGGGCCAAACGGCCCGGCATAGCGGCAGCAATCCGCCCGGAAAAGCACGCACGATGAAGCGACTGCCCGTCCCGCTGGCGCTCATCGCCGCCGCGGCGCCGATAATTGCACTCCAGAATCCGTCCGTCCCGCCGAACAAAACGACCGGAGACCCGCGGCAATCCGGGTCGCCCACCGCCGGTCAGAACCCCGCATCGACGCAGACAACGCAGGGTGCGGCGCAGACCCAGCCCGACGCAACGAAAGCGCCGCCGACCGCGGGCCAGGCAGCCTCCGGCATGCCGCAGCCGAGCCCAGACGCGGCGCGCCAGCCGAGCCCGATCAAACTGCCCGACGCGCTCCTCCTCCCGGCGACGCTGCAGCTTCAGCGCTGGGATACGCTCGGCACGGGCGTCAACGGCATCCCCATGGTCATCGTCGGCATCAACGAGAGCCGGCTGGAGCGGGCCGTCATCGCGACCGGGCTGGACGCGAACGTCGTTTCGCCGGAGGCCGCCGCGCGCCTCAAGCTTCCCACGGTCGACGGCAGCGTACGAATCGATGCGCTGAATGAGGCCACCGCCGGTCCGCAGGCGGAGATAACGACGCTGCGCGCGTCCACTCTCGAGCTCTCGAAAATCCCGGTAGCAGTTGCAGACGTACCGAAGATGATATCGGACCATCCACACCCGGAGGCGCCGGGCACGTGGCTCGGCGCGCCATTCCTCACCGCGTTTCAGCTCACGCTCGATCCCACGACGCGAACGATAACTCTCGACAAGGCCACCGCTAAGTTCGTCCGGCCCAAGCGCGCGTCGGTATCCAAGCTCGAGATGCGCAACGGCCGGCCCTACGTGCAGATGAGCATCCCCGGCGCGAAACCGTTCTGGGCGCTGATCGATACGTCGTGCCCTGCCACGCTGATCCCCGGCGACGTGATCGAGAAGCTAAAGCTGAAGCCGCTGCGCATCGAGCAGTTCACGTCTCCGGACGCGAAGTCGGGCAAGGGCGCGGTCGTGATCCTGCCGAAACTGAGCGTAGGCAAGGCCGAGTGGCTGCACGCCCGCGTAACCTACCTGACGCCGGACAGCGGCAAGGGTGTGGACCGGACGTTCGCCGTGGTCGGCATGGATTTCCTGGGGCAGTTCAAAATGACGCTTGACTTCCTGCACGGCCAGGTGGCGCTGACGCCTCCGGGGCCTCCCGACGAGACGCCGCCGCCTGCCGCCAAGCCGGAGCAGCCGAAGCCCGAGCGTCGTGGCCGGCAGCGCGCTACCGTCACGCCGCCCGGTCCGACGCAGTAACCTTCTAACCGTGTGGGCGTCGATGCGGTAGTTCGAAAAGCTGTCGCGCAGTAGCGTGTTGTCGAAACCGGTCGCTTCAGACTACCGTCTAGTCAATCATTCGAGAGGCACGCAACACGGTTCTGCACTCAGGGGAGCGTCCCGCAATGACCAACCGGAATACAATCGTCCGTACTCTTGGAGCTATCCTGGCGCCCATTCTGCTCTTAGCAATACTGATATGGCGAGACTCTGTTACGCCTCCGCACGTGGTTCGGGCTGGCGGACACATATTCGCCTGGTCCTACGCGCCAGCCCCAGGATACAAATGGGTCACCGGCAAAATGGACGATATGCGGGTTGCGTGGTCTCCCGGCGAACCGCACGCCCAGCATCCCCATGTCGTTGCTTCCGAACAAGTGGACAAGTGGGCGCCCGAACAGGGTTACGAGTGGGTGGTTTCGCCTCACATCGATAGTGATTACCGCGTGAGATGGTCCCCCGGCATTGCTCACAGTGTGTATCCTCATATTACCGCAAGCGACGAGGTGGGCAAGTGGCGGGCCGATCCGGGATACACCTGGATACAAGATCCGCCCGTGCCCGGCGATTTGCGCGTTAAGTGGTTCGCTGGCGATAAGGACGACCGGCATCCCCATATCGTATCAACTGAAGAAGAGGGTAGCTGGCTGCCAGAACCAGGATACAACTGGGCGACAGATCCTCCGGCTTCGAGTAACTTTCGCGTTGTCTGGCAGCCAGGCAGTCCGGACAATCAGCACCCCCATATAATCGCCGCTGACGAGGAGGGCAAATGGATGCCGTCCTCAGGTTACGGTTGGGTGGCCAATCCGCCCGTGCCGGGCGATTTCCGCGTGCAGTGGTATCCAGGCGCTCGGCGCGTCGGATGCCCACACATCGCTGCCGACGTAGAGGAGGGGAATTGGAGAGCCGATCCAGGCTACACGTATGTGGCCGACCCTCCGATACCTGGCGACTTTCGCGTGAAATGGACCCCAGGCATTAGAGAGAGCCAGTACCCGCACATCGTCGCGGATGAGAAGGAGGGGTATTGGAACGCAGATCCCGGTTATCGGTTTGACTCACCGGACTCGCTGAGTGTCTCATGGGTCGGTTCAGGCGGCAACCAGACGGCCGAAGCGAGCGGGAACCAGATCGATTGGGGCAGCGTTCTTCTGAAGGGCGGACTGGCCCTAGTGTTCCACGCAATGTCCGAGCCACAACCCGACGATAATGGATTCACGGAACACGTTGTGCGCCCGCTGGCTGGGATGGCAAGCGACGGCTTTAGGGATTCGACTCTGGACGAGTTCAAGCACAAGTAATGCGCCTTGAAGTCGAGCGCCGGCACGCCACGGGCGCGCCCGGTCTACCCCGGAAGACTCACTCGGATTCGGCTGGAACATCGGCAACGCGGCCTGTCTCGTCGCCCTTTGCGGACCCACGTCCCCTTGCCTTGATCTCGAGGGCCGAGCGGTCCCCGGCGGCCCGCATCAGCAACGCTCGATCGCGGAACCGAGCCAGACGCTTCTCCACATTCGCGTCCAAACGAAGCCGAGGCGGCTGAATCGCCACGTTGAGATAGCATCGCCATGGCGGCCAGCCCTCCCGGCCGCGCCGGCAAGCCACAAGTGCGGTCAGCCCGGCTGCAAGGCCGGCGCCGGCGACGAAGTTCCCGGCCCGCTGTGGCAACTTGGCGACTGCAAACAGCCAGGCGGCCGCAACGGATACGGTTATGACGCTCGTCCGCAGCCGGCGCGGGCGGCTCATTTTGGCGTTCATCTCCACACCGCTTGTCCGGCGTTAGAATCCACAACAGGTGGGCTTATCTCAATCGAGACGCCATCCGGCCGTACAATTCGCCACTCGTGCCAGGTAGTGTCCGTGAATGGCCAATCGTTATGGCCTTCTTCTATCTCCGACTGGGCCGCGACGTACTGCAACACGGTCACTATCTCTGGGCGGACTTGCGCTAGTATGATTTTACCGCCGGCCCAGGGGAAGTCCTCCCATCCCACGTCCGTCGCCGTCGCAAACAGCTCATCGCGCCAGAAGATTCGGTACACGTCGCTGCTGGCCGGGAATACGGTGAGGGGACCGCTCATCGCAATTATCGGCTCCATGCGTATCGCCGAACGTAGCAGACGTAGCCGGAGACGCCGCGCTCGCCACTAACCTGCTTTGCGAACTCCTCAGTGGCGACCCCGTCCGCAAGACTTCTCTCGACCCGTTCGATCAAGGCGGCGAACTCGTCCGGCGGTTCCGTCGCGGTCGCCCTGCGATACGTGGCGAAGAACTCAGCCGGCGTGTCCATCTCGCGACGCGCGCACCAGGCGGCGATGGCGACGGCGTATGCGCCGTGAAAGGCCTTCGGGTCGGTATGCGTGATGCGTGTGGACGCGGCGACGTAGTACCCGAGCGACTCCATGTCGTCGATCGCCGCGCCGAGTACCGCGCTGCGCATGGCGGGACCGTTGCCGGCCGAAAAGACGCCGCTCCGATGCGGCGGGTAACCGATCCAGAGCTTCAGCGTCGCACGGAGCGTCGCCAGTCCGATCCCGGCCGGCACGCCAACGAGCCACCGGCGCAACCGGCGGGCGAGCGCACGCGCGAAGCGCCCCGGGTCCCGAGGCGCCTCGCAAAGCGCCTGCGCCACCATGCACGTGTGCTCGGTGTCGTCGGAGACCATGCCCCGGCCGCAGAGGAGCCGGTGCCTATCCGGTGGTCCGAGGAGTCGCGCGCCGCGCCGCTTCGAAAGCGCCTCGTACGGCAGTCCGAGGGCGTCGCCCACCGCGCAGCCGAGGACGGCGCCGGCGATGGCGCCGACGCGGGAATGCTTGCTCATTTCCGAGCCAGCGCGACCTCGCGCGTGAAGCAACCGGACGTTTCCGGTCGCAAAGTCGCTTTCAGCCGCGGACTTGGTCGGCCTGCGCTTCGATCCATTGCGATGACCTCAGAGTACGACTATACGGCGTCCGACGCGGCGCTCTCGAGTATAGCGATCACGTCGGGGGCGCCGATACGAAATCGCTCCGCGTGTGCGTTGAGGCTCGGCTGCTCTTCGCACCATCGCAGGTCGCTGCCAAGCATCTCCAGCGCAGTCGCGCCATCCGCGTCCCGAATTCCACCGTCAGAGCCGCGTTCCAACAGCAGTTCGACCACCGCCGGATGGACCCAGGCAGCCGCCATGTAGAGCGCGGTCGTCCCGTTCTCGCACCGCGTATCGACCGCGGCGCCGTGGTCCAGCAACAGGCGCGCGATCTCCGCCCCGCCATCGTCGAATCCCTGTGCTGCGAACCACAGCGCGGTGTTTCCGCCCTCGCCAGGCGGTGACTGCGTGTTCGTCGCGTCGACGTCGGCGCCGCGGCTCAGGAGCTCGCGGACGATCGGGGCGTTCCGTTTGCGGCAGGCCCACATGAGCGGGGTCAGCCCGACGTTTTCCGCGAAATGCGCATTCAGCGCCTCTGGCTCACGGTCGAGAAGCGAACGAACGGCGTCCAGGTCTCCCTGCGCAATCGCGACTTCCAGCCTCCGAACTGTTCCGGACAAGTTCATTGCCTCCGATCGAAATGAGATCACGGATAAGCGATTTCGTCAAGCCGTCGGTCCACGGCGGGAAGGAA
>Ga0070735_10001264_pt1 | contig 24953 bp, 28 predicted proteins | sample Coa_R1_FD_66443 | JGI IMG/M metagenome (GOLD analysis project Ga0070735, IMG submission 66443) | Surface soil microbial communities from Centralia Pennsylvania, which are recovering from an underground coalmine fire - Coalmine... | ecosystem: Environmental > Terrestrial > Soil > Unclassified ...
ATCAGGTCCCGCTGGCGTAGCAGCCCGAACCGGTGAACGTGGCGTTCTGATGGCTCTTCCCGGTAGAACGCCACGTTCACCGGGCGGGATCGCATCTGGAGGGAAAACTGAAGCGAAACATGGGAGTGACGAGGTGATTGATGGCTCTGAGCCGGGCCGCGGCCCGAAGCAGCCCGGCCCCGTCCTCAATTCGGCAGAGGAGGGCGGTGCGGGAGCCCGGAATCACTGTTACCCGGCATTCAGGCAGTTGCCGCTGCGCTGGTAGTACGGGCAATGGGCTCAGGCTGGCTGCCGCCGGTAAGCGCGAGCCAGCGCGCAACCCGCGTCCTGCTCATCAGCCAGCGCGCGGTCCTGCGGAGCCTGGACGGCTTACAGTCAGTGCGTGGCTAGGCTAGCCGCCGGAGATCACCAGGAAGGAACGCCATGCCGCAGCTCAGTACCGACCGGTACGCCGCCGAGATCGAAGCAAGCACAGCAGGGCTGGCGGAGATCGTGGCTGAGCATGATCAGAGCCTGCCGATCCCCACCTGCCCGGAATGGACACTGCGTCAGCTTGTCACGCACGTTGGCAGGGCGCACCGGTGGGCGGCCGAGATCACGCGCACGAGGTCTGAGGTGTTCATTCCGTTCCGGGAGGTACCGGACGGAAAGCTGCCCGATGATCGTCTCGCGCAGGGCGCATGGCTGCAGGCCGGCGCGGCGCGGATCGTCGGCGCGGTGCGGGAAGCGGGCAGTGATCTCGTCTGGTCGTTCACCGGGCCGGCGCCTGCCGGTTTCTGGATCCGGCGGATGGCACACGAGACGCTGGTGCACACAGCCGACGCCCAGCTCGCTGCGGGCGCCGAGCCCGAACCGGTCATTGAAGCGGAGATAGCTGCCGATGCCATCGACGAATGGCTGATGCTTCTAACCGGCGGGATTGCCGGAAACGCCGGCGGCCGGGTGAAGGCGCTGCCCGCCGGTGCTCGCCTGCACATCCATGCAACCGATGACGGACTTGCCGACCGCGGCGAGTGGATGATCCGGCACGACGCGGGCGGTCTTACCGTCGAGCCAGGTCACGGCAAGGGAGATGCCGCCCTTACCGGCCCGGCCGCAAGCTTGCTGCTCGTGCTGATGCGGCGAAGGCCGCTTTCCGATCCGGCAGTGACCGTTTACGGGGACAGCGCCGTGGTGGATGGCTGGCTGGCAAGCACCGCGTTCTGACCACTGAGCTTTCGTCCGCTGCCGACTCCGTGCTGGCCGGGCACCGGCCGCATGCGACCGAACCGGCCGCCGGAGAGGCTCATTCGAGTTAGCGGACAGTCATCGACCTCCGCGGCACAAGAGTATGCGCGAGTCCCATCATGCGCTGCAAGCCGATAGCGAGCCGACGCGATTGACAGTGTCAGGCCAGTTCGTATAGCCGGATGTAATCAATCAGCATCGTCTGCGGGAAGATCACCGACTCATCTGGCGGAACCGAGGCGGTGCCGCCGACGGCAACATTGATGAGCAGGAAGAATTCGTGGTCAAAGACCCACGGTTTCCCGTCCAGATCAGCAGGGGTCACGGCGTGATATAGATCGTCGTTTACGTACCACAGGATTTGACCAGGCTCCCAGGCGACCGAGTACACATGAAAGTCGCGCCCGAGCGACGGGCCAACCGCACACGACGCGCTGATGCCGCCCCGGCCGGCATATCCCGGACCGTGGACGGTCCCGTGGACCGTCGCCGGTCCGGTACCGAAATGCTCCATGACATCGATCTCGCCGCAGCCAGGCCATCCGGACTGGCCTATGTCCTGGCCGAGCATCCAGAACGCGGGCCAGATCCCGCGCGCACGCGGGATCTTTATCCGCGCCTGGATCAGCCCGTACCGCACCGGCACCCGGTCCCTGCTGATCAGCCGCGCGGAGGTGTATCCGCGGCCACCGTACGGCCGGCGGCCCAGTCCGGGGTCAACCCGCCGGACCACGATGGCCAGATTCCCGGCTCCGTCAAGTGCGGCATTGCCGGGCTCATCGGTGTAGTACTGCAGTTCCTGGTTTCCCCACCCGGATCCGCCGGTCTCGGCCTGCCAGGCCTTTCTGTCCGCCGGGGCTCCCGGTGCGCCGTCGAACTCATCAGACCAGGCCAGGCGATACGCCTCCCCGCGAAGCCGCCCGCCCACGCGCGCCTCCCAGCCTCTCCGCCCCAGAACTCAGGCCTCGGCCGCCGTCAACCGCTACGCTATCGGCTTCCCAGCCAAGCCGCTCACGAGCAATGCCAGCTGTCCCCCAACGCGGCAGAAGCGGAAGATCGAAGCGATGCGACGTTGCATAACCATAGGCCTGGACCGATATTGAGCGGTCTGTAACGGGGGGAAGCCGCCTCGGTGGACTTGCTGGCATTATGGCGATATCGGCCAGTACGGCCGCTGGAGCGGTGTGGGAGTGTGCGGTGTGGAGCCTGGAAGCGTTCTGGCTGGCCGGTACCGGCTGGCCAGACGACTAGGTACCGGCGGACAGGGTGAGGTGTGGCGCGGCTGGGACGCTCAAGACGGCCGTGAGGTCGCGGTCAAGGTAATGCTCGGCAGGGACTCTGATCCGGCTACGGTGACCCGGTTCCGGCGGGAGGCGACGCTACAGACAAGCCTGGGGCATCCGGGGATCACCGTGGTCCATGACGTAGGCAGCCATGATGGCCGCCTGTTCATCGTGATGGAACTCCTGCAGGGTAAAGAGCTCTCCGCGCTGATCGAGGCGAGTCCCGGCGGCCTCGGTGTTGAGCAGGCGGTCGAGTTCGCCATCCAGGTTGCTGACGTGCTGGCCGTCACGCAAGCGAAGGACATTGTGCATCGGGACCTGAAGCCGGCCAACATTTTCGTGCAGCACGGAGATCGGCTTAAGGTCTGCGATTTCGGCCTGGCCAGGGAAATGAACGCCACACGGGTCACGCTGACCGGGCAGATCCTCGGCACGCCGCTGTACATGGCGCCGGAGCAGTGGGAGGGCGCCAAGTCAGCCGCTGCCGCCGATCTGTACGCACTGGGCTGCATCATGTATGAGATGCTGACCGGCGCGCCGCCGTTCACCGGGGTCGGTCTTCCAGCGCTCATGCGACAGCACCTCCTTGAAAGCCCGGTTCCTCCGATCGGCCGAAATCCGGGGGTACCTCCACGCCTGAGTGCGCTGGTCCTGGCGCTCCTCGCGAAGAACGCGGCGGGCAGACCTGACGGGGCGTCCGCGGTGCTCGCCGAGCTCACGCAGATCCGTGACAGGCTACGGCCCCCGGAAAAAGAGATAGCGCCTGCAGGGGCACCGCCTGCCTACGGTGTCGACAAACCTCCTCCTCCTCCTGGGAGGCGTGAGGCGCGTAACCGACGGCGTCGCCGACGCGATACACCCCCGGTCTACGCACCTTCTGGGAGGCGTGACGCCGACACGGCCGATCCTTCTGCACGGACACCGCCTGTCGACACACCATCCAGCGCCCCGGGCTTCCTGTGGTACTCGCGGCCGGTCGCCTGTGCGGCGCTGGGATCGAAGCGGTTCGACGTCATCGTGGTCAGCGGCACCCTGGACGTCCAGGCCCGCAAGCGTGACGGCTGGGGCGAGTGGTCGGTCTGGGACCGGGTCGGGTCCACGCTGCCGCCGGGCCCGACCGCGCTCGCGGCGGGATACGACAGCAAAGGTGCCCTGGCTGTTGCCACCGTACGGGGAGGCGTCCCGTACCTGGACTCCCGCGCGAGGCCCGCGCTACGGCTCGGCGACGCGGGGCATACGCCGCGCATGATGGACATCGCCATCGCGTCGGCAACCCCGTCCGAGAGCAAACTGCATGTCTTCGCCCTGGATGAGTCCGGCGGCATCTGGGGCCAATCGGGAGCCTGGAACGACCCCTGGAGAATCTGGGAAAGAATCCCTGGTTCTACCTCAACGCGAATCACCGCGATCGCGGCGTGCTCGACAGCCGATCATGGCCCTGTCCTCGTGGCGCTCGCAGACCGCCGCCTTTACGTGATACGCCGTGAACGCTCATCCTTCGGATGGCAGCGACTCGACCTCGGCCACCCCGTTGTGGATGTGACCTGCTCATCCGCGGGTAGCTACCTGGAGGTCTACGCGCGGGACACCAACCAGCGCGTCCTGCACGCCTGGGCACTACTTGAGACAACACCGCTGTCGTGGTCAGTGGCGGTCCCCGTCCCCGGCGAACCCGGTCATCTCACCAACATCGGGGCGACCTCGGAGTCAGCCACGCATGGCACACTTGTCGGAGCGACAGAACACGGCGGCCTCCACTACCAGGTACGGACCCTGGACCCCCACGGCGAGCCCACCTGGGGCCTATGGACTGGGCTATCCGCACCCGGCTAGGACTTCCCAAAAGAGATCCACCCCTCGCGGTCGGACCGCGCTCCGACCGCCTCGAACCCATCTGACAGGCGGTAGAGCCGTTCACTAACACCTGGCGGCTGCCGATGAGCCGGTCCGAGAGCGCCCGGCGCCGGCGGCGGATTCGGCAGATCTGAAAATGTTCGGCCCGAATTCATCATCGCCAGCAAGAACCCTCAGCCCAGTTCGCCCGTATCTTTGCTGGTCACTGGACATGTATGGTCATGACTGCAGCCATGCCACCGGGTGTCGGCCGTGCCCCGAGCTCGAGCATCACCGCGGCGAGGTGGAGCCGGGTGATCGCGCCCCGTGTCAGTCCTGGCGCTGATCTCACAGTGCTGGCTGGTGTGGCTTTCCTGATTCAGGTTGTGCTCGTGGATGTGTCGAGGGGGGGCCGCTCACCCGATGGGTGAACGACAATAGTGTCCCGGATATCGCGGATATCCTGGATGGCCTGGTCCAGCTCATCCACGGCGTGGCGGACCTGGCCGCTCGCGGGGTGATTGCCCATTAGTCCCAGCGCTGCCTGCAGGTCTTGGCCCGCAGTGAGCAGCCGGCGGACCACGACGTCGTTCAGGCCCAGGGCGATCCGTTCGCGGTCTTCGGCCTGGCCCGGGATGGCTTGGGCTGGGCCGGCAGCGCGGCCATCGTCGGGCGCCTGCGGGCTGCCTGGCGCGAGGCCGGGGGGCGGCCGCACCGGGGGGACGGCCGGTGCGGGTTTTGTGGTCGCTGCGGACAGAACACCTGGTATCCGGTACATCGTGGCAGCTCCTTGTCGTTATAGGGCCAAGCTGGACCGTGCCGCAGGGTCTGGAGCGACGGGCGCACCTATTACCTGCATCGGCCCGGTGCGGGCGGTAAAGAGAGCGGTCGAGGACGTGGCGTGCCAGTCCATGCTGAATCGGGTGGTAGATGCCGGAGCCGCGAGGTAGCGCTCAGCACGCGAGCCGTTGGCGTGGTCCGGCTAGATTCTGCGGCCGTCCGGCCCTTCAGCGGTGCGGTGTCCCGGCCGGCACGCCCCCGCCGCTGGCAACCTGGGCACTCGGCCAAGGACAGCCGGATCGCTGACGGCCAGTAAACAAATCTGTCCGTCCGGCAGTAGATGCACAGCGCGGGACGGCCGGCGTCGGGTGTTTGCCCGGCGTGTCGCTCTCCGTCCGCCCCGGCGGGATAGCCCATCCCAGGGTCTCGCATAGCTCTCGCCACCTTCAGTGCAGGGCTGCTAGCGGCGAGGGAGCGCATGGTCTGGACCGATCCAGGCTCGCTAAGTACTGCCAGCGTCGCACGAACCCACGGTGGGGGCAACACCCCCGACCCGCCACGACGCCGGGCATCACCCCGGGGAGGGCTCCCCCTCCTGGGGCGGTGCCCCGGCTGGCGCGGGCCGGCGGCGTCTCCAGGTCCGCGCCTATGGACTTGTGCTGGCCGGGGGAGGAGAGTGGGACTGTCGGCAGGAGGCTAGTTTCTGCCGGTTGTGGCGCTACCTCCGGGATCGGGTCGAGACCCCGCCTTTCCTCGGGATTCGCGGGATGGCCGCCTGTCCGTGAGAAGTTGTGATGATTGACATCGAATGCCTGATCGGTCCGGCTGTCGTGGTGCTGCCGGAGGAGATCGATTTCCTGAATGCGGACTCTGTCGGTGAGCGGCTGGCCGCAGCCGTCGTGCCCGGGGTGGCCGTCGTCATCGCGGATCTGACGGTGACGGTGTTCTGTGATTGCGCCGGGGTCCGCGGCCTGCTGCTGGCCGGCCGCAGGGCTAGCGCGGTTCATGCCGAGCTGCGGCTGGTGGTGCGTGCTCGCGCCGTGCTCCGCATCCTGGAGCTGCTCGGGGCCGATCAGGTCCTGCCGGTGTACCCGGATCTGGGTACGGCGCTGGCTGCCTGATCTGCGCCGGGTTCGGGCCGCTACCGCCGTTGTCGCGGGGACGCTTCCCGCAACTTTGAGCTCAGTGGCTATCTTCGAGTTCTTATTCGGCCACCTGGCGCTGGGCGCGGGCCGACCGTTGGGGGCCGCCCTCCTGCGGGCGGCCGGGGCCTGGCTCGGGCGGCCGGTTCACTCTGGCCTCGGGTCCCAGCGGAACCGCCGGATCGCCACGGCCGCGCCGATCACGCCCCAGGCCGCCAGGACGGCCAGGTGGCCCCAGTCGGCGCCGGTGTGCCGGGACAGCGGCCCGATCAGCGCCTCGTTGAAGGGCCGGATCGGTAGCCAGCCGGTGACCTGGCTGAGCAGCCGCGAGGAGATTGGCATGTAGGTACCGGACAGGAACAGCAGCGGGAACAGCACCAGTTGCGTGACGGCCGGGGCGGCCTCGGCGTTGGAGATCATCGAGGCCACCGCGACCCCTAGCGCGCAGAAGCTGGCCGCGCCGAGCATCAGCGTGATCGCGATCGCCGGCCACTGCGACGGGAACGGCACCCCGTACAGCCGCCCCACCCCGACGATCAGCACGATGTCGGCCAGGCTCACGAGGACGCAGTGGGCGAGCAGCCCGCTGAAGTAGCCCCAGGCCGGCAGCGGGGTGGCCCGGACCCGCTTGAGGATCCCGTTCTGCCGCCGGGCCGCGAGCCCGACCGCGAGCTGCCCGTAACATGAGCCGAGCACGCACAGGGCGGCGATCGTCGGCACGTAGTACTGCAGCGCCGAGAGCCCGCCAAAGTAGGAGCTCTTCCCGACCCGGCCGAACAGGGCGCCCATGATGGTCACGAACACGACCGGGAACACGAACGTGAAGATGGCGCTTTGCGGATTACGCCAGAACGACAGCTGTTCGTACTTGATCTGGTGGATCACCAGAGCCAGGTTGTTGCGGCGGCGCGGCGCGCCGCCGGCCAGGACGGCGGTCATCGAGGGCTCCTCTTCGTCTTCTTCTTCTCTGGTGCGGCGGACGGCGCGGCGTCGCGGGTCAGCCGCAGGTAAACGTCCTCAAGGCTCGGCCGGTCCACGGTGAGGCCGGACAGCATCACGTCATGCCGAACGGCCCAGCTCGTCAGCCGGTGCAGTTCCACGGTCGGCTGGGTGGTCTCGATGACCACCGAACCTTCTCTGCTCACGCCCGGTACCGGCAGGTCGGCGAGCAGCACGCCGGGTGGCAGCATGAAGGTGATGCGTGTGTGCTCGGCGTCCGGCCCGCCCAGGCCGGCCGGCGGCCCCTCGGCCACCACCGCGCCGCCGCTGAGCAGCACCACCCGGTCGGCGAGCGCCTGCGCCTCGGCCATGTCGTGCGTGGTCAGCAGGATCGTGATCCCGGCCGTACGCAGCTGGCGGACCAGGTCCCAGGCGCCACGGCGGGCGGCCGGGTCGAATCCGGTGGTCGGCTCGTCCAGGTACAGCAGCTCCGGGCGGCCGATCAGGCCGAGGGCCAGGTCCAGGCGCCGCTTCTGGCCGCCAGACAGGGCCCTGACCTTGCGCCGCTCGAGCCCGTCGAGGCCCGTGAGGCTGATCACCTCGGGTATATCCCGGGGAGCCTGGTAGTAGCCGGCCTGGCGGGCGATGGTCTCCCGCACGGTCAGGTACGGCTCGACGGCGATGTCCTGAAGCACCAGCCCGGTCCGCTCGCGCAGCTCGCGCGCGTCCCACTTGTCGCCCGGGTCGAGGCCGAGCACCTCGACCCGGCCGCCGTCGCGGGTACGGAACCCTTCCAGGATCTCGAGGGTCGTGGTCTTGCCGGCTCCGTTCGGCCCCAGCAGGGCGACGATCTCGCCCGGCCCGACCGAGAAGCTGACGTCGCGTACGGCCTGCACGGCGCCGTAGTTCTTGCGCAGCCCGGCCACGATAATGGCCTGCGGCGACTGCTGCCGAGCGGCGTCCCCCGCCGCGGCCGCCCCCGACGGGGCCGCGGCGGCCGGGGCCAGCCTGCCGGTCAGTTCCGGGTGCACTGGACCTCCACCGTCAGGTCGAGGTACCGGGCGGCCAGGCCGCGCGCCGCCGTGATGCCGAACTCGGTGCGGTCGATGCGGGTGGTGGCTACGGCGGTGAAAGATCCGCGGGACAACTCGCACCGTGTGACGGTGAGGGTGACGGGCCGGGTCGTGCCGCGAACCGTCAGTGTTCCGGTCAGCGCCTGGTCCCCGGCCACGATCAGGTCCGACCGGAAGGTCATCACCGGGTGCCCGGCGGCATCCAGGAACCGCGGGGAGCGCACGGTGTCGTCACGCGGCCCGAAGTTCGTCCGGAAGCTCGCGGTGTCGATTTCCGCGAAGATAGCCGACACCTCGAGCGGATCGGCGATGTCCGCGCGGCCCCGCCGGACGGCGAAGCTGCCCTTGACCCGCCCGAGCCCAAACAGATGGCGGGTGGCGAACGTGACCCGGGACCGTTCCGGGTCGATGTCGTAGTGGCCTGGCTGCGGTGCGGCCGCGAGGACCGCCGGAGAGGTTTTCATGCCTCCTAGTCCAGCCCGGCGGCCGGGCCGCTCGGCAGGGCCGCCGGTAGGGTCCGGCTGCGACGATCGGATGCCGGGCGAGGCCGGCGTGCGACTTTAGTAGGTTTCTCGGCCGGCGAAAGTACCGACGGCCCAGGTGGCCGGGGTGCGATGAAGGTGCGATGAAGTAGCGTGAGCCGCATGAGCACCCGATCGTGCGCGCCGCGGCAGAACGTGCCGCTGGACGCGGCCCTCGCGTGCTTCTTCGTGCTGCTCGACACCGTGGCCACGCTCGCGGGTTCCTCTTGGTGGCCGGCGCATCCCGGCAAACTCGCCTGGGCCATGCTGGCGCTGCAGGCTGTGGCGGATGCGTCGCTGGTGGCCAGGCGGCGGGTGCCGATGCTCGTCATAGCGGGCCTCACCGGGTTCACGCTGCTGATCTCGCTGCTGGTCTCCCCGGCGGGGGCGCTGACACCGGCCCATACGGGGAACATCTGGGCGCCCTACGGGACCGTCCTGGCCGCCTACGGGCCGTTCTATTACGGCAAGGACCGCCGCTCCGCGTTCGGGGCGGTGGGCTTGATGACCCTCATCGCGGCCCGGGTCTGGGATCCGTCTGTGGTGGTGATCACGGTCGCGGTGCTGCGGACGGCGGTCGGGCCGCTGCTGGCGCTCTACGTCAGCGCGCGGGGCGAGATGCTGCGGGCGCTGCGGGACCGGGCTGAACGGGCCGAACGGGAGCAATACCTGCTGGCCGAACAGGCCCGGGCGGAAGAGCGCGCCCGCCTGGCCGGCGAGATGCACGACGTGGTGACCCACCAGGTCAGCCTGATGGTGCTGCAGGCGGGAGCGCTCGGCATCACCGCGACCGAGCAGGCCACCCGGCAGGCGGCCGAGGAGCTCCGCGCGACGGGCGTCCAGGCCCTGGCCGAGCTGCGCGACCTGGTCGGCATCCTGCGCACGGCACCGGAGGACGACCAGGCGCCCGCGGCCTCGGCCCTGACCGAACTGGTCGCCGAGTCCACCGCCGTCGGCACCCCCGCAGAACTGGCCGAGCAGGGCGACCCGGCACTCGCCTCCCCCGTGGTCGGCCGCACGGTGCACCGGATCGTCCGCGAGGCGCTGACGAATGTGCGCAAGCACGCGCCCGGCGCCCACGTCACCGTCCAGGTCAGCTACGACGAGTCCCAGGTCAGGCTCAGCGTGCGGAACACCGCGGCGGCCGTCCCGCCGGACGGTGGCCTGGCCGCGACGGGCTCCGGGCTCGGCCTAGCCAGCCTGCGGCAGCGCATTGAGGTGGTGCACGGTACGCTGCGCGCCGGCGGCACGCCCGACGGCGGGTTCTGCGTGGAGGCGACCATGCCGTCGTACGTGCCGACGACCGGGGCGGCGGTGTGACCGGCATGATCCGGGTGGTAGTGGTGGACGACGAGCCGATGGTCTGCGCGCACCTGTACACGATCCTCGGCTCCGCGCCCGACATCGAGGTCGTGGACGAGGCGCACGACGGCGCGGCGGGTGTGACCGCGGTCGTCCGCAACCGCCCCGACGTGGTGCTCATGGACCTGCGCATGCCTGTGCTGGACGGGATCGCGGCGATCGAGCAGATCGTCAAGCTCGCCGACCCGCCGGTCGTGGTGGTGCTCACCACCTTCGACGCCGACCAGTACGTGCTGCGCGCGCTACGAGCGGGAGCCGCCGGGTTCCTGGTCAAGTCCACGCCGCCGCAGGACCTGATCGGTCTGGTGCGGGTAGCGGCCGAAGGTCACACGGTGCTCTCCCCGGCCGCCGCCAGGAGGCTGATCGCCGCCTCCGCAGACAGCCAGCCCGCCGCCGAGCGCGCCCGCAAGCTGGCCGGCTCGCTCACCGAACGTGAGATGGAGGTACTCACCTGCCTGGGCGAGGGGCTGTCCAACGCCCAGATCGCAGCCCGTCTCTACCTCTCCGAGGCAACGGTCAAGGGCTACGTTTCCCGGATGCTGGAAAAGCTAGGCGTCGACAACCGCACCCAGGCCGGGCTGCTAGCCCACGATGCGGGCCTGACCAGCCGGTAGCAATCCTGCAGGGCGAAACCCTGTTCCAGCAACATGATCGCCGGATGCATAGAACCGCGGCGAGCTGCGCCAGCCTGCACACTCCAGGGCGGTGCCCAGCAAGCAGCTACGCGAAAATCTCAAGGCTCGGCCTTCAGTTCGCCCGGATCTGCATGCCGAATTGAGGACGGCGCCAGGCTGCTTGGGGCCGCCGCCCGGCTCAGGACGCTCAGTTACCTCGTCGTTCTCATGTTTCGCTTGAGTTTCCCGGTCGAGGCGATCCCCGCCCGGTGAACGTGGCGTTCTAATGGGAAGAGCCATCACAACGCCACGTTCACCGGTCCGGCGTTCACGTAGCCTCTGGGCTCATGAGGCACCAGGTCGTCGACGCCCGGGGGACGAGGATCCACTGTGTGGAGGAAGGGTCCGGTCCGCTGGTCCTGCTCGTCCACGGATTCCCCGAGTCGTGGTACTCCTGGCGCCATCAGCTGCCGGTGATCGCTGCGGCCGGGTTCCGGGCCGTGGCCATCGACGTCCGGGGGTACGGGAGATCCTCCGCCCCCTTGGAGGTCGAGGCCTACGGGATGCTCCAGCACGTCAGCGACAACCTTGGAGTAGTAGAGGCGCTGGCCGGCCGGGGCTCGCCGGCGATCGTCATCGGCCACGACTGGGGGGCGCCGATCGCCGCCTGTTCGGCACTGCTGCGACCGGACGTCTTCACCGCGGCAGCGATGCTCAGCGTCCCCTACAGCCCCCCAGGCAGCCGGCGGCCCACCGAAGCCTTCGCCGAAATGGGGCGGCTGGCGGGCCCGGACGAGGAGTTCTACATCAGCTATTTCCAGGAGCCGGGGCGGGCCGAGCGGGAGGCCGAGATCGACGTGCGATCGTGGCTGCTCGGCTTCTACGTCGCGGCGTCAGCCGACGGGGGGAGGCCGGCGTCCGGCGCAGGGACCATTGCCACCGTGGCTCGCGGGACGATGCTGCGCGACCGCTTTCCCGCCCCCGGCCCGCTGCCCGGCTGGCTCACCGAGGACGACCTCGGGTTCTACGCCGGGGAGTTCGAGCGGACCGGGTTCCGGGGAGCCCTCAACCGCTACCGCAACGTGGACCGGGACTGGCGGGACCTCCAGCCCTGGCGAGGCATGCCGATCCGGGTTCCGTCCCTGTTCATCGGCGGGGATAAGGACGGCCCGACCATGTGGGGCGCCAGGGCCATCGCCCGCTTTCCCGACACCCTGCCGGACCTGCGGGGCAGCCACATCCTGCCCGGATGCGGTCACTGGGTCCAGCAGGAGCGCCCCGATGAGGTCAACCGGCTCCTCGTGGACTGGCTGAAGACGCTGTAGCAAGTCCGGGCTAGCGCGGCCAGGACCGCCCGGTCAGCCCAGGACAGCCTCGGTGCCTTGGCCCTACGTGGCCAGAGGCCCTGGCCTCGCTCGCCGGGATCGACGATGATCCGCGCGAGCTCCGTCTCTGCTTCGTCGTCATCGATCCGCAGCTCGCCGTAGGCCACCAGCCGCCCGCCGCGGTACAGGCCGAATGGCTGCACCCCGTCCTCGCGGGCCCACGCGTTGATCTGCCCGGCCGGCACTGGTGCGGCCGGATGGCCGCACCACATGATCACTTCCTCGCGCGTTGTGGCCCAGCCGGAGACTACCTCGGCTGAGTCAGCAGGGAAGGGACGCAAACGCACGGCCATGGCAGCGAACTCCTCCCGGGGACCGCGAGCCATCATTCTCCCGTGTGACGCTTATCAAGCAGCATTGGCGCCCGTAGGCCCGATGTAGGTGACCGCCGAGGCAGCGCGGCGCAGCGAACGGGCAACCAGGTAACCGGGCGCAAGTAGCCACGTCGGAGTCCCGCCAAGGCGCAGTTGCCTGACCGGCGGCGCGTAGATTCCGTCGTGGCCGACGAGGATCACTAGGTCGGCAAGCCGGGAACGCCTCGTGCGTCCTGGCCGGATGGCAATCGCGCGGGCCTGGATCAGGTGGTTGAGCTCATCGATCAGCTCGAAGTCCGCCCCATCCAGCCCGTAGCGGATGGCGAACACGTTATTGCCCGCGGAAGCCATGACACTGAAGTGAGCCGTCGCGGTTGCCGAGGAGACGGCGCATCGGGTCCGAGGGTACGGGTCAAGGAGGGTGGCGGTAGCGTGCACCCGGTCTAGGCATGCGCGAACTTGGTGATCGCAGGCGCGCCCGCGGGCGGTGCCTTCAACAAGGCCACGGGAGACACAATCGCCATCGATGAGGATGAGAACGCGCGGGTTAGGAGGCAGCGGCGGCAATTCCGGTGGCAACGGCAGGGCGGCGCACTCGGGCGATTCCCAGCTGACAGACACTGCGGGGGGTGTGTTCATCGCAAACCTTCCAGGGGTGCTGGCCATACCTTCAGTTAAGGTCGCTGTCCGAGCAGCCGATAGAACGGACCGTCACCGAGTTCACGGGCTGGCGCGGCACACGATCGCACCTCCCAGGGGCGGTACGAGTACACGTGTGCCCGGGAAAGGAGCGGGCTGGGCACACATGTACCTGGCGGAGCCCTGTCGCGGGCGTCACAGTAGGAAAATGCCGACAAGCGATTGGGAATCGGTTCGCCAGCTCCGCGGTGATGCACTGTGGAAGGACGCCGATCAGGTCCTTCTGACGCGGGCGATGCTGAGGTGCGGGCTGGCCGCCGGGTGGGTGACGCTGGCCGCCCTGACCATTAGCGGGGGCGCCTGGATAGGCGGGTTGCCCATGTTGCTGGCCTCGAGCCTGTCCCTTCTGCATGCGAGCCACACGGTGGTACTGCGTCTTGAGGGGCGGCTGCCCGGACCGCTGCGACGGCTGTTCGAGCGGTTGTTTGTCTATCCCGATCAGCCGCACGTGAACTGGGTCGGCATCGCCGAGCTCCTCGGGCTGGTGTCACTCGGGATGGCCACCGGATGGCCGCTCCGGCTACTGGCTCATGATCCCGCCACCGCCGCCGTCGGCTCGGTCATCACGGTGGGAATTCTCGGTTCGGTTGTCGCCAACACGGCCGGACACCTCGTATGGGAAGTCGACCAGGACGACACCGCCCCTAAGTGGATGCGCAGCGTGCGGATGTTTATCGGCCCGTTCGGCGCGGCCGTCGGGCTGGCCCTGCTGTGGTGGGCTTCGCCGGCCACGCCAGCCCGGTTCGTTGCGGTCGCTGGCCCGCTGCTGGTGATGGTCGGCTCCTGGCGGTTGATAGCCCAGGTAAAAGCCCAGGTCAAGGACATGGATGACATGCGCGAGCAGACCATCGACCTGACGCGCCGCCAAGACAGCGACCTGGTGCATTCTGCCCTGAAGAACCAGGCCCGGGCCATCATGAATGACCTCGTGCTGATCCCCGACGCTTCGCTACGCGACGGCGTCAAACGCCTGTGCTACAACATCGACGCCTTCCGCGGCAGCCTGCTGGACGGCGGACCGAGCAACATCAGCAACGCGGACCAGGTGCTTCAGGCCCTGCTGCATTTCAACACCGAGTGGGCCGCACGTTACGGCGCCAGCGTCACGCACGACCTCGAAGCGGCCGATCTTAGCCATCGCGACGCGGGCATCATCTTCATGGCCGTCAGCGATCTGGTCACCAACGCGGCCCAGCGATCGGCCGAGCAGCTTGAAGTTGCGCTGACCAGCACGCCGGCCGATTACGGCAGCATCCTCAACCTGAGGGTCTTGTGCCGGTGCGGAGGCAGGGTAGAGCCCGGCGATATTCCTGCCGACTCAAGCCTGATGGAACTCACGCGCCTCGTCTACGGCGAGAGGGGCACCTTGAGGATCCACGACGCCGGAGACGGCAGCCACGTCTTCGACCTGGCCTGGCCCAGCACCCGGCGGCCCCGCGCCCGTGTCATCGCGGCAACCGAACGCCTGGAGACAGCAGATGTCTAAGCCGATCAGCTTCGATATGACCCCCCGCGCTGCTGCCGAGGAGGACGACGCGCGCCGCGCGGCACTGCTCTCCGGTGACCTAGGAATAGACATCATCGTCGTCGATGACCAGCCCGATCACGACTGGGGCTGGTTCAGCAAACACCTTTCTGGCCATCGCCGGCTCTCGCTGGAGAGCGTGCACGAGGTCGAACGCTTCCTGGCCGGAGAGCGCCTGCCCAACCTGCCCGACCCGCCCTACGAAGCCGAACTGGCTATCGTCGACCTGAACCTGGGCTCAGGCCAGCCTGACGGCCTGCAGGCCCTGGACACCCTGCGCCAGCATCGCGATACCCGCGACCTGCCGGCGATCTTGAATACCAACGGCCTGGGAGACTACCGCGACATGCTGGCCGTGCTCGCGGCCCAGCTCAACGGCGGCGCCATCCCCGTGGCCCAGAAGAGCGGCTCTGACGGCCCTGCCGTGCGCGAGCACGCTCGCCACATCGCGCATGCCAGGCAGGCCGACCTGCCCTGGCCGCTGACCAAAGCCGCGCCCAAACCCCTGCTGCACGTGCAGGAGGTCATCTGGCACGGCGACAAGAGCCGACCGGTCAGCCTGCTCGACTACCTCCTGGATCTGCCCTGGAAGCGCACCTACTGGAAGGAGATGGCCAGACACAAGAGCCACGCCGACGCCGCCTTCGAAGCACGTAAACGACACGGTAGCCTCACCGATCAGGACGACGGCAGAAAGCAGGATTACTCCCGGGCGGTCACCAAGCAGTTCGGACCCGTCGCGGTCGCGTGGGCGTTGGCCGGCGAATGCCTGCATGAACTGGGCGGACGGCTGAGCATTATCGATGCCCAGCTAGACCCGAGGTATAAGGAGTTCAGCAGCAGCACCGGCGCGCAACTCGTCGCCTTCGCGACCAAGTACGGCCACGTGCTGTCCGACCCGTTCGTACCCGCCCTGCTCGACCGGCTTCGCCGGCCAGCGCGGGACGAGCCCGGCACATGAGCGTGCTGCCCTTCCTCGGTGTTCCGCTGCACTGGCCCCCCGCCCTGCTGGCCCTGGCCGCGCTCGTCATCGCGCCCGGTGCCCACCTGCTGCTGTCACCGCTTCTGGAAGGCCGCAGAGTTACCTGGCGTGACGACTATGCCGCGGTCCTCATCGGCGACCCCCTGCTCGCCGTAGCCGTCGGCTTCGCCGCCAACCTCTCCCGGCCGGCAGGCCCTCATGGCTTCCCGGCCTCCTGGACTGGTGGCTGCGCCTGGATCGCGGGAGGCTGGGCGTTCGGGCTCTGGCAGTCGTACCACGAGCTCTCTACCGGCCGTTACTCCCGCGCCCAGACCCTCAGCCCCACCAAACTATGGCACCAGTTCATCGTTTATCCCGTGCTCGGCTACTGGGTCACCGCCACCGAATGGTCAGGCTACGGAGCTATCGGGGGCGCTCCAACCACCTCGCGAATCATCCAGGCCACGCTGGTCATCGCCGCCACGGGAACGTGGGCCATCCTGACCGCAGACGCCATCCGACGGCCCAAACTCGGACACGGAACCCTCGACCGAACAAGACTACGCACGATCGCCCGTCGTCTCATTCATCGCCGTGAACTCCCCGCCATCCGCTGAGCCAGGGTGTTGACATGAGCCGCTCTTGGCCGGCAGGCCGACCCGGTAGGCGAACTCGCCAGCCGCGTCGTAGGTGCCGCAGGTCAGCATGACCGCGTTGATGCGCTTGGCGTCGCTTCGTGACACCAGCCGGGAGCCGTCGCGGCGCACGCCGTGACGGGCGAGGAAGCCTCCGGCCAGGGCGAGTTCGGCGCAGCTCATCGCGATGGCGCAGTGGCGGACGTAGTGGTCGAGCACGTGACCGACCGGGTTTTCCAGGTTTCCGTAGCTGGCCAGGAAATGGGCGAGCGCGGCGTTGCGGTGGCCGTGCGCCGGCGCCACTCCCCCACCCCGTGCACGTCGCCCTCGACAGTCGCGACGGCCAGACCGAACATATGCGGGTCGGCGCTGGCGAGCGCGGGTATCTGATCCGGCACACGTCCGCCACCGAGGACGGCCCGTACCGCGTCGGCCACACGGTCCAGGACGCGTTCGTATTCCAGCCCGCGGCCGCTGACGAGTTGCGCGAGGTCATGATGACTCCCATCCCATGATGCTGCATATGGATATTGACGGTTATTGCGGCGCGCGGGAGCCTTGTGGGGAACGGTTGCCCGGCAAGGGAGGGACCATGGCATGGCGGTTGGATGGGACGTATTTCGAGTCGTGCTCGTGTGATGCGGTTTGTCCGTGCACCTGGTCGGCGCTGACGGCGAAGGCGACGCTTGACCGGTGCCGGGCGCTGCTGGCCTATCACGTCGAATCGGGCCAGATCGACGGGGTGGATGTCAGCGGCCTGAGTTTCGCTCTGTTCCTGGACACGCCGCCGGTGATGAGCGAGGGCAACTGGCGGGTGGGCGTGTACCTGGATGACACCGCGTCTGACCGCCAGGCCGAGCAGCTCGGGGTGGTCCTGTCCGGGCAGGCGGGCGGGCCGCCCGCGATGCTGGGACCGCTCATCGGCGAGATGCTGGGAGTGGAGAAGGCGCGCATCACCTACAGCGAGGATGGCCGCGGCCATCATGTCCGGATCGGCGAGGCCATCGACGTCGGAGTCGAGGATTTCGTGGCCATCGAGGGCCACGATCCGGTCCGGCTGACGAACGTGTTCCACCCGTCCAACACGACGCTGACGGTCGCCCCGGCCAATGCCGCGCACCTGTCGACGTTCGGGATCGACTGGGGACGCGAAGGGCAGAGCGGCTTTTCCGCGCCGTTCTCATGGTCGGGGTGAACGGCTCCGCGGGGCTGGCCCGGCCACGGCCGGGCCTGGGGACTCGTGAGGCCGCCCTGCTGTTGATCGTCGCGGCTGGCGCCTGGGCCGCGACCGTTGCGCTGGTCCGCGGGATGGCCGGGATGACCGGCACGATGGGACTGGGCCTGGTGGTGTTCGTGCCGGTATGGACGCTGATGATGGCCGCGATGATGCTGCCCTCGGTGACGCCGACGGCCTCGCTGTACGCCAAGACCGTGCAGACTAACCGGACCGCGCGGATCTCCGGGCTGGTAGCGGGGTATCTCGGGGTCTGGGCGGTGGCCGGACTGCCTGCTTTCGGGCTGGCCTGGCTTACCGGCTGGATGACCGGACGGCATCCGGGCGCGGCACACCTTCTCGCCATCGGGGTGTTCGCCGCCTGCGGCGTGTACCAGCTGAGCAGGCTGAAGGACCGCTGCCTCGCGCATTGCCGCTCGCCGCTCGCGCTGCTTTTGCACTACGGCTCCTACCGCGGCAGGTTCCGCGACCTGCGAGCCGGCGCCCATCATGGCGGATACTGCCTGGGCTGCTGCTGGGGGCTCATGGTGATCCTCATCGCGGTGGGCGTGATGAACATCGCCGCCATGGTCGGCCTGGGCGCTGTGGTGCTGGTCGAGAAGGTCTGGAGATGGGGCCCGGCGGCCGGCCGGCTCGCCGGTGTCGCCGCCCTGGCCCTCGCGGTGGCCGTGATCTGGTTTCCCTGGCTGGCCCCGGGCCTGCACGCCGCACCGTCGATGATGAGCTAAAGGAGCCTGCCATGAGCTACGCCAGGCAGATGCTGGACACCTACCCACGCACCTCCGGCCTCGACGCCGACGTGCTGGCCGCCACCATCGACGCACTCACCGATTGCGTTCAGGCCTGCACCGCCGACGTCGACGCTGACCTGAGCGAGCCGGATCTGGCCGAGATGGTCACGTGCATCCGACTGTGCCTGAACTGCGTCGATGTCTGCACCGGCACTGCCGGAGTCGTAAGCCGCCAGGCAGAGTACGACGCCGCGGTGGCCCGGCCCCTGCTCGAGGCCTGCGTGGCCATCTGCAAGAGCTGCGGCGATGAGTGCGAGCGGCATGCCCAGCATCATCAGCACTGCCGGGTCTGCGCCGAGGCATGCCGACGCTGCGAACAGGCCTGCCGGAACCTGCTGGACATCATGAAATAGCAGACCCGCTGACCCCCAGGGGGATCAGTCGCCGGGTTCGTACTTGAAGGAGAGCTGGAGCTTGGTGCGATAGGTGATGGCCCCGCCCTCGTCCAGGGCAATGTCCTGCTTGACGACTTCGGCCACCCGTAGATCGCGGAGCGTCCCGGCGGCGGTCCTGATCGCCTCCGCTGCCGCGTCCTCCCATGAGGTGCTGCTTGTGCCGATGATCTCGGTCACCCGGTAGACGCTCATAACGCTCTCCTGACCGTGTGAGCCCGCTCTCGGGGCTGCTGCCACCAGCTTGTCACAGAGCCGATGGGTCGATGGTCTCGATGCCGGCGCCGTGGAAGTCGGGCAGGTTGCGGGTGGCACCGGTTTTCGGGGATCAGAGGGCAGTCAGGCCGCCGTCGACGACGAGGGTGGTTCCGGTGATGTAGCCGGCGGCGGGGCTGGCCAGGAAAACGACCGTGGCCGCGAGTTCTTCCGGGTCGCCGGGCCGGGCGGCGGGCAGGCGCGGCAGCTGGCTATCGATGTAGCCGTCGGGGAACTGGTCGGTCATCTCCGACGGGAAATAGCCGGGGGCAACGGCGACCACGCGAATGCCCTTGCGTCCGGTCCACTGGACGGCGAGGTCACGCGTCAGCCCGATCAGGGCGGCCTTGCTCGCCGAATAGGCCGCCTGCGGCAGCCCGCCGCTCGCGAGCGCGGCGACGCTGGAGATGTTGATGATCGCGCTGCCGGGCGGCATGACGCGGCCGCAGGCCTGAGCCATCCAGTAGCAGCCGTTCAGGTTGATGTCGATGACCTCGCGGAACTGCTCGGGCGTTTCGCGCGTGGCGGGCACCGCCGTCCCCTTGCCCGCGTTGTTGACGAGGATGTCGACGTGCCCGAACCCGTTGATCGCGGCCTCGACGACGGCCTGGGCGCTCTCCGGCTCGGCCAGGTTGGCGGAGACGGTAATCGCGCGCCGGCCGGCCTGCTCGACGATGGCGCGCGTCGTTTCGAGACGTTCCGCGCGGCGGGCCGCGAGCACCAGGTCGGCCCCGGCCTCGGCCAGCGCCTTGGCGAACGCCACGCCGAGGCCCGAGGAGGCCCCGGTCACGATCGCTACTTTGTCATCCAGCCGGAAGCGGTCAAGCACCGTGGTCATATCTCTGTCCTCTCGCTGATGCGACTAGGACGGTATTACCACGGCCTGGACGTTGGGCCGTCCGATCAGCCACCGGGCCATCGAGCGGTGCATCGGCCGCAGCGGCCTGCGCGGCGCGCCGACCACCACGGCGATCGGCGAGAGTTCGCTCACCAGGCGCGTGACGGTGTCGTGCACCGGGCTCCGGGTCCAGGTGAAGGACCAGTCCACCCGCGGCCCGAGGGCGAGGATGCCGGCGACTCGGTCCCGGAGTTCGTCGGCCGCGGCACGATCCGCATCGGCCAGCAGGGCGGCCGGGGCCGGCATGCCCGCCGCCCCGCCCCACCACATGCGGGGCGCGCTGACGTGGGCCGCGTGCAGCCGGGCCTGCTGGATCGCGGCGATCTCCGCGGCCAGGAGCAGGGACGCGAGGCTGCCGACCGTGTCCTCGACGAGGACGAGCACCACCGGCCGGGCGTCGACGTCCGGCGAGCGCGGCGCCGCTTCTCCCGGCTGCTTTCCGGTGTCCATGGCACTACCACCTCGGCTTCCCTGGGACGGTGAGGGTTGCGCGCACAGCGGAGTCGTTCGGCCAAAAAGGTTTTAATATCAGTGAACCTGATACTATGTCAGGGTACCTGATACTTGCAAGGGAGGGCCGAGTGGCTCCGGTCACATCCGCGCCGCGCGTCACCGACAGCCTGAAGTACCTGCTCAAGCGGGTCCAGACCGGGCTGCACGCCGAGCTGGCCGGGGCGCTGCGCGAGCACTGCGTCACGGTCGCGCAGTGGGCCGTCCTGACCGTCCTGGACGAGGAGCCGGGGCTGTCGAACGCGGACCTCGCGCGCCGCGCGTTCGTCACCCCGCAGACCATGAACCAGACGCTGCGCGAGCTCGAGGCACGGCGCTGGGTGACCCGCCGCCCGCACCCGGGGCACGGCCGCATCCGGCAGGCCGGCCTGACCGCGGACGGCCGCGCCGTGCTGCGCACCTGCCATCAGGCCGCCGGGGACATCGAAGAGCGGATGCTTGCCGGGCTCGGTCCCGAGGACCGTCAGCGGCTGGAGGCGGCCCTCCGTTCCTGCATCGACGCGCTCAGCGCGGGGGTGGCCTGCGAGGGCTGATCAGTTGGCGGGCAATGCGCGTTCCTTAAGGGGCGTGCGAGGAATTGACAGGGCGGCGCACTCGGCAACATTCTTGGGTTGGCCGTGGGGGGTTTGATGGAGACAGTGGCCGGGGTCGCGCGATCGTGGCATGCGCCTGGCTTTACCGCGATGCGGGAGCTTGGCTCGGGCGGGTTCGGCGACGTGGTGCTGGCGCGGCACGACGCCTCGGGCACCCTGGTGGCGATCAAGTACCTGCGCCGCGGACTGCTTGATGAGCCGGAGTTCGCCGCGATGTTCCGCGCCGAGGCGAGCGTGCTGGCCGCGCTGCAGGACCCGAACGTGGTCCGGCTGTATGAGTACATCGAGTCGCCAGCCGGCGCGGCGATCGTGATGGAGCTGATCGACGGGGTGTCGTTGCGGGAGATCTTGTCCCGGCAGGGCGCGACCTCGGCGGAGGCGGCGCTGGTGGTGCTCCAGGGGTCGCTGCTGGGCCTGGCGGCGGCGCATGCGCGGGGGGTGGTGCACCGGGACTACAAGCCGGAGAACGTCCTGGTCAACGGGGATGGCGCCAGCAAACTGACCGATTTCGGCATCGCGGCGCGGGCCGGGGACCGGCCAGTGCCGAGCGGCACGCTGACGTACGCGCCGCCTGAGCAGTTCACCGGGGCGCCTGCCAGCCCAGCAAGCGATGTGTATGCGGCCACGGCCACCTTTTACGAGTGCCTGACCGGGCATCCGCCGTTCTCCGGGGCGACGACCGAGATGATTCTGCGACAGCACCAGTCCGAGCCGGTGCCGCTGGACACGGTACCCGGACCGCTGCGGCCGCTGGTGAGCGCCGGGATGGCCAAGGACCCGCGGGACCGGCCCGTTGATGCGGCCGCGTTCGTCGCCGAACTCAGGAAGACGGCGTCGTGGACGTACGGCCCGGACTGGGAGGATCGCGGCCGGTCGCGCCTGGGCGAGGCGTCGCTGCTCCTGGCGGCCCTGTGGCCCGCCGGCGCGGCGCCCGCGGTCCAAGGCGCCGCGGTGGAGCACGTCAACCTGGTCCATAACGCGCCCAGCACCCCGCAGGCGCCTGGCCAAACGGAATCTCGGCATCTGTGGCATCTCAAGCACCTGTTGCATCTGAAGCATCTCAAGCGGCTGCGGGTGGCGATCGGGGTCGGGGTCGGAGCCGCGGTGGTGGCGGGCGTCGCGGTGGCCGTCGCGACCGGGTCCTCGCACGGATCCGGCGGTCCGGGCGACTACGTGATCAACCGCCAGATCTCGGCCGTCAGTCCCTGGGTCCTGACCCTGACCGATATCCGCGTGACGGCGTCGGGCCACGCCGAGTTCGGCATCAAGTACACCAATACCGGCTCGGCGACGGCCCAGCTGACGTGCTCGGGCAACACCGATCCGACGATCGACACGGTGACCCTCAGCAACGGCCAGACGATACCGGCGACGGCCACGTACTGCTCGCAGCATCCGGACCAGACGACGCAGAACATCGGGCCCGGGCAGTCGCTCATGAGCTACGCGATATTCCCCGATGCCAGCAAGCTGCGTCAGTCATTCACGCTGCACTGGTCAGCAGGGTCGCTGTCCGGCGACGTGGACGGCCTCAAGATTCCCGGCTGACTGGGCTGGCTGACTGGGCTGGCCGCCCGATCCGGTATTGGATGGGGTCATCGGTCGGGACGTTCCTGGAGGACGCATGTCGGTCGCCGAACCGGCGCTGCCGGGTATCGAAGCCGGGCGGGTGGAGCGCTGGCTCGCCGAGCATGTCGACGGCCTGGCCGGCCCGGTGGAGTTCGGGCTCCTCCCGGGCGGACGCTCGAACCTGACCTACCGGCTGACCGACGCCTCAGGCGGTGCCTACGCGCTGCGCCGCCCGCCCACCGGGGGGGTGCTGAACACCGCACACGACGTGAGCCGGGAATGGCGGTTCATCTCCGCGCTGGCTCCGACCGCGGTTCCCGTCCCGTCGCCCGTGGCCTACTGTGCCGATTCCGCGGTCACCGGCGCCGAGTTCTACGTGATGGGGTTCGTCGAGGGCCTGGTGCTCGCGGACAGCGAGGCCGGACTGGCCCTGGCGCCGCGGGCCCGGGCCCGCGCGGCCGAGGACCTCGTCGACGTGCTCGTCGCGCTGCACGCGCTGGACCCTGTCGCGATCGGCCTGGGCGACATGGTGCGCAAGACCGGGTACGTCGAGCGGCAGCTGCGCCGCTGGCATGCGCAGGTACACGCGACGGGCGCACCGGAACTCGCGTTGCTCGACGAGGTCCACGACCTGCTCGCGCGCCGCATACCCGCGCAGTCCGGCGGCATCGTGCACGGCGATTACCGGGCGGGAAACGTGACGTTCGGGCCGGACGGTGCGGTCAGGGCGGTCTTCGACTGGGAGCTCGCGACCACAGGTGACCCGATGGCCGACCTGGGGTGGCTGGCCTCGACCTGGCAGGACCCGGGTGAGCAACTGCCGCCGACCACGCCGGGGCCGAGCACCGTGGCCGGCTTCCCGGCCCGGGCGCGGCTGGTGCAGCGCTACGCCCAGCGGTCGGGCCGGGACGTGTCGAACCTGCCGTACTGGGTGGCGTTCTCGCGGTGGCGTTCGGCGTGCATCGGCGTGGGCGTGCGGACCCGCTACCTGGCCGGGCACATGGCCGACGACGGCTTTGCCGCCAGGCTCCTGACCTCGGCTGAGCCCGGTGAGGCCGGGGACCGGGTCGTCCTGGCGGAGGCCGCCCGTGACGCGCTGCGCGCCGCTGCTCTGTTATCGCGTCGACTGACAAGGAGGAAGGCATGGCGTGGGATTTCTCGACCGACCCTCAGTTTCAGCGCAAGCTCGACTGGGTCGAGCGGTTCTGCCAGGAGAAGGTCGAGCCGCTCGATTACGTCTTCCCCCACGCGGTACGGTGGCCCGACCCGGCGGTGAAGGCGTACGTCCGCGAGCTCCAGCAGGAGGTCAAGGACCAGGGCCTGTGGGCGATCTTCCTCGACCGGGAGCTGGGCGGACCGGGGTTCGGGCAGCTCAGGCTGGCTCTGCTCAACGAGGTGATCGGCCGCTACGCGGGCGCGCCCTCGATGTTCGGCGCGTCGGCGCCCGATACCGGGAACATCGAGATCCTCGCGGCCTACGGCACCGAGGAACAGAAGAAGCGGTGGCTCGAGCCGCTACTCAACCAGGACATGTTCTCGGCGTTCTCGATGACCGAGCCGCAGGGCGGCAGCGATCCGGACCTGTTCAAGACCCATGCCGTGCAAGACGGCAGCGAGTGGGTGATCAACGGCGAGAAGTGGTTCACCTCCGCGGGACGGGTCGCCGACCTGTTGTTCGTGATGTGCACCAACGGCATGTTCGTGGTGCCCCGCGCCACTCCCGGCGTCGAGATCATGCCGGAGCCGAGGAACCACAATCACATCATCTACCGGGACGTCCGGGTGCCCCTGGACCACCTGCTCGGCCCGGAAAACGGCGCCCGGGTACTCGCCCAGCGCCGCCTCGGCGGCGGCCGCATCCACCACGCCATGCGCACCATCGCCCAGTGCCAGCTCGCCTTCGACATGATGTGCGAGCGGGCGCTCAGCCGCGAATCGCACGGCAAGATCATCGCCGAGCACCAGATGGTGCAGGAGAAGATCGCCGAGTCCTACGCCGCGATCAAGATGCTCCGGCTGTTCGTGCTCGAGACCGCCTGGAAGATCGACCAGACCTCGACGCTGGCGGCCCGCACGGACATCGCGGCGGTGAAGTTCACCATGGCCAAGGTGCTGCGGGAGGTGTCCCACAACGCCCTGCACATCCTCGGCTCGCTCGGCACCACCGATCTCACGCCCATCCAGGCCATGTACGCGTCGGCGCCCGCCATGGGCATCGCCGACGGCGTCGACGAGGTGCACAAGGCCACCGTGGCCCGCCGGGTACTCAAGGGCTACCGCCCGCACGAGGGATACTGGCCCACCGAGTACATCCCGGCCAAGCGGGAGGAAGCATGGCGGCGGATGCGGCCTGTTCTCGACGCCCGGCCAGACCTCGCCCGCGCAGCCGACAACCATTCCGCCGCCCGCCGGTGAGGC
>Ga0070735_10001265_pt1 | contig 24951 bp, 21 predicted proteins | sample Coa_R1_FD_66443 | JGI IMG/M metagenome (GOLD analysis project Ga0070735, IMG submission 66443) | Surface soil microbial communities from Centralia Pennsylvania, which are recovering from an underground coalmine fire - Coalmine... | ecosystem: Environmental > Terrestrial > Soil > Unclassified ...
ACCGTCTTCCAAGAACTGGAGCGCCGTGTTCAAGATCGGAAGAGAATGAAACTCCGGATCCAAGCCCGTGAACTCGGTTTTGACCTCGTCGCGAGGGAGGCTGTTCCTTAGGAGAGCCCGCCTCCGCTTTACCGGCCGGAATCCATATTGCAACCACCGGCCGAAACAGTCAACCACCACCTAACGGGGGCTGGGGAATTTTCGACCGGCGATTTGGGGAATTTTCAACCGGCGTTGACACACAGCTCCAGTCCCAGATAACAGGCGCCGAACTGCCGTGTCCTCTCCAGCCGCACTTTGTTCACCAGAACGCGTGCTACCTGCGGGTCACCTCCTGGCGTTTCCATGCCGCACGGGAACAGGTTTAACTGCGTGCATTCGCCTTGCTCATTGAAGACTTCGATCGTCTTCAGCCAGCGCGCTTGCGCCGAGCTCTTCAGCTCGCCCAGATAACATAGTCGCCGTTGGCGCGGGCCGTCCGGTGTGCGCACCGTTTCCACTAGTGACCAGTACCTGTGCTCTTTGCCGTCTTTGCTTCGCTGATGCGCCCGCAAAAACATTCTGGGCTAATCTTGTCATGGACCCCGGCAGTAAACAAGAGGGTAGGTCTGCACTACAACGGCTTTCTGAAAATCCCCGGTTGCAGGCAAAGGTATTTGTATCGTTCATCCCATTGAGAATCGGTCCAATCAGCCAATCCGTGACGAACTTCGGCTAGATAAAACTCCGACCGCCTTTGAGGCGGCCCAACTCATCAAGCCACCCGCTCTGCGGGGCGTGTCTGACTCTGCCAAGTGTCGGCTTGCTGGTTATTGCCCGCCAGCATTGGATCTTCCGCTGTAACTTCCTGAGACCAGTCCGCGGATCTACACATTTAAAGTTCGTGCTGAAGAGCTACACTAGACAACCGCTTGTCGTTGTAGATTAGGGTTCTACGTACTATCGCATCGAACCTAGCGCCCGCGTCATCCCAAGTTATTGAGCGCACGCTTGCTGCTGCGGCCTGCGACAGTGGCTCGAAATCCGGCGTCGTCACCAGCTCTTCGAGTGCCGAGGCCAAGGCTTGCGGATATGGAGATGCGTAACGGACAAACGGACTCTTGAGATCGGCACGCACGTATGTCGTATCATTGACCACGGGAATGCATCCAGCAGCGAGCATCTCGTAGACAACTAGCGAAACATTGGTCATCGACAAGCTCAGACCCGCATAGCAGCGATTATAGATTTGATTCAGTTCACCGGGCGTGATGCGGCCATGGTTGATGACCCGGAAAGGCAGCTTCTCAATCTCGGTTCCGTAGAAATGAATGTCGATTTCCGGACACCGGGATGCGAACAATTCCATTGCCATCAGGCCGAGTTCGACGCCACGGCGAGGGGCTTCCGGGCGGGCATAGAACACTACCCCAGAGCGTTTCGTGTCCTGTAACAAGTGGTAACGAGCGATATCGGACCCGTACTCAAAGCAATCGACAGTCATGCCGAACTCATCTCTCAGCTTCTGGGCGAAACAAGTGCCGATCGTGATAGCATGAAATCCCATTCGGTAGGTACTCTCCGCGAGGCAGCTTAAGGCGCCCGCCGGGTAAAAGTACGGCTCGAAATCCTGCACAAAGTAAAACCGCTTGCCCGCACAACGCGAGTTGAAGACCGGGTAGGCAGTCGGCCACGCGGTAGCTACTACCGCATGCGCATCCTCCATCCCTTCATCGGTGTCCGCGACTTTTCCGTGGAAATCGTAATGCGTACGCACGATCGACTCGTAATAGCGGTGATCAGCCCGATAGACGTTATAGAAATAGATTCGGTTAACGTAGCCATGCGCTTCGAGATACCGGATGATACGAAATAGTGTTGTATGGCCGCCTGATCTCGGGCCTGGAGGAATCATCACCCAGTTGACAATTACCGGTTGTGTAGGGGCGACCATCATTCGCTCGAAGGACTGGGACAGATCAGCCGCCAACACGTCAGCTCGGCGGACCGGCATGATCGCGTTCTTTGGCCCGATCCGTTCTGCCACGACCCTTCGGATGCGTTCCGTAATTCCATTCAGCCCCTCAACAGCCCAGAGGTCATGAAGTTGACGGGAGCGTCGACCGAACTGCATTCGTGCCTGTTTTATTAACGCCATTCAACATGACCCGCTTGTAGCCGGAGAAATGTAATTGCCACGCATATCAATGTTCTTCAGGCGCGGCACGAGTGGAACCGTCTCAGCAATGGCTTGAAAAGACGTCCCAAGATGATCGGTCGAGCCAGGATTGCGTTAATGGCATTGATCGTGCACCGCGCCAATTTCCTTTTGCGCCAATATAACCTGGCGCCGCAAAGGCGCAAGTCGGCGATTGTCCACCTCTCAGCCTGCCTAAGCTCGGAGAAGGGTAGTGTTTCAAAGATCTCGAGGGCAGGCACGAATTCGCTGGCGTCGGACATGCTTCGGATAGACGAAAGGTATCCACGGGCCAACGTGGTGTGCTGGATGGCCTCGCTAACGCCCAGGCGAGCGAGGGCCACTGACGTAATTTCACCGGCCGATTGCAACGGGTCCGGTTTTCCTTCTCTCCTGGCCATCGCCGCGGCCCTGGCCGCGGCGGCACCGAGGGCCTGTTTCCTGCACTTCGCTACCGATACCTGGCCAGGGTGAAGCCTATATTTAAGTAGCACCTCTGAGAGGTTAGCCAATTGAAAGAGCTCCGCCATTCTCAGCCACAAATCGTAATCTTCAGCATCGACCACGTTCCGGTACCCACCAACCCGAGCAAAGGCTGCCTTGCGCATCAGCACGGACGGGTGCCACATCACGCCACTTTGATTAAGAATCACTCGTTGAATTTCGTCGTTATGAAGAGGACGGCGGCCAACCCTCAGTATCTTGCCGCCTTGATCTATAAACTCTACCGCGCCACCAACGACCGCGACCTCCGGATGCCTATCCATGAACCCGATCTGCCATGCCAGGCGATCCGGGACGGCTATATCATCGGCATCCATTCGCGCGATGTACTTGCCCCGTGCAAGTCCACAAGCACGATTCAAAGACTCTATCAATCCCCGGTTCTCCTGGTGATAGACGCGAATCCGAGGATCACTCTTCTGATACCAATCGAGGATCGATCCGATTGATTCTGTAGAACCGTCGTCGATGATTATGAACTCGAAATCGCAGAAACTCTGATTAAGGATGCTCTCGATGGCATCGCGCAAGAAACGCTCGCCGTTGAAAACGGACATTACAACCGAAATACTCGGAATCCTCACGTGATCCCCTTCACGAACTGGTGCTTGCATTCACTCGATTGCGTGTCGTTGCGTTTATCGCTTCCTTCCCGCAAAACAGAGGGTTCCATAATGCCATTCTGGCGCCCAACCCGCGTCGCGTGGAAGTATCTTCTCGAAAACCCGATCAAAGTTATTCTTGAGGTATGCCTCAAACCATTTCTCGTCAAGAGTAACAGGGTGACCAACTCGCAGCCCATCAGGCTGTCTTTCAAGGTCACCCAAATCACTCAGGTCCTGTCCGATGATTACAAAGCCTCCTGGCTTTAAGACCCTGATAAGGCTATTCATGCACATACTGGCGTCCCTTACATGATCCAAAACGTTAATCATGACGGCCAATTCAAAATAATCATCAGCGAAAGGCAACTCCTCGAGAGGATGATCATCCAGACAGCAGCTGGCTTTGCGGTACATCTCGTTCAGAAATGTCATATTGAATCGTACGTAAGTCTGGATCAGCGGGTCCGAGAGGTATAGGTGCCTGGGTGTGCAGACGCGGCTAATCAGTCGAACGTTGGTATAAGGGCCGCAGCCGACCTCAAGAGCGTTGTCCACTGCCGACGGCAAAAAGCTGTAATTGTCGAAAACCTCTCTCCACCAGTGATTTCGATCGTCACCGCGGTATTTCTCGACAACCCGCAGCATCGAGAGAAAGCGCCACACAGCGTTCTTTCCATGCCGCGCCAACGCCTTGTGGTTGCGTAACCAGTGCGCTCGTTCCCAGGCCTGCGCGGCTTGCCAGCGGTCGTGATTAACCCTGTCAACGTGTGTCTTTTCACTGAAAGTCATTGATGAACTCCCTTCAAGTCCAAGGAGGCTGCAGGGGCGATATTATTTTTCCGAACTGAAGGTGCGGTCTAAGACAGGCCCCAACCGCCACTATCTACCGTATATCTAATCGTAATGCCTTTTAGCTTTCGCAGATCAGGATGGAGGCCTAATCAGAGGCATTCTCGACCAAGATGGCCGGCAGGATTACCCATCCAAGCGTGTTTCACGCGGTTAGGCCCTTCTAGGTGACGCCGCATGGCATGCGTGGTTGCAGCCGAGATCATCGCCAGGAGCACAAACCAAGCGACCTGCATTTGATCGAAATAGCCTATACCGAAGTAGGCTATGACGTGCGCGAAGAGCGCGGCACCGAGACACCACAGCAGCCATTCGTACCTCATATCACCTGCGACATACTTCCTCGCATTTCCTAGTTCCCGAAAACTGTAGGATATGATCGCGATGAAAAAGACGAGAGTCGCCAGCCCACCGGTTACCGCATATGCCACGTACTGGTCAGATAAGTCCCACATGTCGAATCCCCACTCGTTGTAGTCTTTGGTACCGATGAGCCACCAATCGCTGAAGTGCCTTATACAATTGTCAACGAGCATGTAACGATGGTAGCCAGAGGACGACCCCGTCAAATCGATGCGGCCAATCAGAGCCCACACGGGGGCCTTCATTACAAGCTGGAGGCCGACTAGAGTGAACACGAGCATCCATCGCAGGAACCGCATTCGATCGTGGATGGGCCACAAGCATAAAGCCAGGAGACCGGCCATATAGGCTGAGAGGGCAGTACTGGCGCTGGCGGTCAATAAAACGACCGTCGACGAAATCAATCCGAGTAGGGCAGTTGCTCTCCTAGTCGACTGTTTCCATAAAATCACGTACAATGGCACCATCGTAGCGCCATAGCAGCCAGCCAGGATGGAGTGTTGGAAGACGCCGTTCGCGCGGATTGTGCCGTTTCGAACCTCCGGTGTTGGCCGGACACCACCGAGCAGTCCAAACACGTTTCGTTGGGTTCTATGCTCGATTACCATGCAGACAGCTATGACGGTGGTAACGAAAATAAGCCATTTGATCGCTCTGCGCACGTCCTCAGGGTCCTGAATAAGACATCGCAGAAGAAAATAGCCGCCAAGGGCGTCAAGAAGAAAACCAAGCCGGTTGATTAGTGCCTGACCATCCATGTACAAGCGGACAAACGACAGTGCATACGATATTGCCCATAGCGAGAATGCGCCATCAATCGCATTGAATGTCCCGCGGAGCCGCGCACCAGGGCCTGACCACGCTAACCGGGTCAGCCCAGATATGATCGTAATCCGAAAAACAGTGAAGTGGACTCCGCCGATTACTAGGACTTGCCCTAAGGGAATAAGGAACGCCACCAACAACACAGGCGCTATCGCGTACTTACGTGGCAGAAACAAAACAAGTAATACCGATAGACAGAGTGCTGCGGCGACAAGTGGATGCAGAACAGTATCTACCGCGCCTCCGCCGAATCTGTTGTTTAACGGTTCCAATTTCACCTCTCCGATGATGTTTGTATCACCGAGTGCTTAGATGATGGCCTCCAAGGCCTCTTTACTGTCCCATTGACGATCCGTGTAGGTGGGTTCACAAAACGGGAACACAGACTTATCAGAAATCGATGTCGCGTTGTAAATTCTGACCGTAAATGGCGGATCCGAATATCCATTTCGACTAGTCAGTGCTACAGTTACGCCCGCTCTCCCACTGCCTCGGAGTTGAAACTGCAGCGCTCGCCTTTTCCGGAACCACGCGACGACTTGTTGTGCTGTTCCAAACCACACACGGTATCTCTGAATTTCGCTGAGCAGCAGTGCATAGAAATCTCCCCAAAGTCTCTCCGGAGAGAGACTCCGTGTATGCCAATTGATCGTGAACACGCCACCAAACAACGAAAGAGAGTGGATTATATCTTTGCAGGAAATCAGTGCTGTCTTTTCCGACAGCTTCATCCGGTCCGAGTAGAACATCGCGGAGTCCTGGACATTGAGCGGAAGTTCCAGGAGGCGCTGAGCGGCTAATGGTCGAAATGGCTGGGTTGTTCCGGCGCGGAAGCCTATTGCATCGTTGTAACCGAAAGTTGAATCGTACGAGAAACCCGCTTCATCGAGCACCCTGGGTGAGGCCTGGTTCCAGTAAAGCCAATGCATGCGCGTTCCAATCTCTAGCCGACCGGTAATTTCTCGAATGCGCTGCAACTCGGCGCGACTGTTTACCGGGCTATGCCAGGCATCAATCCCATGGAGGCCGATTTCACAGCCATTCTCCAGAAGTCCGACGATTTGTTCCTTGATTTCGGCAAAATCATACTTCGCAGCGCGACGCCGGGGAGCTGCGGCGCCGCCTGAAGTCCCAGCCACATTCTTGAATGGTATGAAGAAGAATGTTGAACCAAAGTCCCTCTCGATTTCTTGGTACCGGTCGAATTCCAGCCAGAAATCCTTGCGTAGACCGAGATGCACCAGCGGAAGCGACCATGCGGCAAGCCAATTCCGCAGGCATCGGGACCATGACAGCTCGCTGCGCAGAGCGCTTCCAACGGAGCCAACCAGGGATCGATAAAGAAAACCCCACATGGTGTGGTCGCACTTGTGGTCGCATATCCCTACAAAGTCCACATCGTGCGTGAGACACGCGAAGAAATCATATCCCGCCGGCACCGGCGGCACCTCGATGAAAGAAATCCCGAGATTCGCCATGATTGCCCGGAGCAGCGAGACGTGAAGATCCATTGTAGGGACCCGGGCGTTCTCCGGCGGCTGGCCTTCGGAGAGCAAGAAAGCGACCTCCGAAAATAAGTCAAACCCGATACGGACCGCCGGTGGTTCTGAATCCACAAAACAAGCAATGGGTTCCCGTGTCTGGCGGCGATGCAGCACGGCCGTACCAACCGCCTGAACGGTTGCCAGCTCACCGTACACGGGGAACTCGGTCCCATCCCACTCGACCTGGCCGCTCCTTGTTGGCGATCCGAGGCTGACACTAAAGCGCTCATCGAAGCCTATACGGCGAGATTGGTAAATCAAGAGCGCGCGAGCGTTCAGGCCTTCGGGAATTCCTTCCACCGTCGAGATCAGCAGATCGTATCGACGGCCGGGCACAAAGAATTCCCAGGGCGTCTTGAAGATTTCAAAAAACTCTTCAACAGCCCTCGCCTCGGCGTCCTTCGACAATAGTCCGATCACGCGATACCCTACGTGTGGGTAAATACTGGACCTGCCGCCACGGCGAGCTGCCCGGACATGTCTGCCAGCTTATTGACTGAATCGCGATCGACGAATGTCCTATGCCACAGTTCGAGAACGACAAGGGAAAAGATTTCTTTACTAAGGTCAATGCCGCTCAGATTGGCCCTCAATACTTTCTCCAATGCGCCTTCCTGCAAGTAACCCCGTGCAAGCGTTCTGCGGTCCAATAACACCTCACTCACATACTCGCGCAGGTCTCGACGTATCCACGTTCTATAAGGAACCGGGAACCCAGCCTTTCGCCGTACCAGGATTTCCTCGGCTACGTGTTTCCGCAGGGCTTGCTTTGCTGCATATTTCGTCGTCAAGCGGCGAACCTTTGCACGACGTGGTAGGCCCGCCGCAAACTCCAAAACTTTGTGATCGAGGAGCGGAACGCGCAACTCTACCGAATTTGCCATGGTCATCTTATCGGCTTTTACTAACAAATCGTCGGGCAACCACGTATTCGTATCCACGTATAGCATCTTATTCAGTACGCTATAGTTGGCCGCGTTCGACATATACCCGCGAGTCACGCTGCGAGACACTTCGGAATCAACTACATCCGCCATGCCGGTCGAATATAATTTCAGCCGCTCTCGCGGGAAAAACTCGAACGGAGAGGACGTACGGCTCAAATAATAGTCCTCAAAGGGGAGGTCCATCCGTGGTCCGTATTTCAAGAGAGCCCGGGAATTCAACCTCCGGCCGAGCGATGTTGTTACCGCTGCAGCAGGCTTTCGGAGCGGACCCAAGATTGCTTTAAAATGCTCGAACCAAAATAGGTTACGATAGTTTTCATATCCCGCAAACGCCTCATCACCTCCCTCGCCGGATATGAGCACCTTTACATGCTGCGTCGCGAGCTTCGAGATATAGTAGAGCGCCACCGCCGGAGGTTCGCAGACCGGTTCCTCCATGTGCCAGACATAACCCGGCAGAAATTCGGCAAACTCAGACGGGGATATGGATAATTCGTAATGCGCCGCTCCATAGCGGTCCGCCGCAAGGCGCGCGTAAGGCCTTTCGTCGACAATGCTCTCGCCGGAAAAACCTACGGTAAACGTGCTGATCGGTTTGTTCGCCTTTTGAGCTGCCAGACTTAACATGGCGGTCGAATCCACGCCCCCGCTCAAAAGGAACCCGACAGGCACATCGCTGATCATGTGAAGCTGAACTGCGTCGTCCAGAACCTCCAAAAGCTGTTGTTCAACCTGGCGTGGTGAACTTGGCGCGGGCGAGTCACAGAAATTGAGATTCCAGTAACGCCGCACGACAACCTGCCCACCCACCACTATCATGGTGCGGCCCGGTTCTAGTTTAAAGACATTCCGTAACAGCGTCTGCCCGCCGGGCACATAGTAATAAGTAAGAAAGCGGTCAACCAGCTGCGGATCAACATCTCTCGGTATGGAAGGGTCGGCGAGTATGCACTTAATTTCCGAGCCAAATGTCAGAAAATCTCTTGCAACATAGTAATAAAGGGGCTTAATCCCAACCCGGTCCCTCGCCAAGAACAACTTTTCCTGCCGGGCATCCCAGATAGCAAAGGCAAACATACCCCGGAGCTTCTGGACACAATCAGTTCCGCACTCTTCATACAAGTGAACGATGACTTCGGTATCCGATTTGGTTTTAAAGATATGACCTCTGCTAATGAGGTCAACGCGTAGGGTCTGATAATTGTAAATCTCGCCGTTGAAAACAATCCAGACGGTTCCGTCCTCGTTTGAGAGAGGCTGGTGCCCACCCGATAAATCAATGATAGAGAGGCGGCGAAAACCGAGCCCGATCTGGCCGGAGACATAGAAGCCTTCGTCATCGGGACCGCGATGCTGCAGCGCATCCGCCATAGCGTGAATGAGCGCGGGCGAAACGCTAGATTCCCTTTGAAACCTAAACTGCCCACAAATGCCACACATGTGTCTATTCGCTCAAAAGAATATAGTTGCCGTGAGGCTCGGCGGCTCAACAGCGCTCTGTAACCGCAGAGAGAACATCAGGCATCAGATGCCAGGCGACCGCGAGTCGCTAGCTTGCCGCCACCCACTATTCAGCAAGAACAGCGACTTCATTTGTTGGCTTCTAATATATCGTATCAGCTCCTCATTGTCAACTTTTGGCATCTTCTTGACATAGCTGGAGAGGTATCCGTACGCGTGGGCAATGCCTTTCAAGACATATGGCCTTTGGAATACTCGTCTGCAGCACTTCGCAACCGTAAATACCGGATGATAGCCGCTCACATAGTCTGCGCAACCGTTTTTCACGTTATCCCGCCATGCACCATCGGCTGCGCCAGTAGGACGGTAATGAATAACCTTGATATCTGGAAAGCTTCTGACGCGGAAACCGAGCATTCGAGCATGTATTTCGTCAACCGTGTCCCATCCGGTGTTCTTGATTAGGCCGCCAATGGCTTTCCAACAGGATCGGGTATAGAGCTTGATGGCCCCTCGCACATGAGAAAGCGGCTGCTTATCGATTTTCAACCCGCCATTCCCTTCGCAATACATGATGCCGCCGCATATGCCGAGTCTCAAATCGTCGGCGAAATGCTGGAAGCATCGTTCGAAATAATCCGGGTCTAGCCCCACATCACCATCAAGCTTGGCGGCGAAGTTCCAATCGTCACAGCAGACATGCTCGTAGCCGGAATAAAATGCTTCCATAACCCCAGAGCCAGCTACTCTTCGGCCGCGATCGCTGCGATGAACGGCGGTGATCCAAGGATACTGCTTCGCGTACTCATCGACTATTTCTCCGGTCTGATCGCGTGAACCGTCATCAACGATGATCCACTGAGCAGGACGAATCGTCTGGCCGATAACGGATTCGAGAGTCCTAACAATGTACTGGGCCTCATCCCGGACTGGTGAGATGATGATATATTTCGGTGTGACTTCTTCAAGAGTGCTTCGCATATCACAGGCGCCAAGCGGGTATCAGGACGGCCGATGAGGGTTACTGCTACAAACCGCCGAAACGGAATTCGTGTTGACTTGAACACCGAGGTTCGTCGCGATCCAATCTTCGCCATGAGGATAGTGAGCAATGGTTTCGCGATATACCTGAAGGAGCCGCAAGCCAGCCGCTGCCCATGTGATCTCAGGGACAGTCGCCAGCGAGGTTATGCGCAGACGCTCGAGGAGCACGCGATCTTCGTGCAACATCGTAATCTGTCGCGACAGGGTGCGAACATCCCCCACGCTGTGGACGAGAGCATTTTCATCGTGGACGCAGTTAGCACCTGCTGCCTCTGAAACTAGCAGTACGCAGCCGCTTCCCCTGCCTTCGGAAGTCACGAGTGCACTCCCTTCCTCAATGCTGGGGAGGACCAGAATATCGCTGTTGCGCATAAGTTCTGGCACGTCGGTTCGGTGTCCGAGGACGCGGACACTTGGATGCGACAGCAGAGGAGCCAACTTTTTCGCGTAAGACGGCAAGAATTCGCCAGCGATAAAGAACGTCCCGTCCTGACATGCAGGAGACTGGAGCCACGCTTCCAGGGCGTAGTGCACACCTTTCCTGACGGCGCAGACACCGACAAAGAGCATCGTCAGGCCCCGCTTAGCCTCGCGCGATTTGGGGCTAGGGAAGTACACTTTCTCATCCACGCCATATATATGGCGGACCAGCCGATCGGGTGAGAAACCGCGTTCAAGAAACGTCTTGGCCACGAATTCGGAAGGGCAGAGAAGCAGGTACGCTCGCCTAAACTCTTCTTCCTCTTTGCGCAGTACATCGTCGTTAAAGGCGCTCTCATGGTCGGGCGGCAACGCGACGCCGAGCCGCTGGCACTCCTTCTGCACGGCCTCGTAAGCGAATCGCGTGTGAGCATTACACCGTTCCAGCACGGTAGGGATCCCGAGTTTCTTGGCAACTTTCAGAGTCCGCAACGCGCCTTGCGGCCAGGTATGAATAATATCGACCTTGCCTACCATAGCTTTGAGGCGTTTAGACACGATGTAATCATGGAGCGCCATCGCACGTTTCGAACCTATGAGTTTGTAAGGTATCCTCGCCCGTCCTCGCGCCAGAGTGGTGTGGACTATCACTTCCTGAGGAACTGGCCGTAGCAGACCGCCCGTGAATACGGTAATTTTAGCTCCCGCTGCCGCCAGGCCGATAACCTGCTGCCAAGCCGTGTAACAAATTCGCTGAGCGCCGAGCTTATTCGGGAAGCTATAGAGAACTCGAATCGAGTTTTCATTACCCTGCATGCGTGGCATCTGCGTTACGTATGGCTAACTGGTTGGGGGAGGTGAGTCAGAGTGGCGTTTTTATCTTTCAGCAACCCGGTTCGGTGCTTGTCCTACCAGATGTGGTTCTTCGCCATTCTCAACAAGGCGTACGGGATTCACGCGGTAGTTCCATTCGAATACACCGCGCAGGGTTTCTAAGCGGTTGCGCCTGGCTTCCGTTGGGCACACTAACTGCTTGAGTCCGAGGCCCAAAACCCGAAGCAGCATCGAGACAAACGTGATGCGTCGCGCCCGGCGCACACCGGACCTTCCATAGTATTTATAGTAATACAAATACCGCGTTACCTGGCTGTCAAGAATAAACGGCAGCGGAGTGAAGCGACCTTTGGTCGATTGCCCTCCGAGATGCGTGATCGTTGCACCAGGAATATACAGAATCGGATAGCCTGTCTGCCAGATCCGGCGGCAGAGGTCCATATCTTCGAAGTAATAAAAGAACTGCTCGTCGAACCCGCCAATCAAGTTCAGCACGTTCTTACGCACGAGGATAAAACACCCGGATATCCAATCAACCTGCCGCTGTATCGTACCCGTCCACCCTGGATAACTGTCGGACGTAAACCACGCGTTCACACGTCCCAACCATCGCATGTAAAGGGCGGCGATCCATTCGCCCTTGAAGGATGCAAAAGGGCGTGCCGAGACTTGATAGGATCCATCCCGATTAAGGACTTTGCATCCAAACGCACCGGCTTCGGGGTGTTCGTCGGCAGCGGCTAGCATTCGATCTAGGGTGCCATTGTGGATAACCGTGTCGGGATTAAGAATGAGCACGTATTCGCCTCGGCTCGCTCCGATTCCGACGTTATTTGCCTTGGCAAACCTCAGGTTGCGGCCATTTTCGACGACATGAATTTCGGGGTATGATGCTCGGATGACCTCGACAGATCCATCGATTGAGCCGTTGTCGGAAACGATTATTTCAAAGTCAGTGCGGCGTGTGCTGGAATAGATTGACCGGAGGCAATCTTCGATGACCTTGCGGTCATTCCAGCACAAGATAACAATCGACAGTTTCATTATGGGATTCGTTCACAGCGAAAAAATCGATTCGACCTCCGCTGGGAGCTGACACCGAACCGGAATCGCGATCTTCAAATGCTGTCGTGCAAAAATGAGATGCAACGGTTTCCTAATTGGCGGTCACAGTGACATCTAATCTCGCTAGAGGATTGCGTTCAAGGTATTCACACAGCGCTTCCTGCCACGGGCCAAAGGCGTTTAGTCCCGCAGCCTTCAAAGCACCGTTTTCCAAAACTGAGTAGCGCGGCCGCGGAACCTTCGCCGGAAAGTCCTCCGACTTGGCGCGCTCGACTTCAACCGGCAGTTTGCAAATTCTAAAAATTTCCTGGGCGAAGTCAAACCACGAACAACTCCCCTCAGCCGTGGCATGAAACACTCCGAAGTTGTTGGAACGGCTCAGTAGGACCATCTGCCGGGCCAGTTGAGATGTTGACGTAGGAGTAATGAATTCGCTGTCGACCACTCGGACCTTTCTCCGTTCCATTCCGAGCTTTCGCATAAGATCAGCAAAGTTCAGCCCGCCCTTCCCTCGACAGGGACTTGTGCCATAAAGACCAGACGTGCGCAAAACGAAGTGGCTTTGTGCGACTGAGCACACATAATGTTCGCCAGCCAGTTTCGTATTACCGTAAGTGTTTAAGGGTCTGGGGAGATCGGTCTCGAGATACGGTTGGCGTCGCGCGCCATCGAAAACGTAATCCGTGCTGATGTGCATGATTGTTGCACCTAGATGTCTGGCGACGGTTGCGAGGTTTCGGGGACCCAGCGCATTGATCGCAAATGCCATTTCCGGATTCTGTTCGCAGTGCTCGACGTGATGCATCGCCGCGGTGTTAACAATCAGGTCAGGTCTTAGAACGTCCATTTTCCCTGACACAGAATCGAGGACCGCAATATCGATATCATCGTGGCTAAGGCCAAATACGGTATCGCCTTGAGCAACAAAAGCTCGAACCACGTCAGTACCCAGTTGGCCCGTGGCGCCCACTACCGCGATCCTCATGCTGCACCCGCCATGGGTTGCATTTCAATCGCGTTATCAATTTGCCTGAACACCTGAATGTTCGAATACGCAGGATTCTCCCAATCACCGAATTTCGCCATATTCTGGATGAGATTGCAGACGATTGACTTTACGCTGCCGCTCGGGTGAAAGCTCAACACATTGGCTGCTTTTTCAATGCTCACCTTGTAGTTGCGGAAATCCTGGATGTGCTTGATAGTAAGGTTCACCTCAACGTTTAGCATCTCGCGCACCGCGCTCCTGACCAGGTCGGCCACCTCACCGACAGTGTGGTTACCGGAGGCGATATTGAATACGCCGGAAGTGCTTGGATTAGCTTCTATGGCACGAATGTAAGCAGTGGCCGCGTCCTCAATGCTGAGGATCGGTCGCCAGATGGACGGATTGTTGACCGTGATGTTGCGATCGCGGACAGAGGTTTTGAACATGGTATTGATGATCAAGTCTAGTCGCATGCGCGGACTGTATCCGGAAATCGTCCCCTTTCTCAGAGAAATGACGGAGAAATTCTCGCTGATCAACTGAATGGCTGCCTGCTCGCCCTGAAGTTTGGAGATCCCGTAGGGATAGCTGGAGCTGACTGGGCGGCTCTCGTCGAACAGTTCATTCTCCGTGTAGCCGTAGACCGAGCAAGACGATGCATAAATGAACCGCTTCACTTTAGCCATTTTGGCGACATACCCGAGATAAGCCGGCGCGGCGGCATTGAAAATAAAGTTTTTGCTGGGCGAGTATTCTGCCATTGGATCGTTAGAAAGACCGGCAAGGAAAATGACTTGATCGTACCGCTCCAAATCCTCGACCGTAAGCTGAAAGATATCCTTGTTGAGCACGCTGACCTGACGCGGCAGGTGATTTCCAAACCAGAACAGATCGACGACATCGATCTTATAGCAACGCTCAAGTAGTCGCGGAATCAGTACTGATCCCAGATATCCCGCCCCGCCGGCAATAAGCAATCTCATAGTCCCTCTTTCTTTTCAAACAGATAATTCGGCTGCCGACGAATGAACAAAGTTGTCTGACGCGGGCGATGCCAGCCACTCAGTGAGCGTGCAGGCTGCGCTATCTTTAGGAGACACGATCACCTCGGCAAGAGGCCATTCAATACCGATGTTCGGATCGTTCCAACGAATGCTGCCTTCAGCTTTACTGTTATAAAGCCCTGTGCACTTATATTGAATTTCCGTGCCGTCGGCTAGGGCGCAAAATCCGCGAGCAAAACCAGCCGGGGCCCAAACCATGCGTCGATTCTCCGCCGTGCATTCGATACCCACCCACTTGCCTAGCGTTGGTGAACCTTTCCGAATATCGAGCGCGACTAAGAACGCAGACCCGACAGTTACTCGCATCAGCTTACCCATTGGAGGATCCCACTGAAAATGCAACCCCCTTACGACACCTTTTGCTGATCGAGAATGATTGTCTTGGACAAATTCCGCTGGCAAATCGAGTAACCGAAACTGATCTGTGCGGAACGTTTCCGAAAAAAAGCCACGGCCATCTGTAAAGATGTCTGGCACGAGTACAACAATTTCTGCCAGATGCCTGGACTCAATTGAAATATGCATTCTTCTGTCCGTTCATAGAGCTGTTATTCGCGCTATCGCTGTTCAGGGGCTGTCGGGGCACGGCACTATCGAACAGTCAATTATGCGCTGAAACGCCATGCGCACCTCTGGACCGCTGGGGCTATTCGGTTACGAAAACTCCGTTCACCAGGCGCACTAAAATCTGCCGCTCCCGAATCCACGTGTGTTCTAAGTAGACTTGCTGTCCTCGTTTCGCCACCTCGGTAGCCTCGCTAACGTTAAAGAAGACGTATTCGATCTTCTCCGCTAGTTCCTTGCAGCTGCCGGGCTCAAAAAATAGGAGAGACTGAGGATTAAAGTAATCTTGGATTCCTGGTGTCCGAGGAGCGATCACCGGCTTACCTGATGCCAGATATTCGAAAATCCGAGTCGGCGTATTGATCTCGCTAAATGCATTTCGATGGTTGGGAATGATTCCCACATCACAGTGTTTGATTTCTCGCACCAGATCTTCCTGACACCTCGGGCCCAGAAAATGGACATAATCTTGAACCCGATTGCTGCGCGCCAAGTCCATAACTTTCTCCAGAAAAGGAGTACTGGGGCCGTAGATTCTGAGCTCAGGTGTAGGGATGGACTTTCGCACTCGCGTCAGCGCTTCCAGAGCAAGATCCAAGCCATTTCGCTCCACTAACGTACCGTGATACATGATCACGAAGGGGTCGACGGACGTGCGTACTGAAGATCGTAGGCAGGGCTGTTGAGACGATAAGGCCGTCTCCTCCGGAGTATTCATTACAACGCCAATCTTTTCGGGACGACAGCTGCGAGACGAGAAAATGCGTTTGCAGGCTTCGTTCACAGTAATTACCAAATCTGAGTACGCCATGCTCCACGCCTCGAGGCGCTTTAATACTTGAACGAAGAGACTCTCCTTGCCACAATTAAATATCGTCATCATAAGTTCGGGCATTGGATCGTGCATGTCTAAGATCACCCTTGCTCCGAATGCTTTGGGTACCAACGAACACAATACGAGAATATCTGGCATGTTATGCACGTACACCAAATCGTATTTTTTTCTGAAGGTGCGTACCGCCAGAACTATTGCAGAGATAAGGAGAAATGCAGAATAGTTGTAAGCGTATGAGACAGGCCCTCGACGGCGATGTTCGAGTGCGATCCGAAGGACATTGACATTGCTCAGTATGGCGCGCCTAGACTCCTTCGCTTGTTTCAGACAAATGACATCGACATCCATTCCTTCTTTGATAAGCGCCTCCGCCGCACGACGGGGGCGCGGATCGCCAGGATACAAGGAAAACGTTACCATTGCGACCCTTTTGCCCGTAAGGCAGGGGTGTGTGTAATAGGCCAGACGCCGAGAGGCCGAAGGTGCAGAAGAACAATCGGTTGTCAACTGTGAAAGAAGCTGCTTGTGAGGCTCGCGGTGGAACGGTCGATCGACTAGAAGTGCGACCGTGATCAAGCGCCTGCGGACCAATAAGCGCGGGTCACGCTGCTCCCTCAGTTACGACGGTCGACGCATCTCGCCTACAGATCTCTCGCTCCATTTTCATTTCATTGGAACACTGGAGCGCTTCCAGAATGACCGAGCGGCGATCTTGATTCAGGATCTCAATATTCGGCATTACACAATGGCCCCCGATAACCCCTGGAAAGTATTTGACGCGGGGCAAACACGCTATTTCTTCATAGAAGGAAACGACTTCGTCATAGTTCGGACCCCAGCGGTCACAATATCTCTCAACCTCCTGGGCCCAAGCAATCATCATGCCGAAGTACGTCGTTTCGGTTAGTTTAGCGAGCTCGGTCGCTTCTGGCGAGGATAGAATCCTGGTCTTTATCCCAAGAGACTGGAAATGCTTGGCCGCCTGATCGCCTGCAGCGGGATTCGTCGCCCCCACAAACTTTATATACATGTGCAGTTCCTCGAGCATTCGAGCGTGTTTGCCCCGGACGGGACTGTTGACCACTGCGCTTCCCGTTTTCTCGGCGATTGCGCGGGTTGTCCCGACCGCCACTGTACTGTTGATGATCGTGAGGGCTGGCCTAAAAAGGTCGATGTATCGAGCGGTTTCTGCGATAAAGTCTTTGATCTGATATGGGTAGCAGATGTGTAGGACTTCAGCCTTGTCGATACGTTCAAACGGGGGGATGTCGACCCCAATGGCATCATAGCGGCCGGAAACAATGTCAAAGAGTGGTCTCCCAATCTCTCCAAGTCCGGCTACGACCACTGTAATCTTGTTTTTCACAGCTTTGAACTTCCTTTCCCATACAAATAAGCCCTGGGGATGACGAGCTATAGAAGATTCAGTGGCACCCCAGTGGAAACGGCTCGCGCCAAAATACCTCTTGCAGCAGCATCTATCGTCCGTTCGGATTCACCAGCGCGACGCCATTTGGCAGATTGTGCCGAAGCTACGTCCCAGACCCTGCTACGCAGTAAGGCCCAACGCCATTTGCTGGTAGGTGGCCAGCTAGGCGCAACGCAGAATTGTTCCCGGCTAGCAACACTGAACTCCGAGAAGAGCGATGCCACTGCCATGCTGTCTGGACAATCGTGTCCAATGATGAAGAGCGTGCTACGCAGCCCAAGTCCCGGGCTGCTCCTGAGGCATCAGCCACGGGCACAGCGGGGTCTCCCACACGTCTGGAGGAATACCGGACCGGGGTTCTCCGCCCCATCGTGTGCTCCACTTTTGGCGGTAACTTCCCGTGCCGAATAGCCACGGATGGCTCCCGGGTTTATGGCGCAACTGGAGCAACCTTTAGCTAGCCGATCTAGCGCCTTCACGTGCGCTGAAGCCAAGTCGGTCACATGGACATAATCCCGTACCGCCGTACCGTCTGCTGTCTCATAGTCAGTTCCGAAGACCTCCAGTTGTGGAATATTGCCGTACGCGGCCGCGATTACGCGGGGAATAAGGTGTGTCTCTGAATCGTGTGCTTCGCCAATTTCGCCCTCAGGGTCAGCAATCGCGGCGTTGAAGTACCGCAGGGCTATCCGGGAGGGCTTATATGCGCGTCCATACCATTCGAGTATTCGCTAGACCATTAACTTCGGCTCTCCGTACGGATTTGCTCGCCGTTGAGGATCGCTTTCGATGATGGGACATCGATCGGGAAGTTTATAGCTAGGCACGCCGAGGAAAAGAAAATGTGGTCCACTCCGGGTTCACGCATGAGATCGAGCAAATTTAGCGTGTTAACTATGTTGTTCCGAAAACTACTCAGCGGGGCGTGTGCGTCGACTGCCCCAACGTAAGCCAGAGCAGCTAAGTGGACCATAGCATCAACCGCATACGCGCTAAATAGTTGGCGCAGCAACCCCAGCCCCGCATGGTCCTCCACTAAGGGCCCCAAGCGCACTGCCCAGCGATTTCCATGCCAACGGTTGTCGAGCACAATCGGCTCATGTCCGGCTTTAGCTAATTCTTTTGCGGGTATGGCTTTCTATGTATCCGGCCCCACCAGTCACTAGTAACCGGCCCTGGTGATTTTGTTAGGAGTGATTCGACGATTCGGGTCGGTTTGGGGTCCCATGGAAAGGCTTGGCTGTTTTCGAATAAGCACAGATATACTTGCGAAGATTTCTGCCCACATCGGCGACCGAAGTGAACACGCCGCGAGCGATCATATCGCGCTGGATCTTCGCGAACCACAGTTCCACCTGGTTCAACCATGACGAATAGGTCGGCGTGAAGTGAAACTGCACTCGCGGGTAATCCGCAAGAAAGCGTTCGACGCCCTTGGTCTTGTGCGCAGAGACGTCTCAGAACTGATAACGTTATGACCGGGACAGCTTACTAGAACTCTCATATGCGAATTATTTTGTGGCCGTTAAACGCAAGGACAGGCTCCGAGCACAGATATCTGGTCGATTGACTAGAAATACCGGGATGTGACTTCGGGTTTGATAACGCGACAGACCATTAGCCGCCAGACCAGCCATAAACAAATTAGGCGCTCCCGAGGTCGAACCGAAGCTCGCGGGCTGACCACTCTGCACGCAACGCCAAGGATATTATGCCATTTAAGCAGACACCTATTTGTGAAATATGCGACCGCGATATATTCGTTCGTTCTTTTTCGTATGGATGAGGCCAGGGGATTACGGTTCACTATTCCGGCACCCGAAAAGCAAGCAACGGTCATCTGCTTTTCCGTGAATAGCCAGCGCGCCCATTCTTGGTCCTCAGCCGTAAATACATCCTCGCGAAAGGGTCTCTCTCTTAGAAGGGGAACCTTGATAAGAGAGCAAGAATTCGAAAGACCGTTAAAGCCAGTAAACGTGCGTACGTCGATTAGTTCGTATCTGAGTGGCGTTGTGTTGTCGAAGCAAAAATATGCAGCCCCTATTTTCTGATCTGATTCTAATAGCTTTATGGCATGTCCAATTGCCTCGCTGTTCACCAGAGCTGTATGAGAGCTGATGATCAAAACAAATTGCGTCGCGATATGTTCTAAGCCTTGATTTAGTGCTTGAGAATAGTTGAAGGACCTTCCAACGAAAGGCAACACTAAAGCGCCAGTAGGCACCAAAGTGAGTGTATTGTCAGTCGACCCCGAGTCTACAATCACGTATGTACTCGGCCGGTGCGTCTGATTTTCCAATGATCGCAGCGTGGCCGGAAGGGTCTTTTGACAATTATATGTCCGTATCAATGCGGAATACTCATTGCTGAAGGCTAACATGGTATCTTGTTCGTCATGGAGGGCGGCGAAATCTGTTTACGGGTGCTCCTTCAGTAAATCAGTTCTGAAGTTCAATCTGAATATCGCGTCATGCTCCGAAAGAAGCGCAGAAAGCTGCGAAGCTGTATTACAGAAGGTTGGAAGGTGCTCCAAAGCCTCACACCTAAGAATTGTTTGCAACCGAGCACGACCCACGGGAGCGTTCTCCTGATCTCAGGATGCGCCGCGATTGCGAACGCAGCAAGCTGAAGTGCGAGTTCTCGTTCGCCAGCGTTGAATGCGCCACTGGCGCAACGGACTGCTTCAAGTGCGAGTGGCGCCAGTAGGTTGCGGTGAACGTCATGACTGTTCGCCAAGACGCCGCTGCAATTCTGGGCGACATAATCGAACGCCGCCTTTCGTTGTTCCAGGTCAGGCAGATGGCTCGCCCGATGGTAACCTCGATGCATATTATCGCCATGAAAACGGTAAACGGCCTGATAGTCGCGGATGACACCGACGTCAGCATGTGCCGCAAGTCGTAGCCACATTTCAAGATCGCCAGTATGTGGCAGTTCCAGCCGATATCCTCCCAAGCGTTTCTGCAGTTCGGTTCTAACGATGGCCGTGGGTGCACGTACGATGTTTGAGGATTGGAACGACTGAATCAAGCGAAAAAACTCTTGCCCATCCAAAAGCGACCAGGAGGTATCGTGAACAACGCTTGTCACAGCAGCATTCGCCACTGTATCTGTCTGCATTCCTCCGACAGTCAGATCAACTGCCTTTCCAAATGTGAAGCCGACGTCGGGGTGCGTACCCATCAGATCGACTGCGCGTTTGAGGGCACCGGGCAACAGATAATCGTCCGCTGAGAGAATCAGCATATAATCCGAATCAGCCCAGTTAATCCCCTCGTTATATGTCTCGATGTGCCCCCAATTCTGGCTATGTCGAAAAAATGTAACTCTAGGGTCAGCTCGTACAAGATCGGCCGCCACGTCCGCTGTATTATCGGGCGACGCATCATCAATGATCAGGAGGCGAACATCTCGTAGCGATTGCGTGAGAACGCTTTCCACACATTCGCGAAGAAAGCACGCGTATCGGTAACAAGGAACGATGACGTCTACGAAACTCATACTCAAGCACTTAGATGGATTATGCACTTGCCGCAGGGATCCCGAAGCGGGCAAGCAAGAATCGAGCTGACGGTGGCACTCGGTCTAATGGAACGACTCCAATTAGCGTTCGAAGTGAGTAAATACCAATTGCGGCCGCCACTAAGATTCCGACGCATTCTGCCCAAACGAGCGGCAGCCCATAGAATCCACCAAAAACCGCTGCAATGGTCAAAAGAAACAGAAGGCCAATCCGCCTGTTCTCCCGGGACCACCGAAACCCGCTCAGAGAACGCGCAATCGGATAAGTGATCAGTAGGTGGAATACATATGAACCAAAAAACGCCATTCCAGCTCCCCGTAGGCCAAACGCTCTCACGCCCAGCCAGGCCAATAAAATATATACAATCGTCCACGCTAAGTCGCTCAACAAAAACACATTTTGGCGGCCTTTTGCCAGCGCAATGAACCCCATCGGCCAAGTAATCACCTGCAAAATAGTCCCTAAACAAAACCAGCGCAGGATTTCAACAGCCGCATGGAATTTCGCTGTGTAGAACATCGTTATGACCAGTGGAGCGAGCGTGAGCGTCGCCAGAACACCCGGCCCGCCGAGCAGGAGTCCAATGAAGGCTTGCTCATTGACGAGGCGATTGCATTCAGCATTATCGTTTGCGCTAGCGGTCAACCGTGGATAAAAGTCAGTCCCCATCGCCTGCAAAATAAACCCCACATACAAGCCTCCAAGCGTCCAGGCAGATTGATACAGACCTGCTCCTTCGAAACCTACGCTCCGAACAATAATGATCCGGATTACGTACGCACTGCCAATCGTCATCAAGCTCGTCATCATGAATGCCGCCCCCAGTTTCAATAGACCAGCTACATCTTTGCCAGCCTCCGAGACAGGCATCAAAAACTTTTGAATACGAATCTTGCGGCTATATCGCCATGAAATAAAAATGGATACCGCGAGGCCGCATACGATGGACGGCACGATGCCTTTTTCGCGAAGGAAGAATACGACTATGATGGTGCTGACCGTCCCGAAGAGCGCACTCCAAACGGCCATTTTTGCGAGGTCCGAGATGCGCCGCATCCCCTGTATAAGCGCACTTTGACCAGCCGATATGAGCTTAAAAAAGACTGCAACCGAGAGCAGACATATGGCTCCGGAATATTTGGTGTTTCCAAAGGTGAACGCAGAAACCGCGCCGGAAAACGCAAAAAGCCCTGCCGCTCCCAGGGCGCCCAAGAGAATGGACACGCGCCGAAGTACTACCGTGGTCCGCGCGATAACGTCCGTATCGCCCGAGCCAACAGCCGCCGCGATCTGGCGCACACCGCTGCTGTTTACACCCATTCCCGCGATCGTCGCGCTCACATCGAGGATGGAGGAATAAAGCCCCGTCAATCCTACACCGGCAGGACCGAGCAAAATCGCCATCGCCTTTGCGCGGACGACTCCAATGACAATGTTTGCGGCTGACGATCCGCCTACAAGCAACGACGATTTCAGGATCTGCCGGTATGTTTGTTCTGGTTGTGCTGTAGTTTGAGTTGCCACGGTTGTTGCTGCTCGCATCGCGCCAGAAATCACGAGCCGTGCAGTTTACATTAGGGGTGCAAGACCCCTTGCAGACGATCGTGCACACACCATGGATTTACAGACGCGTGTCGGTGCATGCGATATTTCATATCGGGCAATAAAGGCAGGCTACCGCCATTTCAGTCCCATCGAGCCGATTTCGCATGACCGGCGGACAGATTTGGGCCTCTTGCCTGACACTTCACACTCAGCGGAGTGCGGTGATTTGTAACCTCACTAGTGCAATCGGGCTGCCACGAGTCCCGCCTCGATCTTCTCGAACGGCTTGATGTCATCGCCATTGAGGGCTAGCAACGCTGCGCAAGCTACTCCACTTTGGGAGCAGGGTAGTTAAAGAGTGCGAAAATCGCTCAAACTGGATCATTCTCTAAGCGATATTGCGATGCCGCAGGAGGCCTCCACCCGTTGTCTTGAACGCGATCCTATCCGTTTTCCCTTTCGAATGAATGAAGAATTGGCCTGATTTCGCCTCGCCTCAGGCAGAGCTAAATGAGCCTCGCAATTTGCCAAAGTTTGGAACTCTTTACTCAATTGTTTGTTCCCCAGGCAGGCGTTCATCCCGGACTCGCTATCACGCATTTCTCGCCTTTGTTCTGCATGGCAATCTACCCTTGAGATACGCGCTGGCGCACTCAGCGGCCGTACACATACGCCGCGAGACGCATCGGCGGATAGGGCCCTCGGCAACCGCGTGCGGCCAGCTAGCGGGTCGGGAGCTGTCGCGCCGCCGATTAGATGGCGGGCATCGCCTTTTCTGAAAACCTCACGGGTCGTAGCTCCATTTGGAAGCTCCTCTATTCAAAAAGACCGAAAAGGTACAAACCTAAAAAGCTGCCGATTTTAGCCCATCAAGTGGAACATGCCTGAGAATTCCATGGCATGGGTACCACTAGTACGAGTATACTAGTAGTTCTAAAACTAGAATGTTTCTAAAACGGTCACATTTGCACAGTAATTATGCTTACAGTTATAAAATTTCTGAATGGCATCCAGAGAGCTTTGCTCGCTGCTTCTCTACTCGGCGGGGCGCTTGTCGCATTCGGGCAACCCGCCACTCTCAGCCTCTCGCCGATGTCCGGGACGAAAGGTTCCAGCATCAGTTTACCAATTACGTACGCCTCAAACGGCGCTCAAGTTGCCGGCGTCGAGTGGACGCTTTCTTTTTCGCCTACCGATTTCAGTAATGTATCTGTAGCCGCTGGCCCGTCCGCCTCTGGAGCAGGCAAGACGATTTCCTGCAATTCCCCGACTTCCGGCCAGTACATTTGCCTCGTCAGCGGTCTGAACGCCAACACCGTTGCCGACGGCACGATAGCTACCGCTAGCTTCACTGTATCGAGTACGACATCATCGCCCTCAAGCGCCGTTCAGGTAATGAATACAAGCGCGGCTTCCGGACCGGGGGCCGCGATCGCCGCGACCGGATCAGGCACGACGGTGACCATCAACCCTGCGCCAGTTTCATTGAATGCGCTGTCGTGTAATCCGACTTCTGTAACAGCGCCAGGTTCATCCCAATGTACGGTCACGCTCTCGGGACCAGCGCCCTCCAGCGGTGCGGCCGTATCGGTCGGATGGACATCAACTGCTGTAACTATATCGGCACCGACGAGCGTTATCGTCCCCGCTGGCGCCACCAGCACTCAATTTACAGTACAAATCAGCGCCGCTACGGCGTCGACATCGGTTCAAATCTCGGCTTCGCTGAATTCCGCTACGCTAACGTCCACCATCAGCGTCGCGCCCGAAGCAATTGTTGCGGTTGCCGTGTCGCCGGCGAGTACGACAGTCGGGCCCGGCGGGACTCAGCAGTTTACCGCAACCGTCAGCGGTACATCCAATACTGCGGTTACGTGGTCGCTCTCGTCGTCGGTAGGTTCCATCTCGTCGGCGGGTATGTACACCGCTCCGGGATCAGTAAGCGCCCAGCAGACCGTAACGGTGCGCGCCACCAGCGTCGCGGATTCAACGAAATACGGGACGGCTACGATTGTTGTGAACCCGCCAGCGGCGACGGCGGCAGCAGTTTCGCTCTGGCCGGCCAGCGCAATGCCTGCAACAGCATCTGCGTCCGACACGAATTCCGTCGAACTTGGCCTGAAGTTCTCTTCCAGCGTCGCTGGGTCCGTAACGGGAGTTCGCTTCTACAAGGGACCGAATAATACCGGCACCCACGTCGGTCATCTTTGGACGAGCAGCGGAATGTTGCTTGCTAGCGTGACATTCGCGAACGAGACAGTTTCGGGATGGCAGCAGGCGAATTTCTCTACGCCGGTCAACATCAATGCCAATACGGTGTACGTAATGTCGTATCTGGCTCCGAACGGAAATTATGCAGACGATCA
>Ga0070735_10001266_pt1 | contig 24948 bp, 26 predicted proteins | sample Coa_R1_FD_66443 | JGI IMG/M metagenome (GOLD analysis project Ga0070735, IMG submission 66443) | Surface soil microbial communities from Centralia Pennsylvania, which are recovering from an underground coalmine fire - Coalmine... | ecosystem: Environmental > Terrestrial > Soil > Unclassified ...
CATGCTACAAGTGCGGAAGACCTGGCGCTCGCGTCAAGACTCTTTGGCACGATCAGCGAAAACGTCATCGTACTGCCCGAAAGCGAGATCGATGCCTTCACCACTTTCGGTTCAACGACCACGGCGACGGTGTATCTCCTGCTCGATGCGCTGATCACCGCTGGATCACTCGTCGGGCTGCGCCACCAGGCGTCGCATGCCCGGGCAATTGAGCAAGTAGTGGCAGCGGCACGGAACGTGGAGGCCACCGACAAGCTGCCCTCGCAGCTCATGGATGAGATCTGCACCCCTGGTGGCGTGACGGTGGAGGGAGTGAAGGTGCTGGAAGAACGAGCCACTCGAGCCGCGGTCATCGACGCTATTCTGGCCGCCACCCGCCGCGCCGCCGAACTTCGCGGATCGTCCGGTTAGCGCGCGCCTTTGCAGGCGACGTCCCCTGAGTCCCGGCAGCCCGTCGCCGGCGCGACGCGAAGTTGGGCCGCGCCCGCCGCAGCCGTGGCGTGTATCGCGGCCGGCGTGGGCGTTCGCCTCGCGCTGCTCGCGGACGGTCTTCCGAGATTCGACAGCGACGAAGGAACGATGGGCATCATGGCGCTGCATGTCGCCCATCATGGCGAATGGCCCGCCTTCTTTTACGGGCAGCCGTACATGGGCAGCCTCGAAGCCTACCTGGGCGCAATCGCATTTCGCATCTTCGGCGCATCTGACTTCTCTTTACGGGCAGGCCTCCTGCCGCTGTATGCGATGTTTGTGGTCGCCAGCTACTCACTGCTTCGGATCGCGTACGACCGGCGCGCTGCGCTTCTGGGCCTGCCTTTGCTGGTTTTCGGCTCGCAGGAGATTCTGAGCCGCGAGGACAAGGCGGTAGGAGGGTACCCAGAGCTGCTGTTGTTCGGCGCTTCCCTGCTTCTGGTCGCGGCCTGGCTCGCCCAGACGGCGGTACCGGCTCTACCAGACCGCCGCCGAGCCGGTGCTTTCGCTCTGTGGGGACTGCTGGCCGGGGCGGGCATCTGGAGTGATCCGCTCACCCTTCCATTCGTCGTCTCCTCCGGTTTGCTTCTGGCCATCTGCTGCGGGCGCGAGCTGACAAGGCGAAACGCGCTCCTTCTCGTGTCGGGCGCGCTGCTTGGCCTCTCTCCGGCAATACTGTACAACCTGGGATCCGGCGCGACGGTTCGGGCCCTCTGGCACATCGTCTCAGCCGGAGGCTCCGGCCATACCTCGCCATCGCCGGCCCCCTTCCTGGAGCGAATCGCTGGGGCATTTCTGGTGAGCATCCCTGTCGAAACCGGCGGCGACGCCCTCTGCCGGATCCCTCCACAGAACGCGTGGCCGATCACCGTTCATTCCAGCCGGCAGGTGCTGGTGTGTACCGGAGTCCACGGGGCGTGGAGCGTTTCGGGCACGGCACTCTGGGCACTTGCGGCGTGGACTGGGACCAGGTCGGTGACAAGGATACAACGGCGTTACGGTCGCGGTGAGATTCATGTCGGGTCCGCATCACTCTATCGGCGCCGCGCCCTGACCCAATTGGCCGTTCTAGCCCCGGCTGCTCTCACGCTCGGATTCTTCGTGCTGAGTCCGGCGTCGGCGCACGCGCCCTGGTACAACGTGCGGTACCTCACCGGACTATGGGTCACGGTTCCGGCCGTGCTCGGTCCTCTTGCCAGCCGGGCCCTGCCCCAGACGGGCGGGCGACTCACGGTATCCGGTGCGACATGCGTCCTACCCGGCGCACTGGTCCTGGCGACGCTCGTTCTCGGCACTGCAACCTACTTCGATGACCGGTACACGCCCTGGCTCAACCACCAGTTTGCGTCGGTTTCGACAACGCTTCTCAGGGCCGGGGATCGGCGCGTTTATGCCGACTACTGGATCTGTGACTGGCTCGCTTTCGAGACGAAGGAGGCGGTAATGTGCGCCGCATTGGGTCCGGGACTGCGACCGTCCCTTGACCGCTACGGCCCATACAGAGTAGCGGTGCGGTCCAGCCGATACCCCGCATACGTGTTCCTGGAGCAGTCCGTCGAGGCGGCGCAGCTACGAAGCCGATTGGGGCCACGCTCCCACCGGTTTCGGCGCATCTCGATCGCCCCGTACGTTCTGTACCTTCCGGCGCGTGCGAAGCAGTCCCGGCTGGCGGAAGGGCAATCGTAACGCCGTCAGCTCCGTAGCGTTCCCGCAAACGTCGACACCGAGTCCTCGCGGGGCCGGGATCGTGCACCGGTCGGCGCCTCTAGTGAGACCAGCGTGACGCCGAGAGCCGCCAGCGAGAGGAGCATCAATAGCGCGGCCAGACCTTCCCGGTCGCCGGCACCGAGCAGCGGATGCATCGTATCGGTCCACCAGAAGGCAAAGCTGTTGATCGGATAGTTCTCCGCCGGGTTCGAGACGTATGGATCCGGGCGGGCGGTGTACCGGTAGCTGGTGTCGCCCAGCGTGAGGCGAGCAACTTGAGACACGTTGTCCAGCTGGATCAGGATAGGAGACTGGCTCAGGTTCCAGTAGTAGTGGTAGTGCTGCGCGCCCCAGTGAAACGGCTGGCCGCTCCAGGTAGCAGGATTGACCCTGGACTCCGCCTGCACCTCGAGTCGATACCAGAACCTCCACTGCGTTACCGAAAGAGCCGCGATATTGAGGATGACGCCGGATGCAACGCAGGCAACGAACAAGAGCCGGATCGGGACCCGAACGCGTCCCCAACTGCGCAGCACTTCACCCAGCGGCAGCACGAGATACGGCACGGCGACGAAGAGATAGCGCGGTCCCCAGGAGGGATCACCGTGCCAGTATTTGATTGCGGAGTAGAAGAGTACCGGTACGAGCACCATGATGCCGCACAGGCTGGCAAGCTGCGGGCAACGCCGGAAGAACGGCGCAGCCGCCCACGGCGAAACCAGGATCAGGGGAAGGTACCAGAGGAGCCCTTTCCCAGGGCTAACGGTCAGCCCGGCCAGATCCTGTAGATACGGACCGCCAAAAGTTTGCTCGTGCAGCCCGGTGAGGAACGGAGAGCCAAAGCGTGCCCAGTCCCATATTCCGAGCAGGACGGCAAACGGCAGCAACGCTACCGCATAGCCAGCCATGTCCATGCCCGCCGACCGCACTGAACCGGCCCGCAATCGCATGAAAGTGAGGTATAGAGCGATCGCGGGCACGAAGATGACCGCATCATACCGGGTGCAGGCCGCGAGCCCGAGTGCGCCACCGGCAAGGAGCAGCCACCTCCGGCCGGACATTCCGCCTTTCACGAACATCCACGCCGCGAGCGCTGCCACCAGGACGAACAGGTCGACCGGCGTCTGCTCCAGTGCGCTTTGCGCGTCGGGCCACACGACGCTGGCAAGGCCCAGGACCAAGGTAAGGGTGGCAGCTACCCGGCGCGAGTAGCCGGCGGCGAGCGAGAAGGCAAAGAACGCAACGGCGAGGCCCGCACCGAGAAAGAGATCCAGCGAGCGAGCGGCGTAAAGCGTCGTGATGTCGTACGGCTGATTGAGGTGGTGCGCGATCGCCTTGCCGGCAATGTAGAGCGGGATCATCATGACGGTCTGGCCGGGCGCATAGAAGGCGTAGAGGTGGCCACCCCGCCCGACGGCTACCCTGGTGTCCAGCCAGCGCGGGTGATCTATCCAGAGGCGAGCGTGATCGACGATGGCCTGGGTGGTTTGAAACCTCAGATCAGTGTCGCCGTTGTGATTGAGGTCACTGGAGCCAGTGAGCAGATAGACGGCAAGGAAGAACACGCCGAGGGCCACGGGCGTGGCCGTAGCCGACCGCAGCCGCGAGATCATCGCGCCCGGGCAACCACCTGTAGCCAGTTGCGGGGAAGCGTTTCGATCTTCAACTCGTCGTACGCCTGGGCGACGGATCGCTGCAGAATGGGAATCGCCACGTCGACGGGCACGCCAGGCAGAGCGCCGGTGGCGAACTCGGAATAGTGGCTTATATCCTGCCAGCTCTCACAGGTCATCCGCGCTTCCTCAGTCCGCATATCGACAACGTCAAACCCGTTGTCCTGGAGAAGAGCGCGGTACTCCTCGGGTGTGAGCCACCGCATCGCCTCGACCTTCGATCGATCGGGTTTGAGACCTTCTTCCTGCTTGAGAAGCTGCAGCGCCCGCAGCATCCAGAGCTTGTAGAACCGCTCGGTTCCCGGCGCGTAACAGCCCTCGTAGAACGAGGTATTGAAGCCCAGCACACCCTGCTTGTTCAGGGAACGACGCGCTTCCCGCATGACGCGCTCTTTGTCCGGAAGCAAGTGAATAGCGTTGCAGAAGACGATGACGTCCACGCTGCCGACTACATTGGAGAACGCCTGCGCCGTGCCGCGAACAAAGCGCGCCGCACTGCCGACAAGGCGCCTGGCCTTCTCGAGAGCAGATTCGGACGGATCCACCGCAATCACTTCAACCGGCTCACGTAGCCGACGCACGCGGTCGACGAGGACCTGAGTGACGGCGCCGGTGCCGCAGGCAAGGTCGACCGCCCGGTGAACGGGAGACTGAGCAAGACGCTCACGCACCTGCAGCGTCAGGTCGACCAGGTGTTCGTTAACAGTGCGATAGAAATCGTGCTGGGCAAATGCCTCGAACGTGTAGTCTACCGCCTCATCGGCCATTTGCCTCCCTCCGCACACCGCACAGCGTTGCACTAGAATACCAGAGCCATGGTCCTGAGCGGTTCGCAGGGTGTCCGCCCGGCCCTTGTCACGGGCGCATCCCGCGGAATCGGGAGGGTGATTGCGGCAGCGCTGGCGCGGGCCGGCTTCGCCGTGGCCGTGAACTATCGCGCCTCTGAGCTCGAAGCGCAACGCCTGGTCGAGAGTGTCGAAGCGTCCGGCGGCACGGCTATCGCCATTCAGGCGGACATCAGCGATCCGGCACAGGCTATCGAGCTCCTGTGCGCGGCCGAGGAGGCGCTGGGACCCCTGCACGTCGTCGTGAGCAATGCAGGAGCCACCCGGGATCGCCTGCTGGTGCAGATGACGGGCGACGACTGGGATGCCATGTGGAGCACGAACCTCGCCGGCGCCAGAGCTTTGATGCGACGAGCCGCGGCCGGAATGTGCCAGCGAGGCGGAGGGCGCATCGTAAGTGTTGGTTCGGTCGTGGGCAGTGCCGGGAATGCCGGGCAGGCAAACTACGCGGCCGCGAAGGCAGCTCTGTTGGGACTCACGCGGGAGCTGGCGGTCAGCGTTGCCGGATGCGGCGTTACGGTGAACTGCGTTGTTCCAGGCTATATCGTGACCGATGCCACGGCCCACCTCACGAAGGAGCAGCGTGATCAGTGGCTTGGTCTGATCCCGATGCGTCGGTATGCGACTCCGGACGAGGTGGCGAGCCTGGTCGTCTTCCTGGCAGGTGACGGCGCCGCGTACATCACGGGCCAGTGCATCGCGGTCGACGGTGGCCTGCTTGCTCTGCGCGGCGCAGGAGTAGCTTCCTGACGCCCGGCGCGCGGGCCACGATCGCCCCCGCTACGGGAAGGGCGGTCCACGCCGGGCGTGCCGATCGGGCATCACGGCGCGAGCTCGCGTTGCTCGCCGGATACTTTGCTCTCCTGATCGCCGCGCTCGACCTCGCGAACGTGCGCGCCGGGGTGGAGATCATGACCGTAGCGGTGATTGCCGCGGCGGTCGTCATCACGCGAAAGCCGGCGGAGTTCGTGCGGGACTGGTGGTTCTTGCTGCTGGGCCTTGTCATGTGGAACTTGAGCGGTCCGGTGGCGGCACACTCGCCGTTTCCCGCCCACCTCGATTTCATGTGGCGCATCGATCGTATCCTGTTCGCCGGTCACGACCCGGTCTACATCCTGCAGCACAGCCTGTTACACCCGGGTCACGTTGGGCCGCTCGACGTGGCGACCGCCGTTGCCTACAACATGCATCTGCCCGAGCCGTACCTTGCGGGCTACTTCTTGTGGCGGCTCGATCGCACAATCTACCTCCAGTTCGCCGCATGCGTACTCGTCCTGCTCGTCTCCGGCTTCGTGACGTTCATTCTGTTTCCGGCGATCCCACCGTGGCTGGCGGCGCTGCGCTACGGCAAAGTGGTCGGCGTCGTGAATCAGTTTGGTCCGGTCCTGCGCGCGCATCCGCTGCCCTTCCACGGAACCCCCATCTTCTACGTGTTCAAGCTTTCAGGCGACCCGATTGCTGCCTTCCCGTCGGAGCATGCCGCCTTCCCGTTGCTCGAGCTCCTGGCCTTCCGATTGTGCGCGCCGCGCTGGGTGGCCGCAATCCTGGCGTGCTGGGTTGCCTGGGTGCTCTTCACCGTGGTGTACCTGGGTGAGCACTGGGTAACAGATGCCATCGCCGGGTACGTGTATGCCGTGGCGATTTTCGCGGCAGTTCGATGGTTGTGCCGGCCGTCAGACGTGCGGCTCGGTACGGCGGTCGGTTAGCGCCCTACCGCCTGGCGGCTTACGAGTGCCGCGTTTCGCCGCGTCGCGCGAACTTCCAGGACCACAAAGGTCGTTCCGGTCACGAGCGCGAGGAGGACGAAGGCGACCAGTTTCGCCACCTTGAAGAGCAGCAAGTCCATCCCGGCGAGGGCCAGGCACAGGAAGTACAGCAAGAGGACAGTTGTGGTGTGGCTCAGGCCGAGCTCCAGCATTCGGTGGTACACATGCTGTTTGTCGCCGGTGAGGAAGCTTCGGCCGCGCATCCGGCGGCGGACAATCGCCCACGCAACGTCAAGGATAGGAATGACCAGGACCAGAAGTGCCGTGCCAAGCTTGGCCGGCCCAACGATAGAGAGTGCGCCCAGGGAGAAGCCGAGGAACATGCTTCCGGAGTCGCCCAGGAAGATGCGAGCCGGATGCCAGTTAAACACGAGAAACGCCAGGAGGGCACCGGCTAGCGAAACCGGGAGGATCACCTGCTCCAGATGCGTCGTGGACGTGATGTAGAAGCGTTGAGGCTCGGAGGCCCAGACCGCCAGTACCAGCGTCGTGAGAGCGGCGACGCCGGCGGCGAGCCCATCCATTCCGTCGAGGAAATTCATCGTGTTCATCATGCCCACGATCCAGAAGACGGTGATGGGAAGCCCAAGCCAAACCGGCACTGCCCATCCCGGCGAAGTCAGCGCGGAGACTGGATCGCTGATATTGGCGACCACGCCTACCCCCGCCATGATCCCGACCAGCGCCGCCGCGACCTGGCCGGCAAGATGCACGAGGGGACGGAGGGTGAGAACCTCGTCGAGGATTCCAATAGCGACGGCCACGAACCCGCCGGCGAGTATGCCAACTACCGGCGCGCTGAGCGGCAGAAGGACCAGGGACGCGATCGCAAATGTCAGATAAACCGCGACACCGCCGAGTAACGGCGTGGACACCCGATGGATCTTGTCCCCCACGGGGTGGTCGACTACGTTCCAGCGCACCGCAAAACTTCGGGCGACCGGAGTGAGTAGCACCCCAAGCGCGAAGGCACCCAGCAAGGGAATGACCCAGACAGCCGGTGAGCTGGCGGCCAGGTGGACCAGTTTCCCCTCCTCGCTCAGGCGGTGAGTGCCGAGAGCGGCTCGCGACCGGACACCGACGGGCGGCTGTCTTCCGGGTATCGCCGCCCGACCTCGTGGTAGCGTACCCCGGCGGGAAGGTCGGCGTCGCGCCACGTCCCAAAATTATCCACGATGACGGCGCCGGGCCGAATGACGCGGGAGACATCGGCCTGGCGATAGGCGGTATGCGGTGTCACCAGCACGATGCCGTCACAGTCGTGCAGGTCCTCCGGAAAATCGAGGGTCGCGACGCCGCAAATGTCGTCGATGTCCTCGGCCGAGTAGTACGGGTCGTGAACGCGTAAGCGGGGCGTGTCCTTAAGACACTCGAGTGCGTCCAGCGCCGGCGATAACTTGTGCATCTTGGCGTCCGCCGTATAGGCGAGGCCCAGGATTACGATCGAACGGCAGTCATGTAGCAGATCGCGCAGGCGTTCCTGGTACAGCCGGGCGAAGTATCGGGCATTGAATTCGACTGCATCGCGAACTGGCCGGAGGTACGGGTTGTCGGGCCCGCCCTCAGCAAGCGCGTACCGAGGAGCGAGAGGAATGCAGTGGCCTCCGACTCCCAGCGAAGGATGATAGAGGGGAATGTTCCACTTCGTGCTCGCCAGCGCCAGCACATGCGTCATGTCGTATTGCGGGTATGCCAGGGCAAGTGAGTTGGCCAGGACCAGGCCCTGAAAGCGAAGGAGATTCTCGATCACCTTGGTGAATGCGGCATGATACGCATCGCTCGCCGGAACGATTTCTCGGCAGACGAGGCCATAGAAAGCCGTAATGATCTTCGTGGCGTGGGGCGTGACGCCGCCGACTATCCGCGGGAGATTCTCGAGGCTGTGCTCGGTGCCCGAGAACCAGTCCCGGCGGGGGGCGGCGCCGACGTGCACGTCAACTCCCGGCCGCAGGCCCGCCGCCTGGAGCTGCGAGAGAACAACAGTATCAAGCCAGGTCGGCTGAATGGTGCTCTCGATAATCACCACCGGAGTCAGGCCGCGGTCGCCCGCGCGAACCACTTCCGCGATCAGGGGCATGACGTCTTCGAGAGAGGCGGAGCTGGGCTCCGCGCCTCGCTCTGTAGGCACGCACACCAGGTGCACTGCAATCTTCTGGTCAATGAGCTCCCGCCAATCGGTCGTGGCCCGCACGTTCTCCACTTCCGCGCGCAACCGTCCGCTTGGCACGACGTCGGTTGAGAGGAACTGACCGCGCTGGATCTCGTCGACGCGCGACTGCGCGATATCGTAGCCCACGCACCGAACTCCCTGGCGGCTGAAGTAGTACATCGCGCTGGCGCCGATATGGCCGCACCCCCACACGCCAACTGCCGCATCCTGCCGTCGCAGGGCATCGACCGTCGCCGCCGCATCCGCGATCACGTCGTCCTCCGTTCGGTCCTTGCCGACCGGGGAGTCGTGCGGAGCACCAGCCAGACGAACCGAGGCAGAGCCAGCATCCGACGCCAGCGCCACGGCTGGCGGATCAGACGCCACATCCACTCCAGCCCGTTGCGTTGCATCCACAAGGGCGCTCGGCGTGCTGTTCCCGCCAGATAGTCAAAGCTTCCCCCTACTCCAATTGCGCAGCCAACCCTGGTTGCCCCGAGGTTTCGAGCAATCCAGAGATCTTGTTCCGGTGCACCGAATGCGACAAACAAAATGTCGGCGCGAGACCGACATATCAAGTCTACAATGGCCTCCTCGTCCCGCCTCGCCGGGCTCCCGGCAAAGGCTCCTGCTACCAGGAGACCGGGATAAGCGGTTTCGAGCTTGCGCGCCGCGGCATCCGCGACACCCTCTGCCCCGCCGAGCAAGAAGATTCGGAATCCCCGGTCGGCGGCGAGGCGCGACACGCTCCAGATCAGATCCGACCCCCCAACCCGTTCGGTGAGGTGGATGCCTCGACGCCCCAAAGCCCATAGAACGCCGGCGCCATCAGGGGTGGCCAGATCGGCGCCTCGAAGCACGGCTGCAAAAGCGGCGTCGGACTGCGCGCGCACAACGAACTCCGCGTTCACCGTCACGACCTGAGCGGGTGCGCGATCGTGCACCCGTTGCGCAATGAAGTCGTGCGTCTCATCCACAGTCACCGGATTGACTGGTACGCCGGACAGAAGAATTCGCTCACGCGACAACAGGCTGACCTCCGAGTACCTCCAGGGCGGCATCCGCCACCATGCGCGGACTGACTGCCGTGAGACACTCACGCGTGCCGCATCCGGCAGGTTTACCGCGCTCAAAGTCGCGGTAGAAACAGGGCCGGCATGGCAAGTCGACGGCGACCACCCGCGCCCCGGTCGGGCGCCAGGCACGGTCGTTCGACGGACCGAACACCGCGACAACTCTAGTACCCACCGCCGCCGCCACGTGAGCGACTCCGCCATCGTTGGCCAGCAGCAGGTCGCAGCGCTGAAGCACGGCACCTAGCTGCGGTAACGTGGTTCGGCCCACGAGGTCGACGGCGGAGGGCAACCGATCCAGCACCACCCGCGCTTCGGACCTGTCTTCGTCCGTACCCACTACCACGAACGTGGCCCTCCGGTGCTCGGAAATCAACGACGCCGCCTGAGCGAAACGTTCCGCGGGCCAGCGCCGACCCGGCCCATACCACCCCGTGCCGGGATGAATGGCTATCACGGGCAGGTCTCGCCCCGCAGGTGTCAGGAGTACCGAAGCAGCGGCCCGGTCTTCAGATGTCAGTGGAAAGTCGAGTCGGAGGTCGGACCTGGCGTCCAGTAGTGCCGCGACATCCATCCAATATTCCGACTCATGCCGATCTCCGAACCCGCGATCCGGTACTGCCTGTGTGAGGAACCACCCTCGTCCGTTGTCCACTCCGACCCGGTGGGCCGCCCCGGTCGAAAGGGTGAGCACGGCGAACTTGAGGGAGCCCCACCGAGTCACCAGATGGTGGAAGACGACTGCAGTGTCTATCCCGCGTCGTCGCAAGGTGCGCAAAAGATTCGACGCTCTGGCAATGCCGGCCGGGCGGAGCAGCGACGATAGCCGATCGAATGCGTGCTTGTCGGTTGCGAGCAGCTCGTCCACCAGACCGAGCCGCGTCACGAGCCGGCCCGGATTCTCCTTCGCCAGGAGGAGGAGGTGCGCGGCGGGATAACGGTGGCGAATCGACCGGATCGCGGGTATGGTAAGCACCATGTCCCCGACATCGCCGAACTGCACGAGCAGAATGACACGCCCCACATTGCCCTCCGAAACGCCACCAGAGTATAGGTGACGCCGGAACTCAGCCTTCGGGGCTCATCGGTCCAGGCTCTATTGGGCGATCTTTATCTCTCCGAGAATACGGGCCAGCGCCTGCACCGCCAGGCCTTCGATCTCGCTGTCCAGTCCGCGCGGGCGGGGAACGATGCGGTGCTGGCCGGTGCGCACTTCCTCCAGCACCAGCTGGGTCCGGCCGTTGCCGTTCACCTCCCGAACCACGCGCAAGAGGCCGCGCCGCACGCAGATCATCGTCCAGACGTAGTGGAACAGCTCCTTCGAGCCATCCTGGTCGTCCTCAACCGACTCGACGAGACTTGCGATCCGCCGCTTCACCTCGGCCTCGCGTTGATTCAACGCCTTGGGCTCCCTTTCGGCATGAGGAGATAGGCGAAGCCGAGCGCCATGAACGACAGTGTCCAGATAGTCAACGTACCCTCCGCGATGCTCGAATCCGGACAACTATACGAGCGTGGCGGACCACGTGGGAGCAGGTCGCGGCGGGCGCAAAGAGCGCGAATACTTATGTCGAGATTGTGTAACGAGCAGGGCGCGCGGTCGCCATGGTGCCGCGCCGGTTTGCCGAGCCCACCCCGGATGAACCGCAATTCACGTCTTTATCCGCGAAGGTGTCCACAATGGGGCCAAATCACGTGGGTGGCAATCCCTTACCGGAACTCGTCGCCGTGATCCTCGAAATATGTGGCATTCAAGAGGGTGAACCGGTCGTACTTCTCGGGGACCTCTTCCTCAGGATAGATCGCGTCCACCGGGCACTCCGGCACACAGACCCCGCAGTCGATGCACTCGTCGGGGTCGATGAAGTACATATCGTCTCCCGGAAGAGTGTGGATGCACTCCACCGGGCAGACATCGGCGCAGGAGCCATCCTTCACTCCCACGCACGGTTCAGTGATCACGTATGTCATGCGGCGTTCTCCCCTCTCGTATGCGGATGCGGGCGCACCACTTTCCGTTCAACTATACGTCACGAACAGACATGAATTGGTGGGGCCACGGGGCTCTGATACTATCGACTCGCATCCCTCGAAAGGCTCATCCACGTGCTTCGTTTCCGGGCGCTGGCGAGCGGAAGCTCGGGTAACGCGTACCTCCTCCGTACCGACAAGGTCTCACTGCTGTTCGACGCCGGCCTGCGATGGTCTACTCTCCGGCGCTTTCTACTCGCCGAGGGAATCGCACCGGATGGCGTATCGGGCGTGCTCATCAGCCACGAGCACCGCGACCACTGCGGGTGCGTCCGCGACATCGCCGAGCAGCACGGAACGACCGTGTGGGCGAATCCCGGCGTGCTGAGGGCCGCCGGGCTTGCGTCCCTCAACTCGGCGCGCGTCATGGAGACGGGAACAACCACGATCTTCGGAGACGTCGCCGTGACCACGTTTCCGGTGGAGCACGATGCCGTCGATCCGGTCGGCTTTCTCATTCACGTGGCCGGCAAATCGATCGCGATCGCCACCGATCTCGGCAGGCCGTCCGGTCCGGTGGCGCGTGCGGTCGCTGAGGCGGACCTGGTCGTGCTCGAGTCCAACCATGACGCCGAAATGCTTCACCAGGGCCGCTACCCTTATCACCTCCGCAGACGGGTAGCCGGACCGACCGGCCATCTGTCCAATGCGCAGGCGGCGTCCATTCTGGCCGAGAACATCCGGCCGCGAAGGGGAGTGGAAGTGTGGCTGGCTCACCTCAGCAAGGAAAACAATCGCCCCTTCCTGGCGATCCAGACCACCCGGACGGATCTGAAGCGAGCCGGGAAGTCGGAAGTACGTGTCGACGTCGCGCTGCGGGACCGGCCGTCACTGGTCTGGAACGGCTCAACTCGCCCGATGCAGCTGAGCCTCTTCCCGGGTGAGGCTCCGTGATGCATCAACGGGTTGCGGCGCGTACCCGAGGATTCACCGAGTCGGTGATTCGAGAGATGACCAGGCTCGTCCTGCTGCATCACCCAACAGACGGCGTCAATCTCGCCCAGGGCTTCCCGGACTTCGCTGCACCCGAGGAGCTCAAGGAGGCAGCTCAAGCGGCGATCCGAGCCGACGTCAACCAGTACGCGATCACGTGGGGTGCGAAGTCCTTCCGCGATGGCATCTCGGCGAAATCAAGGCGGTTCCTGGGGATCGATGTCGATCCGGAGACCGAGATTACCGTGACGTGCGGCGCGACCGAGGCGATGATTGCAACGATGCTGGCGCTCCTCGATCCCGGCGACGAAGTTGTGATCTTCGAGCCCTTCTACGAGAATTACGGACCTGACTGCATCCTCTCCGCCGCCGTCCCACGATTCGTTCCCCTGCGCCCGCCTGATTGGTCCTTCGATCCCGCCCAGTTGGCGGCAGCGTTCGGCGAGAAGACGCGCGCGATCGTGATCAATACACCCAATAATCCAACCGGCAAAGTCTTCAGTCGTGACGAGCTGACGCTTATCGGAGCGCTGTGCAGCCAGCATGACTGCCTCATCATTACCGACGAGATCTACGAGCACATGACGTACGACGGGTGGACGCACGTATCGCCTATTTCACTGCCGGGCCTACGGGAGCGGACGGTTGTCATCAACGCCCTGTCGAAGACTTTCAGTGTTACCGGTTGGCGCGTCGGTTACGTAATCGCCCCGCCCGATCTGACCGGCGCCATTCGAAAAGTGCACGACTTCCTGACCGTCGGAGCCGCCGCACCGCTTCAGGAGGCCGGGGCGGTAGCGATGCAGATGCCGGACGGCTATTACGTGCAGCTTCGCAGCGAGTACGAAGAACGTCGAGATCTGCTGGTGGCGATCCTCGACCAGGTAGGCTTACGACCATTCGTGCCGCACGGCGCCTACTACGCCATGTGCGATATCAGCGGTTTCGGATTCTCCGACGACGTGGCTTTCGCTCGGCATCTCGTGGAGGAGCTGGGGGTTGCGGTCGTCCCGGGTAGCAGTTTCTACCGAGAGGCGGGAATGGGCTCTCAACTCGTTCGGTTCGCCTTTCCGAAGCGTCTCGAGACGCTGCGGCGGGCCGGCGAGCTGCTGAGCGCTCTCCGGCCGTCCGCGCGAACGCGGTCGTCGCCGTCAGCCGCCGGCGGCGGCTAGTCTCCGCTGCAGTGCATCAACCGGGCCGCTGAGCGTGGAGGTGGCCGAGTGTTGAGCATCCACGGCATTCCCTGGCGGATCAACCATAGCGTCGGCCAGCACAACTCCCTCAGATCGCGATTGATCGAGCCCCATGAGCGCCGCCACGGTCGGGGCGACGTCAACCAGCCGAGCCGGGAAATCCGACGAGCCACCGGCGTACACGCCGTGGCCGGAGATGATCAGCGGAATCCGCTGGGTATCCCACTGCAGGCCCCCTGCGCACCCCGCCGGTGCGAACTGACTTCCTGAATTCTCGGCGCCGGTGTGCGGCGCATACAGCGCGACGACGTCGGCGGAGGCGGCTGACGCCAGCGTGCCGAGCAGGAAGGAGGCGCCGGACGGAAAACTGGCGGGTAGCTCGGGACTCAGGTAACTGTTGGTGTACGTCCAACCCGCACCCTGTCGCGACTTGTAATAGATGGCATCGACCGAGGGTATGTTTGCGGCTTCGATGGCCTGAGCGACCGGCTGCGATTGGAGGGGATCCTGCAACCCCACGAAGGCCGAACCGTCGGCGGTCAGGTATACCTCCTGACCGCCGGCGGCCTGGACGGCATTGTTCAGCGCCGCACGCGAGACCGTATAAGTCAGGGGAGACACGGTCTCACCCGAGGTAACGACGAACGCTGACTGGCCGTAGAAGCCGTCGCGGCGCGTCTCTCGTACGACTCCCCCGATGGCCGAGTCGATGCCGCGCATGAGTCTGCTCAATACCCGGCGACCTTGCGTGCCGCTCAAATACGGCTTGAGCATCCGCACTTCGGGAAATTCGATGAAAGTGAGCGACGGTCGGATCGCCCGAATCGCAGCGACGCTGTAGCGCCCGATCCAGGCATCCTCCTGACCGGCCTGCCAGCCTTCCACGGACGGTCCCAGAGTCGGTCCGGTCGCGACCGGAGCCGACCAGCTCACATCCAGCAATGCTCCGGGCGGGTGAGAGTGCCCCACCACGGCGGCCGGGCTCCAGCGCTTTCCGTCTCGGGCCGGACAGAGTATGTAGTTGGCCCTCCAGGTGGCCGCCGCCGCTACCTGGCAGTCGGCTCCGCCTACGGCCAGCACCGTCGCGCCCGAGAAGCGCGCTCTCACCTCTCCCGCGAGCGACGGGAGCGCCCGCGGCTGCATCAGCGCGTCTAGACTACCGCTGAGGATTGATCCCGGCGAGAGCGTACCGGAAGGTTGACCCGTCTGGGCATCGGTCCACACCGGTCCCACCACCCCGGTGGCCCGGGGATACTCTCCAGTGCCGATGGTCGCCGCGGAGGAAGCGGCGACTGCCTCAGCCTGACCGATCCAGGCGTCGTTATAGGTGACGCCGGATCGAATGAGCGCCCGGAGATTGGGAAGACCGGGAGCTGTCACGTCGGATTCTGACGCTCCGTCGATCAGGAACACCACGGCGTGAGTTGCGCGCCCGGCAGTCGCCACCGACAGCGCCGGAGGCGTGTGATGGAGGCGAATGGCGACGAATACGGCCACGACTCCCGCGGCAGCGAGAGTCGCGGCGAAAATTCGCAACCCTCCACGCTCTGTCCGCGCCGGAGCCGTGGATGCATCTAGTCCGCCAACCGGGGAGCGGAGGGGTGGCGAGCTCTGAGTCACCCGCTGTCTCTCTCCGCGCCCCGACATGAGCGCCGGGACGACATGCTGAAAGCGTACACTATCGGTGGTACGGCGGCCCCGGAGACGAGGCTCTGCCCGTGGCCCGGTGTGGGCGAATGTTGAGCCGGCGTTGTCAACGCTCTCCGCCGACATCGCTATAATGTACGGATTATTTTGCGTGCGGCGGTGAGACGCCTGAGGAGTTGAGATGACGACGACCTTCATGCAGTCTCCGCAACTGTTCTTCACCTCGGAGTCGGTTACGGAGGGGCATCCGGACAAGATCTGCGACCAGATCTCTGACGCGGTTCTCGATGCAATCCTTGAGCAGGATCCATACGCCCGAGTGGCGTGCGAGACCTCGGCTGCGACTGGGTTCGTCCTCATCTTTGGCGAGGTGACCACGACGGCGGACATCAACCCGGAGGCGATCGCTCGAGCCACGGTGGCCCGCATCGGCTACGATCGCGCCGAGCTCGAGTTCGACGCGAACACAATCGACGTGAACGTCATGCTGCATACACAGTCGCCGGACATCAAGCGAGGAGTCGACAGCGCACTCGAGTCGCGCCTCTCAGAGACTGAGATCAGCGAGATCGGCGCCGGAGACCAGGGAATGATGATAGGTTTCGCCTGCCACGAAACGGCGGAGCTCATGCCCCTACCCATTGCGCTCGCGCATGGGCTCGCCCGCCGACTGTCCGTGGTTCGCAAGTCCGGAGTACTGCCGTACCTCCGGCCAGACGGAAAGGCACAGGTCACCATCGAGTACCGGTTCGGAAAGCCGGTTCGCGTCGACGCAGTTCTCATCTCCGCTCAGCACGACGAAAACGTCTCGCGCGAGCAGATCGAGGCTGACCTCTACGAGCACGTGGTGCGCCACGTCGTTCCTCCCGATCTACTCGACCAGCACTCGAGGTTCTATGTCAATCCAACGGGCCGGTTCGTCATCGGAGGGCCGCACGGCGATGCCGGCCTTACCGGGCGCAAGATCATCGTCGACACCTACGGCGGCATGGCTCGCCACGGCGGCGGCGCGTTTTCGGGGAAGGACCCGACAAAGGTGGACCGCTCGGCGGCCTACTACGCTCGCTACGCCGCCAAGAACCTCGTCGCGGCAGGGCTCGCCGACCGGCTCGAGATTCAGGTTTCATATGCTATCGGAAAGGCCGAGCCGCTCTCGATCATGATCGAGACGTTCGGGACTGGCAGAATCCCGGATGGCGAGATCCTGGATCTCGTTCACGAGTACTTCGATTTCAGGCCGGCGGCCATCATCCAGAACCTGGGACTGCGGCGTCCCATCTACGAGCCCACGGCTTCATATGGGCATTTCGGCCGCGGCGATATCGAGGCGCCCTGGGAACAAACCGACAAGGCGGATGAGCTTCGGCTCGCCGCCCGCCAGGAGGCGGCCACCGCCTGAGTTTGCGGGAAACACCGGCGCCGATTCGTGCCGTAGTCGGTCTTGGCCGCTCGGTTCATCCCTTCCCCGTTCTTGTCGTCGTCGCGACGTCGACGCTCCTCCTTCTGATTGCCCAGCGGCACGCCCCGGGCGCCGGCCTTCTCACTCGCGCGGTCCTGGTGGTGTTCTTCTCACAGGTCGCGATCGGGAGCCTGAACGACTTCGTCGATCGAGACTCCGACGCCACTGTGCAGCCCTACAAGCCCATTCCCTCCGGCCAGGTTTCGGACCGCGCGGTACTGAGCCTCTGTATCGCGAGTCTTGGCGCATTTCTGGTCATGGCGGCGAGCTTCGGAGCGGTTCCCCTGGCACTGATTTCAGCCGCTACCGCAGCGGGAATCGCCTACGATGTCGCGCTAAAGCCGACTCCGTTCGCCATCGTGGGCTACTTTGGCGGATTCCTCGGCCTGGGTGCCTGGATCCTGCGCCTCGCGGACCGGCTGACGATCTGGTACGTTCCGTTGCTACCGGTGGGAGCAGCCCTTCTGGTCGCCGCGTATCTGGCTCAAACCTACCCGGATCTGGAACACGACCGCGCGCTCGGCCATCGCGGTCTTGCCGCGCTACTCGGCCCACGCCACACGCTGTTGGCGATTGGGGCGGCATATCTCAGCGCCACTGCTGCCGGGATCTCCGGGGCGCTGTTCGTTCGGTCTGGCGCGGCTCTCGCCGCGAGCCTCGCCGCCGCCCTTATGGGCGCGGGTGCTATCGGCACTCAACGAGCCGCGGCGCGCGAGCTCGCGCGCCGCAGGCGTCTTTTCTATCTGATCGCGCCGGGCATAGCCTGCCTGGCTGCGGCGAGCTTCCTCATCGAAGCATCGCTCACAGACTAACCGGCCGAGACGCTCCTCAAGCCTCGAACCGCCGGTACGCCCCGACACTGACAACGCCGCTCCGGGACAGCAACGAGAGCGCCGAAGGTGCTATTATAGAACATACGTACTAGTACCTGAGTCTTGGGAGAGGTAACAGCGCTCATGGTGTACGAGCTTCGTCGGTGGTCGGACGACCAGGATTGCCTGTACACGGACGATAAGCTGCTTCACGAGGCTGCCCTGGCCGCGGCTGACCTGACTGTGGTGGCCTCCTACTTCAAGTCGATCGGCGCACGGGACCCATTTGCCTGGGATATTGTAGGTCCGAGGCACAGCCTGTCCCCTCTCGCACACGGCAGGCACCGAGCAAGGCGCGGCAAGGTGGGCGCCGCGCGGACTTGACGAGTACCCTTCAGCCGCGCCTACGGAATCCTGTACAATGACGCACTAACACCCTCGGGGATTCTGTGTCAGCGTTTGACGATTTACTCGCACGAGCTCGCGAGCACGTTCGAGAGGTGGGGGTACGTGAGGCGGCGGAGCTTGCCGACCGTTCCGACCCGACAGCCGTACTGGACATTCGCGAGAAATATGAATGGGATGAGGGTCATATCCCTGATGCCCGTCATGTGCCGCGTAGCTACCTGGAGCTTCGGATCGAGAACGCGGTGCCCAACAAGAGCGCGCCAATACTGCTCTATTGCGCCGGCGGCACCCGCTCGCTGCTGGCCGCCGAGACGCTCCAGCAGATGGGCTACACCAACGTGCAACACCTGCGCGGTGGGTTCACGGCCTGGAAGGATGCCGGCCGACCATTCGTCGTGCCGCGAGCACTGACCAGCGAGCAGACGCACCGCTACAGTCGCCACGTCCTGATTTCGGAGGTGGGAGAGGAAGGTCAGCTAAAGCTGCTTGACGCGAAGGTCTTGCTGATCGGCGCCGGAGGACTCGGCTCGCCCGCCGCTCTGTATCTGGCGGCCGCCGGGGTCGGCACGCTCGGCATTGTGGACTCGGATGTCGTTGACGTGAGCAATCTGCAGCGCCAGATCTTGCACACCACCGACCGGGTTGGCATGTCCAAGGTCGAGTCGGCGCGGATGACGATCGCCGCGCTCAACCCGGAAGTGCGCGTGGTGGGCCACGAGGTGCGCCTCACTCCCGACAATGCGCGCGACATAATCGGACAGTACGACATCGTCGCCGACGGCACCGACAACTTCGACACTCGGTATCTCATCAACGACCTGTGCGTAGAGCTGGGCAAGCCAAACGTATCGGCGAGCATTCTGTCCTTTGACGGTCAGATCACCACGTTTGTACCCGGTGCGGGGCCATGCTACCGATGTGTCTATCCGGAGCCCCCGCCGCCCTCGCTCGCGCCTACCTGAAGTGAAGCTGGAGTCCTGGGCGTGCTTCCCGGGGTAATGGGGCTCTTGCAAGCCAACGAAGTGATGAAGCTGATCCTGGGTATCGGCGACCCGCTCATCGGTCGTTTGATCATGTTCGACGCACTCAGCACATCGTTCATCGAGCTGAAGCTGCGCCGCGACCCAAACTGCCCGGTCTGCGGACATGTGGGGGCCGTGGCGGCGGCGGTTGGCGCTGGGGCGCCCGCCTGAACTACACCCGAAGGGGATTGAGGAGAGGAGTGCGATGAGTACTGTCCGCGTGCCGCCGGTTCTGCGCAGTCAGACCGGCGGAGCCAAAGAAGTGCAGGCTGAGGGCGCCACGGTCGGCGAAGTGCTGCAGAATCTTGCCGAGCGACACCCGGCGCTGCAGGACCAGCTGTTTCAGGACGGGAAGCTTCAAAGGTTTGTCAACGTCTACGTGAACAACCAGGACATTCAGTACCTGCAGAGCCTGGAAACGCCTGTTTCGTCGGACGACACCGTCATCATTCTCCCCGCCATGGCCGGAGGCGCGGGCTAGATGACGTCTCCGGGGGTGGATAGGGCGCGTGCGGTTCCGGCGCGCGCTTACCGAACCCTGCTCGACACGATCGGGAACACTCCGGTTGTCGAGCTCCTCCGGATTCGGCCGGATAACGACGTTCGGATTCTGGTAAAGCTGGAGGGCACAAACCCGAGCGGCAGTGTGAAGGACCGCATCGCGAAGTACCTGGTCGAGGAGTTCGAGTCGCGCGCCGACTCGCCGGACTACATCTTGATGGAGCCGACCAGTGGCAACACCGGCATCGCGGTCGCAATGGTCAGCCGCATCAAGGGATACCGCGTGGTCGCGGTTATGCCGGAGAACGTGACCCCGGAGCGCAGGAAGCTGCTGCGCATCTTCGGCGCGGAGATTATCGACTCATCCGCCGAACTGGGCACCAACGGGGCGATCGAGGTGGCGCGTCAGCTCGATCTGCAGCCGCAGTACTGGATCCTGAATCAGTACGCCAACCCGGCCAACCCTCGGGCTCACTACGAGACGACCGCCGTCGAAATACTGCGCGACGTGCCGGAAGTGGACGTGTTCGTGGCAGGACTGGGAACCGGCGGCACTCTCACCGGCTGCGGGCGACGCTTGAAGGAAGAGCGCCCGGGCGTGAAGATCGTGGCTGCCGAGCCGTTGCCGGGCGACCTGGTCCAGGGGCTGCGTAGCCTTGAAGAGGGATTCGTCCCGCCTATCTTTGATCCGGCCGTGCTCGACGCCAAGCTCTTGATTCCGAGCGATGAGGCGGTGATCAACATGCGCCGCCTCGCCGCCGAGGAGGGCATTTTCGCCGGGGTCTCGTCGGGAGCCATCCTGGCCGCCGCCCTTCGCTATGCGGCCACCATGGACTCGGGAACCATCGTGGCGCTGCTCCCCGATGGCGGGTGGAAGTACCTCAGCGGCGAGCTGTGGACTGCCCCGATCCAGGACCTGGAAGGAGGGCTGGAGGGAGCCTTTCTATGGTGATTCAGACCGGTTTTCGGGAGGAGATGCTCGCGCACGCGCGTCGAGAGTTCCCGAACGAAGCGTGCGGCTTGATCGCGACGCTGGACGGCCGTGCGATGGCGATCTACCCAATCCGAAACGCGGAAGCGAGTCCGGTCGCGTACAGCATGGACAGCCAGAATCAGCTGCGGGCGATGCTCGAGATCGAGGACCGCGGCTGGGAGCTTGGCGGCATCTATCACTCGCACACACGCACTCGGGCGTATCCTTCACGCACCGACATCGCGCGCGCATTCTACCCGGAAACCACGTACATCATCGTCTCTCTGGCCGACTTCGACGACCCGGAAATCCGCGGGTTCAGCATCCAGGGTGAAGAAGTGCGCGAGGTTCAGTTGACGGTCGCCGGGTAAGAACTGCTGCCGGACCGCATCGACTTTTCTGCCGCGGTAGAGCCCGCTGGTAATCCGTCGATCAGTCCGTGACGACTGTCTGGTTCTGCTCGTGCAAGAACTGCTGAACGTAGTAGGGCCCGAGCGCCGACTTCCCGGTTGATCCGCTGGCCTTCCAGCCACCGAAGCTCTGCACCCCCGGCCACGCCCCCGTGGTAGCGCCGCCCCTGCGATTCACGTACACCACGCCGGCCTCGATTCTCTCCAGAAACGTTCGTGCCTCTCCCGGATCCTCGGTGAAGATGCCGGCTGTGAGACCGTACTCCGAGTCATTGGCCCTGGAGATGGCGTCGTCCAGCGTCGGGACGCTCGCCACCACGATGAACGGAACAAACAGCTCCTCATAAAAGAACTCGTGCCCGGCGTCCAGCCGCGCGATCGTCGGCGCGCAGTAGTAGCCATACTGCAGATCATCCTCTGTAAGGACCGTTCCCCCGGTGACAATCTCGCCGTCGTGCCGTGCGGTGTCGCATGCCGACGTGAAGCGGTCGTACGCGCGTCGATTGATCACTGGTCCCACGAACACGTCACGCTCGATGGGGTTTCCGATTGAGAGCTCCTCGGTGCGGGCCTTGAATCGCCGCACGAACTCATCCGCTACCGAGTCGAGCACGTAGACGCGAGATGCCGCGCTGCACTTCTGACCGGCGTAACCGAACGCAGCCCGCACAGTGCCCTCAACCGCCTTGCTCATATCGGCGCGGTCGGTCACGATGACAGGATTCTTTCCACCCATCTCGGCAATACAGGGCCGGGGTCTCTCCCGGCTGAACTCGGTGTAGACATGGGTTCCGACCGCTTTGGAACCCGTAAAGGCAATCCCGTCAACGCCGGGGTTGCCCGACAGAAGCTCGCCGGTAGCGTTCCCCATCCCGGTGACAAAGTTCACCACGCCCGGCGGCAATCCAGCATCGGCCAGGCACTGGTACACCTGCACGCCGCAGAGCGGCGTCTCACTGGAGGGCTTGAACACGACCGTGTTCCCGGCGACGAGCGCTCCTGCCAGCATTCCAGTGGCAAGAGCGACCGGGAAATTGAACGGTGCAATCACGACCCAGACTCCGTATGGACGGAGGACGCTGTGATTGATTTCTTGCGGCGTCAGCTGATTGAGCTTGATGACGAATCCGTCGTGCTGCTCCATCTGGTCGCAATAGGTCGTGATGAGGTCGGCCGCCTCCTCGACCTCGCCCATGGCCTCAAGACGAGACTTGCCTGCTTCGATCGTCAACCACGCGGCGATCTCGTATTTGCGCACCCTGAAGTTGTCCGCCGCTCGTCGCATCACCTCGACATGTTCCCGCCAGGGAGTGCGGGCCCATCCCGGAAAGGCACGGCGTGCAGCGGATACCGCGGCTTCCGTTTCCTCGCGCCCACACTCCTGGAACGCTCCAAGAACGATGCGAGTGTCGTCGGGACTGCGACTTTCAAACGTCGGAGCGTGGGTCTGTCGCGGCTGACCGTCGATGAAGGCGGTGTACTCGCGGCCGAGGTCGGTGAGTGCGGAGGCCAGTGCCTGATCGAAGGCTCGATTGAAGCTCTCGGCCTGCTCCACTCCCATCGTGGTATACGTGATCTTCTGCTCACGCTGGTCCGTAACCATGCCCTGCCCTCCGTGAACCGAGTACTCTACTCCGCCGCCACAGTCTACCAGCCCCCTGCGGAGCCGCCGGACCTCCTGGTAAGATGCTCCGACGTTGCCCCATAAGGGAACAAGGAAGCTCGCATGACCGACCACAACCGAGACGAAGCCGAGTTGAGCGAGGCGCTGCGACACTGCACTGCCGGTCTGAGGGCACTCGAGACTGCCCGCGAGTCGGCAGTCCACGGCGGCGTCTATCCAACGCACCTGTATCTGGCAACGGTCGAGCTGGCGCACGCCATCGAAACCGCCATGAAGGTCGCCCTGCGCAACCAGTGACCCCTGGCGGCCCGCTCAGAGTGACCTGGGAAGTCCGTGCGCCGGCGCCTCCGCGTCCAGCCGGCTCACAGCGTGTAAACCTGCACCTTCGTGCCTGCTCCGGAAGGTTTCAACCGCTTCACTCAACAGTTTTCCCAGAACAGGTACAGTGCGACGTCCTGGCGGGCCAGGTCGTCGTTCGCGTAGAGGTGATCGTTGAAGCCGGAGATGGCGAATCCGTGCTTCCGGTAGAAGCGCACGGCGGGGTAGTTGTTGATCTGCGTCTCGACTGAAATACCCCGCACTCTCAGGTCTCGGCTCAACGCCTTGAGCTCCTCGATCAATGCCGACCCGATTCCACGCCGCCGCTGGGGCTCTCGGGTTCGGATGTCGATCAGCCACACCGTGTTGTTCCATTCCATCAGACTCCAGGTGAGGAGGCCGACGATCTCGCCGTTCGAGCTCGCCGCCTCGAAATGAAGCGCCGCCTCGGGTACTGACTGCAGGTACGACTTCAGCCACTCGTCAAGGTCGCCTGAATCGTACGTTTTCGTCAGGACGGCGGGAAGCTCGACTTCGTCCAGACTCCAGCGCAAAACACTGTTACCGTCCTTGCGGGCGAGGCGATACACCTGCCTGGTGCTGAAACCGCTCGGAATGCGTGCGTGGCGACGGGCCCGTGCGATCGGGATCGAGGTACAGACGACGGACCGTGGCTCGACGCGCTCCGTCCTTCGTCCCCCGTCCGGAAATCGCACAGCGCTCACCGTGGCCGAACCCGAAGTGGCCGGGGTGTCTCGTCCACGGAAGCATCAATAGACATGGAGCAGCTCGGTTTGCACCTCGACGACGTCGACGTCGATTCGGCGGGTGGAAATGAAGCCGAGCGCCCGTGAAATGACTTCGTCGGCATGTCGCGGGTCGTTGGCGACGCAGGCGAGACCGAGCGTGGCGAGCTGCCAGCGGTCCAGATCGTCCACCTCGGCCACCGAGATCTGAAACTGTCGTTGGGCCAGCGCCACCAACGAGCGCACAACCTGGCGCTTGTCCTTAAGCGACTGGCTGGCCGGGATGTGCAGGACCACGCGTGCCGTCCCCACGACCACGGTCATTCCCCCCCCAGCCGAGCGCCGACGATCGCCGGGTACCCTCGAGCGAATGCCGGAGCGTCGAGGACGCGCTTCCCTGCGACCTGAAGCTCCTCCACCAGTACCAGTCCGCAGTCGGAGCCGACCGCGATCGCTGAGCCGGCCAGTCCGACTACTCTGCCGGGCTCCGCCCGTCCCTCGGCCGCGGTTGCTCGCAGCAGTCGGATCGGCCGTCCATCCCACGTCGTGGTGGCGACGGGCCACGGGTTGAAAGCCTGAATGCGCCGCGCGATCGCGGGCGCGGGCAGGCGCCAGTCAACGACGCCGTCCTCCTTACGGATAATCCGGCTGTAGGTGGCCGCGCCGGAGTCCTGGGGAACAGGTTCAAATCTGCCGGCCAGCCAGCCCGGCAGAGTCCCGGCTAGCAGGTGAGCGCTTCGAGCGGCAAGTCGCCTCTCGAGCTCGCCCGCCGTCTCGCGCGCGCCCACCGGGACTGCCTCCTGCGCGATAATCGGGCCCTCGTCCATTTGCGCATTCATCAACATGACGGTTGTACCGGTTTGGTCATCACCATTGAGGATCGCCGTGGCGATGGGTGAAGGTCCGCGCAGACGCGGCAGAAGCGACGGATGAAGATTGAGGCAACCGAAGCGCGGCACGTCGAGGAGCCGCTGCGGCAGAATCTGGCCAAAAGACGCAACGACGATGAGCTCGGGAGCCAGGTCGAGAAGCGGCTCGAGCTGATCGGGCGATCGCAGGCGCCCGGGCTGCAACACGGCAACCCCGTGGTCCAGCGCCACTCTCTTCACGATGCCCATGGAGGTCTTCCGGCCGCGGCCGGCCGGGCGGTCCGGTTGAGTCACCACCGCTTCGACTCGGGTCGAAGA
>Ga0070735_10001267_pt1 | contig 24930 bp, 18 predicted proteins | sample Coa_R1_FD_66443 | JGI IMG/M metagenome (GOLD analysis project Ga0070735, IMG submission 66443) | Surface soil microbial communities from Centralia Pennsylvania, which are recovering from an underground coalmine fire - Coalmine... | ecosystem: Environmental > Terrestrial > Soil > Unclassified ...
CCACTAGCACTCAGACGCCGTGGTGGGCTCCCCGTCGACGTGATGGCCAACCTCTTCGGGTATGGCTACGTTGATGACTTCCTGAAGATGGTCGGGGCAGTGCACGACGGGTACCAGAACAGCCGGCTCGATACGCGGCGAAATATTTTCCGGCTGCCCCGTCCCGTGGCCCCCTACGATGCGGACCCCGCACAGGCAGTTCGCCATTGCTTCGACCGGGAAACCGGCGAACCGGTACCCCTCGAGCGGCTTCGCACCTACGCGCAAGCTTTGGCAGGGTACCACCTGCACCCAGAGGATAAGTTCGCGGGTGGAGACTGTACCGATGTGGGCATGACAAGGAGGCGCCATGTCAGACTTGAGCGCGTCGAGCACATCGGGAAAGAAGCGGACCGGTGGGAGGAGCAGTTCTACCTCGGCGCGGACCCGGACGCGCAGATCGAGTACGGCCCGGACCCGGACGATCGATCGAGAGCGGCGGGCAGCGTGCTGCGAGCCTGCCGTGAGTACGGGGTGCGGATAGTGGCGGCGAAGGCCGGTCTGACACATGGGGCACTTTCCCGAGGGTTACGGGGTCGCACGAAGCTCTCGTCTGCAACCCTCGTGCGATTGAGTCATGCCGGCGCGGCCATGGCGGACGAACGGCGCATGTGGGATGAACGAACCCTAACTGTGTTGTCCGCCCTGCGTGAACGCTGCCGGACAACGGGACTTCGGCAAGTCGCCCGCGAAGCTCACATCGATCACGCGACACTCTCCCATGTGCTCGCGGGCCGACGGAAGGCGAGTCACAGCCTTATTCGAAACCTCCAGGCACACCTCGACGCTTGAGACGCGCTTGGCTCTAAGGGTGGACGTGGGCCGAGCGGCCCGCGTCCACCCCCTTTCCGCCCACCGATCTGCTGGTATGCGTAGAAGAGAACAGGGAGCCGTCGCGGCCTGTCGCGAGGCGCAGGAGATCAACCTTCAGGTAGCCATCTGGGCGTCGACCCGGTGCGTCCCGCTCTACGGTCTCAGCGTCTCTCCGCCGTTCAGCCGCTGACATGTGAAGCCACCGTCAACCTGTGCGCCCGCGTCGTACACGGCGTACTGGTATCCTCCGACCTGATGCTGGCATACCAGACCTTCCGCCTGCGACGGTTGATAGCCGGAGGGCACCGCGCCCCACAATGAGCCACTCGTGAGATTCGAGCATATTGACTGCGGATCGGTGCCGCTAATCGACACGAATAGGTGCCAGCCGGACTCAACCCAACACGTCGTGGCTGAGTCCTGGACAAGTTCCTGGGTTGGAGTCAGCGTCGGGAGCGGTATCGCAGTCGGCGTGTCCGGCACGGGCGTGGGCGTCGCAACCACCAGGGGTGTCGGCGTGGGAGCCGCGTAGTATGTGAGGCGGCCCTGCAGCAGGTTGTGGCACATGTCTTGGCCGTAGAGATCGAGGGTTCCGTCGTCGTAGACAGTCACCTGATCGCCTGCGACGGTCTCCTGGCACACTACCGGCACGGCGATCGGACCGTCGTAGAGGTACATGGCGCCGCTTGACTCGCCCACCAGTGATGCGCAGGACTCGGAAGCGCCCTGACCGACCACGTTCACCATTGCGGCATGGCCGGTAACTCCGACCGTGCAACTAGCGTGGAGTTGCTGATCGACAGCGTGCCACCGGTTGTAGACAAAGATAGCGACAGCGGCCACGATCACGGCAAGCGAAATGGCACCGTAGTGATCCTTCACAATCTACCGACCATGAGCACCACTGTGTGCCAAATGGGTTGGTGTCAGATGGCTAGTGCGCGTACGACGCTTTCCAATCCCCTGCAATCTCGCAGCGCCCACGTCCTCCATCTGCCAACTATAGGTGGTAGGCGTCTCGACGGCAAGGGCGCAGCATAGGCCTGTGTCGATCGAGGATGCGTTCGGCCAGGTGCTGCGCGAGTGCCGTCGCGACCGCGGCTTGTCGCAGGACGAACTGGCGTTCAGGACCGGGTACAGCCGGAACTACATTGGGCTGCTGGAGGCGGGGAAGAAGAGCCCGACACTTGCCACGATCGCCCGATTGGCTGAGGTCCTTGACGTCGTGCCGTCCGATCTTTTCGTACGAGTTGAGGAGAGAATGCGCGTGGTCGACGGCGGGTGATATTCCAGAGAGCCGTGTGCGAGCAAGTACCACCACATCCAGTAGTACGCCGGCCGGCAGACTTTCTCCAAACTGGCGGTCCTAAGACCACAGTTCCTACAAACTATCGCCGCGAGCTCGGTCCTCACGCGGTGGAGTACACAGCCGGAAGACGGTGCGATCGGCGCATTCATCGAATGCCGAGATCGATAAGTGCGCTAATGGGCGGCTCACCCCGACGTCTGGGGAGTTCCCATGGGCGAGCCGGTAACCGAGTCTCTGCCTCCTGGTGCGACGGAGCGGAGACGGCGAGCGCAGCGAAGGAAGTTGTATCCTACTGCGCCCTGGTGGGCTAAGCCGCAGAGAGCTGGCGCTGGACGTGCGGGGGATGAGGACTCTCAGCGGACGTGGTGCCAGTGATCTGGGCCAACAACGGTTGATGAAGACGGCGCAGCGACAAGGCGGCATTGACACTCGAGCCTGGGTCCTGTATCGTGCGAGACGTGCCGCCCGGGCATCCACGAGCGAGCTGACGACCGTGCGGGAAGACAGCGCGGGGGGAGAAAAGGACACGAGGGAGTCTCATGGTGTGACGTCCGGTGCGAGTGCGACCCCCGGCACTGAGTATCTGAGTGACAGAGCGTGACCGTGGAAGGAGTGAGGCAATGACGAGGATGACGATGATCCGGATGGTGGCTGCCTGTGCAGCGGTACTGGTGTCAGTGAATGCCTGGCAGAACCCGGCACGCGCCAGTAACGCCGGCACCTATACGACCCTCGACGATCCCAGCGCGACCTACGCGACGTTCGCCCAAGGTATCAACGCCAAGGGCGACATCGCGGGGGGCTACGAGGACAGCAACCACTATCTTCACGGGTTCCTACTGCGGAAGGGGGTGTACACGACCTTCGACGATCCCAGCGCGACTTACGGGACATCCGCGTGGGGTATCAACGCCAAGGGTGACATCGTGGGGTACTACTACGTCGACAGCCAGTACCACACCCACGGGTTCCTGCTACACAAGGGGGTGTACACGACCCTCGACGATCCCAATGCGGGAATCATCGGGACGATCGCCACCGGCATCAACAATCAGGGCGACATCGTGGGGAGCTACGCGGACAGCAGCAACAACTCTTACGGGTTCTTGCTGCATCAGGGGGTGTACACCACCCTCGACGACCCCAATGCGGGGGTCTTCGGGACGTCCGCCACCGGCATCAACAATCAGGGTGACATCGTGGGGTCCTACGCGGACAGCAGCAACAACTCTTACGGGTTCTTGCTGCATCAGGGGGTGTACACCACCCTCGACGACCCCCGCGCGACTTACGGGACGTTCGCCGAAGGTATCAACGCCAAGGGTGACATCCTGGGGACCTACGACGACAGCAACGGCTACGCCCACGGATTCCTACTGCGGAAAGGGGTGTACACGACCCTCGACGATCCCAATGCGGTCGGGTTGACGGAAGCCTGCGGTATCAACGCCAGGGGTGACATCGTGGGGTTGTACGAGGACAACAGCGGCTACTACCACGGATTCCTCTACACTCCCTAAGCGTGCGATGCAATGACGCGGTGAGCAGGCCGTTCCCCGTGTCTCCCTCCCCTCCGACACGCGACACGCAACGACGAATGGGATGCAGGCACATGGCGGTGCGCCGCCTGCCGTCCTGGCTACATCTCGGTCAAATGCGACCTGACCCGCGTAGACGGTTCGACGTATCTCTGTTCGTGCGTCGTCTTGTTCAGTCGCCGGGATGAGGAGCAACCTGCTGTCCCTCTCAAGAAGTCAGACTACGAAAGTAGGGCTCCGGTTCCATCGGGTTCGCCGAGGCCGGACTAAGCCGCTCTCTGACGCTCCAGAAGCAGTATGATCCCGCGCATTCCAGGGCCGCCAATCGCTCGACGGTGCGACGGCATAACTCGTGACAAGATGCCGCGTGATCGGGACGAGGAGAAGCCTTGCCATCGCTACTTCTCTACTATGTAGTAGTCAACTACGCGACGTCGCTACACCCTGGGGTGTTGGCAAAAGTGGTGCATTTTCTGGCTATCCCTATACCCCCCAGGAATTAGCCGCGGGGTTGGCACGTATTCGCGATCAATCCTTCTTGTGGCAATGCGGCGGCAGACAGGGCGCAGCAACTGGTTGAGGTGGTGTTTGCCGGTAGCTGGCCCCAGACCCACCTAGCGGGCACGCTCAATCGAACCGTCACGCAGGCCGGGGCAACACCTACCGAACCACTGCCAGAGCACCGATCAAGTAATCCGGGGGCATCTTAACCAACGGAAACCGTTGGGCAGCCGTGGACTGGAATCTGGCTGCTTTCCAATATTCCTGCGGGCCCACAGTTAGAACGGAATGACTACCTGACCGACGTTCTAGACCGAGGCCTTTCGCGGCGTCCCAGCGTCTCCCTGGCTGGTGAACAGGCCCGGTTACGCCATTATCTAGAATCGACGGGACCTGTAGAGGTTGGCGGAGACTGGAGGACGATCCGCGGTTCTGAGGCGCGACCCCGCCTGGGGCTGCCGTTAGTCGCTATTCGGCAGAGGGTCTGACCAGTCCTCTGGGAACTCGATCTTCGCCTTTATGCCGGTATGTTCTTCCAACAGGTAAAGAAGATTGCTGCCAGCCATGAGCTCCAAGGGCTTGTTCTCAGCGAACCCGTAGGCGGCCCTACCATAGCCACTGGTAGTGATCAAGATCCCTTTCGATGCCCCTTCATTCAAGACCGTGCCGTACAGATCGCGCACAGCACTTACACCGACCGTGTGCTTGTACCTCTTCGCCTGGACGATGACCTTGCCGCCTAAGACCGGTCGCATGTCCCACGCGACACAATCGACACCGCCGTCCCGTGACGCCTGTGTCAGCCTCGTCTCTAGTCCCATTTTCTCAAACAGGTTCGTGATGAGCGTCTCGAATTCGCCCGGAGACAAGCTGGCGAGATTGGGTCGCTGGTCGAGGTCGGACAGCACATCTCCTTTGTCAACAAACCGTGAATCGACCATATTGAACTCCACGATGGGGCGCACAGGTGCGAGCTCATGTGGGCTCCGTGACACCTGCGCGTTCAACCCCTTCAAGCAGGCGGTCGCATCCACGTTCGCCAGGTCGAGCCCTGAGAATGTCTCCTTGTCAACGCGCAGGCTCAGCAGGCACGGAGTTACCTTCTTGCCGGTAGCCGGGTTTATGGTGTCCACGTAGCAGTTGAGCACGAGACTCTGCGCCGCATCAGCCGTGTCTGCATTGAAAACCACCCGGGCGGTCCGGAGGGCAAGTTGGCTGAAGAGCGCCGTGTAGTTCGACCGAATCTGTGTAACTGGCCGCGACACCGTTTCTATCTTGTCAGTGCTCTTCACATACCGGAAGGAAGAAACGGATGGAATTATGTCTTGGGTCGGCATCTCGCGCTCGAGAACCAGCTGCCGAGACTCAGGTACATAGGCTACTCTGATTACCCCAGGGAACCCTTCCGGCAATTGATCGCGCTCCAGCGCCATGGTGAAATACTGAACGACTGCGGGCGGATCAAGCGCCTCGTATGCAGCCTGGAACGCGTCGATTTCCGCGTTCTGGCTGGACATCTCCTGACGGAGTCGCTCACAGTCAGCAACGTACTGTCGCTGCACCTCCACGAGCTTCGCCTCCCTCTCTTGCTCAGCATGGAAGTGTTCAGCCAGCGCGCGAGCATGGGCGAGTCGAGCCTCTTCGACGAGCTTGCGATGCCGCTCTGCCCCCCCAGGAAGAATCCTCGAAAAGAGCCCTCGAGTTGCAGGCATGAAGGTATCTATCGACGGTCCTTGCAAGGGTTCATCCAACCCGCGTGCATTGAATGGAGGCGGGGCGAATACACGCTTGAGGCCCTCGAAGTCCACAGCATGCGGACCCTCGAATTCGGCTTGGCGCAGAAGGCCCGTCAGCTCCTCAACACGCTCGCGCAGATCGACATTCAGTGCCTCGACCTCCTGCTGGCGGCTCTCGAGTCGAGACCGTCGCTCTTCACGTTGTCGCTCCGCCGCTCGTCGCCGCACTTCGGCCGCGGCGCGGCGCTCGTCCGCCGCTCTCTGCCTCTCCAGCTGCGCGTAGGTTGTATACGAGCGCCTTGACACTGTCTCGTCCTTCTGCTCGTGACCTGCGACATTGTGCGCATCGTGTCGTGGTGCCCGTCAACAGGGTGATCCCGCCCTAGACCCGAGGGTCGGCATCAGCTCGATGGCGACATCGGAGTTGGAGGCCAGACCTCAATCAGGTGGCACAATAGCGGATCGGCGCACCGTGGTGATAGCTGGTCGGTTTGACCGCACTTCGCCGGCAACAGTCGTAGAATTACGGCGTGACGACCTATCAGAAACCGGGCTGGTTTACCAACCACATCTTCAATCCGATCGTGGCGGGTCTTACTCGCCTCGGATTGAGCGTCTACGGAAGCCGCGTGCTGGCGGTGCGGGGACGCAAGAGTGGGGAGTGGCGCACGACACCGGTGAATCTTCTCGTGTTCGAGAACACCCAGTACCTCGTGGCGCCGCGTGGTACAACGCAGTGGGTGCGAAATCTGCGTGTCGCGCACGAGGGTGAGCTCCGGCTCGGCCGGCGGGCCCGGCGCTTCACCGCGACGGAGATCGGCGACGACGAGAAGCTGCCGATCCTGCGGGCCTACCTCAGAAAATGGAAGGTCGAGGTAGGCGCGTTCTTTGGAGGCGTGGGCCCGGACTCGCCGGACCAGGAGCTGCGCCGCATCGCCCCCGAACACCCGGTCTTCCGAATCGAACCGGTAGCCTCGGCCGGCGGCTGAGACGCAGCCTCGCTGCTTCAGATCTTCCGGGCACGCCTTCAGTCGTCGCTCAGGCGCTCCTGGCTCCATTCTTCACGGGCCGGGCCGTAATGCTGCCGCTGGCGCATGCCCTCGAGAAAGAAGTCGATCTCACGTAACCGCCGGAAGTCGTCCACGGAGAGCATCTTCTCCGCCAGTAAGGACTCCAGCCGGAGCTGCTCGGCCTCCAGGTCGAGCTCCGTCATGCTCGCTATCGGCTGGTTGGCGCGCACTCGCTCGGTCTCGGAAAGCGACCTCGCTACCTCTTTCAGGATGTCCATCTGCTTCCTGGCCTTGGCCTGGGCCCAGATCGGGTTCTGTGACTCATCGTGTCCGGCCATGTGATTTCACCTCCCCAGATGCAGTGGTCCTCTGCACATTGAACGTTTGCCGAAGCGCCTCTGTAACACGGTGCCGGCGGATAGCAGGACAAGCTTTCGGCCCACAGTGGCAATTGGCGTGCCAGCTCGGGCTGGAATGCGCGATAGTCGATCGGGATGTTCTTCCAATCCGGAAGGCAGATTTTCCAGCGGCCGGGCCGCGCAATCCGGACCTTGCGAGCTTGGGCGTCCAGAGGGAATCGTCAGTGGCAGGTATGCCCTTTCAGTGAGAGCGGAGGCAGGGGACGCTGGTTCAGGTTGAGCATGTTCGACAGGTTGTTGGCCGAGGCATCGAGCGATCCAAGCGCCGGCAGCCCGTAGACGCTTTCCACGAACTTCAGGATCGAAGGGAAGCTGTAGAACGTGTGATCGATATACCCCGCCCGGGAGTACGGTGAAATGACGACCGCCGGCACCCGGAACCCGTACATGATGTACGGATTGTCGTTGCCGGTTGGCGGCGGAACGTGGTCGTAGAAACCGCCGAAATCGTCCCACACCAGGACGATTGCCGTGTGCTGCCATAGCGCCGCATTGCTCATGACGGCGTTCAGCTGGCTCACCGTCCAGTTCTCCCCGTCGCAGATGCTGTGGGGCGGATGGTCGCTCACCCCCGCCGGCTGAACCAGCCAGCTCACCGCGGGCAGCCGGTTATTGGACGCGTCCGAGGCGAATTGCGTGTAGTTCACGACCTTGCTCGACCAATCCGATCCGTAGCGAATGTGCTTGATGGCATCGAACGTCGACCACGAGTAGCCGCTCGCGCCCTGCGGCGGCGCGTAGTATCGCCAGTCGACGTGCGCTTTATCCAGCGAGTCGCCCAGCGACGCGAAGTCAAAGCATGGGAATGTATACGACTTGTTGCCGTGGTTGTCGATCTGCGGTACGGTCGTCCCTTGCGGGGCGTCGCAGCCCCAGCTCCCCGGCTTGCCGCCCGGATTGCCCACCACGTTGGCATCCTGGGCCGCGATCGTGAAGAGGTGGTTGGGGAAGCTCGGGCCGACGATCGTGGAGAAAAACGCGTCGGCGAGCGCGAAGTGCTGCGCGTAGCTCCAGTAATTCGGGATATCGGTCTGATAGAACTGCGAATCTGCCACATCGACGCCGTTCTGAATGGCCCCGGCGATAAGCGAGAAGTCATTCATCTGGCCGTTGTTGTAAGCCTCTTTCGCCGCATCGTAGGTGTGGTCGATGTCGCGCGACAGACTGATCGGTTGGTGGTTGAGCGGGTGTATCCGGCCGTTCGGATCTTTGAAGGTTCGCGAACCATTGGCTCCGGGGAAGGTGCCGAATACCGAATCGAAGCTCCGGTTCTCCTTGACGACGATGATCACGTGCTGGATCTGGCTGCTCGCGCCGGTGACCGGCGCGCCACGATACATGTCCCAGGCGGAGACACCGCCCAGTACCATTCCAACGGCTGCGAGGAGCGCAGCGAGCGTGCGCGTAACGGTCATTCCGCCCTCCCGAGTACTCTACAGCCCGCGGCAATGCGGCCGGCCCGGTTGCCCATCCCGGTGCTCGCAAGCTCCGGCCATTATCCGACATGGCAGAGGAAGCGTCAATGGCGCGTTTGACTATTTGTCGGCATGTACATTGCTCGAAATGTGCGGTATGCTCTGCAGTTGAGGGAGAGGCGAGATGGTGTGGAGGCCCAGCGCGCGACCCAGCCGCGTCGGCTGGCGACCGGTTCCAGCAGCTCGAATCGGAATCGCCGTCTTCGCCTGTCTGGCAGTCGCCGGCGGGATGGCGCTCTGGACCGCACCCACCCCGGCAGCCGCTGCCGGGACCACCTGGTACGTCAATAGCGGCCCCAGCGGAAACGACGACCACAGCTGCCGCACCGAACAGAAACCGTGCAAGACGATCCACGGGGCGCTCCGCAAAGCGAGCGATGGGGATACGATCGATATCGCGGCAGGGACGTACGCCGGCGGATTCACCGTGGATAAAAGCGTGAGCTTCCGGGGCGCGGGCGCCGGGCAGACGGTGGTAACCGGAACGGCACCCGTGGTCACGATCACTCAGGGAGCGCGCGTCACCGCGGCCGACCTCTCGATTTCGGGCGGCGCCGGCCGGGCGGAAGAGGGTGGGGGAATCCTGAACGAGGGGACGCTCGCCCTCCTGTCGACGGTGATCAGCAATAACTCGGTTCGCGAGGACGGCGGTGGGATCGAGAATGAGGGAACCCTGACGGTTCGCGGCGGCGCTGTGACCGGCAACTCGGCCGGGCGCGACGGCGGCGGCATCCACAACGCCGGAACGCTTTCCCTGTCTGACACCACCGTTTCCGGTAACGTCGCGGAGAACGCCGGCGCCCTCTGGAACGATTTCGCTACGACAACCGTGTCGAATAGCGTCATCGCCGGCAATTCGGCGGCCGGTCAGGGCGGCGGCATCTACAACTACGGCACGCTCAGGCTCGAGAACAGCACGGTCGAGGGCAACAGTGGCGGCATGGACGGCGGGGGCATCGAGAGCGAGCAGGGCGCCGTCGTACTCGGCGACTCCCTGGTTGACGCCAACCGCGCCCCATTCGGCAGGGGAGGAGGACTGCTCCTCACCGGGGGGAACCTCGCGATCGAAGCGAGCACCGTCAGCGACAATTCGGCACGTCTTGGCGGCGGGCTGTACACGCTGGATAGCGTGGCAATCTCCAACAGCACGCTGGCCGGCAATAGCGCCGCCTCCGGCGGGGGCGTGTACGCCTTCCTCAGCGAAACGGTGCTCACCCTGACCAGCGTCACCATCAGCGCCAATGCGGCGAAATGGGAAGGTGGCGGCATCGTTGTCCGGAACAGGCACACGACCCTCCTGACCAATGTCCTGCTGGCGGGAAACTTCCTCGGCGGTAACAGCTCATCGCCCGGAGCGGACTGTACCGGTAATCTGACGGATGGCGCCGGTCACAACCTGGTAGGTGTGGGCAACGGATGCGGACTGCACGACGGAATCGAGGGCGATCGGGTCGGAAGCAGCGGCGCGCCGATCGCGCCACTGCTCGGCCCCCTGGCTGGCAATGGTGGACCAACCCCGACCATGGCGCTCGAGCCGGGCAGCCCGGCGATCGGAAACGCGGACGTGCCGGCCTGCGAGTCTGCGCCGATCGACGATCTGGATCAGCGCGGCCTGTCCCGTCAGGCCGCCTCGCGCAATGCCTGTGACATCGGGGCCTACGACACGGGCGGAAGCTAGCAGCTACCGGGTTTGAGCCGCGGTCGCGGCAAGGCTACTTGATCACCGTTGCGCAGTACGTCGTGTCCGGGCCGAAAGGACCGGGACACAGCAACTGTTGCTGGAACTGGTTCGCCTGGCCGAAATCTTCCGACGTTCCAGGGTAGTCGCCGCCGTAGGTGAACGCCTTGAGCGAGTCGTTGTAGGCGTACCAGGGATACCAGCAGAACGGCTTCCCGTAGTTTTCCTTGCCACAGTAGTGGTAGATCTCGGCCTTCCCGCCAAAGTCACTGTCCACCGCCCAGCTCCGGGCCTGGCTGCCGTCCCCAAACTTCACGCCCTGAATCTGGATCGGCGTGAACGCGAGCCAGGTCGAAACGTTGTAGGAGAAGCAGAGCGGCTTCCGCTTGCTCCCCGGCAGGCAAAATTGTCCCGGTGGCTTCGTGAAGTTGCCGGTGTGCCCGATCTCCCAGACAAAGCTGTTCGGGGCATCGTAGGTCAAGCCCCATCCCAGATCGTTCCCGATCTTCTGGACGCTGTACGCCGGCATCAGCGGACCATCCTGCTTGCTGTTCAGGATGATCGTGCCGGAATGTCCGGTGGTCACGTCGGTAACGGTGATGTGCATCCCATCGGCCTGCTTGGTGATGTACTGGTGATCGGTGATGGTGTCACCCGCGTTCATCACCAGCGGCCCGCCGCCCTTGCTGTCGGTGAGCATCGCATTGAAGGCGGCGACTTCGGCGCCTTTCTGCGTCACCTTCCACACCGGCGAGCAGGCCGTGTACTGGTTCGGCGCGTAGGTATAGACGTAGCCGCCGTTCGAGGGGCAGCTCGTCACCATGCTGTTTGGATAGAACTGCACCTCGAGGAACGCCTGCTCGAACATGCTGTTCGGATCGGTTACCGTTCCCCCAGTCCAGAAGGTTGGCCCCACGCTATCCACCGGCGCCGACCCGTTGGTCGGCATGACAAACGTCCAGGTAAGATCCTGGGCCGAACCGGGATTGCTGGAGAGCGGATCGATCTCCGGCTCGTCGTGGCCGGTGCAGCCGCCCGTGTACCAGATTGAAGGTTGTGGATGGTGGCCGATACATACCGACGAAACCTCGGCGGCCGACACGGCGCTGATCACGCGCTGCGGCGCAGCCGACGACACCATCGAGAGCACGACAATCGAGACGGCGACAAGAACACGCGCGAGCCGGACGAACATGGCGAATCTTCTCCTCCCCTGGGACCCTCCCGGCGATAGCTGGCCGGGCTCTCCGTCACCACCCAACGTACCAGGCGGCAAGGCGATCGTCAATCCCGCATGCACGGCTCCAACAGCCGCACTCCCGACCGTCACAATGCAGTTCGCGACACGGCGGAGCGCCGGCCGGGCGGCCGGCGCTCCGCTTCTATCAGCTGAGGACTATCCCTTAACTAGACGAGCGAGAAGTCCATGAACGACTGCGTCGTCTGCTTTCCGTGCCAGAGCTGGAACGTGATGTACGCCTGGTTGGAGTGGCTACTCATCGCCCGACGCGGGATCGCGAACTTGACCGACCAGTGGCCGGAGTTGTTGGTACCGGCGTAGTAGTCCGCGTGGTAGCCGTTCGGGAAGATCACGTGCACCCAGATGCCCAGCTGAACGTGGAGTGTGGACTGGATGTCGATGTAGTCCCACGTGCCCTGCCGCACCGTGTGGTACCACAGCGATACCCACTGAAACTGGAGATTCTGGGGGTGTGCGGTGAGGGGCAGAACCTGCAGCCTGCTGCTCGCCTGAGAAGACGAGGTACTCGCGGTCACGCTGTAGGTGCCGGCTGCAACCTTCCACGGGATGCGCAACGTCGCCGTGAAATCGCCGTTGCTGTCGGCGTACACGGTGCGAGCGATGGTGCGGCTGCCGCCGCCGCGCAGATCCACGGTTGTGGTGACATTGATGCTGGCGTTGGCCGGGAAGGAAACGCCGGCCAGGGAGACATCCTGGTTGGGGAGGGTCTGCGCGGGAAGAACGATCAGTGAGGCATGTGTCGATGTCGGTGTGGCAGTCGGCTTGGCGGTGGGCTGCGGCGTCGGCTTCGCCGTCGGCTTGGGCGCCGGTTTGGCCGTCACGACCAGCTTCGAGTAGCGCTTGAACCCACCGGTCAGATCCTGCGCGGTGACGCTGTAGGTCGATGCGCTGGTGTACGAGGGAATCCGCATCCATTTGTTGATGTTCCCGTACCGATCGGCGGTCGCCGAAGCCGATAGGGTTTGCGAGTTGCCGTTGCCGCCCTGGATGGTGACCGATATCCGGACCGACGCATCGGAGACGAAGCCCGCGCCCAGGACCTGGAACCAGCCGCCGGCCACAATCGACTTTTGCTTGATCCAGATGAAGGGGTAGTAGGCAACGTAGATCCGGCCGCCGACCTGCTTGTTGCTTGTCTGACCGGTCGCGGCCAACGTGGCCCAGCCGGCCTTCGCGTCCGCCGGGGCGTACATCGCCACGTTCCAGGCGTTGCCGTGGCTATCCACGGTGGGCGTCTTGGACTCAACGACGTCGTTTCCACTGTATGTCGGGAACCTTGCCTCGATCCGGACGCTCTCACCACTCTGGAAGCCCAGCACGTCGACAAAGAAGCCGCGGCGATCCACCACGATAGCCGAGGGAGAGCTGCCGCCGACGCGCAGGACGAAGAGCGTCCAAACGTTGAGCCGAGACGTGGCACTCACCCCGTGCGAATCCCGGGCGGTAACGGTATATGTGCCGGCGGCGATCGCGCGCGGCAGGTTCAGACGGGTCACGAACGAGCCGTTGGCATCCGTTGTGGTCGATGCCTGGATGTTCTGGCTGTGGCCGTTTACCGGGGCGGTCAACGATACGGTAAGCGTGTCCTGGCCGGTGAATCCCGACCCCGAGATGGGAACGGCCGCCCCCTGCGGGACGGTGGCGCGCGAGATCGTCAGCGTGCCCGCCGCGTGCGCTGCCGGCGTTTGTGGCATCACGGCAAGCAGCATCCCCGTTGCTATCATGGCGCCGATCAACGGCGCCAACAATCCACGTCGTGTCTTCATGCGTCCTCTTCCTCCCACTTGTAGGGTTTCGCGGGACAGGGCTTCCTTGATCTGTCCCGCCATACAGAGGAGCAACTACCGTGCCGTGGATCGATATGATCTGAACGTGATCTTAACGAAGGGAGACAAATCCCTTACGACACGCGCCCGACAGCCGCGGCGATGCGGTCACGAAGGTCGACCGTCTCGGGCGACGGCTCGGCTTCGACCTCGGCAAGGAGCGCGCGCCGGCAGTCGTCGTAGGCGCGCAACGCCTCGTGCGGGCGGCCGGCTTCCACCAGGTATTCCATGAGCGAGCGGTACACCTCTTCGCGCCAGGGCTCGGTCCGCACGATCTTGCGGCAGAAGGCGGCCGCCTCTTCCGGCGCACCTAGCAGGGCATGGAGGCGCGCTGCATCCGCCAGCATCCCGAGATGGGCCTCGCGGAGACGCTCCCGGGTCGCCACGGTCCACTCCAGAAACGGATCGTCACGCAGGTACTCACCCTGGTACAGGGCTTCCGCTTTCTGATAGGCGTGGAGCGCTTCCGCCAGGTTCCCGGCCTCGGCCAGCCTGCTCCCTTCGCCCAGCGCAGCTTCGAAGGCGTCGGTGTCTGACCACCACCGCGTATCGGTGTCGAAGTAGTAGGCGCCTTCCTGCTGGGCGATCCAGCTCGTTCCGCGTTCGGCGCGGCCGCGATCGCCCAGGGCCTTGCGCAGATCGTGCACGGCCACGCGCAGGCGGTTGGCGGCAACATCCGGATCAGTTTCCGGCCAGAGCTCTTCCGCCAGCACATCCTTGGGGTAGCGCTTCCCTCGGTTGGTGAAGAGCAGCTTGAAGATCGTCTTGGCCGGCTTGTTGCGCCAGCTTTCGTTGAAGAGCACCTTGTCGTCGAGATAGACGCGCAGGGAGCCGAGCGCGTAGACGCGCAGGAAGCCGGTGTCGGCGGGACCGGAGCGCGGTGACCGCCGGAGCAGCCGTTTGATCCGGATATCGAACTCCTCGAGATCGAACGGCTTGGCAATGAAGTCGCGCAGCTCCGAGTCCAGCGCGGTGAGAATCGACTCATCCGGCCGCTGGGCGCTGATGATGAGGACCGGAAACTCCTGCAGCATGTTGTGCCGGAGATTCGCCAGGACCTCGTAGCCGTTGACGCCCGGCATCATGAGATCGAGGACCATGATGTCGGGCAGCTCTTTGGACGGCTCGAGGCGCGCGAGTACTTCGGTCCCGGAAGCCGCGGTCTGGCAGCGATACCCTTCGTCGCCGAGAAACTGGGCGAGAAGATCGCGAATCTCCGGATCGTCGTCGACGATGAGAACGCTCGCCCCTTCCACCGGCTAGGTCCCCGCTCCGGCGGCGGAGACAGGCTCGGTCCGTGCCATCGTGCTGGTGCCCTCCCGCTTACAACCGATATTGGCCGATGCCCCCCGAATCTGCAAAACCAGATTCGCGCCGGGATAATGGACCGATGACGATCCCTTCGCCGCTCCTCCAGAACCTGCTTGGATTCGTGCGCCTGCTGCGCGGCGTCGGACTACGGGTTACGACCGGGCAGCTGATCGAGCTTGCCTCCGCTCTCGAGCTGATACGCATCAGGGACCGCGAGGACTTCAAGAGCGCCGCGCGGTGCGTGCTGGTGAACCGCCACGACGACCTGGCTCTGTTCGACCGCGCCTTCGATCTCTTCTGGCGCGCGTGGTCGCAACCGGATGCGGACCGAACGCTGGACGGACTGGTCGAGACTCTCACCCGAGAGGTGGCGTCCCCAGGCCCGTCCGCGGCGGCGGCAGGAGGGCAGGCCCGGAGCCGGCAGACGGCGATTGGGAGGAGCCCGCTCCTCGCGGGGGAAAGCGAAGGTGAGGGAGCAGACGCGCCCGCAGTGCTCGCGATCTACAGCGCGGACGAGGTTTTGCGCCACAAGGATTTTGCCCGACTGAGTGGACCCGAGCTGGCCGATGCCCGACGATTTCTGGCAGAGATGCGGTGGTCGCTTATCAGGCGGCGCTCGCTGCGTACCGCCGCGGCTCGACGGGGCCGGCGACTCGATGCGCGACGGTCGCTACGACGCAGTCTGGCGCGCGGTGGAGAGCTGACCGATCTCGCGTGGCAGGGTCCGAAGCTGAAACGCCGGCACCTGGTGGTGCTGTGCGACATCAGCGGGTCGATGGAGCGCTACACCCAGATCCTCCTGCATTTCCTGCACTCGGTGGAGTCCAGCGCTGGCCGCAGTGAAGTGTTCGTGTTCGGGACTCGCCTCACCCGCATAACTCCGGCGCTGCGCCGCCGGGATCCGGACGGCGCGCTGGCCGCGGTCGCGCACCAGGTGAAAGATTGGTCGGGAGGCACGCGAATCGGCGAGTCACTGCACACCTTCAACCGTCACTGGGCTCGACGCGTGCTCGGACACGGCGCCATCGTCATCGTGATCAGCGACGGCTGGGATCGGGGCGATCCCGATCTGCTGGCGCGGGAGATGGAGCGATTGCAACGGGCCAGTTACCGGCTGATCTGGCTCAATCCACTCCTGGGAGGAGCGGGCTATCAACCGCTGACCCAGGGAATCCGCGCCGCGCTGCCCTACGTCGACGACTTCCTGCCTGTACACAATCTCGCGAGCCTGGAGGCGCTGGCGGTCCTGCTCAACGAGATTCAAGGGACGCGGCCGGCGCGGCGACAGGTTCGGCCTCGGCTACAATCGGCTGCTCTTTCCTACGGTTCCTGACGACGCGGACCGGAGTGGAGGGGAGATAATAGGGTACTCCCAAGGACGCCGATGCGCTCGACAGTCACTGCCGCCCTGCTCTCCCTGGCCGTTGTTATCGCGGTAGCCGGGTTTCTCGGCTACCGCGCCTGGACCTCCGGGCCACCGGTGGTCCTCCCTGCCCCCACGCAGGTGGCGGTCAGCGCCGGCGCCGCCGGGTTCGCCGGCGGCTGGACAAACTCGCGAACCGTTGAGGTAAGTGTGGTTTCGCCCGGTCTCCGGGCCGGAGCCGACATTGAAGTCCGGTCCGGAAGCCAGACGTTTTCGGGGACTCCAACCGCGACCATTCCAGTCTCGGCGCCGGTCCGGCAAGCGTGTCCCGGAAACCGGCGTAGCGGCTGTGTCTCGTTGAGTCTCCACCTCGCCGACGGGCACTATCGTCTGCAGGCGCGCCTCCACGACGCATCGGGGGTCAGCCCGTGGGTTGCCTACCGGAATGTCTTCGCCGTCGACACCACCGCACCCACTGCTCCCCAGGTGTCCTCCCCAACCGACCCCGACCCGACTCGCGTGTATCACACCTCGTCGATGGCATTCGTCTGGCGGGCGCAGGATGGCGGCTCCGGCATCGACGGATACTCATACCGGCTCGACACCGACGCCCACGGCGTACCGGTGCCCCAACTGCGCACCCAGAGCGCGACAGTGACGCTCACCGGCCTCGACACCGGGAAGTACTACTTCCACGTGCGAGCAGTGGATCGGGCGGGAAACTGGGGCCCGACTTCAACCTACCCGGTTCAGATCGACGTGTCGCCACCCGAGCTGGCGCACGTGCGGTTCGATCGCTTCACCTTCGATCCCCAGTTCAACACCCTGCGCCTGTCGTTCAGCGTGACCAAAACGGCCCCCGAGGTGCGGGTTGGCGTCTACCGGCAGAGCGACGGCGGACTGGTGCGTCTGTACCGGCTGACCGGACTGCGGCGCGGTCAGAGCATCACGGTTGCCTGGGACGGCAAGGACGCGCATGGCAATCCGGCTCCCGCCGGCGCCTACGAGATTTACATCCGCGCCATGGATCAGTACGGCCACTCCAGCCTGACCGGCTGGCGCGATTTCCAGGTGTCGTACAAGCGAATCAAGGTGTCGCTGAGCCGGCAGCAGCTCTGGGCTTACGACGGGAGCAGCCTGTTTCTGACCTCCCTCGTCACCACCGGCAATAAGGCACTCCCCACGCCGGTCGGCGTCTTCCCGATCCTCGCGAAGTTCCACCCCTTCACCTTCCGCAGCCCCTGGCCGAAGTCGTCGCCGTTCTGGTACCCGCCCTCGCTCACTCAGTGGGCCATGCTCTTCCAGGCGAACGGGTACTTCATTCATGACGCCCCATGGCGGAGCAACTTCGGGCCGGGGAGCAACGCGCAGCTCGGTACTCCGGGCAGTAACTACACCGGTACCCACGGCTGCGTCAATGTCCCGGCCAACGTCGCCCAGGAGCTGTACTCCTGGGCTTCCATCGGAACTATCGTCCAGATTGTTCCATAGGCGGCCGCGGCCGGCGCGTGCCACCTACTCTCGAATCTGACCGGTCCCCTCGATCACCCACTTATAGGAAGTCAGCTCGCGCAATCCGATCGGCCCGCGGGCGTGAAGCTTCTGCGTCGAGATACCAAGCTCGGCGCCGAGCCCGAACTGCGCGCCGTCAGTGAAACCGGTACTGGCGTTCACGTAGACCGCGGCGGCATCGACGCGTTCGAGAAATTCCCGCCCGGCATCTCCGCTTTCGGTCACGATCGCCTCCGAGTGGCCGCTGCCGTAGCGCTCGATGTGGTCGATCGCCTCCTGCATTGAGTCGACGATCTTGACCGCGGCGCGCAGCGCGAGGAACTCGCGACCGAAGTCGTCCGGTGTAGCCGCGATCCACGGCCCGGGCCCCACCTGTGCCTCGAGCAGGCGGAGCGCGTCTGGGCAGCAGCGCATCTCAACCGGCACTTCCCTCCAGCGCGCCGCCAGACGCGGCAGAAAGGCGGGCGCGATCTGACGGTGGACCAGCACGGTGTCAAGCGCGTTACACACGCTCGGACGGCGCGTCTTGGCATTGTGGACGATCTCAAGCGCCATGGCGGGATCGGCGTCGGCATGGACGTAGGTATGGCAGACGCCGATTCCACCGGCGACGACCGGCACCTGCGCGTGGTCGCGTACGAATTCGATCAAGCCCGCGCCGCCGCGTGGCACCACGAGGTCGATCTGACCGCGCATCCGCACCAGATCCGCAACCAACGCTCGGTCGGGGTCGTGGATGAGCTGCACTCCGTCGGCCGGGGCGCCGTGCGCCGCGAGCGCCAGGCGGGCCAGCTCCGCCAGCGCCGTGCTCGATCGCCTTGATTCCTTTCCCGGCCGCAGGATGACGGCATTACCCGACCTGATGCAGAGCGCCGACACGTCGATCGTAACGTTCGGCCGGGACTCATAGACGACGGCGATCACGCCGAGCGGCACCCGCCGGCGCTTGACCACCAGCCGGTTGGGCAGTACCCGCTCGTCGAGCTCCTCGCCGACCGGGTCGGGGAGCTCCGCAACCCGGCGCACGTCGGCCGCCATCGCCTCCAGCCGGGGCTCGCTCAGCAGCAGGCGGTCGACCAGGGCCTCGTCCATCCCGACTCGCCGGGCATCGGCCAGATCGCCGGCGTTGGCGGCAAGGATCCGGTCTTGTTGGTCGGTCAGACGGTCCGCGAGGTCGCGCAGGATGGCGCTCTTGACTTCGGAAGAGCAGTGTGAAAGGGATCGGGCCGCGTGGCGGGCTCGCTCCGCGTATTCAGTCAACGTTGAAACCTCAAGCATGGCGCGCTCCGGCCTCCGCCGCGTGGCAGATGAGATTGTTGCGATGGATGACGTAGTCACCGTAGCTGAAACCAAGTGCCGGCTCGATCTCGGAGGAATGCTTGCCGGCGATGGTCCGCACGTCCCGGCTGTGGTAGTTGGCGATGCCGCGTCCCACGCGGCTACCGTCATGACCGGTGATCTCGACCGGATCACCGCGTTCGAAGTCGCCGGCGACGTCGAGGATGCCGGCCGGAAGGAGGCTCGCTCCCCGTTCCAGCAGCGCCCGCCTTGCCCCCTCGTCGACCGTCAGGCGGCCGGCGCCGCCCAGCCCGGAGAGAATCCAGCGCTTCCGGGCCTCGACGGGGTCGGTACGGGCGAGAAATCGCGTACCCAGCTGCTCACCGGCCAGCACGCGGCGGACAACATTCGGCTCGCCGCCGTCGACGATGCGCACCTCGGTCCCCCCGGCGGTAGCCAGACGGGCGGCGGCGAGCTTGGTCCACATGCCCCCGATTCCCAGGCCGGAGCGCGAGCCACCGGCGTAGGCTTCTACCTGGGACGTGATCGCCTCCACTTCCGGCAAGAGCCGCGCCCCGGCGTCGACCGCCGGATCGGCGGTGTAGAGCCCCGGGATATCACTCACCAGCACCAGGAGGTCGGCGTCGACCAGACCGGCCACCAGTGCCGACAGGGTATCGTTGTCTCCGACCTTGAGCTCATCCGATGAGACCGCGTCGTTCTCGTTCACGATGGGCACGACGCCACGCTCGCACAGCTCCAGGAGCGTGTCACGGGCGTTGAGGTAGCGCTGCCGCTCGTCAATGTCGGAGCGGGTCAGGAGCACCTGCGCCGAGGTGATCCCATGAAACTCGAAGATCTGGTCGTAGAGGTGCATCAACCTGCTCTGCCCGATGGCGGCCATTACCTGCTTGAAGGGAAGATCCTTCCGTCCGCGCGGCAGAGCATGCGCGCCGCCCAGGCGCTGCCGGCCGGCGGCGACGGCTCCGGAGGAAACGATAATCGGCTGGACGCCGGCGGCACGCAGCGCTGCAACCTGTTCGACGAGGTCGGCCAGCCGGGCGAGGCTGAGCCCTTCGGCGCCGGCGGTCAGCGTGCTGGTGCCGAACTTGAGCACCGGCCGCCGCCAATGGCATGGCGGGGACATGATGCATCCATTATTCCTGTTTCTCGACACGGACACCCTGCGCCCGAATCGAGGAAACCAGACTGTTCCCCTCCCACCGTGCATCCCGGGCAGCACGTTCCATCGCCGCCGCGACCTCAGCCGCCCGCTCGCGCGGCCCCAGCGCGATGACCGAGGGTCCTCCGCCGGAGAGCGCCGCGCCGTACGCGCCGCTCTCGGTCGCGGCCGCGATGACCGCCTCCATTCCCGGTATCAACCGTGCACGATACGGCTGGTGAATGCGATCCTGCATGGCAGGACCGATCAGCTCCCATCTACCCCAGATGAGGGCAGTGACCAGATAGGTGCTCCGGCCGATATCGAATACCGCATCCGCCAGCGGCACTCGCCGGGGAAGCGCGGCACGAGCCTGCTCGGTGGGCAGCGTGTCCCGCGGCACGAAAAGCGAAACGCCCAGCGAGAGATGATTGGCGAGGTGGAGAGCGTGAACCTCCTCGCCGTCGCAAAAGGCGGTTGTTACACCGCCCAGTGTTGCCGCCGCCACATTGTCGGCGTGTCCCTCGAGGGCGGCCGCCAGTCGCAGCATACGGTCACGCGGCTGGTTGTCGCCGCAGGCGAACGCTGCCGTGGCGAGCCCGGCCACCAGGGAGGCAGCGCTGCTGCCGAACCCCTTGCCGACCGGTATGCGGCTCTCCAGCGAGAAACGCGCGCCCGGCAGCTGACGGTCGGCGTCGTGCCCCCAGGCGCGATACGCTCGGCACAGCAGATTCTCGACCGGATCGAGATCGGTCGCCTCCCCCTGCGTGGCCAGCAGCACGACCTCGCTACTTTCGAGAGCGAGGTCGACCGTGACAATGTCGACGAGGTCGAGCGCCAGCGCGAGGCAATCGAATCCTGGACCCAGATTGGCGCTCGAGGCCGGCACCTCGACGCGGAGGCGCGTCATGCCGACACGGCCATCACTTCGAGCACGGCGTCGAGGTCAGCTGGGACCTCCTCCAAGGCCGGAAAGGAGGCAAGCGCGGTCGCCGGATCCTTGAGGCCGTGGCCGGTGAGAACCGCCACGATCGTGAGACCGGACAGATCGCGTCCGTTTCGCGCCAGCTTCAGCAGGCCGGCGAGCGGAGCCGCCGAGGCGGGCTCGCACATGACACCCTCGCGGCACGCCACGAGACGGTAGGCTTCCAGGATCTGCTCGTCGCTCACCGCCTCGAGGAGACCGGCGGACTCGGCAACCGCGGCCAGCGCTTCGGCCCCGCGCGCCGGCCTGCCGATGCGGATGGCGCTGGCGACGGTCTCCGGCGCCTCGACCGGCCGGCCGGTGACGAGTGGCGCCGCTCCGGCCGCCTGGAATCCCCACATGGCGGGCGCCGCGGTAACCCGTCCGGCCTCTCGGTACTCACGAAAGCCTTTCCAGTAGGCCGTGATGTTGCCGGCGTTGCCTACCGGCAGGGCGACGACATCCGGCGCCCCGCCGAGCGCATCGGAGATCTCGAACGCCGCCGTCTTCTGCCCGTCGAGTCGATACGGATTCAGCGAGTTGACGAGCTCCACCTCCGGACTCTCCGCCAGCCGCCGCACCAGGGCGAGCGCGTCGTCGAACGAACCGTCGATCGGAACGACGCGCGCGCCGTAGAGCAACGCCTGCGCCAGCTTTCCAGGCGCGACGTGCCCGGCGGGCAGGATGACCGAGCAGGCCATCCCGGCGGCGGCGGCATAGGCCGCCGCCGAGGCCGCCGTGTTTCCGGTGGAGGCGCAGATCACACCGGCCGCGCCGCGTTCGCGCGCCCTCGCGACCGCGAGTACCATCCCACGGTCCTTGAACGATCCGGTGGGGTTCGTACCCTCGAACTTGAGGTAGAGCCGGTCGCACCCGATCGCGGGGCCGAGATGCCTCGCATGGAGGAGCGGCGTATCTCCCTCTCCCAGCGTGAGCGCCGGTGTCGCATCCGTCACGGGGAGAAAGGGGCGGTAGCGCTGGACGAGCGTCGGCACGACCAATGCTACCAGCGTGCGGTCGCGCTCCTGCTTCACACAGAGAGCGAGACCTCCTGGCTCCCATCGCTGTCTCTCAACTGCGATGGTCGCTCAGGAGGTCTCGTCTATGCACCATCCCGGATTCCGGGATGATCTATGTCGGGATGAGAATCGAGCCGATCAGCTTATTTGGCGAGCTTCCACATGTACGCGTTCCACTCCGCAGAGTACTGAGTCGCGGCCATGCTTACAGGCTTGACTTTGCCGTCGCTGGTCCCAATGTTGTCGCGCAGGTACTCGGGAATCCAGTAGCAGTTCTTGACCATGACCTCCTGCCACTGGTTGTAGTACTTCTGGCGAACCTTGGGATCGTTGGTGTTCTGGGCCTTGGTCATCGACGTGTAGATCCTGTTATCCATCGCACAGGTACTGTTCACGTCGGTGTCCTTGTGCGTGATGCGCGAGCACGTCTTTGGATTGATGTTCCCCAGGTATCCACTCGGATCGGGACCACCAACCAGCGCGATGTCGGCTACCTGGTACTGGCCCAGCTGCAGCGTGCCGCCGTGGCTGTAATTCGAGTAGAACGGCGGGTTGTGAACCGGTTGGTAGTCGAGCTTGATGCCCAGGGGCAGCCACATGCTCGCGAGCGCGGCCTCGTCGGCGTTGCGGAACGGCGATCCGGTTGAACGGAACAGGATCGTGCAGCCGGACGCGCAGGACGACTTCGCGATCAGCTTCTTGGCATCGGCGATTGCCGCCTTGGTCCCGGGTGTGACGTACGCGCCCTTACCCTTGTTGGCGAGCGGATCCCAGGCGCCGGTGATGCTCTTGTCGGCGAACGGCTGCGCGAAGTGGAGAGCCGGGGCGTAGACCAGAATCTGGTACATCGCCACGTTCTTGGCGTCGCTGGTCGAGATGCCGTTGGCGCTCACGATCTGTTTGACGTGATCGTAGGCCAGCGCCATCGCCTGACGAACCTTCAGGTCGTGGACGACGTTGGGAGCGCCGTTGTACGTCGAGTCCATGTTGAACTCGAGGTGCTCGAAGAAGAAGCCCGGCGTGATCAGCAGCTTCACCTTCTTGGACTGCTGGTGCAGGGCCGAGAGGTCGTTGAAGCTGTAGTCCTGGGTGATGTCGGTGTTGTGATTCGCGGCGTCCGCCAGCATGCCGGCTGGGTCGCTATAGGGGATGTAGACCATGCTGGACAGCAGCGCCCCGCAGGTGATGGCCCGGTAGTACTTCATGGGCTGCAGCGTGACTCGCTGATCCTTGACGAACTCCTTGGGCTGGTACGGACCATCGGTTGGGTAGCTGGGATCCTCATAGGTAAACGTGGTCTTGTTGAAGATCGTGTTGGCGGCCCCAACCACGTCGCCCTTGGCCCAGGCACCCGGCCATCCGAAAGACGGGTAGGACGAGGGAATGTCGTTGTTCGAGATGAACGGAGCGAACGCGTGTTTGAGGTGGTACACGACGGTGTACTTGTCCGGTGTATCCACGCGTGCGAATAGATCGCAGATGTTGGCGGACGCGCACGCTGGGCCGCTGGCGGGGTTGACGTAGACCTGCTCCCCGAACTTGAAGTCGGCCGAGGTCTCCTGCTTGCCGTTCGACCAGTACAGGTCGTGGCGCAGATCGATCGTGATCGTCTTGCCGTCCTTGCTGACCCCGCCGTTCTTGACGGTCGGAACCTTGGTCGCCCCCTGTGCGATTATCTTGCCGGCGGCGTTGAAGATGAGCGGGCTCAAGAACATGTTCTCCGTCGTCTCAACCGTCACGACGCTATTGGTCTGGACCGGGTTGAGTGTGTCCGGGAACTGGATGTCCGAATAGATGACGCTTCCCTTCGGCTTCACCTTCTTGCACGCCGCCTTGGCGTGGGCTTTGCCAGCGTGCTTCTGGGCCGCTTTCTGCGCCGAGTGCGCTGAGGCCGCGTTAGCCACTGTGGCCCACGTGCCCACGGACATCGAGACAATGGCCAGGCCAGTTATCACGATGCCCAGACGCTTTTTACTTGCCTTCATTTACTCCTCCAAAGAATGATCGGACCAGCGGCGATGCTTGCCGGCGCAGCGGTGCGCCGTGCCGAACGTGCCGCCTCACGAGGTGCACCGAACGTCTGCTTTCTTTCTCTCTCTCTCACCTCACATTTCGCTGTGTGGGCTATCCCGCCCCGGCAGAACTCGACGTCGCACTCGGCGACCCTATATTGGAAACGTATAGCGCACGGCCAATGCAACAGCGGCCGCAATTACCACCGGGAGACGCGGGCCGCTGCACCGCTCTCATCGTATACCGGGTACGCAATCCTCGCGTCGTATGCCCTTCAGAACCTGTAGGCCGGCGCCACCATGCCCGCCTCTGCAGAAAGTCGAACGCTTCATCACGAACGGATGGATAGCACGCGCAACTTCAGGAGACCCCCGTTCCATCGCATCCGCAGGGCCGCGTGTGCCAGAATCGGGGCACAGCGAGAATGAGAAAGATACTCCTACTCCTACTGGTTTCCCCAGCTCTGTGGGTAACCGCGGGCTGCGGAAGCACGAGCACCTCAGCTCCACCGACGAGCACCCCGGGCCGACCCGCGAGCTCCCGGACGAAACTGTTCACCGATCCACAGTTCCACTTCACATTCCGGTATCCGGCCGACTGGGTGGCCCACTCTGGAATCGCGCAAGAGGTTGACCAGGTTTCGACGTACGTCGTCCGGATTAGCGTACCGAACAATTCCGCGGGCCCGGAGATCACAATGGTC
>Ga0070735_10001271_pt1 | contig 24866 bp, 32 predicted proteins | sample Coa_R1_FD_66443 | JGI IMG/M metagenome (GOLD analysis project Ga0070735, IMG submission 66443) | Surface soil microbial communities from Centralia Pennsylvania, which are recovering from an underground coalmine fire - Coalmine... | ecosystem: Environmental > Terrestrial > Soil > Unclassified ...
GACCTGATCGACGTTACGAGCGGTTCGAACGGACACTGCAGTGCAGCGTATTTGTGCACCGCGGGTGAAGGGTACGACGGCCCGACCGGCTTCGGCGTGCCCAAGGGCGTCGCCGCATTCTAAGGAAGAGCGTTACGAACGGCCGTTAGCAAGAACTGCGCTTCGGTTTCCAGATCGGCAAGCGCGACGCGCTGCGCGTCGATGGTCGGTTGATCCTTCATGAACTTGTGATTGATGCGCACGTTGTACGCGCATCCGAGCATCGCGGCGTAGGCAAATTCGGCGGCGCACCCGATGTCGCTCACGAGGTTGGCGTTGCCGAGTTCCAACGCGTCCGCGGACAAGCGCAGGAGTTCGAGTGCCGCGTGCGCACCCTCGAACGGGACTGCGGCCGCGGCGTGAAGCGCTGCCTGCATCGCGTTCTTGTCGCCGCGCGCCGCAACGACCGCGTCGAACGCACGCTCGTCCTGCTCTTTGCGATGCAGGAACGCTCGCTGCAATTCGTCGGCGCGTGTGCCTAGGCCGTCCGCGAGCGCGTGCTTCGATGCGTATTTCGCGTTCGCGGAGCAGATCCGGGCAACCATCGAAACCAGGGCACAGCCGGCAGCCGCGACCACCATAGCGGCGCTGCCGCCTCCCGGCGCGGGGCTTTCCGATCCGAGATTTGTCAGATAGCCGTTCAGCGTCTCCACGGGCGACTCATTAGCTAGCGGGTCGGGTAAGTCTTGTGGCAGAATAGCGGGCAGGTTCCAAACTCCCCCAAGAGAGGTTGACAAGCGTTGCCAGTACTCGAACAAAGTGCCTCGCGCGGCGATGTGAAAGATCGCGCGTTAGCGGAGCAAGGCCGCTCACGTATTGCCTGGGCCGGCGCGTACATGCCGGTGCTAGCGCAGATTCGCGAGCGTTTCGCCCAAGAGAAGCCGCTCGCAGGCGTGCGCATCGGCGCGTGTCTGCACGTTACGACGGAAACGGCGAATTTGATGCTTGCACTGCAAGCAGGCGGCGCCGAAATCGCGCTGTGCGCGAGCAATCCGCTTTCCACGCAGGACGACGTTGCGGCGGCGCTGTGTGAGTACGGGATTCCGACGTACGCGATCAAGGGCGAGGACCACCAAACGTATTACGCCCACATCGAGTCGGTCATCGCGACGAAACCGCACATGTCGATGGACGACGGCTGCGATTTGGTCAATACGATTTACGGCAAGCACAAGGATTTGCTCGCCGATATGATCGGCGGCTGTGAAGAAACGACGACGGGCGTGATTCGCCTCAAGGCGATGCAAAAGGACGGCGTCCTGCCGTATCCCGTCATCGCCGTGAACAACGCGCTGACCAAGCACATGTTCGACAATCGCTACGGCACCGGCCAGTCGACGCTGGACGGCATCATTCGCGCGACGAACGTGCTGCTGGCCGGGCGCACGTTGGTCGTCGTCGGATACGGCTGGTGCGGACGCGGCGCTGCGTCACGCGCAGCCGGTATGGGCGCGCACGTCGTCGTGGCGGAAGTCGATCCGCGCAAGGCGCTGGAGGCGGTGATGGACGGGTACCGCGTGATGCCGATGGAAGAAGCCGCGAAAGAGGGCGACATCTTCATTACGGTCACGGGCAACTATCACGTCATCGACGAGCACCACTTCAAATTGATGAAGGACGGCGCCATCGTCTGCAACTCGGGCCACTTCAACGACGAGCTCAATCTGGAATGCTTGCCGAAGATCAGCAAAGGCAAGACGGAGCCGCGTCAGTTCGTCGAGCAATACGAACTGCACGACGGGCGCAAGATTTGCATCCTCGCGGACGGCCGCCTGATCAATCTGGCAGCAGCTGAAGGCCACCCCGCGGCGGTTATGGATATGTCGTTTGCCAATCAGGCGATGTCGGCGGCATATCTTGCGCAGAACTACAAAGACCTCGAGCAGAAAGTGTACGACGTTCCGGAGCACATCGACGAGGAAGTCGCGGAGCTCAAACTGGCGTCGATGAACATCGAAATCGATACGCTCACACCGGAACAACTCAAATACATGGCGTCGTGGAGCGAAGGCACGTAGTGCCTTCGCTTCGGGGACCCGCCCGCGATAGTTTGGGCGGGGGTGCGCAGCAGAATTTTTGCTGCGTAGTTGCAAAAATTCTGTGGAGCACCGAGCGCAGCGCGCAGTGCTGCGCTATAAGGAATGAAGGCACGTAGTTATGGCATATCGCAGACTCTTTACCAGTGAATCGGTCACCGAGGGGCATCCGGACAAGGTTGCGGATCAAATCTCGGACGCGGTGCTCGATGCGATTCTCAAGGACGATCCAAATGGACGGGTCGCTTGCGAAACGTTCGCGATCACCGGGCAGATTCACATCGCCGGCGAGATATCGACGTCGACCTACATCGACATCCCGCGCATCGTGCGCCAAGTGATCACCGACATCGGCTACACCAAATCGGCAGTCGGTTTCGATGCGGACACGTGCGGCGTCAGCGTTTCGATCGACGAACAATCACCCGACATTGCGATGGGCGTCGACAAGTCGCTCGAAGCCAAGACCGGAGAGCACCCCGACGATCTGTGGGATCGCATCGGCGCCGGCGATCAAGGGATGATGTTCGGCTACGCCTGCCGCGAAACCGACGAACTCATGCCGCTGCCGATCGTACTGGCCCACAACCTCACGCGTCATCTCGCTGCGGTTCGCAAAAACGGCGACATTCCGTATCTGCGGCCCGACGGCAAATCGCAGGTGACGGTGGAGTACGTAGACGGCAAACCCGTGCGCGTCGATGCCGTCGTCATCTCGACGCAGCACGATCCGGACATTCCGCTCGAAACGATCCGCACGGAGATCACCGAGAAGGTGATCAACCACGTCATTCCGGCGTCGCTTCGCGATGCAAAGACGCGCGTGTACGTGAATCCGACGGGCCGCTTCGTCATCGGCGGCCCGAAGGGCGATGCGGGTTTGACAGGCCGGAAGATCATCGCGGACACGTACGGCGGTATGGCCCGTCATGGGGGTGGCGCGTTCTCCGGCAAGGATCCGACGAAGGTCGATCGATCGGCCGCGTATGCCGCTCGCCACGTTGCAAAGAACGTTGTCGCGGCGGGACTTGCCGATCGCTGCGAAGTGCAGGTTGCGTACGCAATCGGCGTCGCGCATCCGATGAGCGTACTCGTCGAAACGTTCGGTACCGGGAAGCTTCCTGAGGAACAAATCGCCGAGCTCGTCAAGCGCACGTTCGATCTTCGCCCGGCGGCGATCATCCACAATCTCGATCTGCGCCGGCCGATCTATCGGCAAACGGCCGCTTACGGACATTTCGGCCGTCCGGATCTCGATCTGCCGTGGGAACGCCTGGATAAGGTCGAAGCGCTGCGCAAAGCGGCGGATCTCGATCTGAAGGTTCCCAACTTTAAGGTGTCACCCTGACGCTTCGGATACCTCGGCGCAGCGCGTCGTCGAAGGGCGGCCGAGGTAACGAGGCCACAGTTGAGCAAAATATGGGTCGTATGCGAACGCATGCGGCCCATTTCTCGTTTACCCGGTAGAGAATTCACGACTTCACACCCAAGGAGAACGCATGACCCTTAGAAGCAGAATTCCGGCGCTGGCGATCATCCTCGCATTTCTCTTGCCGGCCGCCGCCCTCGCCCAGACGGTGACGCTGCAGCAAGGGCAGACGCTCAACGTCCAGATGCAAGATAACATCGACTCCGGCTCGGCCTACGCGGGCCAGCACTTCACGGCTCGCGTCGTGTCGCCGTACCCGAACGACGATAACACGTTTGCGAATGCCGTCGTGCATGGAACGGTGATCAAAGTCGTTCCTGCCGGACAAGGCCGTAATCCGGAATTGCACTTTTCGTGGGATTCGGTAACGCTGCAAAACGGCGCCAGCTACCCAATCAATGCGGAGATGACGAACGGCGGGCCCTCATCGGAAAACCGTAACGGCGGCCATGTCGCGCTCACGACGATCGGCGGCATGATTCTCGGCAACATCGTCGGCAAAACGATCTTCCACACGAACGCCGGGGGTGCAATCGGCGCGGCAGGCGGCTTCCTGACGGGCTACAACAAGAAGTCGAACATCGTGTTGAAGCAAGGTACGACCGTCGGACTCACGCTGACGCGTCCGCTCATGGTTCGCCGTCAGGCCGGTAACCCGTACCAGTAACCCGTCCTAACTCATTGACGACGAAGCGCGGCGCTCAATCGAGAGCGCCGCGCGACTTTTCTGAGCAGTTCCGCGTCGTGGTTCTGCACCCAGTGCGGAGCGCGCCATAGGGGATACTCAATCGCGAACGCGCGGTTGATGACGAACGCGAGAACCACCAGCATCACGACCGCGGCCATCAAAAACGCGAAATCGAAAAGGTTCGGCAGAATGCCAAGCGCCACGATGAGCGTCGTCGCGCCGGCCGGTGCGTGTTCGACGTGCAGCAGGATCGTCAGCGCACACGTCAATCCCAAAGCGATTGCCGCCGCGACGACGCGCGCCGTGCCGATGTGCATGCTGAACGGAACGTCGAGCAGTCCCATCACCCACAGCGCAAGATAGCCGCAAAGCGCGCCGACGCCGTGCCCGAAAATCGTATGGCTCGGCGATGAGTCGCGTCGCAGCGGATGGCCGAAGAGCATGATGGCGGACGGGCCTAGCGAGGGGAAGATGTATGGGCGCTGCGTGACGTCGGCGGCCAAGCCGATGAGCACCATGCTCGCAAATCCCCAGACAAGCGTGTAGAACGCGCGCCGCTTGTACCCTTCGAGCAAGCGAAAATCAAGCCGCATGTTCTCAGTATATCCAATACCGCCGCCAACGGGCGCCCGCTCGCTTGAATATTGCCTGGGCAAATGCGCCGGCCCTAAGCTCGAATCGCGAGTTATGGTCACGGCTCCGGTTTATTGCCGCCAGTTCATCGGACGACGCGAGCACCTCGATGCGTTGCGAGAACGGTTTCATGCCGCCGCGCGTGGTGAGGGCAGCGTCGTGCTCTTGAGCGGCGACGCGGGAATGGGGAAGAGCCGGCTCGCGGCCGAGTATTGCCGCGCCGTAAAGGCAGACGGCGGTCACTTCGTGATTGCCGAATGTCTGGAGTACCTACAATCGCCGTTCGCGCCGCTGCGCGCGGTGGCCGAAGTGCAGCGCGCGTTCGACGATTTTTCCTCGGAGAATACGGACAAGCTGATGGTTTTCGAAAGCGTCGTGCACGCGCTCGAAGACCTCGCTTCGAAAAATCCGCTGCTCCTCGTCGTCGACGACGTGCACTGGGCCGATGCAGCGACGCTGGAACTGCTGCAATATCTGAGCACGCGCGTCGGGCAGATGCGATGCGTCGTCATGGCGGCGTATCGGCCGGATCAACTGGTGACGAACGGCGCGCTGCGGTCCGCCTTGGCGCGGATCGAACGCCAAAAAACCTCGTGGAGCATCGAGCTGGATGCATTGAGCGACGGCGACATCCGCGCGCTTTTGCACCATGCCCTCGAGGGTCGCAAAGCGCCTTCACCGCGCCTGCTCGAAGTTGTGAAAGCCAATGCGGACGGCAATCCGCTCAGCGCGGAAGAATTGCTCAAGAGCGCTATGGAAGGCGAGGCGCTCCGCGGCTCGGACGAGCTGGCATTGCCGAGATCGCTGACTGAAGCGGTCCTCGAGCGTCTCAAGCCGCTGACCGAAGGGCAGCGCAGCATGTTGCTTTCCGCGGCTGCCATCGGGCGCCGGTTCACGCCGGAGTTACTTGCGCAGGTTACCGGAAACTCCGTTCTCGAGGTTTCAGAGGCCTTGCGAAAAGCGGTCGATTTGCAGCTGCTGCTCGAAGAGACGGATGCGGAACGTCTCACGTACGTGTTTCGCCACGCGATTACGCGCGACACGATGTACAAACAGCTCATCGCCGCTCAAGCCCGACCGCTTCATTCGAGGATAGCCCGCGCGTTGGAAGAAAACGGCGAGGTGGAAGCGCACGTCGCGGAACTCGCCTATCACTACTGGCAGGCGCGCGACTTTTCCAAGATCGCTGAATATAACGAGCGCGCTGGTGACGCAGCATTTTGCCTGTGCGCCTTCCACGACGCGGCGACGTCGTACGAGCGAGTCGTCGAGGCGCTTTCCGCGTTGAATCTGCCGGCGAGCGCGGTTGAATTGAAACTCGCCGATGCACTGCGAGAGGCGGGCGAAGGGCAGAGAGCGCGCACGATTTACGAACGGTTGCTATCGCGGTACGAAGAAGCCGGCGATGTCGAGAGCGCCGTCAAGACGTGCTTGGCGCTGCGCATCATCTCGTATGAGGTGGGCGACGTGGATGACGTGCTGCGTTTCGCGAAGCGAGCCGTAGCGATCTCGGAGGGCGCCGAAGACCGCACAATCTATTTTCGAGCGCTCGTTGGACTTGCGAACGTCCTCGTGAATATGAGCGGCACGGCCGAAACGTTCGAAGTGCTCGCTCGAGCGGAGCATGCGGTGGAGGAATTTCCAGCCGGCGCGGACGCGCATTTCTACTTTGTGCTCTCGGGAGCGCACGCGGTTTTCGACCGCACGAAAGAAACGCGCGAGGCGTTCGAACGGGGTCTTGCGCTCTCGCTGCAGCGTGGTGATTGGTATCGCGCAACCACGACGCTCGTCGGGTTCGCCGCGGACGCGGCGCGATTGGGCATGCGCGAAGAAGCGCTTGGCGCGCTGGAACAATTCTTGGCATTGGCGCGGTCCGAAAAAATCGGCGCGCATAATCTGCTCAACACGCTTATCCGTGCCGGGACGACCTATATGGAACTTGGGCAGCTCGGCGCGGCGCGCGGCATCGTCGAAGAGGCGCTCAGCTTGCCGGTCATCGAGACCGGTCTGGCGACGATGGTCCGCGCGAACGCCCTCACGCTGGCGTTACGTTTGGAGGACGAGAATCTCGCCGCGCGGGCGGCTTCCGCAGATTTGATTGACGCGGCAACGCACGCGTCCGTCGGCCTCTTTTCACCCCTTGCGGCGGGTTCGGTTGCCGACTACTTCCGCGCCCGAGGTGATCTCGAGCAAGCGAGAATGCTGCTCCGGGACGCTATCGTAAAGCGCTGGGAGCTATGGGCCGCAGAAGACGTCGCGGCGGTGTGCGTGCGGATCGCCGAATACGGACGCGCGGAAGACGTCGAAGCAGCGCGGGCCGTGCTCGAGTCGATCGTCGCAAATATGCCGACGCGCTACGAGCGCGCGCGATTGGAACTTTTCAGATGCTACTCCGCGCGCCGATTCGGCGACCGCGAAGCAATGAGGGACCATGCCGAAGCGGCAGAGCGTTTGTTTGCCGAGATCCAGCGCCCCTACGAGCGCGCTCAATCTCTTGAACTGCTCGACCGCAGAGCCGAAGCAGCCGATTTGTATCGGCAAACGGGCGATATTCACGCGCTGCGGCGCCTCGAGAAGCAGCTGATTCCCGTAAATCGGCGCGGGCGCGCCAAGACCGAACTCACGAACCGCGAGCGCGAGATCGCCGGCTTGCTGGCTCAGGGTAAGTCCAACCTTGCCATTGCTCAGGAACTCTTCATTGGAGAACGGACCGTCGAGACGCACGTCGCGTCCATTTTCGCAAAGCTCGGCGTGAATACGCGCGCGGAAGCGGTATCCGCAATTCTCCGTACAGCGCCCGCGTAAAAATCCGTACGCGCCAGGGCGCCTCGTCGGCCGCCCCTCGCTACGATCGAAGCATCCGAAGAGGAGCATCGACATGAACGCCAAGACCACCGCCCGTCCACAGAACTGCACTTGTCCCACTTGCCGACATACGGCTCGCCGCACGGCGGACGCGCTTTTCGCAGCGTTGACCTTCGAGATGGCGCAGACCGCCCTGCAATCTTCCCGGACGCTGGTCGCCGGTCCGTCGATGTTCCCTTCCATCACCTATAACTAAAAGGAGTAGTTGAAAAATGATCTTCGCTCGTATCGCGGCCGCTTGTTTATCTGTCGTCTTGCTATCGACGTCGTTTGCCGGGGCCGCCCAGACCGTTACCGTTCCTTCGGGAGAACTCATCAGCGTAATGCTTCTGAGCGACGTCGGATCGCGCAATTCGGTCGTCGGTGATCCGATTGCCGTGCGCACAGTCGAAGACTTTTACGTCCGCGGAAAGCTCGTGCTTCCCAAAGGCTCCCCCGGATATGGAGTCGTCACGAATGTTGCGCGGTCCGGCATGTTCCATCGCGGCGGCGAGTTCGCGTTCGAAATCAAGCGTCTCGTTGCGCCGGATGGCAATGACATTCACGTCGACATGCTGGCCGCGACGGGCGATGCCGAACGCACGACCGAGCGTAACGGCAGCAGCGTTGGCTCGTACTTGATGTTCGGCCTGGGCGGCCTCTTCGGCCATCGCGGTGACGATATTCTCGTCAAGGCCGGCGCGTTGTTCCATCTGGTTACTGAAGCAACGCCGGGAATCTCGGTCGTGCGCTACGGCACGCGGCCTGCCGAACTCGACGACGTGCTCGTTTCGCAACGAAGCTGATCGAACGCAATCATCTCAAAGCATAGAAGGCGCCGCAACGGCGCCTTTTGTTTTCTATTTTCCGTACGGCAAACTTCGCATTCTCCGTACCTGTGCGGATTCGCGCACGTCGCGCAAGCAATACGATTGGATCAACCTATTCATCAACAAGGAGATCCTCATGCGCGTATTCGCTTCGCTTCTTGCATCGATAACTCTGGCGTCGTTTATCGCGTCGCCCTTTGCGCAAGCAGCGCACGTCAAACTCGCGCCGGCCGACGAATATTTCGGCCGGCAGAAAATGAGCATCTTGGAGGTCGGAAATCGCCTTCGAGACATGAGCCGCCGGCTGCATAGCCCCGCCGTAAACGCGCAAGACATCGTGCATACGGCTTCGATGACGGAGGATGCTATGCGCGATTGGCAGCGCAAGTACCCCGCTGATCCGTGGCTGCGTAAGGATCGGGCCGCGCTTGCGCGTATCTATGGTTTCGTCCGCCGTCTACGGCATTAGACAGCGAAAATCGAGCCGCATCATGAATAGTAAGGGACATGATTGTCGGCTTTCAGGGCGAGCAGGGCGCGTTCAGCGATGAAGCCGTAGCGGCGGCGTTCGGGCACGTGCCGACTCGCGGCTATCGCACGTTCGAGGATTTGCTTTCGGCGGTTGACGAGCAGGCCGTTACTCACGGTCTGCTTCCGTGTGAAAACAGCATTGCGGGGTCAATCGCGCGCGCCTACGACCTGCTCTCGCAATACGAATCGATCCGTATCGCGGGCGAAACGAAGCACCGGATCGAGCAGTGTCTCATCGGTTTGCCCGGAGCACGGATCGAAACGCTGGAGCGCGTTGCCTCGCATCCGGTGGCAATCGAGCAATGCCGGCGATTTCTCGCTGCGCATCCGTATTTGCGGGTAGACCTTGCGGACGATACCGCCGGCTCGGTACGCGCGATGGTTGAACGCGGCAATTTACATGTGGCCGCAATCGGGCCGGCTTTGGCCGCGGAGCGGTATGGCGGCGTGGTGCTGAAGCGCGGCGTACAGGACGACGAAGAAAACTACACGCGCTTTTTCCTCATCACGCGAGGCGGCGAGCCTGCGAAGCCTGCAACGCGCACGTGTTTTGTGCTGCATCTGCCGCATCGTGCCGGAAGCTTACACGAAGCGCTTGGCGTACTCGCGCGGCGCGGCCTCAATCTTCGCTCGCTCGTTGCACGCCCAAACCGCCAGAGTCCGTTCGAGTACGTCTTCTACGTCGAGATCGACGCACCGGAAACCACCGACGCTGCCGAATTGCTCGCAGCGTTCGAGGGGCGAGCACGCCTCTTGGGCCGGTACTGAACGCCACCTTTGCATTCGGCGCGCGGGCACACGGAGGATGGAGGCGGGAGACCGCCAATTATGGGCGGTCGCACCGTTCCGGATTAGCTCAGTTGGTAGAGCAGCTGACTGTTAATCAGCGGGTCGCTGGTTCGAGTCCAGCATCCGGAGCCATTTTGCAAACGAAAAACCCTCGTGAGAACGGGGGTTTTCGTGTTTTACCGGTCCTCCACGAAGACCGCAGCGCGCGCAACTGGCACCAAAGTGGCACAGTTTTGCGCCTTTCAAGATGGTGGTGGCAACCGGCGTGACGTCTCGAATCTTATAAAGACATCCACCGGTTCGGACCGCTCAGCCCTCTTGAAGATCTCCACGAGAAGCGAGCGGCGGTATCTGGCGTCGCTTTCAGCGCACTGAGCGAACCCCACCTACCGGAGGGAAGCTCGCCGGCGAAGCTCCTCGGCATCCTGTTAGTTCCCGGTCAGCGCGGCAGCGAAGCCACGCCGGGCGAGTTCGGTATGGAAGTGATCTCGAACGCGCGCGATCTGCCGCTCGCGCACGACGTACCCAGTTGAAGCATGGAAGATCGCGCCCTCGACAATCAGTGAATGCGCCATGCGGAAGGGCGCAGAGCGGTGCGGGTCGGTTGCGCATAATTCGATGTAATACAGGACCGCGTGGCCCTCGCGCTCATCGTGCGGCTTGCCCGCAACCGGGCACCAGCCCGTGCGAATCTCCGCTTGCGGCAAGGCGCGCTGCAGCGCGGCATGATGGTGCAGGGCTTCCACGCTGCAGCACACCGGTGCGGTTTCGAGCGGGCGAAGATTGTAATGCAGACCTTGTTCGCCGTCTATTTCGATCGGCGTTCGTACGGCGCGTAACTCCTTGCCGTAGCGCAGCCGGACGTAGATGCCGAGTACGGCGGCGAGCGGGTCGAGCGAGAGGGGCTGTTTCATCCGACCCTTTTCATGCGCGCATTTCTTCCACGCCGACGAACGTCCATCGCCCCTGAGGGGCCACGTAGACGGCCGCGCGTAATGCTTCGGAAGCAATGAAGATCCCGCCGTGCGCGACGGCGCTGACCACGCGATCGATCAGGACGTCGATGCGCACGGGCGGCGGACCGTGCGCAACCCGAGCCTGTGATAATAAAGCCATTGGTCCCCCTTGAACGCCGCCACGTTCACAAGTCAACTTGCATGAATATGTAGGCGAATTCCGCGCCGAGCACCGCTTTGCGGAAGCGGTTTGGGCACGATCTCGGACGTTAGCAGAGCTGGTCTACGAAAAAACCGCCCAATTTTCCGTTACGCGTGGCGCTGTTCCTCGATGAAGAAGATCGTGTCGAGCCGACAAATAGAAAGGAGCTTAAAAATGAATCTGTTTACATTGACGATCCGCAATTGCGCAGCTTCGAGCTCGCGCCGTAGGCCTGCAAACCGGGCAAAAACGCCGATAATGCCGGCATCGATGAATCGGGCCTCCGCGAGATCGATCGTGATCGTCCGATAGGCCAGGCTTGACGCAAGGGTCGCCGCGAGTTGGCGCTTATTATTGATATCGAATTCACCGCGGAGGTACAAACGCACGTCTGAGGAGCTGTCGCCTACCGAGCGATACACCTGGCCACGCGGCATCTCACTACTGTCAGCAAATCCGCTCCGTCGCGGAAGGATATCATTTACACGACGCAACGGAACGACAGTCGACTCTTTCCGAGCTAATAATTCCAAATGTAAAATCCCATCATGTCGTCCTGAGGTCAGTCTACCTCAGAGATGGGGCTAATCTCTGCGCGGTTTTAGGCAAGGAAAGGCGCCGGGCTCCCAAAAAGCAGTCTGAGAAGCCTTAAGGAGCATATTTTCTCGTGTCAACGAAAGGCCGGAAACGAGCCGGATTACCCGCGCGGCGGAGCAAGCTCACCCTGGAAGAAATCCAAGGCAACGCAATCCTGCGGCACCTTGGCGAAAGCGGGATTGCCGAAATCGCGGAAGTTGGTGATCTGCTGGAAATGCCGGCTCGTTTTGCAATCTATCGCGCCGGAGAACCGATCACGGATGTGTTTTTTCCCATCGATTGCGTGCTCTCTGTCGTGACGCGCATGAAGGCCGGCGGCGAGATCGAAGTGGGCACGGTCGGCCGCGAGGGAACTTCCGGCATCCCATTACTCATGGATGGCACCACGACTGCAAACGACAGCTACTGTCAGGTTCCCGGCCGCGCCATCAAGATGCCTGCGGAGCATTTTCACCATCTGAGGACGACCGACAAGCAGTTTAGTGCCTTACTGAATCGCTACTTACAGGCGTATGTAAACTTTCTCGGGCAACTTACCGGTTGCAATCGGTTACACAGCGTATATGAGCGCTGCGCGCGCTGGCTGCTTCTGTCACACGATCGTGTCGGCCGCAACGAGATTTCGTTGACACACGAATATCTCGCGATGATGTTAGGCAGCCGCCGTTCCGGAGTGACGCTAGCCCTCGCCGCACTGCAGCGCGCTGGATATATTCACTATGCACACGGGTGCATTACGATTCAAGATCGAGCCGGCCTCGAAGAAACGACCTGTGAATGCTATGCAGTCGCGCAAGAGCAATTCACCGGTTTGCTCTGAGGGCAGACAGTTTCAAGCCAGGCAGCGGGTTAACAATTGGCTTCCTGCTCCGAGAGCCGCTACATACAGCCCCGCGACGTTTCGTTCACTAACGCTCGAGCGTCACGTTCGAAAAATCGATCCTGCGCACGAGCGTGCCGCCGTCGTAGCCCAGGCATCAATCGTAGTGAGAAAACGCTCTTTCTCAATGATTTCGTTAGCGGCCTCATTCATCCGTAGCCATACGCGCAGCTGAGTCATGGGAGTTCAGCCCCACACGCTTCCGCGAAATTTCCGGCCCATGGAAAACGGCGTATCTTTTTGAAGCCGCAAGCACGAAACTGCTCCTCAACCAATGTTGCGTTTCCTGCGCTCGTGACGTAGGTCACGACACTACGGCCTTCATCAATCGCAATATTGTAATAGTGCGCTGCGTCGGGGTTTATCCCGATGCCTTTAAGGCGATCCATAGCGGCAACATCCGCTACATAGGCATTCAGCGCCAATGTCGTTCCCATCCCGGGCACATTGGTGCCGTGCGATCCGGATGCGACCGGCGCGTGGTCAGATAGAATAAAATGCGTTCGTAAACGCGCTCGCACTTCGCGAACGTGGTCTGTTCTGAACAGCGTTACGCGGCTCGCATCGAGCCCGGCGCCTACCAATACCTCTTCGAGCTTCGCTTCATCGGCTATGCGCGCGATTACGGCGATTACAACGTCCGGCACAAAATTCTCCCTCTAAGGTACGACGTACGGTCAGGAAATTGCCGGACGGATTGGCACCTATGGTACCGGTAGTATACTCTCAAATCCCAGAAATTGCATTAATGCTCGGCCGGTCTGGTGGAGCACCCCTATCGAGATTCGTTAATCTGTGATATTTGTTGTGCATGTTCGCAGACTCGGGAGCGCATCTTGTTTCAGTGCTTTTGATTAGCGTCGCCCCGGATGAGTGTGCTTATCTCGTGCAGCAAGCTGCGGATATGATGAAGCATAAGCACGACTTAGCCGGCTTCCTTGAGGGCGAGATATTCCAAAGCGAGGATCGGCAGCGAATACTCCTTATCACCGAATGGACGTCGCGACACGCTTGGAGCGCCTCACAATGGGATAAAGACGTCGCCGATAACCTGGTCTCCATTGTGCAGACGGCGAGCGCGATAGACTCACGAACCTACTTCCGCACCGGGCGAACGACTTCGTCAGGGCGAGAATGACGTTGGCAAGCAGAAGGCCTGTAAACCTTGCGGATTACAGGCCCTGTGCTCTTTTTCACCCGGTCCATTAAGAGGACTACGGCGTTGTTGTGTAGATCTTCGCGGGCTCGCGATGAGCAACGCTACGGCCTTCGTCTAGGTCCAGCAGGTCCGGCCACGTCGTAATATCGGTGCGATCGGGAGCGATGCGCGTGCGTAGTGCAGTGAAATGCTGAAGTGATTCGCCCTTGGGAGCGCTGGTCATCCAGTGTTGGTTAAAGGCAGCGATTTCGTCCGGCGATTTCTTTCCGACGAAGCCTTTTAGGTAGGTCTCGATCTCCGCTTTGCTTTTCGCGACCTTCACGAACTCGAGAAAATCTGAGGCATTCATGCCAAGGAACTCGAACAAGCCTTCATCCATTGAGGAAGGATACTCGTACTCTCCGATGGTGCCGTGCGCTAAGGCTTCGGCCTTGTCTGTGGTTCGCGCCAATTGCACGAGCCCAAGGAGTTTTTCTCGAACGCTGCGTGGCGTTGTTTGGGTGAGATTCATCTATTCCATACTTTCAGAATTGTTATTCCATTCCACAAGAACCGCGCGGCCGCAATTAAGTTGCGAAAACGAAAATTATAGTGTAATAAAGGGTTTTGCAATGCTTTGTCGGCGGCGTGCGTTCGCTCTAAAAGTCGACACGCTGGATTGGTTCGGGTTTCGTGGACACCTTGATAGGCCATAGCCGCTGGCCGCGCAGAAAGGTGAACCATGTGAGACCAACGGCGCACGTTTTCGCGTGAATTTAAAATCGAGGCTGTTCGCCGCGTAGCTGAGGGTCGTGAAACGGCCGCCGAGATTGCGCGAGCACTCGGCATTTAACCGAACATGCTGTACGGTTGGGTTCGCCAGTTCAAGAACGAATCGGACGAATCGTTTCGCGGCAACGGCGAACTGACTGCGCAGGATGAAGAGCTCCGCCGCCTGCGCCGGCAGCTTGCCGATGTGACTGAGGAGCGCGACTTTCTAAAAAAAACGGCAGTCTGGTTCGCGAAGCACTCGCGATGAGATACGCGTGTATTCAGGAGCACATCGGCGCGACGCGGATCCGCACAATGTGCCGCGCGCTGAGCGTATCGACGTCGGGATTTTACGTCTGGCGCAAACGACCGCAGAGCGCGCGTCGAGCGTACGACGAGCACGTGCGTCGGTATTTGGTCGCGTTCCACAAAGCCAGCAACGGTATCTACGGCAGCCGCCGTTTGCTGCGCGATTTGCGTGATATTGGCGAGCCATGCAGCCGTGGTCGCGTTATTCGCTTGATGCGGGCTGAGGAACTTCGCGGTAACGGCGTCGGCCTTTCCGCGTAACGACGCAACCGGAGCATCTGTCCCTCAGCGTTCGGATTAAACTCCTGTGCACGCAATCTCAGACCCTTCGCGAACGCGCGGATACGGAAAGGGTGCATTGCGATGAAATACTCGAGGAAATCTGGACTCGCCGCGATGAGCCGACGCCGGAGTGTCTGAAGCGTTAACCTCTGCGCGCTACGTACGGCCAGCGAGAGATAAAACCGACGAGGTGATCGCAGCCGTCGACGACGGGCAATTGTTCGTGACCGCTTTCGAGCAGCGTGCTCATCGCTGCGGCGACGCTCGCGCTCGGTAATACGTGGACGAGATGGCGTAACGGCGTCATGATCGACAACACATAGGTGCCGTTTGCGGGCCGCGAGTGCAATTTTCTAAAGTCGCTTAGCGTCAACACCCCGAAGAGACGCTTTCCCACGCAAACCGCTGCCGTGTCAGCATCCCAGCTCGCCATCGTGGCCAGCGCGTCGGAGCACATCGTGTCAGGCTCAAACGTGCACGGCGGTGGCCCCGCTACGTCCGCGCAAGATTGCATGCCGGAGTTTTGCGCCGAGGGAATTGTGACGAGTTTGCGCGACTTTTTGTTTTCCATCACCTAATGAACGTACCCGCTGTTCGGGAAAGCTTGACGAAAGCACCAAGACCAGCCGCTTTGCAGCATTCTCTAACCGTTCTCTAACCGAGCGCTTCATGGGCAAGCCCGCCTTTCGGCCGGTTGCGTGCAGAGTTAGCGCGCGTTTCGTGAAAGCACTATGGCGCCGAGGCCCATCGCGCGAGCGCTGCGATTCGGTATGCGATCTCGCGCACGAAACGCTCTAGGCTCGATTGCGCCGCGCCGCGCAAAACCGTTGCGTCGATGACACGTCCGATCGCGCCTAACGGCGGCGCGTACTCGCCCGACAACTGGAGCTGGCATCCCTGATCGGCTGCGGGGATGAGTGTGAGCACGCCTGCGAACCTCGGGTAGAGGTGCGGCTTGGAAACGGCGCGGATCCGCAGCCGCCATTCGTTGCGCGCCTCTCCGGACCGCACGCGCACGTCAACCGGAACGGAGATCAGTGCTTCGAGCGGCACGCTGAGTTGGCGGATGTTCAAGGCGAGCGCTTGAGACGTGTCGCTGCAAACGCCGTTGAGTATCGTTTCCACCGCGGCGAGCGCGAACGTCGTGTCCAAGGCGACCGCTGCGGAGGTGTTCACGCGAAAACCGGCCTTCCGGCGTGTCTTTTTCACCGTTTCAAGGCTACCAAGGGCGCGAGAATACGCGGGGAAACGCCGGGGAACAGGTCCAATCCGGCGAACGTTTCCCAGCATGGCAGCGAACACCATCGCCACTGCCTCAGCGGGAATTTCTCTCATCGAAGCGGCGCCGGACGCCATCGTCGTGAGCGACCGGCAAGGGAAGATCATGCTGGTGAACGCGCAAGCCGAAAAGCTTTTCGGCTACACGCGCAGCGAACTGCTTGGGCGCCACATCGAGATGCTCATCCCCGAGCGCTTCCGCGGCCGGCATGTTCATCATCGCGACGATTACACACAAGCGCCTCGTGTTCGTCCGATGGGCGCCGGTTTGGACCTGTTCGGGTTACGAAAGGACGGTGCGGAATTTCCGGTTGAGATCAGCCTGAGTCCGATAAAGATTCGCGGTGAAACGTACGTGTCGAGCGCCATCCGGGACATTACGGCACGCAAACGCATCGAGCGGGCGCTGCACGAGAAGAATCTCGAACTGCAAAACGCAAATCTCGCAAAGGATCGGTTTCTCGCCGGCATGAGTCACGAGCTGCGCACGCCGCTCAACGCGATCATCGGCTTCACCGGCACGCTGCTCATGAGGCTGCCGGGTCCCCTGACGGAGGAACAGCAGCGACAGCTGCAGATCGTCGATTCCAGCGCGCGTCACCTCCTGTCCCTTATCAACGACATCCTCGACGTTGCGAAGATTGAGTCGGGCAAAGTCACGATCACCCCCGAGCGAATTTCGATAAGACAAGTGATTCGTGAGGTCGGTGACTCGCTGCGCACGATGGCGGAAGACAAGCAACTCGGTTTCGACGTAATTTTGCCGCGGGAAGACGTGACGACGGTGTCGGATCACCGAGCCGTTCACCAAATTCTGCTCAATTTGGCGAACAACGCGATAAAGTACACCGAGCGCGGCTCCGTGCGCATCGAACTGGAATCGCCGCGCGATGGGCGTGCGGTAGTCACCGTGCGAGATACCGGCGTCGGTATTCGAGACGAAGACCAGGCCAGACTGTTTCGAGCCTTCGAACAGCTCGACGCAAGCGGGGCGCGCAGTCATGGAGTCGGCTTGGGTCTGCACCTGAGCCGGCGGCTCGCGATGTTGATCGACGCCGCGATAGACGTTGAGAGCGTTTACGGTCAAGGCAGCATTTTCACGCTGACGCTTCCGGTCCGGTAGTTCGTGGGTAAGCGTATCCTCGTCGTCGAGGACAATCCCACCAATCTCGATCTCATCACCTATTTGCTGCGCGCGCTCGGATACGACGTTTCATGCGAAACGGACGGAGAAGCGGGTCTCGCAAGCGCGCTTAGCGGCGACTTCGATTTGATTCTGACCGATATTCTGATGCCGCACATGGACGGATTGGAATTCGCTCGCCGCTTCAAGGCTGACGCTCGCTCCGCCGGCACGCCGCTCGTTGCAGTCACGGCGCTGGCGATGTCCGGCGACAGAGAGCGAATTCTCAGTGGCGGGTTCGACGGATATATTGCAAAGCCGATCGATCCGCTGAAATTCGCCGAGCAAATTGCGGTGATCTTGAACGCGCAGTTGCGTGGCTGACGTCCTCATCGTCGACGACGACGAGAACAACCGCCTATTGCTTGCGACGCTGCTGCGTCACGCCGGTCACGTTCCGCTCGAGGCTGCTGGAGGGCAGGAAGCCCTGGAAATCGCGCAAGAAAAGAATCCCGCGCTGATTATCGTGGATTTATCGCTGCCCGATCTTCCGGGTGCGCAGCTCCTGCGCTTGCTTCGCGCGGATGCGCGCACCGCAAGCGCACGAATTGCGCTCTACACGGCCACGCGGTCGGACGCGGCAGTGGACGAATTACGCGATCTGTACCGTGTCGAAGCCGTTATTCCGAAGCCCGGCGATGCGCAGCAGATTCTGCTTCTTCTGAAGCAGCTGCTTGCACCATGAGAGAATTCTCGATGCCGCGCACGCCTGCGAAACGCCGCACCACCGACTCGGCCGCTCTACGGTCCGCCGAAGTTTGCACCTCGCCCTCCAGCGTGACGACGCCTTCCGCTACGGCGACGATGATGGAAGCTAGTGCGGTGCGGCGGTGGAGAAGCGCCGCGATCGATGCCCCGAGATCGATGTCGTCGATCTCGCTGCGCGGATCGTGATTATGCATTGGTGCGTTCATGCCATTTGAGCGTCGCGTTTTTCCGCGTTGTACTCCGCTTCTATTTGTGCTGCCAAATCGTTCAGGAGGCGATGCATGGTGCGTTTAGCGATCGAGCGCCCGGCGACGATATCGAAGACCTTTCCCGCAGCAGCGTATGGCGGGGTATATGCCCCACTGAGTTGCAGCCAAACGCCGGAATATTTGGGGCGCACCGTCAGCACGCCGCGAAAGTCGGGGAACAGACGTTGGCTTTGCGGTCGCCACGCGAGGAGCAGCGCGTCGTGTTTGCGAGCCTCGTCGCTGAGATCGGGTGTGCTCGCGGCCGCAAAGACCGCGCGCTCGCCTAGCGGCGCGAAGGGCGAGAGATAGAGGTCGCTGAGCCTGTTGACGGCGCGTTCCGCCAGCTCGACTGCCGCCGAGAACGGACACGCGACAAAACGTCTTACTTCGAGTTGTGTCATGACTTACTAATACTGCTAAGCCGAAGGGAACGGGGAAGGAACATGCCGCTTTGCCCTGTTCTCAGGGCGTTCTCGGGAAGTTCCGCTGCCCGGCCGCGAGACGCCGTATCATGAACGCGGAGGCCATGTATGAAAGACGCTTTACAAACCACCGAATACGGGAAGGTCGTCGCGTGCGATTTGCCCATCGACGAGGCGGTCGAGCGCGTCAAGGCTCTGCTGAAGGACGAAGGCTTCGGCGTGCTGTGTGAAATCGACGTGCAGAAGGCGCTCGCGGAAAAACTCGGCAAGGACTTCCGTCCGTACCGCATCCTGGGCGCCTGCAACCCGGTGCTGGCCCATGAGGCGCTCAGCACCGACGCGCAACTCGGATTGCTCTTACCGTGCAACGTAGTCGTTCAAGAAGAAAGCGGGCACGCCATCGTTTCCGCAATCGATGCGACGGCGTTGCTGTCGGTTGCGAATAATCCGGCGCTTCAGCCCATCGCTTACGACGTGAACAAACGGCTCGGGCGCGTGCTCGATCGCATTTCCGCGACCTGACTATTCTACGCAATGCGCTTGTGGAAGCGCAACGCCGCCGTCGTAAATACGACAAAACCGAAAAGCATCAACAGGGCGATTTGGGGCCAAAGATACTCGAGCCCCACGCCCTTGATGATGATTCCGCGTACGATCGTCAAGAAGTACGTCAACGGCACGAGATACGACGACCATTGCAGCACCTTCGGCATCGCGGCCACCGGGAAGATGAACCCGGAGAGCAGCATGCTCGGCAGCAAAAAGAACTGGATGAGTTGGATTGCCTGAATGTACGTCTTGGCGATAGTCGAGACGAACGTGCCCAAGCCGAGCGTCGTGAAGAAGAACACGAACACCGCGAAATACAGCAGCAGTATGCTGCCCGTGACCGGAACGCCGAACCAGAAAACGGCGAGCAGCAGAATCATCGTGACGTTCACGAAGCCGACGGTCATCAGCGGAAGAATCTTCCCCAGGATGAGTTCACCGGACCGGATCGGACTGACGATGAGCTGCTCGAGCGTTCCGAGCTCGCGTTCACGCACGATCGTGCTCATGCTCAGGAACGTCATCGTGAACTGAAGAATCAGCGCCAAAACGCCCGGCACGATGAAGACTTCCTGGCGCAGCCCCGGATTGTACCAAGCCCGCGCGCGAACGTCTACGCTCTCTTGCAAGACTGGGTCGCCGCGTACGCGCAGCGCTTTGATCTGCATGTTTCGTGAAACCGCGCCTCCGACCGCTTGTGCCACGGATAAAGCCGTGCGCGCTGCAGTCGCGTCCGACGCGTCGACGGCGATCATCACTTGAGGGGATTTGCCTTCGTGCAAGAGCGAGGCGTAATCGGGCGGGATGACGATCCCCGCGAGCGTCTTCCCGCCGTCGATGTGAGCAACGACGTCCGACATGTTCGCCGCAGTATACCGGATGTCGAAGTATTGCGTATTCGAGAGCGCTTGGATGAATTGGCGGCTTTCGGTCGTGCGTGAGAGATCCCAAACGATGGTGGGTTCGTGGTGGATATCGCTGGAGAGATAGCCGTAGAGGATGACTTGAATAAGCGGAAGCAGCATCGTCGAGACCAAGGTACGGCGATCTCGAAAGAGCTGCGTGTACTCTTTGGCCGCGATCGTCCACACGCGCCGGAGATTCACGCGGCCTCCACCATCGCGGCAAACGCATCTTCCAGCGTTCCTCCACCCGTAGAGCGTTTGAGCGTTTCCGGCGTGCCTTGCGCAATCAACTTGCCGTCATACATCAACGCAAGGTGCGTGCAGTGCTCGGCCTCGTCCAAGTAATGCGTCGTCACCATAATGGTCGTGCCGCGGTCGGCGAGGTCGACGAGAATGTCCCAAAATTCGCGGCGTGAAATGGGGTCCACGCCCGACGTCGGTTCGTCCAGAAAGAGCATTTGCGGTTCGTGCAGGAGCGTGCACGCCAGCGCAAGACGCTTGCGGTATCCGCCCGGCAAAAGCGCGGCAAGCTGCGTGCGCCGTTCCTGCAGCCCGGCGCGCTCGGTCCATTCTGCGATGCACCGGCTTGCGCGCGCGCCGTGCATGCCGAACAGACCCGCGTAGAAGCGCAGATGCTCGTCGACCGTCAGATCGTTCCAAAGGTTTGCTCCTTGAGACATGTAGCCGATGCGCAGTTTCACCGATTCGGGATCTGCGGCGACGTCGTATCCGAGCACGGATGCCGTACCCGAGGATGGGGCAAGCACGCCGCACAACATGCGAATTGTCGTCGACTTGCCGGAACCGTTGGGGCCAAGAAAGCCCCATATCTCGCCGGCCCGGATATCGAACGAAACGGCGTCGACGGCGACGAACGTGCCGAAGCTCCGCGTGAGCGACCGAACCGAAACCGTCGTATTCGGCGTCATGATGCAAGACGCGCGACGAACGCGTCTTCGAGCGATGGTTGAATCCGCCGCAGCCGCGCCTGTTCGAGGCCCGCAGCCGAAAGCCGAGTACGTATGCGCGGCAGAGATTCATCTGCCGAGGCGACGAGCGCGTGCAGCGTGTCTCCGAAGATCTCGATGCTCCTCACGCTTTCTTCGGCGCGCAAAGCGCGGCGCGCGGCAGCTCGCTCTACCCCCGCTATTTCGATGACGTCGCCGCCCATCGACGTCTTCAACGAGGCGGGCTCTCCAAAACTGAGGATCGAACCGTGCGCCATGAACGCGACGCGATCGGCGCGTTCCGCTTCGTCCATATAGGCCGTCGTCAGCAAGATCGTCGTGCCGTTTGCGTGGACCGTCGATAAAATCCGCCAAAACGCGCGGCGGGAGACCGGATCGACTCCTGCGGTCGGTTCGTCCAGAAGAATGGTGGCGGGGCTGTGGATGAGCGCGCACGCCAGGGCGAGTTTTTGCTTCATCCCGCCGGAGAGTTGGTCGGCCAGCCGCGATGCGAACGCGGAAAGCGCAAAGTCTTCGAGCAGCTGCGCCGCGCGTTCTTCGAATTCACGGCTCGGCACGTCGAAAATGGCGCCGTAAAAGCGCAGGTTCTCGCGGACCGAGAGGTCGGGATACAGGCTGAAGCGCTGCGGCATGTAACCGATGACGCTTTGCACGGCTTGCGGCCGGCGCGCGACGTCGACTCCGTCTACGCGGAGCGATCCGCCGTCGGGAACGAGCGCGCCGCAGAGCAGACGCAGAAGCGTGGTTTTGCCGGCGCCGTCCGGACCGACGATCGCAAATATCTCGCCGCGTCCAATCTGCAGAGTCACATCGCGCACGGCGACGGTTTCGCCGAACCGCTTCGAAGCCGCGGATACCTCGATTGCGTACGCAGTCACTCGTGAATCACCGCGTCCGCCGGCAAACCGGCTTTGAGCGTACCCGTGCGGTCCGAAAATTGAATCTTGACGCGGAAGACGAGGTACTCGATCCGCTGCTCGTTCGTCTGGACGTTCTCGGGTGTGAACTCGGCCGACGTGCCGATCTCGGTCACCGTTCCGTCGAACGTTCGATTCGGCATGCCGTCGATTTTGACTGTCGCGTGCGTACCGGTCTTGACGTTCGGCAAGTCGGTTTCGTTGACGTAGACGTACATGTATGGATGCGTGACGTCCGCAACGGTCATCACGGCGGTGCCGGGCGAGACGAGGTCTCCGACTTCGACATTGTGCGAGACGACTGTGCCGTCGAACGGTGCAACGATCCGCGTCTCGCGCAATTGATCCCGCGCTATGCCCGCGGCGGCACGCGCTTGTGCGAGCTGCGCCTGCGCGGTGAGAAGCTGCGCTCGCCGCTGTTCGACCGTTTCCGACTCGGCTCGTGCAGTATCGAGCTGCGCGTACGACTGCGTGCGCTGCGCCTGCGCGGAGCGCATCCCAAGCTCTCTTATCCGCACGTTGCGGACGTCCGCTTGCGCGAGGTCCAGCCCTTCACGGGCGGACTGCAGTTGTGCTTTTGCATCGGTATACTGCTGGACTGCGTCGTCCAGGGAACGTTGCGGTACATCACCGGTGGCTACGAGTGAACGCGCGCGCCGCAACTCGATGGCGGCGCGATCGAACGTGGATTGCGCCGCGGCGACACCCGATTGCGCTTGCGCGACGCGCAGCGACGCGGCTTGCGTCTCAATGGCCAGCGTTTGCGCGGACTGGCCGACGTTTGCTTGAGCAACGGCAACGCCCGCGCCGGCCTGCGTAACCTGCAAGCCGTACGTTTGTTGCGCAAGTTTGTATGCCGCGCGAGCGGCGGAGACTTGCGCTTGCGCAGCTTGCACGTTCGCCTGAGCCTGCGCAACGTTCAAACTGGGATTGAGCTGCTCGAGACTGGCCAGGATCTGCCCGCGCCGTACCGTCTGGCCGTCCTGCACGCGAAGGCTAACGACGCGGCCCTGCACCTTTGCCGTAGCATCGCTTTGCGTGGTTTCAATCGTGCCGGACGCGGCAATGCCTTTAACCGGCTGCGGGCGCAGAATGAGCGCCGCGGTAATGGCTATCGCCAGAGCTATGGCGATTGCCACAGCTATCGCGGGTCTGCGAATGTCGGGTAAAGCCCGCGTTGCGGAGCTACTCAAAGCGAAGCGCCTCTATCGGATTCAAATGCGATGCTTTGCGCGCCGGATAGTATCCGAAGAATACACCAACCATCAGCGAAAACAGCGCGGCAATCAAGATCCATTGCGGCGGAATCGTCATCGGCCATTTGGCAATCTGCGCGACCATCGCGGTGCCGACGAGTCCGACGAGGATGCCGATGAGCCCGCCGACCGTCGAAAGGACGACGGACTCGGTAAGGAACTGCCGGAGGATGAGGCTCGCTCGAGCGCCGACGGAACGGCGCAAACCGATTTCTCGCGTGCGCTCGGTTACCGAGACGAGCATGATGTTCATGATGCCGATTCCGCCCACCACGAGTGAAACCGCCGCGACGCTGGCCAGCAACAGCTGCATGACCGCACCTGCGGAAGATGCCGCCGCGGCGATGTCGGCCAAGTTACGCACGGAAAAATCGTCTTGCGTAGGGGGCACGATACGATGGCGCTGCTCGAGCAGCGATACGATCTCCGACTGAACGGAATCGATGCGCTGAGCATCCGTTGCGGAAACCATGAGCATGCCGACGTACGTCGTCTGGCCGGTCAGCCGCTGCATCGCGGACGTGTAGGGAACGATGATCGTGTCGTCTTGATCTTGTCCGAGCCCGCTTTGCCCGCGCGCGCTCATGGTTCCGATTACCGTGAACGGAACGCCGCGCATCGTGACGGTTTTTCCAATCGGTGAAGCCCCGTCGGGGAAGAGATTTCGCACGACCGTCTGCCCCAGCACGCAAACCTTCGAAGCGCTCAGCGTGTCATTTTGTGAGAAGAAGACGCCTTCGTCGACGCGCCAATCGCGGATAAAGGTATACGTCGGCGCAACGCCCGCGAGCGAGGTTTGCCAGTTGTTCTGACCGGACACGGCCTGCACGCGCATGCCGACGCCTGGTGAAACGCCGGCGACTCCGGGCAGTTGCGCGATTGCAAGCCCATCGTTCGGCGTCAGCGTCGATGAACCGCCGAACCCGCTTCGCACGCCCTGCGCGGTCACGCTGCCCGGAAGCACGATAATCATGTTGCTTCCCAAGCTGCTGATCTGCTGCGCGACCGACGTGCTTGCGCCGGTGTCTATGGCGACGGTTACGATAACGGCCGCGACGCCGATGATGACGCCCAGCATCGTGAGCAGCGAGCGCGAGCGGTTGCGCAGAAGCGCGTCGAGCGCGAGGCGAATCGTCACGTGACACCTACCACTTGTGCGCCGTCCGAAACAACGCGACCGTCGCGGAATGCCACGACGCGTTTTGCATATGCGGCAACCTGCGGCTCGTGCGTGACGAGCAGAATCGTCATGCCCCGCTCGGCGTTCAAATGCGCGAAGAATTCCATGATGTCTTGCGACGATTTAGTGTCGAGAGCGCCCGTCGGCTCGTCGGCAAGAATCAGCGCCGGATCGTTGACGAGCGCGCGCGCAATGGCCACCCGCTGCTGCTGGCCGCCGGAAAGCTGATTCGAATAGTGCGAGGCGACGCTGCCGATTCCGAGCGCCTCGAGCTCGCCAAGCGCAACGCGTTTGCGCT
>Ga0070735_10001272_pt1 | contig 24852 bp, 20 predicted proteins | sample Coa_R1_FD_66443 | JGI IMG/M metagenome (GOLD analysis project Ga0070735, IMG submission 66443) | Surface soil microbial communities from Centralia Pennsylvania, which are recovering from an underground coalmine fire - Coalmine... | ecosystem: Environmental > Terrestrial > Soil > Unclassified ...
CGAGCGCCTCCGGACGCACGTCGGGAATGTCCGGCTGGACGCGCTCCGCCATGAGCATATCCAGCGCGCCTACACCACGCTGCTCGAGAGCCTTTCGGAGACGAGCGTCAATCGCGTGCACCGTACGTTGAAGAACGCTCTCCGGCATGCCGTGAAGCTCGGCTTGATCGGCTACAACCCTATTGAGCGCGTCACCGCTCCACGCCCGCCCCGGCGCGAGATGCGGCCACTCACGCCGGCAGAGGTCGAGATCTTCCTGGACAGCACTCGCACCGATCGCTTGCATGCGCTCTGGGCGCTGCTCGTAACGACAGGACTGCGGATCGGCGAGGCGACGGGGCTGCACTGGCAGGACATCGACCTCGAGGGGCGGTCATTGCACGTTCGGGATACCGTGAAGCGGGTTCTTGGCAAGGGTCTCGTGGTCGGTGACACGAAGACGGCGCACAGCCGCCGGCGCATCGAGCTGGCCCGCAGCACGGTCGCCGCACTCCGTGCTCATAAGAAGCTACAGGAGTGGGAGCGAAGAGTCGCCGGCGAGGCCTGGACGGACCGAGCCCTTGTATTCTGCACGCTGACCGGTGGGCCACTCGACGCCGGCTCGATCAGTCACGCGAAAGACCGCGCGCTTGAGTCCGCCAGCCTGCCTCGCATCCGGACGCACGACCTGCGGCACACGGCCGCCACATATTTGTTGAGCCAGGGCGTCCATCCAAAGGTGGTACAAGAGCTCCTCGGTCACAGCAGCATCGCGCTGACCATGAACACCTACAGCCACGTGCTCCCCACGCTACACAAGGAGGTGGCGGACCATATGGACCGGCTGTACGCGGCCCGTGAGAGCGCGTGGTGAGGCGTGGTGTCGCACCGGGCCATCCCATCGTGGTTGGTCTCGAATCCTGAGACCCTGCTCTACGCCGTGATTAGCGTTTTGTAGCCGGTGCGAAACCAATGCCCCGATGAAAGACGAACATACCCGCGCAGGTGCTGACGTGCACTCAGCCCTGCACCCTTCGCCTCTTCCTCGTCTATGGCAAAGAGGGCGCTGTCGTGTGGAGCAATCATCGTATTCAACTGGGCGCCAATCGGGTTGTAGTACGGGAGCCTGCGACCGGTCTTATCCTCGATGCCAACCTCTTGAACACGCACGGGAAAGGCGCCCCGATTGAACGCCTGTACGTTGATGAACATACGAAAGGTTTCTGCACCGGGAGCGCCGGGAGGCCAAGGGAAGCCGAGCCCAAGCTCTAGATCGACACGCGGGTCCTTTCCTCTCCGACCGAAGATCAATCCGTAGATCCATTTGATCCAACTCCACACCAGCAGAGTGACCGCGATGACTGTGCCCAGGATCGTGGCCAGAATCTGCACCCATTGAGGCCAGGTATCGATGAGATGTACCAGATGGTTCATCTCAGTTGCAGCCGAATTGCACTTGACGAGATCGAGCGGCTTGCTCTGTACAACCTCGTCGCGAATCCAGAGCCGAGGACTCCCAAGCAACTGGGGGAGGTAGCTGAACGCCCAGCCGAACGCGGCCCTCCGGGACTTGGTGGCGTTTTGCGCTGCAGATTACTGGAGGCACGGTCCGCCCATGTTCGCGCGGGATCGTATCCCCAGGTGGCCCATCCGGAGACAACTGACCAGATGAAATGGGTGCAAAAAAGGGTGTATTTCAGGCAGACGCCCCGTGGACGATCCCACGGGGCTTTCACTTTCTGGCTCGTACAAGCCAAATCTTCTGGTGGCGGCGGCGGGATTCGAACCTGCGACCAAGGGCTTATGAGTCCCCTGCTCTACCACTGAGCTACGCCGCCACGGGTGACCGGCACTCCGGACATTCGAGTCTAGAGGATGGTTCGGGGACCCGGCAACGCCAAAAGAAAAGACCTGCCGAGGCAGGTCTGGTTGGTAGCGGGGGTAGGATTCGAACCTACGACCTCCGGGTTATGAGCCCGACGAGCTGCCACTGCTCTACCCCGCGTCGCACCATGAGTATACACATCGCCCGCGCGGCGGAACAATACCTCAGACGATCTTCCAGGCGCCCAGGAAACGCTCTGCCGTCGCGGCGTCGCCCTCCGCCGTCAGCGACGTGGTGCGCAGCGCATCCCCGGCGGCGATGCGGCCCGCCAGCACCAGAACGAACATTCCGCTCTCTCCCCGGAGCATGACGTCGTTCCTCAGGTCGCGCTCCCCGGTTCCCCGCTCCGTGCCCGTCGCCGTCACACTCCACCACATGCTGGCATCGGGATCGGTGAGCTGCGCCTGAACGGAGCCGGCCAGGTCCGCGGGACGGTGGAACATCCACGAGGTCGCGCCCCAGTAGAACCAGGGAAGGATCGACCGCGCCCCGGCGCTGAGGTGCGCGGCTCGATCGAGCGGCGAGGCCATGTCCCAGCCGTGGACCGCCATCTCGTTGACGGTTGCCGCCAGGAAGAAGGAGAGGGGCCACGGCGTGCCGAGGTAATGCACCGGTCGCGTGTAGTCGCTCGGGCCGATCTGGGCGAGCTTCTCGCCGAAGCGGCGGGCGCTTGCCTCGAACTGGCCGCGGACCACCTCCGGCGCCAGCGCCTTTCCCACGACGCGCGGTATAGCGCTGTTCAAGGTGTTGAACACCGGCGCGCCGGCCGGCATGGCCTTCGCGGTGAGCCGGCTCACGGCCTTCCAGGCGCTGCCCGCCCCCTTGCCCGAAACCACTGCGCCCACCAATCGGGTGTACAGACTGAGGGTCAGGTTGAGGTGCGCCACCACATCGCCGATGGTCCAGGCGGCCACCGCGCTGGGCTTGCTCCAGTCCTCCAGAGCTAGCTGCTGAACGAATACGGTCAGTCGTGCCAGCTCGTCCACCGCGGCCTGCACGATACCGCCCGGGGCCATCGGAAGCCGGACCGACTCCTCGACCGTCTCTTGTTCGCTGGTCATGATTTTGCTCTCCTGTCGCGGGGTTGCGATCCGCTACTATGTCGCGTGCGTTGCCCACCCCGTACCTTACTCTGACCCGGTGAGGCCCTTGATGTCCATAGCCCAGAAGACTCCATACCTGCTTCACCGACTCGGGACGGTGATGATGCCGGATCCCATGCTTCCGGACGAAGCCTGGGGCGTCCTGAACCCCGCCTCGGCGCGCCTGGGAGAGGAGCTCTATCTCTTTCCGCGCGTCGTGGCCACCGGCAACTACTCGCGTATCGGCATCGCGCGCGTGCTGTTTGATGTCGAGGGCAACCCCGCCGCGGTCGAGCGGCTCGGCTACGCGCTCGAGCCCGAGATGGACTACGAGCTGGGCGACGGGTGCGATGGCGGTGTCGAGGATCCCCGTGTCTCCTACATCGCACCGCTCGACATCTGGGCGATGGCCTACGTCGCGCTCACCGGGGAGGGACCGCGAATCGCCGTCGCCGTGTCGCACGATCTCCATCACTGGAAGCGACTCGGCCTCCTGCAGTACCAGCCGACCTGCGCGATCGACTTCGGTCAGTACGGGAACAAGGACGGTGCCTTCTTCCCCGATGTCGTTCCGGATCCCCGCGGCCGTCCGGCGCTGGCCATCCTGCACCGGCCGACCTATCTCTTGCATCGCCCCGATGGCTCGGTCGGCCTCGAGGTGCCGTGCGACGTCGGCGACGAACGCGAGAGCATCTGGATCGGGTACATCGATCTCGAGGCCGCGCAGCGTGATATCGGCAGCCTGGTTCGGGTCTACGATAACCGTCTGGTTGCCACGCCGGAAGAGCCGTGGGAGGCGCTGAAGATCGGCGGGGGCACGCCGCCGGTCCGCGTCGGCGACGGCTGGCTGATGTTCTACCACGGAGTCCGCGGAAGCTACTCGGCCGATCCGACGGTGCCCAAGCACGTTGTCTACTCTGCCGGCGCCATGGTCCTCGATCCGCACGACCCCACTCGCGTCCTCTACCGCTCTCGGCAGCCGGTACTGGAACCGGAAGTCGCCCACGAGCAAATGGGCATCGTGCCCAACGTCGTGTTCCCCACGGCCATCGATCCCCGTGACAACGGCCGCATCGACGTCTACTACGGCATGGCCGATTCACAGATCGGCGCTGCCACGACGGCACACTAGGTAAGGTTGTCGAAACCCGTAGGGCGGGCCTCCGTGCCCGGCTCGTTCACATATCGGTAGGCCGGCGCCTCTGTGCCTGGCTCGGTTCACGTAACGGTTGGCCGGCGCCTCCGTGTCCGGCTCCGGAGGGTTTCGAAACCTCAACGCGAGGCTGCCGGCAGGGGCAGGTCCCGCCGCGCGGATGTGGCGACTACAATTCCCTAGCTGATACCAGATAGCCCATTGCTGGCTTGAATCGAGGACGGATGTGAGATTTGGCATTCTTACCGGCGGGGGAGACGTCCCCGGCCTCAATCCCTGTATTAAGGAAGTGGTCCTGCGGGCGGTTGCCGCCGGCCACGAGGTGCTCGGCATTCGGCGCGGCTGGGCCGGACTGCTGAACTACGATCTCGAGGTCGGGGGCGATCAGCCGGACTGGGTGTTGCCGTTGACCCGAGCCACCGTGAGGACGATCGACCGCTACGGGGGAACCTTCCTTCATACCTCGCGGACCAATCCCGGCAAGGTACGGCCGTCGGCGATTCCGGGGTTTCTGCGCGGAGCATTCCCGGAAGACGGCGACGCCCCGGTCGACTGCACGGCGCATGTGCTCCGGGTCATCGAGCGGCTTGGCATCGATGCGCTCCTGCCGATCGGGGGCGACGACACGCTGAGCTACGGGGTGCGCCTGCATAAGGAAGGGGTTCCGGTGGTTGGGATCCCCAAGACCATGGACAACGACGTCTACGGTACCGACTACTGTATCGGTTTCTCGACCGCGGTGACCCGCAGCGTCGAGCTGATCCACTCGCTTCGCACCCCGGCCGGATCTCACGAGCGGATCGCCGTGGTCGAGCTGTTCGGCCGCAACTCCGGCGAGACCGTGCTGGTGTCTGCCTACCTGTCGGATGCCGACCGCGCCCTGATCGCCGAAGTGCCGTTCGACGTTCGGCACCTGGCCGAGCTCGTCATGCGCGATCGTGACGCCAACCCCAGCAAGTACGCGGTCGTCGTCATCTCCGAGGGCGCGCAGATGTCGGGCGGTGAGATCGTGGAGCGCGGCGAGGCGGATGCCTACGGTCACCGCAAGCTCGGCGGTGTCGGCCAGCTCACCGGTGAGGAGCTCAAGCGCCTGACCGGCGTGGATATCCTGTACCAGCCGCTGGGTTACCTGATGCGGGCCGGCGCCCCCGACTCGCTCGATCGCATGGTGGCGATGTCCTACGCCAATCTGGCGATGGATCTGGTCCTGCGCCGCGAGACGGGTGTGATGGTAGCACTGCAGAGCGGCGCGTACACGGCGGTCCCGATGGATATGATCACCCAGAAGGCCAAGCGGGTGGACGTGGAAGAGTTTTACGACCCGAAGGAGTACCGGCCGAAAGTAGCCCACCAGATGGGCAAGCCGATGTTCCTGTATTAGGTACGTCGGCTCCATTACCGGTCCGGCCGCTCACCGGTCTGTGGTGAATATCTGCGCCAGAACCGGACTCGTGAATTCCTTCGCTAGACACTCCATGAAGACGGTGTCGACGTACTGCCGGTTGACGAGGGCCGACTCTCGCCAGCGGCCGATCTCGCGGAAGCCGGCTTTCGCGTAGGCGCGCAGCCCGGCCCGGTTGGTGGCCAGGACGTCGAGCAGGACGGTATTCAATCCCATCACGATAAAGGCCTGGTCCAGGGTCAGGATGGTCGCTTCCGTGCCATAGCCCTTCCCACGGCAGTCCGGCTCGCCGATCGAGATGCCAAACACGGCGTTGCGACTCTGCCAGTCGAGATCGCGCAGCCCGCACATGCCAATCGGCCGCCAGCTGGACAGTTCGTACACCGTGAACCTGATGCGCCGCGCCGGCGGAGACCGCACCCACTCGTCGTACTCGTTGTAGCCCTCCTCGAGGGTGATGGGGCGAGCCGCCCCGGGGTCGTCGGTGCGCTTGGTCCCGTAGTCGTTATCCCAGCGCAGGTACAGCGGTACCAGCTCGCGCCGCCAGGGGCCGAGAGCGACCAGCTGCCCGCGAATGTTGATGGTCGGTGGTTCGGTTGCCCCCGCGCCGCCGTCCTGCATGCCGACCCCCTCCACGCGTCGCTACGACGCACGCCAATACTATGCCACTGCGCGGGCCGGCAGCGAACCGACGGGCAAGATCGCCGTGACACGGTGATGTCATCGATTTGTTAGCCGGTTCTCAGGAGCGTCTCATGTGCCGGTGCCTATGCTTTTGAGGATTCAACATTCTTCCGCAGGATACCGCCATGATACGACGCATCTCCTTCCGCGGGCTTCCGGTGGCGGCTCGGCCCGTCGCTACCGCTCTCCGCATCGGCGCCGCGCTGCTGGTCTCGGTAGGGGCCCTTGCCGCCATCCCGGCCGGCGTGGCCGGGACTTCCCACGGCGTGACCTTTGCGGCTCTCGCCACCACGAGCCAGACGGCCGGCGGCTTCACCCCCGACCAGATCGCGAGCGCGTACGACATCACGCCGCTCCAGAATCAGGGAATCGATGGAACCGGGCAGACGATCGCGCTTATCGAGCTCGATCGGCTGAGTGTGAGCGACCTACAGGCGTTTGATCAGGCTGCCGGCCTCCCGGACCCCACTGTGCGGCAGATCTACCAGGGCGGTCGGACGTTCAAGCTTCCGGTTGCCGGCGAGGCCGATCTCGATGTGGAGTGGGCCCACGCCCTCGCGCCAGGTGCCTCCATCCAGGTCTACTACATCAAGTCGAACCAGACCGATGCCATGGGATGGGCCGCGGTCGGGCAGGCAGTGAATTCGGCAGTGGCGGCCGGCGCCGGCACAATCAGCCTGTCCTTCGGCACCTGCAGCGCCGACGCCGGCTATACCGCCGCCTCGAAAGCCTTCGCCGCCGCGGTGCAGCACGGTGTCTCGGTCTTCGTCGCCAGCGGCGATTCGGGAGCGCGCCCCGGGCCGGTGAAGATGTGCGGTAACGTCTATGGCGTCTCCTACCCCGCCTCTGATCCCTCGGTGGTCGCCGTCGGTGGCACGACACTCGCCCTCAACGGTGATAACAGCATTCAAAGTGAGACCGCCTGGCGGCTCAGCGGTGGCGGCAAAGCCAAGCCGCTCCTGCGGCCGAGCTGGCAGCTGACGGCGAGCCTGCTTCCCGGCCGCTACCGCTACGTGCCCGATGTCGCGTTCCTGGCCAATCCCTCGACCGGTGTCGACATGGTACTGAAGGGCCGGCTGGCCGTCGCCGGTGGGACGAGCCTTGGCTCGCCGGCATGGTCGGCGATTTGGTCGCTGGTTCGGGCCTCCGGCGCCCAGTCAGGAGTCACCGTGGGAGCGGCTCCGGCGATGCTCTACAGGGTCGGCAACTCGTCCCTCTACAGCCAGGCTCTGCACGACATCACGCAGGGCACCAACGGCCGCTACAAGGCGGCAGTCGGCTGGGATCCGGTGACAGGGTGGGGCACGCCCGATGTCGCGGGTCTGGCCACGGCCGTGCAGAGCCTCTCGACGGCCACACCATAACTCGTCTCTCCTCCTGACACCGCGGCGGGCCGTTCCCGGCACCGGACGGCCCGCCGCTCGCTGTCATCCTGGGCGCGCCGGTCACCGGCGGCCTCACCTTGATCGGGTCGGTACAATCAGCATGTGCCGACACGACCCCCACTTCGCATAGCGTCTCTGTTTGCCGGAGTGTTCGCGGGCCAGCGCCATCAGGACCCTGCATCGTCCGGGAAACCGCGTGGCCCGCTGGAGCTTGGCCTCGGGCCGCAGCGCGTTCAACCATGGAGGCGAGGACTGCGCTCCCCGCTCGCACCGGTTGCTCTGGTCCTGCTGGTTTACGGGATCTGGCTGTCGGGTGTGGCGCTTGCCGGACACGACGCCCGGGACTTCATCTTCATGGGGCGCCGCTATGTGCTCGAGCCGCACCGGAGCCCGCTCTTCCCGATCGATCCGCACTATCACTACTCGCGGACGACCAACGGCTACGACGGCCAGTTCGCGTTCTACATCGCGGCCGATCCCGTCAATGCGCGATTCCATGTCGACCGGGTGAACTACCGCTACACCCGGATTCTCTATCCGATGCTGGTGCGCGGTCTCTCGCTCGGTCACGTAGCGCTGATGCCATACCTGATGATCGCGATCAACCTTGCAGCGCTGGCCGGAGGCACCTTCGTCCTGGCAATCTGGCTTCGGCGCAAGCATCTCTCCATCTGGATTGCGTTGCTCTACGGTCTGTCGCCCGGCCTTTTCGTGTGCCTGCAGCGCGATCTGGAGGAGCCGCTGGCCTACGGCCTGGTGGCACTCGGCATGTATCTCCTGTCGTACGGGCCGCGCGGCCGGCCTCTCTGGTCGGGGCTCGCCTTCGCCCTCGCCGCCCTTACCCGTGAGTCGACGGCGGTCTTCCCGGCGGTCGTGGGCCTGGGCCTGATCGCCGGTGGAGTCCGGAGCGGGCTGGGTGGCGACGTCCGACAGTCGTGGCGGCAGGTGGGGCGGGCGGGTGTCGTGCTGGCTGTCGCGCTCTTGCCGTTCGTCCTGTACAAGGTGTTTCTCCGCTACTGGTTGGGTCCGGTCTCGACCATGGCCCCGAACGCGCTGTACCCCCAGATCGTCCCGTTCTCAGGGCTGTTTGCCACGAGAATCTGGACGATGCTGCAGGTCGATGTCATCGTCGCGGTCATCATCCCGGCGCTCCTGTGCGCCGCGGTCGCTCTCTGGGCGCTCTGGAAGCGCCAGACGTCGATTCCGTTGTGGCTTCTGCTCGTCAACGTTCAGCTCTTCGTCGTCATGCTCAATCGCCTCAGCTACGGGAACATCATGGCGGCGGGGCGCATCACCACCGGAGTGCTGCTCGCCGCAATCCTGTCTATTCCGACCTTCGATCGAGCCACCGGCCGCAACCGTGCCTGGCTCTGGCTCAGCGCTGCCTTCTGGTTCGCCGCCTGGCCCGCGCTGATACCGTTCGGAGCAGTCACCCCGTCGGTGGCGGACCTCCTCCTCGGATTCGGTGGTGTGCTCGCCATCTGGGCGGCCCGCTCGGCTCCGGCGGTGCTTCCAGCCTGGACTGCGCGTACCCTCTCGGAGGCGTGGCGGCGGCAAGGCGCCGGAACCGGCATGTCCTTCCGCGGGGAGGAAGCGCGCGAGAGCGAGGGTAACGCAGGATCGTAGCCCGTCTCAGGCGCGACGGGACACGGTCACTCGCGGCTCGGATCGCGCGTCTCGGTCGCGGCCACGCCGTGGATTGATCATGCATGCGCGTCGTCGAAGGACGCCGCGTCGGGTTGTCCGCCCCGCTGGATGGAGCGAAAAGAACGGTTGGATCGCCGCAGGGCGTGATTTCTGAACAGGAATCTCATGTTTTGCGTGCGTATGAATACTCTCTTAACAGCGGCTGAACTGTTCCATACTCAAGGTAGAGAGACAGATGAATACACCTCACGGATCCGCGCACCATTCCGGCCACATCGGTGGCTGTGCCGTGGCGGATATCGCTTCTCTGACGCCGGTGAAACGGATTGGGATGTCTCAGCCGATTCTCAGAAACATCCCCGGTGCTTCTCATAGTGCAGTTCTAGCCTTGAGAGTGGAGTATTCGTCTTTCCGATGTGCATGAATTGTTCGCCGTATCGCTCGGCATGCAGCCACCAACCGGAGAACGCGAACGAGCACGCCGGTGCGGAGGCCGTGGAGCCGTTTGCCGCCTTCCTGCATGCGCCGATCAGCCGGCGCAAGCTCCTTAGCGTCGTCGGTAGCGGGGTGGCGGCAGGTCTGGTCGGTGGCGCGCTCCACTGGAATCCGCTGGCCAGGGGCAAGTCGTTGCCCTACGTCGTCCTGATCGTTCTCGACGGAGCGCGGCCCGATTACTTCGGTGTGCCCGGAACGCCGAACCTGCAGCGGCTGATGCGCAACGGAACGCACTACACGAACGCATTCGCCGGCATTCTGGAGTCGGAGACGCCGTCGGGCCACGTGACGATCGCCACCGGGTCCGATCCTGCCAGGACCGGAATCCCCAGCTTCTGGTGGGCGAACGCCGACAACGTCCAGGTCAGCCTGTTCAGCCCGACGAAGATTCGCGCCGGCGACATGGAGAACCTGATCCGCCAGGCGCGGGTACCAACCCTGGCGGCCGCAGTTCACGCCGGTAACGCGAACGCCAAGGTGGTTGCTCTCTCCGGCAGCAAGTACTATGCTGCCGATGCAATCGGCGGACCGGATGCCGACATCACGATGTACTTCCAGGGGACCGCCACCGGCGACTTCTCTCCCACCTACATTCCGGGCCATGCCCCGCCCGGCGGCCTGCTCACTTCGCCGCGACTCACGACGAAAAGCACGCATCTCTCCCTGGGAGTCGAGAACCGCCTGGCCATGCAGCTCGCGGTTGATACCTTCAACCGCGTTCGGCAGCATGTGACGCTCATCAATCTGCCGGAGTTCGACTGGCCGTTGGGACACGTGGACGGCGGAATCATCGATAGGGCCGGTGTCACAACGCTGATGCAGAGCTTCGACCGCGATCTCGGCATGTTGCAGAGCGCGTATCGCAAGGCGGGAGTGCTTGACAACACGCTGTTCGTTCTCATGGCCGATCACGGCATGATGCCGCTGCGCCACAGGATCGCGCAGTCGGACTTGCAGAATGCCGTCGCCAGAGCGGGCACCACGCTGGTCTCGCAGACCTACACCTCGGCGACGTTTCTGTGGGTCAAGGACTCGGGACGGATCGTAGCGGCGGCGCAGAATATCGCGCGCTTGCTTAACCCGCACATTCAGTCGGTCTACGCGCGCCTTCCCGCGGGAAGCGGCTACAGCTACGTCCGGGTGACGGGTCCGGAGCTACTCCGCGCCGCCGGGACCGAGGGCGCCAATCAATATCTGCTGCAAAGCTTCAACGGTCCGAACGCGCCCGATATCGTGGCCGTGTTCGCCGAGGGGGTGGGCTGCGAGCCAGGTGGTCAAGCCGGCTGGAAGGCCGACCATGGCGGAACCAGCTGGCAGGCCCAGCACATTCCGCTGCTCCTGTCCGGACCGGGTATCAGAGCCGGTCACGTGTCCTCGTTCCCTGCCCGGCTGGTGGACATCGCTCCTACCGTCCTGCAGGCGATGGGCCTACCCAATCCGGGAATGCAGGGACTGGCTCTGGCCGACGCGCTCGTGCGCGCCCCGGCCCGCGCCGTGCAGGCCCAGCGAAGCGCGAGCCGCCGGCTGATGCCGGTGGTTACTTCCCTGCAGCAGGAGTCGCAGCGCGAGCTCGCCGCCTGACGCGCTGCGTTGGCGTGGCAGGCCGCGGTAGCTCAGCGCCACTCCTACCCCGGGCGCGTTCCGTCTATGTCGACCGGTGCGCCGGGCCGTGAAGTAACCCATACCACCGCCCTGGTGGTGTCGATCGATCGAAAATGCCGGCGTGCCAGGTAGTCGATGAAGCCTGCCGGGTACGAGACGCCGTTCTTGGTCTGGACCACGGCCGCAAGCTCAGGGAGCCGGCCCTCCAGGGTGCGCGCGGAGACGAGCGCATTCATGTTCCAGAAATAGTTCAGCGCCGGCTGCCGGTTCGCCAGGAGGGCATATTGTGGCTGGTCGGAGAGCACCGCCGCGTTGGGGGGCGTCACGTGTTCCAGAACCCCGGCCGCCTGCTCTGACTGGGCGAGACGGGAGGCGGACACCCACATGCGATCACGGCCGCTCCCAAACGACACGTCCATGGCCCACAGGCAGGTAGCGGCCAGCGCCGCGGCCGGAAGCAGCCAGCGACTGCGACGCGCGAGCGGAGCTACTACCGGCGCGCCGAGTATCGCGGCAAATGGAACCACGACGGCGAAGTAGTGGTAGTACGCTTCCGCCGTGATGGTAAAAGAGGCGCCCAGCACGAATCCGAGCGTGACCCAGCGCGGTCCACGGAACCGCCAGAGTCCGATGACGGCGAGCGGGTTAAGCGCCAGCCAGTACAGCGCGACGCGGAGAAGCTTGTGGTCGAGGTGCATCTGCGGTCGGTGCTGGAGCTGCCAGACGACCGTCTGATTGACAAGCGCCGGTAGCTCCCGAAAGAACGGCGCGAACAAACAGGCGGCGCCGGCCAGCCACCCTCCCGCCACCAGCGGAAACCGTCGCGGACTGATGAGCAGGTACACCGGGACGTAGAGCACTGCGGTGTACTTGGTCCAGACGGCCAGCGCCAGACAGAGGCCGGCGCCGATCGCCGCGCTCCGCGACCGGCTGGAGATGAGCACGGCGATGCCGAGCATGGCGAGTGCGGTGACGATGGGGTCCGGGCCGACTCTCACCGCCGAGATCAGAGCGATTGGACTGGCGGCATAGATGAGCCCCGCGATGAGTGCCTGGTTGCGGTCCAGCACCTGGCGGGCAATCCACCAGACGAGCACAGCGGTGACGCTATCGACGGCAAGCGTCAGTACCCGTGCCGCGGGCCACCAGGTTACGAAGTGCTGCAGCGCGGCAAAGACGATCAACGCGCCGGGTGGATGGAAGAAGACCAGCTCGCGGTAGGGCATCGCGCCGTGTGCGACGGCCCGGCTCAGCCCCAGAATCACGAACTCGTCGGCATCGAAGGTGCTGGCGGTGATCAGGGCAAAGACGAGACGGAGCGCGAGCGCCGCGCCGAAGATAATCGCAGCGGCGCGCAGCCCGGATCGCCACCCGGCGCTGATCAAGGGACGCGCCAGGGGAAGCTGCCGTCGAACCGCCGTCCCCACAACCGAGGCCATCATCCCGAGTCTAGACCCCGGGCGCGTAGAAAGCGGTACCTTGGGCGAAACGAGCCCGTTCCCGGTAGAACGATCCAGCCGGCTGGGCCCCGATTCTGGACAGACAGTACAGCATGCGGTATTGACAAGCGCTCACACTGCGTTCATGATCGTGATTGGGATGGCTCGCGGCTTTCCGACCTGCGCCGGCCATCACTATCCTCGCGGGTACGCATCCGCGAAGGCAAGTACGGTTCCGGGCTCCGCCGAAGGAGCACGGATGGAGGGCAAAGGACGAGCGATGGACAGTCCATACGGGCGGTTTCTGACAATCGTGGACGAGGTAGCGGGATGTGCGGCGGTGGATGGCGCCGAGCTGGAACGGATCAAGGTGCCGGAGCGCATCCACACGGTGGCGATCCCGCTGCGGCGGGATGATGGGCGGGTCGAGCTCTACACCGGGTACCGGGTGCAGCACAGCTCGGCGCGTGGTCCCTACAAAGGAGGGATCCGCTACCATCCGCAGGTGTGTCTGGACGAAGTGATGGCACTGGCCGCCTGGATGAGCATCAAGACGGCGGTGGTCGACATCCCGATGGGTGGAGGCAAAGGAGGGATCGCGGTCGATCCACGGCGCCTCACGACAGGGGAGCTGGAGCGATTGACACGGAGCTACACCGAGCGGATCTACCGGGACATTGGACCGGAGGTGGATATTCCGGCGCCGGACGTGAACACCACGAGCCAGACGATGGACTGGCTGGCGGACGAGTACGGGCGGCTGACCGGGCGGCAGCAACCGGCCGTGGTGACGGGGAAGAGCATCGCGCAGGGCGGCTCACAGGGCCGAGACACGGCAACCGCGCAGGGTGGGTTTGATGTGCTGCAGGCAGTGCTTGCCGATCGAGGCGAGCAGCTGGCAGGCATGCGGGTCGCGATCCAGGGGTTTGGGAATGCCGGCGCCACTGCCGCCCGGCTGGTGAGTGAGGCAGGAGCAAGGGTGGTTGCGGTCTCCGATTCCAGTGCCGCCCTGGTGGACGAGCGAGGGCTGCCGGTGCAGCGGCTGGTGCACTACAAGGCAGAAGGCGGCCGGTTCGCCGACCTGGACGACAGCATCCGCCGGATCGACCAAGAGGCGCTGCTTGGCTGGGAGGTGGACATCCTGATCCCGGCAGCCCTGGAAGGACAGATCACGGCGCAGAACGCAGGAGCGATCACGGGGCGCTACGTGGTGGAGCTGGCGAACGGACCGACCACGCCGGAGGCGGACGGTGTGCTGGAGCGGCGTGGCGTGACGGTGCTGCCGGACATTCTGGCGAATGCCGGCGGTGTGGTAGTGAGCTACTTCGAGTGGCTGCAGAACCGGCAGAACGAGCGCTGGAGCCGGGAGGATGTGAACCGGCGGTTGGGCGAAGTGATGGAGCGAGCGTATGCCCGGGTGGCGCGCACCGCGGCCGAGCAGACGGTGAGCTTGCGCCTGGCCGCCTACTGTGTCGCCGTCCAGCGCATCGCCGCCGCTCTGCCTCATCGCGAACCGAGGCTGTTGCTCGAAGTCTGATCGTACGGCAGTGCGGCGCGGCTCTCCGCGCCGCGTTAGACCGGGGGCTCGGTGTTGAAACCGAGCCCCTCTCACTTTCGCCACCTTCCGCTCGCGCTGCTCGGACGTCCGCCGGCCGGATGCAGGGAGCGTGCTCAGGCCTGCGGAGAAGATTCGCGCTGTTCCACCGTGGCTTGTCTGGATTGGTGGAACAACGAGCAAGCGTTCGCACCCGGCCGTCGAATCTCGAGGTGAATGCAGCAGAAACCGGTGTGCCAGAAGGCACACTTCTGGCACACCGTCAGTCGCCAGGGAGCGACTTTCTCGGCCTGAGGATCGACATCTGACCGGTAGTAGCCGGCGTCGTACGCAGCCTTCAGGCCAAGGAGCCAGGGCTCGGTCGCAGGCGGCCGTGGGTCATGGAAGCGGGGCCAGACCGGCCGCTCTCGTTCGCCGGGTGGCTCGATCTCACGATTCGCGACGGCACGTTCTGCTTGTACGTCGGCGCGTGCTGCGGTGAAGCAGAGGCTGAACAACTGCACTGCCCCGAGGGTCGCGGCAACTCCCAGAACCTCGACCCACTCCAGTGGTGTCATCGCTCAATCGCTTTCCGACGAGTCGAGCCGCGCGATTGGGTGGCGCCGTCAGGAGAGCACCAGCGAGCCGCTGTGCTGCGGTTGGCGCGCTTCATCGGTGACCTTCGCGGGGACGAGGGCGGGCACGATGACAATGGGACAGTGGAGACGGTGAACCAACCCATCCGCCACGCTCCCGAGGATGACGCGCGAGAGTCCGGTTCGCCCGTGGCTTGCCATCAGGACGTCGGTGATGTCCCATTCCTTGACGGCGGCGACCAGCGCATCTGCTACCGGTCCGACCAGCAATCTCGCTTCCACCCTTTCGGGGAGTGTGGTGGCGATGCGCTCGAGGTACGAGAGCTCACTGGCCGGCTTGGCGCGGTCCACGGGTGACAGCCACTCGTGCGAGATCACCTGAGTAAGAACCAGCTCGGCATCCCACTCCACTCCGATCTGCCGGGCCAGGGGTAGGACGCGCTCCGCCTGAGGGGAGCCGTCGAGCGGAATCAGTATGCGGCGGGGGACTCTGTCGGTACCGTTTGGAGTCGGGGACTCCTCGTCGATGTGGCGCAGCAGGACGGGCACCGGGCTGCAAACCAGCGCGCGACGTGCCACGCTTCCCCAGACGAGTCTTCCCAACACGCCACGTCCGTGTGTGGCGCAGGCGATCATGTCGGCGTGAAAGCGCCTGGCTGCCTCGTCGATCGCAATCGCCGCGTCTCCAACGCTGACGGCGTAGGTCTGAACCCTTGCGCCATCGGACCGGAGAATCGTGGCAACTGACTCGAGATAGTCGGTGGCTTGAGTGCGGGAGCGGTGCCGCTCGTAGCGGAGCGCCACATCCGCGCCTCCGGCTCTTCCGAGAATACTGGCATCTTTGATGAGAATCAGCTCGCCATCGGGGCCGGCTACCCGTCGAGCGTCCGGCAGGATGGTTTCACCGAATGCCGTGCCGTCCAGCGGAATCAGGATGCGGCGCATGGCCGGTATACCCCCTTTCAGAGAAGTTCTGCAGCTAGAGCGTAGACGGCAGGAAGCTGTGGGGATATCGGGTCCTGGCCCGATCTTTCGTCCGTGGGGGCCGCATATCGGCCCCGACGATCACCCGGCACGCCCTGGGAGTGTGCCGGAGCAGCTCCCGACGGAGGCGGCCTCTTCCGCCGCTGGCCGGCAGACGAGCCGCTCCGCGAGCTACAGGAACGCGTTCACGTCCACCCGCTCCGAGACGGCACCGGGTGACGGGCCCCGCACGCCTTCCGTTCCCGCCTGAAGACTGACTACGTGACGCTTGGGAAACCCTGCGGAGCCGGTCACCAAGACTCCGCCCTACGGGTTCTCAGAGAAGATCTAGGAGGCGGTCCGCACCGGTTCGCTGGAGCGGACCTCGAAGGTTGTAGAAATGTCAACGGTGCTGCGGAGCATGGCATGCACCGGGCAATACTTCTCCACGGAGAGCGCGACGGCCTGGCGTACTGCCTCCTCGGCAACGTCATGTCCGGTCACGATGTGCCTGATAGTGATGGCGCGGTATGGCTTCGGATGCGCCGTAACGCGCTCGCCGTCGATTCGCAGCCGGTAGTCCGTTACCGTCAGGCGCTTCTTGCGCAAGATGCTGATGACGTCCATCGCCGTGCATCCAGCGAGTGCAGCGAGCACCAGCTCCATTGGCGTCATGCCCGCCCCTTCACCGCCCGGCGGAGCCGCATCCAGGACCACCGTCGCTCCGCGGGCGTTGACGGCCTGAAACTGCATTCCGTTCTGCAGCACGAGGTCGACAATATTGATGTCTGGTTGCGTTGTGGGAAGGTCTTGCGCTGTGGGTGTCACGTGAAGATGATCTCCCCTCCGGCCGCCATGCCGTAGAACTCGCCGACCGTAATGATGTCCTCCACCTGAGGGATGAGGTCCTCTTTGGTTAACCCGAAGAGATCGATCGACGCCTTGCACCCGTAGAGCTTCGCGCCGGTATCCGCGATCATCTCGATAAAGTCAGGAATCGAGGGGATGTCGAGATGCTCCATCTTGCTCTGCATGTAGTGGGTCATCACGCTGGACATTCCAGGGAAGCCGCCAAGCCACGTGGCGACATGCAGCCCCGGGTTGCCCACCGTCGCGATCTTGATGTTCTCGTGGCGCTTCTTGTGGATCGCGTCGAGCCCAAAGAAGGTGAAGAACAGATTTGCCTCGATGCCCTCGGCACGCGCCCCATTGGCCATGATCAGACCGGGGTAGATGCCCTCGAGCGAGCCCTTGGAGATGATGATCGAGACCTTCTCGATGGTGGCAGGTTTGGCCGCGGTTTTCTCCGCTACCATCTCGGTTGCCATTGTGTGTACTCCTTACTGGCGGTGTTCACTCTGTCAGGATTTATCGAACCGTTCGCCCGCCCATCCGGGAGAACCGGCGGCCGAACCGGCACTCCTAGATGCAGCCGCGGGGTTTCGGGATTCCGGCGATCCGGGCCGCGACCTTGGCCGGCCCCTTCGAGAAGAGCTGATACAGGTCCTTGATCGAGATGTCGGCGCTCTTGCTGAGCGCCCGCACCGCCGGTCCCGTCCCTTTCTGGAGGTACTCCTGGCGCATGAACCGAATCACCTTCCAGTGTTGTTCGGTCAGTGGATCGATGCCTTCGCGGCGCGCCAGCTCGGGTACCATCGCTTCGGTCCACTCATCCGGGTGAACGAAGAAGCCTTCGCCATCCAGCGTCACTGATCCCAATGTCTCTACTGCCATTTTCAAATCCTCCAGTTCGGTGTGTCTATGCCGGCTAGACCGGCTCGTGAATCTTGCCTCGATCCGGCATTGCCGACCCCACCCCGGGCAACGAGTGCCCCGGCAGCAAGCTGTGCCAGTAGATCCACTCGAACATCAACTTGCCCAGGTGATTCAGGTGTGACTCTTTCAAGAGAGGGAGCCCAATCGCCGCTGGGTAGTGTCCCGGAAGTGGCTCGGTGTCATAGTTGAAGTCGATCAACACCGCCTTATCGAAGCCTGTCTCGATGAAGCAGTTGGCATGACCATCAAACTGCCCATCGAGTGAGCGCCCGGTCAGGTACCGGCCCACGTTTTCGACAAGGATGTCGCCCTCGAAGTGAGTCACCGATCCGGCCTTGGATGCCGGAATGTCGGCCGCGTCGCCAATGGCAAAAATGTTCGACTTCACCCGGGATTGCAGCGTCTGTGGGTCGGTGGGAATGAAGTTGAGCTCGTCCCCCAGGCCATCGGACCTGCTGACGTAGCCGGCGCCTCCGTGGAGTGGCACGACGACGGCGAGATCGTAAGGGACAGTCCGTCCGTCATATCCGATGAGCTGTTTCCGTTCGCTGTCGACCTCGCCCGTGTTCAGCTCGGTGACGACGTTCACTCCCTTGGAGGCCAGCATGCTACCCAGCACCTGCGATGCGATTGGCCGGGTAAATGCCCCGTCGAGCGGGGTGACGTACGTGATGTCGATACGGTCACGCTTGCCGTTCTTACGGAAGAACCAGTCAGCGAGGAAGCAGAATTCCAGCGGAGCCACCGGGCACTTGATCGGCATGTCGATCACATTGACGACCAGTCGACCCTCGTCGAAGGCGGCGAGCTTACCGGCAAGGGCGGTCGCTCCTTCGAGCATGTAGAAGGTAAAGATTGTGTCGTTCCAGCCCGCGCCGGTGAGCCCCGGCGTTTCGTCCGGGAGGAGCGTTGCGCCCGTGGCCACGATGAGAACGTCGTACCGTAGTACTGCGCCGTCGGCGAGGACGACCGTGTCCTGCGCCACGTCCACTCGATCAATCGGCGACTGGAGGTACGCGATACCGTCATGCAGCTGGGCGTGGCGAGACCGCACGAGCTCTTCGGGCCGCTTCAGTCCGAACGGCACGAAAAGCAGGCCAGGTTGGTAGATGTGGTCGTCGTTCTGGTCGACAACGGTGATTTCCACGGCATCCCGGGAATGCAGGCGGCGGAGCCGATTCGCTGCCAGCGTGCCGCCGGTTCCGGCGCCAAGAATCACAATTCGTCGGGTCATGGCTCGCCCTCCGCGCTAGAGTTCGCTAGCTTCAGCCTAGGGAGGGCCATCGCACCGGTCCATCGGACGCGGACCCGATATTTCGGGGCAGGAGATATGACACGACCTGATGCGAGTCGAATGCCAAATCTCGGGTCTACACCCGATGGTCTGATCGGGAGAAGTCAGGTAGAGTCGGGGCACCGCAGGTCGATGGCAGTCTTGGTCACTGCTGAGGAGCGTGGAAGTGGCGATTGTGCGATGTATGGCTCAGCCGCCGAGTCTCTGTGGGGTCACGTAATGGGCCTGCTCCCCAGGGTTCGCCGGCTGCTTGTCGTGATTGCTCATCCCGACGATGAGTCGTTTGGGCTTGGCAGCGTGCTCGCGGCGTTCATTGCCCAGGGGGCGAGTGCAACCGTTCTCTGCTTCACTCGCGGCGAACGCTCGACGCTGGGCCCGGGTGACGACGATCTCGCCGCCACGCGGCAACAGGAGCTCCTCGCCGCCTCGCGCGTTCTCGCCGTCGAGGAGACGATCATTCTCTCCTACCCGGACGGAGCGCTGTCGGAGGCACCGGTGCAAGAGCTGGCGCACCACGTCCTGGAGCACTCCGACGACGTCGATGCTCTCCTCGTCTTTGATGAACAGGGTGTCACTGGTCACCCGGATCACTGTGCAGCGACGGCTGCGGCGCTCGCCGCGGCCGCTGCACTTGACCTTCCCGTCCTGGCCTGGGCGATCCCGAGTGCTGTCGCCGAGCAGTTGAATGCGGAGCTCTCAACTGCCTTCGTCGGCCGAGACGAGGAGGAGCTTGACCTGGTCATTGCGGTTGATCGGCGTTCCCAGCTCGCAGCGGTAGCATGCCATCGGAGCCAGTCGACGACAAATCCGGTCCTCCGGCGGCGGCTCGATCTTCTTGGTGATACCGAGCACCTGCGCGTCCTTCGGAGAACATCGGCTCTGCCCGTGTCGTAGCACCTGGCCCTACGAGTGTCCGCTCCCAATCTGGACGGCCCGTACTACCAGCAGGACGACGGCGACGATAAGATACCCGCGCAGCGCCCACATTGCGATCAGACGCCCGCGGGACCAGGTGGGCCGGCCCAGGAAGGCCAGCGGGGGCATTCGCCAGGTGGCGCGATTGAGCTGAGGGCGCGCTTCGGCCGGGACGGCCCGTCCGCCGCTCCAGGAGGCCAGCCCCAGCCCCACCAGACCGAGAGTGAGCCCCAGGCTCAGGACAACGACGAGCCGGCCGACGTCGATCGACGGTTGGAGCGTGGTGACGACGAGGATGCCGGAGAGCATCAGGAGCGTCCCGAGGATGACGGCCGCGATGGCATTCAGCCAGGGAGGGTTTACCCACGGACCGAGCACTTCGCGATCGTTGCAGAGCAGGAGAAGAAAGACGCTGGCGCTCGGCAGCAGGACACCTGCCAGCGCCTGCACGGCGGTAGTGATCAGGCCCAACGGGGCGTGTGGGATCAGGACGATGCCGGCGGCAAGCGCCACCACTCCAACGAACGATGCGTAGAAGACCTTCGCTTCGCGCCAGGGACGGTGGAGCGAGTGATGGATGCCGAAGACATCGCCGAACGCGTAGGAGGTTGCCAGGGTCACCGCGCTGGCCCCGATGATCGACGCATCGAGGAGGACGATAGCAAAGAGCGTGGCGAGCACCGGTCCGTTGTACCGGTCGAGCCCCACCGCCACTCCCAGCGCGTCGATGAATTTCCCGGCAAGTGGCGTGCCTTCAAAGACCATCGCCGGGGCGATCATCAACGCCCCGGCGCCGATGATGACGACAAAGGCGCCGATTACCGTATCGGCGCGCTCGTACCAGATCCAGCGTGGCGTGATCCGCTTGTCGATAACGTTCGACTGCTGGAAGAAGAGCTGCCAGGGCGCAACCGTCGTCCCGACGATGGCGATGATTAGCAAGATGGCGCTCGACGACAGGCCACCTTTGATTCCCGGTGTGACGGTGTCATGGATGATCTGGCCCCAGCGCGGATGGCTGAGGAGGGCGATTGGAATGACGAGCGCGTTGACGCCCAGAAACAGGAACATGAACCGTTCCCAGCGCTCGAATCTCCCTGTCACGGTGACCCCAACCAGTGCCGCCGCCGCGAGCGGGACGGTAACGTATGGGCTGATCCCGAAGTACGAGCCGGCGAGACTGATGCCGATGAACTCGGTGACGACCGTCAGGAAGTTGAGGACAAAGAGGTCGCCCACCGAGAAGATTCCCCAGAAACGCCCGAAGCGCTCAAAGATCAGCCGGCCGTGGCCGACGCCGGTAACCGCGCCGAGCCGCACCACCATCTCCTGGTTGACGATGAGCACCGGGACAAGCAGAAGGAGAACCCAGAGCAGGCTGGTACCGTAGTTCTGACCGGCCTGGGCATAGGTGGAGACGCCGCCGGCATCGTTGTCCCCGACCATGACGATGAGGCCTGGCCCCGTAATCGCGGCTAGCGTGATGAGCCGCGCCCGCCACGTCTGCCGGGGAGCCGTATCGTCCTGACTGATCCGGCCGAGGGCGCCGCGAATCTCGCCGACATGCGCCTCGTCCAGCACCGCGGAAGTCTCGGCAGGATGCACGCTCTCCAGCTCGCCCGTGGTTCCTTCCGTCGGCATCAGCTCCCTCCCTCGCCGCGCCGGCGCCAGTCCTGCGGAACCAGGAGCTCAAGCACGTCGTCAACCGAAATGGCGCCGAGCACGTGGTTACTTTCGTCGACGACCGGCAGCGCGGTGAGGTTGTAATCAGTCATGCGCAGAGCGATGTCGGTAAAGTCAGCATCGGCCGTGACCTGGACGCGGACCAGTCCGGCGCACTCGCCCACCGGTGACGAGGGAGAGGTGCGGAGGAGATCCTGCAGCGCGATCAACCCAAGGAGGCAGGACTCTGGGTCGACGACGAAGATCGCCGTGATAGGTATGGTTGCCTCTTTGACCTGCTCCAGCGTCTGTCGTACCGGAGTCGTGGCCCCCACCGCAAGAAAATCGGGATGCATCAACCCGCCGGCTGTTTGCGGGTTGTACGCAAGCAGCCGGCGAACCTTCGTCTGCTGTGGGTCGGGGAGGCGCGCCAGAATATCGGCCCGACGGGATTGGTCGAGGTCGCTGATGAGATCGGCGGCGTCGTCCGCTGCCATTCCGGCAAGGAGAGCGGCGGCCTCTTCGTCGGTTCTCCCCTGCAGAAACTCGAGCTGGTGCTCGGTGTCCAGCTCTTCGAAGACGTCGGCCTCCAGCGCCGGATCGTCCCGCACCGTGGTGATGATCTCTTCCCCTTCGTCGTGTGATGCCGCCTCCACCAGATCTGCGATCTGAGCCGGATGGAGCCGCCGCAGCCGCTGCAGCGGCAGGCGCAATCGGGCTGAGGGAACGTGGCTGAGCAGCGGCTCGAGCCGGGACCAGTCGATGATCGATCCCGGCTCGATCGCTGCATCTGATGCTGTGTGCAAGACCCGCTGCAGGAGGGGACGGGGGTGAGGATCAATGCCGACCACGTGCCAGGTCGTCCGGTCGCGACCGAGGATCACGTCGACGGCTCGAACCAGGCGGCCGGCCTCAACATTGATGAGTGCATGGTTGAGGATCTCGTGCCGGAGAAGGACTTCGCCGGGGCGGCGCTCGAACCGGCCGAGGTCGACGGTCTGTCTCGTCAGATGGGTACGTCCTGGCTCGACACCGGCGACATGCTCGATCGGTACAAAGACCGAGCGGTCGCCGATCCGTGCCTGAAGACCGGTAACGGCTGGATAGCCGCTCCTTTCCAGCCGAACGATAACGTCCTCGACGCGTCCGACGGTATCACCGCGCGTATCGACCAGGTTACCGGGTGCAATCTGCCGCAGGCGGTACAGCCGGAGTGCTTCCGTGGTCACGGAGTCTCCTCCTCACACGATGATCCCACAGTCTCTGACCGGCTCACCCCAGTCGTGGAGGGCGACTGGAGCGTGAGCCGGCCTGGGACTACCGGAGATCAGGCGATGGTCACCTCCGGGAGCAGGAAGACATCTTGAATGGCGTTGAGTAGCTCGATACCCTCGGCGAGCGGCTTCTGGAACGCTTTGCGTCCACTGATCAAGCCGGTCCCACCGGCGCGCTTATTGATCACGGCGGTGCGAACGGCCTGCGCCAGATCATTGTCCCCCGAGGCGCCACCACTGTTGATGAGTCCGACTCTCCCCATGTAGTTGTTGGCCACCTGGTACCGGCACAGATCGATGGGGTTGTCGCTGGTCAGGTCGCTGTACACCTTCCTGTGTGTCATGCCGTACTTCGCGCCGTTCTTGTTGAGAGCGCCGTAGCCGTTGTTTGTCTCCGGTTGCTTCTGCTTCACGATGTCGGCCGCGATAGTTGCGCCCAGGTGGTTCGCCTGGCCGGTGAGATCCGCCGCGGTGTGGTAGTCCTGATCTGACTTGAAGGCAGGATTGCGCAGGTAGCACCAGAGGAAGGTTCCCATGCCGAGTTCGTGCGCCGCCTGGAACGCCTTACTTACCTCGACGATCTGCCGGGAGCTCTCCTGGCTGCCGAAGTAAATCGTCGCACCCACCGCGGCTGCTCCCATGTTCCAGGCCTGCTGGACGCTGGCGAACATGATCTGATCGTACCGATTGGGATACGAGAGGAGCTCGTTGTGGTTGAGCTTCACGATGAACGGAATCCGGTGGGCGTAGGTCCGGCTCACGATGCCAAGGACGCCGAGCGTGGACGCGACGGCACTGCAGCCGCCCTCGATGGCGAGTCGCACGATGTTCTCGGGATCGAAGTACAGCGGGTTGGGCGCGAAGCTGGCGCCCGCACTGTGCTCGACTCCCTGATCGACCGGCAGGATGCTGAGATAGCCGGTGCCGGCAAGCCGGCCGTGGTCGAAGATCGATTGCAGATTGCGAATCGTCTGGTTGTTGCGGTCGCTTGCCAGGAGGACCCGCTCCACGAAGTCGGGACCTGGGAGGTGGAGCTGGGCGGCGCTGATCGTCCGGCACTGATGGTTCAGGAGCGACTCGGCTTCAGGGCCGAGCAGTTCGGCGACGCGATCGATGGGACGGGCTGGGGCGAGTACCATGGTAATCCTCCAGTGAAATCAGTCAAGCGCGCCCGGTACAACAGCAGAAACTGAGTGACCGTGACCGGCCGCCATTCGCACTGTACATCGCTGGCCACGGTGATTCGGATCGGCTACGCGCCCGATATTCCAGATCCGGCCGGCTGAGAGCGCACCCGTCTCGCCGCTATACGACGTTCGCACGATTTCGGGATTGCACTGACTCACGCATTGCAGTCTGGCGCTGCGGCCGGTCCCACAGGGCACGCAGTAGCTCTCGTTCCATCTCACCGGAGGAAAGACCAGGGTGAGTCTGGCTGCGCCGCAACACTTGCTTGACTGCCAGGCCGGCCGGGCCGGCAGCGACGAGCTCGCCGGTGAAAGCATTCAGTTCAGCGTCAAATGTCTCCGCCGGCCACACTGCGTTGACGAGGCCCAGACGCCGTGCCTCGCCGGCCGGGACCCGGCTTGCGGTCAGCATCAGGGAAAGGCACACCGAGTAGCCGACCAACCGCGACAGGCGTTCCACCCCCTGCCACCCGGTGATGATACCCATGCGAGTCTCGGCGAAATGGAGATACGCCGAGTCGACGGCCACGCGTAGATCGAAGGCAAGGGCCAGCTCGACGCCCCCGCCAATCGCCGGCCCGTTCAGGGCGGCTACGGTAGGGCCCGGTAGAGCCTCGATCCCTCGCAACACTCCCGCCATGCGATCGGCCATCTCGACCGCTTCACCGGAAGTGAGCTCGGCGAACTGGCGTAGATCGCCGCCACTTGAGAACCACCGGCCGGAGCCGCGCAGCACGAATGGCCGGGTTGTGCGGCTGAGGTGGAGATCGCGGACGAGGGCCTCGAGATCGGCGATCACATCCAGGCTGATGGCATTACACTTTTCGGGCCGTGCCAGGGAGGCCACGATCGCGTGCGGACGGTCCTCGACCGCTACCAGGCACGGTCGATCCGCGTC